>JADMIO010809276.1_pt1 | contig 81644 bp, 75 predicted proteins | sample 8958161 | NCBI WGS metagenome assembly JADMIO01 (sample SAMN16585339, study PRJNA669376) | soil metagenome | isolation source: Crop rotation soil | place: USA: Cullars Rotation, Alabama | collected 2011
CGACAACTTGTCCACGTGGAATTCTAAGCTTAGGATCCCAATGTGCTGGAAAGAGACAATTTCGCCGCAGCGCTTTGTTGCGAAACACCGGCAGCAAATAATTGTCGCCGCAATGCTATTGAGCGTTGCGGTTTATTTGATCTTCTTTCGCTAACGCACAAGGCACTGAGCGAAACCAATCAATCTTTGAGCGAGCAGCGAGCGCCGGCGTTCCTGGTTCCTAATTGGATTTTTGGCCGAGATCGATAAACCACGGTGTTATGCGTGGACAATTGAAAAACAAAAAGCCTGACGGCGAGATCTCTCCCACCGTCAGGCGGATGTTTCTAAGCTTGGACGTTAGCGCCAAGTAATGTTGAGGTTTCTCTTTGACATATCCAGGCATCCACGAACCAGATCGTGGATCGCATCGGCACTGCAAATTAACACTTGTTAGGCTGCCTTTTTCTTCGGCTCCTTAACTACCACTGCCGGAAACTCTACCACCTGCGGCGCTGCAGTTTCCGTCTTCACGTTCACGTTCTTATTGAGTGTGAATTCAAAAGTAAGTTTCCCCGTCGCGATTTCGGATAGCGCGATATCAGCGTGACTGAGCCCGGGAACAAATTCCACCATCGGTCGATAACCGAGACAAAGTTGCCGAACACGTTGAGAGACCACGTTCACCAGGATCTTCGGATTAGGAATAACTTGCGCGGCGGCTTTTACGAGATTCGGATTCATAATTTAGGGGACTGTGAGCGGAGTTGAATCCGAACCGGAATGGGACCGTATCACGTTTCGGAGAATCGCAGCCGAGTAACGCCACTATCGTCGGTTACCACCCGAACACAATGGGAGATCCCGTCCGATGTAATTGTCCTTTTCTTTCGCCGGCGAGCCGTAACAATTTCCGAAGAAGACCAGAGCCATGCCATCGCCGCGAGCGTGCGGATGACCCCATCGCGCGAAGCAGCGTCGAACGCGAGGCCGGTCGCTGGCAACTTGTTATCTTCCTTCTACTTCATCGTTCGCTGTTCCAGCGGAATCTGCATGCCAATTGATTGAACACGCTTAAACGAGCATTACACTCTCACCGATGAAGCAAATTTCAGGCAACCGAGGACTCACTTTGCTTTCGCTCCTTTTGTGTTTGGCCGTCCCATCGCTGCGTGCCAGCTTTGTTGAAACGTTCGAGGATGGAACTAACGACGGCGACTGGACACAACGTCTACTCATTTCCTTGGCAACTATGCAAAGCGGCACATCAAAGGATTGAGCTTTGACCTCAACATTTACAGCGGCAGCGAAGTTCCCGATCGCAACGTAACGCTCGGTATCGAGACCACGTTCGGCACCGGCGACTTCACTCGGGCGTCGATGCCTACTACGGCAGAGATATTTCACACTTCCCAGCCGGCTGGCAGACTTGCTCTTTTCTGATCGATGCTGCTTCGCCGGTTATGCTCCCGGCTGGGTTGTGACGCGCGGCAACGGACAACCTGGTACGGACGCCGACTGGCAGGCGCTGATGCGAGATGTTGAAACAATCGGCCTGGAACTCGGACGCCAGGGTATTTCTATCCTTTCTGGATCTGGGACCTGGGACTGGACAACGTGCGTATCGCACAACACTACCCTGCACTATGGCGACTGCTGGCTCGTCGGGCTTTGGAATTGGTATATGAGCCATTTACTCAAATCATTCGCGCTGCACGCGGCTATTTAGACCTGTCCCGCAGACCGTTCGCAACCACTTGTACCGCGTCACCAAGCCCGTGCGATGCCGTTTTTCACAATCAACTACGGCGCCGCGGATTTTGTTGATAGCCGCCGTTCAGCTTCTCTCGCATCCGTCGTTGCTCGTCCTCTCTTGCTGCGTCCTCCGTGCGAAAGGTCCTGAAACAGAGAATACTTAACGGTGTTGAATAATTGATTAGGAGGTTTGGTCTAACCTCCAAATGGAACATGAGGGAAACATATGAAATCAATTCTGTATTCAGTATGCATTGGAACAGTTGCACTTGCCCTCACAGCAACAGGAGCGCAAGCGGCAACGGATAACAATAAACGGCAACAGAGAGCCAGGCCGCAGGCGCACCAGCGATCAGCGAATGTCCATGCGACACGGCCCGCGACAGCAGCCCGGCCGGCATCAACAACTCGCGTGCAGCGGAATCCCGCAGCCGCGGGAGCAGCGCAACATCGGCAGCGGTCGTACACGGCGACGCGACACAGCTCTGCAGTCAGTCCCGCAACGGCGGGACGAGCTAGAACACCTCGGCCGGCGTCAACAACAACCGGAGCTACAGTGCGCGAGCGGAACCTGGCCAGGAACGAGAGAATGCGTGAACGAGACGCGCAGAGGAAACAAGAGTTTCGCGCCCGAAGGGATGTTGCGGCGGCGAATCGCAGTAGAAACGCGGAGTCTCGCGCTGGCAATAATGCGGCCGTCAATCGTGAGAGAAATCTCGCGACGAACCGCACAAGAAACGAGCAACTTAATCGTGAACGAAATGTCGCGGCTAATCGCGAAAGGAATGCCGCCGTCAATCGGAATGCGGACATTAATCGCTTTCGCGACACGAATGAGTTTCGCAATCGCAGTAACAATAACGTAGCGGTCAATCGGAATCGAAACGTCAACGTGAACCGCACACAAAACGCCGCGTATTATCGTGGGCGCAATGTGCGCGTTACAAATAACTGGCGCGGCAACGCGTTTCGCGGCAATCGGTATACGGCGTTTTATAATTACAACAGGCAATGGCATCCTCGCAGTTGGTGGACAAGCCATTACAACCGGATCGTGTTTGTAAGCGGCGGCTGGTGGTACTGGAACGCCGGTTACTGGTTTCCGGCCTGGGGTTATGCACCCTCAGTGAGTTACGTGTATGACGGTCCGATCTACGCCTACGGCGGATTAACGCCCGACCAGGTGACGGTCAACGTTCAGGAATCGCTGGCGGCTGCCGGGTACTACGATGGACCGATCGATGGGGTCCTTGGACCGATGACCCGGGAAGCCATCGCAAATTACCAGGCTGACAACGGGCTGGCGATCACATCGGCAATCGATGAACCGACACTTGCCACAATGGGGCTCGTGTAAGAAAAGGAAGAAGTAATAAGGAAAAAGTAAGACACCAAACAGTTTGAGAGCCGCGTGATGTGTTCCATCATGCGGCTCTTCTTTTGTTCGTCTGCTACTCTAAGGAACGCAGGAACCTAGGAAATAGGGGACGATAAACGTGGACCACGATGCTTCCCAGAACCGGTCACAAATTGTGACCAGTTCGACCGACGGGCGTGGCCTCACGCAAGTTTGCGCAAGGTTTTCTGGTAATCTTCGGCCGTCTTCCTAATAAGCGACGTGATTTCTTCCTTCGATTCGCGCTCGGCTCGGTTCGTTTGAAGCCGCAACTGACCGCAGGCGGCAGCGATATCGTGGCCCTTTTCCCGCCGCAGGGTTGCAACGACACCGTGCTTCCGGAGGATGGATTGAAATTTTTCCTGTCGAGCGCGCGAGGGGCGCGACCAATCCAGGTCTTCGACAGTGTTATATGGAATCAGATTGACCTTGGCCGAGAGTCGCCGGGCAATGTTGGCTAGCTCATGGGCTTGTTCATCGGTGTCGTTAACGCCGGCAATCAGGATGTACTCGAATGTCATCCTTCGTTTTTTCGCGACGTAAAAATCGCACGCTTCGAGCAACACCTTGAGCGGATACTTCCTATTCACCGGCATGATTTGGCCGCGCACTTCATCGGTCGCGCCGTGTAACGAAAGGGCTAGACGGAACTGCGTGGATTCATTGGCCAGCTCGCGAATTTGCGGCGCGAGTCCGCTGGTGGAGACGGTGATGTGACGGGCGCCGATGCCTAGCCCCCATGAGGCATTAATAATCCGAATCGCGCGCAAAAGTTTTTTCATGTTGGCGAGCGGTTCGCCCATGCCCATGAACACGACATTGTCGATTCTGTCTCCACTCTGCTTTTCGATCTCGATGAGCTGTTGCACCATCTCGGCCGCTTCGAGATTGCGAGAGAATCCTTCCAACCCGCTGGCGCAAAATTTGCAGCCATACGCGCAGCCAACCTGGCTGGAGACGCAAATGGTCCGGCGATCCGATGGCTGGCCATAAAGCGCAGGCGACGCCGGGATCAGGACGGATTCGATCAGGTTTTGGTCGCGTAACCGGAACAGAAATTTTTGCGTGGTGTCTTTCGATCCAAGGACACGGACTACTTCCATCTTCGGCGCCTCAAATTCCGCTCCGAGCCGGGCGCGGAGCTCGTTAGGCAAATCGGTCATCGCGTCGAACGAAGCGACGCGTTTCTTGTAAATCCAGTCGGTGATCTGCTTCGCGCGATAAGAGGGCGCGCCGCGTTTTTCCAGGAAATCCGCCAGCTCTTCCAGGATGATTCCGGTGAAAGAAGATTTCACGCAGGAAACTACGCGTGAAACTCAGAAGGAAGAAGGATGAATTAAGCGCGCGGGAAGGTAGGAGCGAGCAAACCGGCAGGTGAGCGAGTTTCAATTAAGAAAGGTTGAATCTGGAAGCCGGGAATGGAGCGACTGGGGTGAGCGACATGGCCGGTTAAGCCGCGAGGGTAGAGGTCGAGCGCAGCGGGAGCTGCCGAGATACAATAGAGGAAATGGGGTTTCCGACATAGAAGGCAAAGCTGCGCAGGGTAGCAGCGACGAAGCTTGGGCAGCGACGGAGTTTCAGTCGAGGAAAGAGAAGAAACTAATCAGGACCGCGACAACGCAGAAAAAAACCTCACATAACTAAGTTTCCCAAACCGCCCATGCGCGAATGGCACACGGTTATTAAAGCAAACCTGCGGAAAAGCAGTTGATCAGGGCGATTTACTCGGCACCGCCGGAGCCTTGATGTTCACATCGACTTTCTTGGTTGAGCTGTTACCGCCGGTAAACTGACCGCTGAAAAAGAAGACCGCTGCGGCTATGACGATCACGAAGATCACCAGTATGGCCACTACCGCGGCGCTGCTCCCGCCATCATTGTTGTCAGCCATAATTCATCCTCCTCATGCACTAGTTATTCGACTTTCGTCACCGATGTGACTGTGTTGACGCGAAGGCCGGGAGATTTTCAGCGCGCCACCGGGGGAATCCGAGCTTCGCTCGGATGTTCCACCTGGATCGAAGTGTTTTCTCCGTTGCAGCCGCGAAACCCGTGAAAAGTTACAAACGTTTAACTTTTCTAGGCGTTGTGAGCAGCGGGTCTCCTGCGAATTCAATGGTATGCATGCATCACAAAATTTTGTTCCCTTCTGCTCCAGCTCCGAAAATCTGCCGTTCCTAAAGCGCCGCTCCAAACTGATGGCACAACTGTTGGGCTTGCTTGTCGTATGTTTCATTGCACCGAACGGCTTCGCTCAGGGAGGCGGAGAACTCATCTGGAGTGTTAACCTCGCCTATACGCCTGCGACTGCTGCACCAAAGGTGGCCCCAAGCGGCGACATTTATATTCACTCCGACGATTTGTATGCCATCTCACCGACTGGACAGATTATCTGGAGCAAACCCTCCTCGGATCCCAAGGCGGTAGATGTCGGTGCCGACGGAACGGTTTACTCCGGATCGGGCAGCACGATTTTTGCCTACACGCCAGCTGGCCAGTTGATATGGAGTTTCACTGAACCACCGGGCGGCCAGGGCATCATGGCCGGACCAACTGTGGGGCCCGACGGAAACATTTATGCAGTGACCGACGGCGGCGGGCTCGGCGCGCTTTCGCTGACCCCCGCAGGTAGTCTGATCTGGAATCAGGCGGGCTACGTGAATTTCGATGGCACTGGCATGACTCCGGTGCCATTAACTGCCAATCGCCTCTACTTTGCCGAGGATGTCGTGCCGGGCTGCACGGAATTCAGTGAAGGTCTCAACGCGCTCGATCTGAACGGCAACCTTCTCTGGTGTGTGTCGTTCAGCGGCATCGCGCGACCGATTGCTTCACCGAACGGCGATGCCCTGGTGCATGACTTCGGCGTTCTTTACGACTTCAATCCAGACGGATCGCTCGATTGGTCGTTCTCCTTCCCATTCCCCAGTGGCACGTTGATTGGGCCCAGCGTAGCGCCGGATGGAACGATTTACATTTTTCATAACTACCAGAACCTATGGTCCTTCACACCATCCGGAACGAAACGATGGGAATCTGACGGATTAACGGGAAGCAATTTCCCCGTTACTCCAACGGCCTCTCCCGATGGCAGTGTGGTCGTATTCGGAACTGTTTTTTCGTTTGGCGTTAACGGCAAGCTTGTTGCGGTAAAAGCGAGCGACGGCTCGGTGCTGTGGGAACTTCCCATTACGGGTCGGTCGGCGGGCGCAGCCGGTCCGGTCGCTTTCAGCGAGGATGGGCAGACCGTATACGCGCCAATCACTGAGATCGGCGGAGTAAACAAACTCTGGGCGGTGAGCGTAGGCGGAGGCAACGCGGGCCCGACGCTCAGCGTCAGTGGATCCTGTCCGGGACGAATCACCATCACTGGTACGGGCCTTACTCCTGGTGGCTCTGTACAGATCTGGAGTGCCCGGAACCCAGGAAGCACGACAATTAACACCGGCTCCTGCGCTGGTACAACGCTGGACATTGCCAGAGCCCGGGCATTTAACACGCGCACTGCCGATTCGAACGGCAACTTGAGCGTGCGCCTGAATGCTAACGACGCCATCTGCGGGCGGTTATTTCAGCTTCTTGATCTGACAACCTGCTCGACGAGTAACGTAACCAGCACGCCGTAACGCACAGTTGCGTATGCAGTAATGCTTTTGCAGCTGTGTAGCGCAACTGACTGCAATCGCTTGCAAGTAACTGCCGGGAAGCCGGGCTTTACGTCTTCATAGACGCAAGTCAATCTCGTGCGACGATACGGATAGATGCTCTGGCAGGGGAGACGAGAAAGCGACAATGTTGAAGACGCTCGCGGATCCGGCGGTGGCGGACGCATCGTCATGGGCGGAGGAATCGGCACGGTTGTTCTGGTTGTTCTCTATCTCGTCCTCGGCGGAGATCCGCAGGCGCTGTTCAATTCACAGCAAGCCCAAGTACCGCAAACTGCGCAGTACGACAGTCAAGCGCCGCGCGATGAGGCATCGAAATTCGTTTCTGTCGTCCTCGCCGATACCGAAGACGCGTGGCACGAGATCTTTCGTCAGATGGGGCGCGAATACCGGGAACCGAAGCTGGTTCTCTTCACAGACATGATTCAATCCGGCTGTGGCTTCGCCAGTGGCGCGACTGGTCCGTTCTATTGTCCGCAAGATCAACACGTTTACATCGATCTCGGTTTTTTCCGTGAACTCCAGGGTCGCCTCGGTGCAGGCGGCGATTTCGCGGAGGCGTACGTCATCGCGCACGAAGTTGGTCATCATGTGCAGAATCTGCTCGGCATTTCCGATCGTGTGCAGGCGATGCGACGCCAGGTTAATGAAGCTGAATACAATCAGCTTTCAGTCCGGCTCGAGCTGCAGGCGGATTTCTTCGCCGGCGTCTGGGCGCGTTATACCGATCGAGTCAAACATGTCGTAGAAGCCGGCGATGTTGAAGAAGCGATGCGCGCGGCTAGCGCAGTTGGTGATGACAGGCTTCAATACAGGTCGCGGGGATACGTCGTGCCCGATTCATTTACGCACGGCACTTCCGAGCAACGCGTCCGCTGGTTTCGTCGCGGCTACGAAACGGGCGACATCAGCCAGGGCGATACATTCAACGCGCGAGAGTTGTGACGCTGCTACAGATGCGAATTCGCAACTAGAAGAAAGGAATTCGATGCTGGCGGAAAAAATCACCGGCCTCTGGGAGCTGCACATCTGGGAAACTTTGGTCGAGGGCAAGAGTGTTGGTTTCCCTTTGGGGGAAAAGGCATTTGGCTTCATTGCCTATCATACGATCGGCTTTATGTCGGTTAATATTTCCGCACGCAATCGTGTTCGTCTTGCAACGGATGATCCATTCGCAGGTGACCCGAAGCTCGTGGCTTTAGATGCGAAGGGGTATCTCTCTTATTGCGGTCCGTTTTCGGTTGTGTCGGAGACTGAAGTCGTCCATCACCTAAAACTTTGTTCGTTCGAAGACTGGGTAGGAACCGATCAGCATCGACATGCCGAGCTTGACCTACCGAACAACACGTTAATTCTTTCAACAGCGCCGATGCTGACCCAAGGCCGATTAGGCGGTAACCGTCTCGTTTGGAAGCGCGTCACGTCGATGCCAGTCACGACTTAAGCCTAGGAGTGTGCTGTAGCGGCTGTCTGCGACCGCCGTGGGAAGTCGCTGCTGGCACAGCCGCCACTACAGTTTTCCGATTTTTGAACTGAACGCCTTCCCGCAGGTTCTAATCGTTTCGATGTTCACCAGGCGCCAGCTGCTCAAGCTGGGAGCTTTCACGCTCGCGGCGACTCATCTTTCACGAATCTTCGCCGGGAAAGTTACAGCTAAAAAAATTCTCATCCTCGGCGGAACCGGTTTTCTTGGACCACCAATCGTTGAGAGAGCGTTGCAACACGGTCACACCGTCACCTTGTTCAACCGCGGGAAAAGCAAGGATCTATTTCCACACGTAGAAAAAATCCATGGTGACAGAGAACGCGGCGAACTCGATGGACTAAAAACCGATCGGCATTGGGATGTAGTCATCGATGTGTGGGCCAATGACCCCGCAGTTGTGATCCCGATGGCCGAGTTGCTCGCTAAACGGACGGATTATTACCATTTCGTTTCGAGCATTTCCGCTTACGCGAATTACTCCAAAATCGGCATGGATGAAACGGCGCCGACACGCACCGAGCGCCCCGCATACGAAGGAAACAAGGCCAGATCTGAGAAAGCGCTGACTGACTTGTTAGGCGACCGGGTCGGAATCTGCCGCCCGTGCGCGATCATGGGTCCGCGCGACGACAGCCTTTCCTACCATTACTGGCTCTCTCACCTCGCGAAAGATCAGGAATTCGTTGCCCCGGGCACGGGTGATGATGCCTATGCGCAATACATTGACGTGCGTGACGTCGCTAATTGGATCGTCGACTGCACCGAGGAAGCGCGCCCGGGAATTTACAACACTGTTAGCGAACCACTGCTGTTTAAAGGTTTCCTGGCCGAAAGCGCCAGTGCGATTGACGGAAAAGGGAAAGCGGTCTGGGTCGACGGCGATTACCTGCGCAACGAGCAACATGTTAAGACATTCGATAACATGCCGTACTGGAATCCGGACCGTCCTGGATTCGAACGAATCTCACCGGCCAAGGCGAAAGCTGCCGGCTTCGCCATTCGACCATTACGAGAAACGGCAAAGGGCGCGTGGGCGTGGTACCAGAAAACTCTGGCGCCAGATCTTATTTACCCTCAAAAACAAGGAGAGTTCGAGTGGGGAATATCGCCTGAGCGTGAACAGGAGATTCTCGTCGCCTGGAGGCAGCGCCAGTCCACTTAGGTGCAGCCATGGCGCATCCGCGGGTAGAATTGTAGCGGCGGTATTATGACCGCCGGAAGTAGCAGCCGACACGGCTGCCACTACAACCTCTTAATGAATCGTTGCTCTCGTCGAAAAATAATTCACCAAGGTTGTCCAGGCTCATGTGCGAATTCACATCAGCGCTGCAGAAAAATCTGCATGTTCTGAAAATCGAACGTGACCGCGTAAGGTTTCAAAAAATCGTGACCCACCATGCCAGCGAGATGAAATCCAAAACTGTTTTCCCAGGGGAACGGTCCATCATAGAGACCCGGGACGTTCTCTTCCTTTATGTCTCCGAATGAAACTTGACGCACGGTGTAAGGGACGATTTTCAACGTCCCGCCGCCGCCGGCTCCTTCGGCCGCTTTGCTTTCGTCAAGCTTGATTCCGGCTTCCTGAATAACCGATTCCGCTAATTTGACACCAGCTCCCATGAGTCCGCTGTCGACGAACAGTAGCGATCGCGGCAGCGACTCCACCCGGCCCCAGCCGACCATGAAATGATCGCTGGCCATCCAAATAGGAACCACGACTCTTTTGCCTGGCGATTTCTTAAACTCCTCCAGGCTTTTCGCGTCTTTCCGGCGCAGCACAAGTTCACTGCGCGGATAATCCATCGTGGTGAGAAAATGGTAAAATAAAGTGGTGCCGATAATTCCGTCGATTTGTTTCACGCCAAATCCTTCCGAAAGTTGGCGCAGAGGAAGCATTGCGGTGGGTACGTTTTTAACGGTCCAATCGCCGAGTGTGAGCGACTCAATGCGCCCCAGTTGAACTTCAGCGTGTTGCCCGCCGGAAAAAGTGCCTTGGACTGCTCCGAATTGCGGAACGCCAAGCTCCTTGGCGAAGTCACTGTCGAGCGTGACCTCTGATCCTCCGGTATCGATGAAGAATGTGACTTCTTTGCCTCCGTTTACGCGTACGTTGACGACCGGCAATGGATCAGTCTTTATGAACTTCACGCGCGTGCTATTGCCTTCCAAGTCGTAGGGCGTCTGGCCGTTGAAACTTTTCAACTGCGAAACGTTCAGTGTCGGGTACTGCTCTCCAATCAATTTGTTGGTGCTCACGTCAATGTCATCGAGAGCTACCGCTGCTTTCTGAAAATCGTCACGGCGATAGAACGCCTCGGCCAACATGACTTTTGCGTCGGCATCCTTTGGCTGCAGGACCATTCCTCTTTCGAACCATTTTTGCGCGTCATCGAGGCGATTCGAAAGCAATGCGATTCGACCCAATCCAAGGATTGCCGAAAAATCCTTCGGATTTTGAGCAACGATTTGCGAGTAGAGTTTGCCAGCTTCGGCAAACTTACCTGCCTTGAACAGGTGATTGGCCGATTCGATTCCCGCATGGTTCTCCTGCGTTGTATATCCAGCTGTGTCCGCTGTCGCCGACCGCGGACACACAGCGATAGCCGCAAGAATCGTGACACCAGCGAGTACGACTCGAACTTTTGTAAATTTCATTCTGGATTTCCTAATCGGAGTTATGGCGCGCAACGTAACACTTTCTCGAAAAGGTCGAATAAAGAAGGGAAAATTAGAAATGTTCGTGAGGTTGGAAAGCCCGGCCATTGCTTCGCATCCGTTACGGGATATCTGATGTGCAGTCATGAGCCAACGCATTCGCGGCGTACTTGCGCCGGTCGTCACGCCGTTCAAAGCGGATCTTTCGCCTGATCGTGAACGGTTCATCAAGCATTCCCAGTGGTTGCTTTCGCAGAATTGCGGGCTCGCCCCGTTTGGCACGACGAGTGAAGCGAATTCAATGTCGACAGACGAGCGCGTTTCTCTGCTCGATACGCTGCTCTCGGCCGGCGTCGATCCGTCACGCATGATGCCGGGCACGGGTTGCTGCTCGGTCCCCGAAACGGCCGCGCTGACATCGCAAGCAGTCAAACATGGCTGCGCTGGTGTGCTGATGTTGCCGCCGTTTTATTACAAGAACGTCAGCGAAGAAGGTCTTTACCGTTATTTCAGCGAGGTGGTGCAACGCGTTGGTGATCCGCGTTTGCGAATTTACCTCTATCATATTCCGCCGGTAGCAGTCGTCGGGATCACACCAAAATTGGTCGAGCGTCTTCTCAGAGCTTACCCGAGCGTAATCGCTGGAATGAAAGACAGCTCCGGCGATTGGAATAACACAAAGACATTTCTAGATGCGTTTATCGGAACGAACCGCCCGTCCGGCCGGAGCTTCGCCGGGGAGAGCTCGGACTTCGACGTATTTGTCGGTAGCGAAACATTTCTCCTGGCAAATATGCGCAATGGCGGTGCAGGCACGATTTCCGCAACGGCGAACGTGAATCCGGCAGCGATTTACAAGTTGTATGCCGCTGGCGTCGGTGAATCGAGATTCGAGAACCGAGAATCGCCAGTGGATTCGCCTTCGTTTAAAGATACGGCGCGACAGGAGGAGCAGCAGGCGCGATTAAACATTGTCCGCGATGTTTTCAGCAGCGGAAAATTTCCGTCGATGATCGCGGCGATAAAGCAGGCAATGGCGATCTACACGGACAACCTTGAATGGGCCAGGGTGCGGCCGCCCCTGGTCGAGCTCACGGCAGAGCAGACAAAATCGCTGGGCGACGATTTGAAAGCCATAGGCTTCACGATGGAGTGAACATGGAAAGCTGAATCAGGAATACAGGAACGCAGGAAATGAGAAGAGCAGATGACTGTTAATCCACACAAGGGAAACAACAAAAGCTGCTCCTTAAGGAAAACGTTAGTCAAGGTGCCGTGCGGGGAGAACATTTTTAAGACTAAAAACCGACTTATCCACAGGGCCGAAACTTTTGGGAATACGAAGTACTAAAGGTGAAAGGAAAACTATGAGAATCCTGATAATGACAGCAATAACGGCGGTGGCACTGCCGTTCATGGCAGTAGGCCAGACGACGGAAGAGGCACAACAAACGCAGGGGCAAACGAAAGAGACGCAAACTACTGCCCCGGCGAAAGGGAAAAAAATGCGTCCTGCACAGGATCAAACGAATCCAGAGACACGGCCTGAAGCAGGAACGAACGTTCGCGGAAAAACAAACACGAACGTTAAAGGTCGCGCTCACGTAAATGAGACTCAACCTGCTCAGCCTGGTTCTCATTCGACCACGAGCCAGACAAACGTGAACACCAGCACGAATCGGACAACGACGATCAACAAGGAGGAATTTAGAACGCGCCACAGCGACGTGTTCAGCCTCGGGCGGCACCCGAAGGACTTCTTCATTCAACGATATGGCGCGAGCCATTTCCGGTTGATTGGCAATTCATACTTTGTATTTCTGGATGGTTGCTGGGTTGCGGTGGACGTGGACGGTTTTACATATACGCAGCGCGTGATCTGCCAGGGCGATCCGGACTTTGTTGTTGTTGAGTAGCGCAACCTTTGCGCGACATGAAAGCGCTCCGCTGAATGCGGGGCGCTTTTTGCTTTGACGGAAACGAGGAAGCGAGGAAGTGACAATGACAGATAAAACACACTCAATGGGAAAGATCCTTCGTAAAACAGAAGGGGTTGGAACAGTGACACCACAGATGATTGAGCAGCGAGCTCGCGAGATTGCGCGCACCGATGGTCGAAGCCAACCCAACGATCTTGACCGCACTAATGCGCGCGAGCAACTGACCGGTGACACATCAGGTTCGGAAAAAAGCCCGACGAGGGAGGAACCGGGTCGCGATTGGCAAATGCCACTTGTGTCGACAGGAGAGAAAGCTCCCACTGTTCGTCCTGAGGATGAGGAGAATATCCCCGAAAAATTAATAAAAGAGGGCGTCGAAGAAGCCGATCACGACCAGCGTTTAAGTTCCGAACGAGGTCGCGGGACATGATAGCCTGACTTCATCGTCATAATTTTAGCCGGTCTTTGTTTGCTCTCTTTCGAGCCAGATTGAATCTCGCTCGCTCCCGCTCGGCTCGACCGCTACCATCGCGGCTTTCGCCGTCCATGTCGCGGCGCCCAGCCGCTCCATTGAATCTCGCTCGCTCCCGCTCGGCTCGACCGCTTCCCATCGCGGCTTTCGCCGTCCATGTCGCGACGCCCAGCCCCTCCATTGAATCGCTTCGCTCCCGCTCGGCTCGGTGAGTGATCACTTACTTTCCTTGGAACCAATTTCGATGAGTCGCTTGGTCAGAAGCACGAGGCCGGCCATTTGGACCCATTCTGAGACGATGTTGCCAACGACCTGTCCCCACTTGCTTTGCGGGTTCATTCGCAAGAACAAAACGGTCCAGGCTATGCCAGTGATGATGACGAAAATCAGCAACGAATGGCGATGCAACGTATTCAACCATGGAGGCCGCTCTTTTTTCTTCACCGGACGGCTTTCAGCCGACTTCGCTTCATAAAGGAATTTCGTACCAAGAATAATCACAACCGATCCGCTCCAATCGGCAATGGCGTTACCAAAGAATGCTCCCAGGTGCGTCTTAGGATCGAGCAATCGATAACCGATTACCCAAACAATTAGCAGACCGATCGCTACAAGGCTCAGTGAGTGTCGAGAAAGAAAACTAGGTTTGCGGTGCCGCGGCATGTTTAACCAGCCGATCGTAGGATGCGAGAAAATCGGCGGGATCACGATAGATGGCGATTGCACCCGCTTGTCGCAAAACCGATTCCGCAGTTCCGCCGCAGAGAAATGCGATCGTTTGTAGTCCGGCTTTTTTAGCCGCTGCGACATCGAATTTGGTGTCGCCGACACTGACTGCGTCTGCCGGCGAAATCTCACCGAGCTGTTCCATTGAAGCGGCAAAGATATCCGGAGCCGGTTTGGAACGATCGGCATCGTCGCCGGAAACATAGCCATCAATTAGATCGCCGATTTTCAGAAGCTCGACGTAATACTCTGTGTCGCGCTTTTTGCCGGAACTCGCGAGCATGATGCGCTTGTCGTCGTCGTGAAGTCGCTGCAAAAGTTCATGCACTTTCGGAAACGGGCGGACCTTTGGCAGGTATTCTTCTTTGAACAGGTCGGACCGGTATTCATCCAGCTGTTTGCCGAAATGCCTGATTTCTTCGGGCGTGAGAAATTCAGGCAAATATTGGTCGGAGCCTTTGCCGATCTGCGCGCGCAACTGTTCGCGGGAAAATTGTTTACCGAATCGCCGGAAAGCGCGGTCCCATGAATCGACGTGCAGTTCGTTGGAATCAACGAGAGTGCCGTCGATATCGAAGATGAAAGCAAGTAAAGAGGATAAGCGCATATTTTCCATATGAATCGGGTTTCACCCGTAAATTGCGCTGAGTCGGGTACAGCGTAGAGAGGCCGCGTCGAGCGCTGCATTAGACTCCGGCCGACACGGCCGCCACTACAGTACGGAATTAAGGAGGAGCAGAACTCGCCTCTGGCAAACGAACGCTTTGCGGATGGTGGATGCGATTATCAGGATCGTATCGCCGTTTCAACTGCTGCAGACGCGCATAATTCTCTGCCCCGTAATAGGCGTTTGGCCAATCTGTGAAAGCAAGATCAGGATAGTTTGCGTAATGTCTGCTGACTCCGGCTTGCGCGACATGATCGCGGATCCGGCCTATCGCTTCTCGAAGAGCCGCAGCGTGCGAAGCTGATTCCCAGTACGCCTGAGCCTCGCCCAGGTAAGGGAACAAACGATGCGCATAGGCGCCTTCGACGTCGCTGGAAATGGCGCCGCCCAGCGTGTTTATTTGAAAAATCAATCCTGGGACGTGTAAGACCTCTTCGAAAATCCCGGGCAATGCAGGTCGAATGTCCTCCATCCCTTTGTAATACCCGGCGCTGAAGTTTTTAAAATAGACCGGACCGTTCTCTCCATAGTACCAGGTCAATGCTTTGTTTATGGAAGTTGGGCCTCCAGATGTCGCTCTACTCGTTAGGTCAGCCATCCGGCGACGGAAAGCCACCAATCCCTTTTGTTCGCGGGAACCGATGGTGATGACAACCACCGTGACCTGACTGCCGTTCATGATCCAGGCTGAAAACGCATCGTTAGGCAATCCAGTTGTGGCTTCGAACCATGCCTCCAGCAATACAGCGGCGCGTTCCGGATCGAGTTTATAGGCGCGAAATTTCCATGACGAAAATTGCGAGGGGGCGATGCGCGTATCAAATGTCATTTCGGTTACTATCCCGAAATGACCGTTACCACCGCCGCGCGCGCTCCAGAGCAAATCCGGTTCCTCATTCGAATCGTGAATTATCCCAGCGCCATCAACCATTTTGATTCTGCGCAGGTGGTCGCAGGTTAGTCCCCATTTTCTGGCGAACATTCCGTAACCGCCGCCAAGGGTAAGACCCGCCAGACCGACAGTTCTGCAAGAGCCAGCCGGAAGAAAACGGCCTTTTGCTAACAGGAATTGATTCACTGCTTCCAGCCGGCAACCCGCGCCTGCAGTTAAAATGCCGGTCTTCGGATCCAGCTGTATTTCGCGCATCGGCGAGACACTGACGACCAGTCCATCGTCATTCAGACAGAATCCCTCAAACGAATGACCTCCTGCTTTTACCGCGACCGGCCAGTTCTCTTCCTTCGCTCGTTCGATGGCGCGCTGAACGCCAGCCTCGGACAGACAACAGGCGATAATTTTCGGCTGAGTGGTGATCCCGGCGTTGTAAACCTCGCGGACAGCTGCGTAATCAGGCGCATCGGGCGTGACAAACTTGACGCCGCCAACGTAACCGTCGGGCACCGATGTCGATGCAGCGGATGTCGCTTTCGCGGCAAGACTCGAGACATCGGCAAGGATTGCGGTCGTAGCCGCCAGAGATGTACGGAGAAACGACCGGCGCGTATGCATGAACGAAGAGAAGGATGAAGTACGAATTGAGAATTAAGAAGCATGAATCCGCGCCGCGCTGCCTCATACAAGTGACGACGTAACGAATCGGCGTGGCCAAGCACTCGAAAACCTTCTGGAGCAATCAGACGCCACTACAGTTGGTGCAGAGCGGCATCGTTTTCAGTCCGACTTTATGCGAAGAGACGAATGGAATGATGGTGCCTGCAAAAAAGCCATCTCGTTCACACGGTAACGGAGCTCTGCTCGTAATCGCAATTTTCAAATTTGTAAAAGGCGCAGTGCTCCTGGCGCTGGCATTTGGCGCGTTAACTTTGCTCCACAAGGATGTGGCGTCGGAAGTCGCGTACTGGCTCGATCAGCTACGAGTGGATCCGGATAATCAAGTTATCGGTGGACTCCTGGGTAAACTACAACTGGTGCATTCGAAGGAGTTAAAGGAGTTAAGCGCGTTGGGTGCAGCCTATGCTGCGTTGTTCCTTACCGAAGGGACCGGTCTGCTCTTCCGGAAACGCTGGGCGGAATGGCTGACTATTGTCGCGACAAGTTCGTTAATGCCGATCGAGGCTTACGAACTGTTCGAAAAATTTACCGCTGTCCGTCTATTCGCTCTTCTGATCAATGCCGCAGTGGTTTTGTATTTGATCTATCTGGTGCGACAAAAGGAGAATGGAGGGCGCGGGCGCGCGACATAGAAGGTGAAGTGACGAGGGCAGGAGTGAGTGAGTCGGGAGATGAGCGAGTTTCAAGTAAGAAGGAGACAAACCAGTGAAAGCCATCAGAGTGAAAGAATTTGGCGGGCCGGACGTCCTGCAATCGCTAGAAATACCGACACTGAAGCCGGGTCCGGGTGAGGTGCTTGTGAGGATTCATGCCGTGGGGATTAATCCCGTTGAGACCTATATTCGCGCTGGAACTTATGCGCGGCTCCCAGACTTGCCGTACACGCCAGGGAATGATGGCGCGGGCATGGTCGACCAGGTGGGTGCAAATGTGAGTGAATTCAAACCCGGCGACCGTGTTTACACCGCCGGATCACTGACTGGTACGTATGCGGAGTTCGCATTGTGCAAAAAAGACCAGGTGCATCTGTTGCCGACAAATGTGTCGTTCGAACAAGGCGCCGCGATAGGCACGCCGTATGCGACGGCATATCGCGGTTTATTGCAGCGCGCCGACGCCAAACAAGGTGAAACGGTGCTGGTGCACGGCGCGAGCGGTGGTGTTGGGACAGCAGCGATACAACTCGCGCTCGCTCACGGTTTGCGCGTGTTCGGCACCGCAGGCAGCAAGGAAGGACTCGATCTCGTGCGCGAACAAGGTGCCCATGAAGCGTTCAATCATCGCGATCCCGAACATTTTGAGACGATCATGAAAGCGACGGGCGGACACGGGGTTGATGTGATTGTGGAAATGCTCGCGAACGTAAATCTCGGAAAGGATCTGACCATTCTAGCCAAAGGCGGCCGGGTCGTGATCATCGGAAGCCGCGGCCCGGTCGAGATCAATCCGCGCGATACCATGCAGCGTGACGCCGATGTGCGCGGGATGATCCTTCCGAACACGCCGCCGGCGCAAATGGCGAGCATCCACGCCGCGCTCGTGGCCGGTCTGGAAAACGGGACGTTGCTCCCGGTGATCGGAAAAAAATTTCCATTGGCCGCAGCCGCCGACGCGCATCGAGCGGTAATGGAATCTGGAGCGACGGGGAAGATCGTCCTTGTCGCATATAGAAATTAATCAGGAAGCCAGGAAATCAGGAAAGAGACTCTCGATAGATACATTCGCCTAATGGATTTTTGTCCAAGTCACGTCTTCATTGTTACGACGATCGATCAGTGCATCGACTTTGCCGTTGGCGGCATGACGGAACAGGATTCTGCCTTCGACACCTTTGCGGAAGAAAAGCTCCGAGGTTTCCGGCAGCAGTTCCTCTTTTTTGCCCTTCCGCTCAATGAACAACTTGTCGCCTTCATCAGTGACTAATCTTGTCTGGCCAGAAGCCAGCTCGTAGCTGCCGGTAAAATCCGCAAACTTTTTCGGATCAGCTTTGCCGACGGCGGGATCTTCATAGTAACGGTGTGCCTGACTGGCGATGATCTGCCAATGGTCGTCGCGCTGAAGCCACGTGTCAGTGATGTGGTAACGGGCTTTGAGATTTTGCCTAAAGATTGTCTCAGTCTCGTCTGCGTCATAGCTGAGCACTGCAGTGTTCCCAATAATGCGACTGTGAACGTCCTGAACCTTGATGGTTCCGGAATATCCAGCAGGCAACGGTGTGATATCAGCGATCAGCTTGGGTTTATCGAAGAAGCGCCCTTTTTCATCAGCGAACATGCAATCGTCGGCGAAATGTTTTTTCCAAGGTGCTTTGTCGCCGGTTACCAACGAATCGTACAGCTCCTGAGTGCGTCGGACGAGTTCGTCCTGAGTAATGGGAACGTCCGCAGCTGATTTAAGGGCTGCGGCAACGAGGAATGCGGAGAGCGCGAGTTTCATTAGAAAGGATGAAGCAAAAAGTAAGAATTAGGAAGTCTGAGAAAAATAGGAGTGAAGGAGGAATCAAGAAAACGAATCAGGCTGGAACGGAATGCGAAACCGCGCCAGGCTTTCAACCAATGAGCACAGGAAAAGTTCTAACCAATCAAAGGCACGTCTTAGTTTTGCCTTGTTCCTCGCCCGCTCTACGGGGTTAATTTTTCAGTTTTTCTTAGATCATGATGAAAGAGGAACGTTCACTGCTCGAGGCGCTCGACACAGCTTTGCAATCATATGAGGTGGGCGAGCACATTCGCTCTATTGCGGCACGCGTTCGCGAAGAACTGGTCCGCAGAAATGATGCGCTAATGGCCTGGGAACCTTTTCCTTTAAGGATTCTCCAAACGAGCTTGCCGGCAGAGATCCGATCTGCCTGGGTATTTGTTTTGCGGGCAGGCGCGGATAAAGGGGCTGAAAGGCATCCGAACAGTCATCAACGCATGATGTCGTTCGAAGGTAGCGGTGATATGCGAACCGGTGAGCCGGGAGACTGGAAGTCGCACCCTTTAGTCAGCGATCCTGACGCGGCATTGGAAAACCGGTGGATCTCAATCCCGCCCAATGTTTGGCATCGTCCCGTAATCGCAGCCGCGGCCGATTGGGTGGTTGTTTCATTTCACACGGTGCCTGCCGAGGAATTAACTGAAGAGCGGCCGGACGAGAAGAATGAAACCGGCACGAGGCAAATGAAGTACCTCAAAAATAAAAAGTAAGAATTAAGGAGGAAGTGAGGAACTGCGTGCAAACGAAGTTCTTAATTCTTCCTTCCTACTTCTGACTTCATTAGACTCACCATTTATGAAACCAACAACACGCTTTTTCCTCACCAGTATCACCGTGGCTTTCTCGGCACTGTTATTCAGCTGCGCCAGTACGCAGACCGCCGGTCCAAGTCGAGAGAGCATGCTCGTAGCCTCAGGGTTTAAAGTCATTACTCCCAAAACGGCGGCCCAAAAGCAAAAGCTTCAAAACCTGCCGGTCGGAAGCGTGACGATGATCAAAAAGGGCAAGAAGAAATATTACATTTATCCTGATCCGGCCCACAATCAGGCATACGTCGGCGGACCCAAGGAGTACATGGCCTATCAACAGCTGCGGGCGGATAAGAAGCTCTCCAGAGAAGATCTTCAGGACGCCGAGATGTATCAGGATGCAAGCATGGAGTGGAGTTTGTGGGGCGGCGGCGAAGGAGTGTGGGGACCGATGGGGGGGCCGATACCCGGGGCGTTTTAATTACACGAAAACTCCGCTGTCAGCAGTTCCTGCCATCGCCGTAGTAAACAGCGGTGGAAAACCGGATAATCTACGCGATCGCAACATCCAATGAACCCAATGTTGCAGCACCTGAGATTCCGTCGCTTTTCCACTGTACAACTGCTCATCGCGCTCGCCGTTCTCCTGATCTCTGCGCCATTCGTTGAAGAACTCGAAGGTGGTCGCCTCATTCTGTCGGTCTTATTTTCGCTGGTCCTACTCGCCGCAGTGTTTGCCGTAGCTGACCGGCAACGCAGTCTGGTCATTGCACTCATTCTTTTAATTCCAGCGATCACTGCCAGATGGATCACCTATTTTCGACCGGATCTGCTGCACCCTTCTGTATTTCTCGTCTGCGCACTAGTGCTCCTGGCATTTGTGATCGGCCATCTGCTGCTGTTTGTTCTACATGCGCCGGTTGTTAGCGGCGAAGTTCTCTGCGCCAGCATCGCAGCTTACCTGATGTTGGGTTTGACGTGGACGGTCGCGTATTGGCTCGTGGATCAAGTGACCCCGGGTGGCGCTTTTTCTTTCAACACCCGCAGCGACATGCGATCGATGAGTGGATTCAACGGAATCTATTTCAGCTTCATCACATTGAGCACGGTGGGGTACGGGGATATCACGCCTGTTTCACGCACTGCTCGCTGGCTTGCAGCAATGGAAGCGATGACAGGTCTGCTGTATGTGGCGGTCCTGATCGCCCGGCTGGTTTCCCTCTATTCCAAAACAAGATCCAATGATTCCTAACACGCGGTCGGAGGTATCACGTGATAAACGTATCACTAAAGTCTTACAGGAAACTTGCTGCGGGCAGAACAGTTCTTCGGTATCATCCCCCCGCCGTCTGAACGCGTCGATATTCATGAGGCTTGAGTATGCCAAATTATTCATTCGCCTGATCGCTGCGATCACCTGCTTCGCATTCTTGGCCAGCTGCGCCACAGCGCCGCACGCCGCACGCGGTCGCGAATACGAACCGACCGCGAACATCATGCGCGAGGCGCGCTCTGCAAGTGTTCCGGTTGAAAAGCGAGCAGCTGACTATTTGCAGGCTGCCGCAATCACAGCGCCATTACTCGGGGCTGGCAATGGAACACCGGCTTGTGAAACCTACAACGCAGCCTGCGGTGAACTGGCACTGCTGCTCCGTTCGAGTGAAGGAGGACGGCTGTGGGATCGCTCGCTGAGTCTGGCCGGCGGGAACACGACCTATCGTTTGCGACTCGAGCCAGGACGTTTTCCCGCGACGTGGGCACCGGACTACTTCACATCGTTTGAGGAACCGAGCCAGATCAAACGGACATTAATCAAGAAGGATGTTACTCAAGATGGCGTCGGAGGCGCATTGGTTGGGGTGCGATCGGTGACGCCGCCAGAACATTTTGCGCCCGCGAAGGGGATGACTGCCGCGGTCACCGCCACTCTCGATGTTCGTGGCTCGGATGCTGTCCTCGCGTTAAGACGGCCGAGCAACGATCCGTTTGCACTGGTAGACGGGAAAAAGCGGCCGCTTGAAGCGGACTTTTCCGCTCCGATTTCCTATTTCAGGCCTCCGAACAATCTGCTTCTCTTTGATCTGATGGGCATGTTGCGCGGTGCCAATATGATGGAAAAAACAGGGCTATATTTTCTGGAACCATACGATCCAACCCGAATTCCAGTCGTTTTCGTTCATGGCCTCATGTCGAGTCCTTTCACATGGGTCAAAACGATCAGCGGCCTTCAACACGATCCCGAAATACGCAAGCGTTATCAGCCGTGGGTATTTGGGTATGCGACTGGCAACCCCATTCTTTATTCCGCACTGCGATTGCGAGAGGAGCTGGCTAAAGTAGATCAGACTTATCCAAACCATCTTCCCTATGTGGTGGTCGGCCACAGCATGGGAGGAATGTTGACCCATGCCCAGGTCACCACCGTCACCCGCGAAATGTGGGAGAAGGACAAAAATATCGGACCGACCGCGAAGAGTATTTTCAGGAATAACTCGAACAACAGTCTCATTGTTCGCGCGATGACCTTCCGGGCGAATCCGCGGATCCATCGCGTTGTCTTTATTTGTACCCCACATCGGGGGAGTGAGATGGCCAGCGGCGGAATAGGCAGATTCGGAATTAGCTTAATCACTCTTCCAGGACAACTGCTGAGCACCGTGAAAGATTCGTTGACCAGTGCCGAAGTCGCGCAATTAACTGGCAGTTCAAAACGGATGCCGAACAGCATTACTGGACTAAAACCGTCGAATCCAGCGTTCCCGATTGTTAATGGACCAGCGATCAGCGTCCCTTATCACTCGATCATTGGCGATAGAGGAAAGGGAGACTGCCCAAACTGCACAGATGGTGTGGTGCCGTACTGGAGCTCACATCTCGATGGCGCAAAATCCGAGCAGATTGTCCCGGGGCCGCATGGGTCAGCGGAGTTGCCACAAACGATCACGGAACTTGACCGGATTTTGCGCGTGAATTTAGGACTCCCTCCCACGCCACGAACCACTGTCGCTCAGGCGACGCGTTGATCACTGAAGTTACCGTCCGCCTGCTCAGTTTACCCAAAGCTTGCTCGCGGCGGCGAGTGGCGCGCGGCCGCCTTCGGAGTGTCGGACGCGGATTTCCTGTCTGTCGTCAATCAGCGTCAGCTACAATGTGGCTGACTGCAAAAGCCGGAACTGCATCAACGTTCCCGGGGTAATCACTAACGTACCGGCAGTGTGCCCGTAGCGTGCCTGCCGTGCCGTCGTTGGCGAACTACCGGGTTGGAAAGCATCGGTTTTCACTGCGACGTTGTGTCCGTTCACGGAAACGGACGTGAGTTCCACTGTGAGTGGATCGTTTTTGCGCGGATTATAACGAGAAGTGGCAATTTTTCCGAAGACCTTACTTCCGGCTTTCACTAACACCTGTCCCTTAACCGAGACATCCTGAGCAAGTTTCCCCTCCCAGGTTCTGCCTACCACAGTTTTCGAGCTGAACGAACTGACAGTGCTTACGCTCAGCGTTGTTCCCGCAGGAAGCGTAGCCGCGTTCACGGATGAAGCGGCCAAACAGGCACAGATTACGGAGATGACTGCGATGATTTTTGTTTGTTTCATAATTGGCGAGTTGTTAATTGAATTCTCAATCAGGTGTCTCGTAAGGCGGCTCGTCTGTCGCTGTGGCAGTGACTTGCATGGGCGGATTGATCAACTGGAACACCACGGCTGCGACCGCACCGCCGGCAAAGTTTGCCAGCAAATAAATCCATATATTTCCCCAGTCGGAAATGCCGAGAATGCTAATGCCTAACGCAACTGCGGGGTTGAATGCGCCACCTGAAATATCGCCGACGGCGAAAGCACCAGTCATTACCGTCAGACCGATGGCCAGTCCGTAGAATGAGTTCCCTGAAGTACCTTCGGCCGTAGCCGCATTTAGCACGACATATACAAGCGCGAATGTGAAAAGGAATTCAGCAAGAAGCGAGGGACCAACGTGCGGCGCCATGGGAGTCACAGCTACGCCGGCACGGAAGATTTTGCTTACGAACAGCGCTGCGACAGAAGCGCCCGCGAACTGTGCGATCCAGTACGGCACCACGTCGGCGGGTTGAACTTTGCCACGGATCAAAATGCCGAGTGTTACCGCGGGATTGTAATGTCCACCCGAGATATGGCCGCCAGCGTAAATCATCACCATCAGTGCCGCGCCGATTGCCAATGGAGCAATCACACCAGTACCCGCACCAATGACCGTGCAGCCAATTGTCAGCACCAGGAAGAATGTTCCGATGAATTCGGCGATGTACTTGTTCATAAATCAATTGATAGCCGAGACAGACTTAAAAAGGCAAGCCCGTTCAACAATAGGACCTTAGTCCTAGCGCATTTTTGCTTAGAACGCCGGCAGGGGAAGTGGCCCGAAGAACAACCTCAGCATTTTCTCTTTGCCGATGACGCGAGCAAGTTCGCGCACCGTGCAGTACATCAGGATCAGCAAGAACAGGATGATCTCCACGGCCCAGTAATGCGGCCACACCATTTCCGCGAGCAGCTTCTCGTTGCCAGCGATGATGCCGCCGGCCTGCCTGGAGAAATCGATCAGTCGTTCCACATAGTGAATGATGCTCGCCATTAGCAGGTAGATCAGCGTTTTCCAAAGAACATTGTAAGCCAATGGCTTTTTCGGGTAACGATTGATCGGCGGCAACATATCCGCGAGTAGGACCGCTTTACCCAGTATCAGTGAAGCGATCGCAATCGACATCGTCGACAGAGGCACGAAATGCGAACCCCTGGCCATCAGCACGCGGATAAACGTCAGTATGTGCAGTGCTACGAAAAAGAAGATCGTGGGCGGAAGAATGGCGAAAAATTCTTCCTTAAGCTTCTCGAGTAATTTGTGCATGGCACTCCTTGTTAAGTGCTGAAGATTTCAGCACGAAAGTGGACTCGCTGCCAAGCACGACGGAAGCCGTGTCTCTTAAAAATTCACCCCAGCCTGGATGAAAGGTCCGTTCAATGCGTTTTTGTCCGTGAAGCCGTTTTTTACAAAATCGTATTTCATGTAGCGCCATCCGGTCTGCAGCCAGATATTGCGGGTCAGTTGAAATTCGAGCCCGCCCGCCAGCTGATAGCTCCAATCGGTGCTATCCACCGATTTACGCACAATGGTACGCCCCTGCCGCTGCAGTTCGTACGCTGTGTCAGCGTTGGCGTTGAATCCGCCCACATCGCCTTCGGCAAAAATTTTGGTGGCTTTCCAGATCTTCACCCGACCTCGCATACCAACCACAGGATCGACCCAGCCGATCGAATCTGAGAAGTCCAGGCGCTTCCGGATTCCGAGTAATTCGCGGAGACGCACGAGCCGCGCATCGCCGTTATCGAAAATGCTCAGATCACCCTCCAAATAAGTCCATCGAGCGCCGGCAAAGAGGGTAAGATTAGCATTATCACAATTAATCAGCCGGTAACCAATGAATCCCTCAGCAAGCGCGTTCTTGAGGTGCACATCAGCGTCGGTAAAAAGCAAGCCAGGCAAGGTCGCATGGGTACCGACCTCGATATACTGGCCATCTACCCAGAATTCCCATCGCTTATAGCGAGCATTAATCGAGAGCGCGACGGGAACATGCGTCAGGTGTTTGAGTATCTGCTGGAATTTAACGTCGGAGGTCGCCTCAAGACCTTTCACTCCGCTATCGCCAGAAATACCGGCGAGCCATCCGGGGAGCCCGACGCGGACTTCCCATAACGAAGGCGTTTCGCACCAGCTCTTCTCGATGGGCACTATTTCTTTGGAGTAATCTTTGGCATCGTCAGTAGCCAGTTCCGTTCCGGCCAAAAGAATTTGGGAACCGCTTAAGAAAATTGCCATCAGAATGAGGCAAATAGACTTCCGAACCGGCCAGTTGTTCATGGTGCGCCCGTCTCTTTTTAATTAGCCTGGATAACTTCAGCAAGGCCTTTCTCCCTGATCCTCCGGTCTATCCGATTTGCTGGGATCGGCACCAGGTCACTTTGTTACTGTCCTGTTCCTTTGCTGGCAGCCTCCGCCTGCGCCATTCGTTTTGCCATCTCGGCTTTCACGGCATCAAGATTGAAGCTTGCTCCCCTCTGCATCGGCGGGAAATCAAAGAATGTCTGGAGCTCCTTGCCCATCACCTGCTGCACGAACATCGCGGCGGTGCAACAAGCCCCTTCCGCAATGCCACTGAAATTGCGGATGCCACGTTACGCCGAGGGACTGACGGCAGGCGAGCTTTTCGGTTTAAATAACCGCGGAAATCTGATTCTGAATTTGTGGGGAGTTGGTGACGCGACTGGGGTGGGAGTGGGAGACACTTCAGCTGTTGTCTTTCTGCGAATATGTCTTGGTGCCGGGGAAGCCGACGCGGGCGACTCGGACGCTGAATTTGGCGGCGGCGTTTCGACCCGGGGAGTTGCTTCGGTCGTTTTTTGCGGGCGATGTTTCACCGGTGAAGATGATTCAGCCGGTGTGCCGGTCAGTAGCTGCGATTGAACTTGCGCAACCATTATCGTCAGCGCGATCGCAAACATGAGGATAACTGCGCGGACACGAAATTTCTCAATGTTCATAGGCGATCCTTTTTCCTTTCCAGCCGTTTGATTGGAAGTCCAAGCCAGTCGGCCGCTTCTTGTCGGTCTTTGAAAACGCGCACGGTAATCGGGGAGCCTTGAGTCAGTAAGGCATGCAGCCGCGCGTAATGAATCATCGTCGCATCGGTGGCAAGGATTGCCGATTTAACCGGTGGATGCCCCGCGTACGAAAGACGACGACACAACGAAAATTGAATGACGTATTTGAAGTTAAGCTCGACTTCATCGGCAGCCAGCGTGTCCGAGAACCGATTGAATGGCTTCTGCAAGTTCGCTTCGAGATCTTCGAGAACAGATACAACTTTCTTAACAGCCGTGTCGTCGATTACACCGTGCGGCCGATAAATGAGAAGATCGATATCTTCCTGGAAATCCAGTTCAGGTGGAAGGTTCATCGTACGTTAGCGGCACCTCATTCTTTTTAATCGGTACCTTTGTCGCGATTTTCTATGAGCCGTTCCAACGGAACGCCGAGCCATTTCGCGGCGGCCTCCCGTTCACGGAAGATTCGGACATTGATTGGCGAATCTTCGGTAATTATCGCATGCAACTGGAAATAGTGACCAATGGCAGAATCTACCGCCAGCATCGCGGATTTCACTGGTGCACGATCAGCGTACGTGAGCACCCGGTACAATGAAACCTGAATAACATACTGGTAGTTCAGCTCAATGCGCTCAATTTCTGAGGCATCGGAGAAGCGATTGAAGGGTTCCTTGAGCTTTGCCTCGAGATCGGCGAGAACGCTAACCACTCTATCAACCGAGGCCTGGTCCAGCAAACCCCGGGGTTTGTAAATAAATAGACGAATGTCTTCGTGGAATTTGACGTCCGAAGGCAGATCGATTTTAGCCATTCAAAAATCTCCGATCATAATAGGTCCGCTACGTCCTCCGCTTGGTGAAACACATCGAGCTGACTTCTGGTATACGCTTTTGCATCTTGAAGTCCACGTAAAGGATTTGGAACAGGCCGCCATACCGGCTGCTGTTTCAGCAGCTTATTCCTTCGACTTGCCGTCAGGCACGGCGGGGAGAAAAAAAAGCTTCGCGCGACTTCTTTTCTGCTTTGATCTCGCGAAACGCGACGGTGGCAGCATTCTTATTGCTCGCGTTATATCGGAGCACTTCGGCGTTTTAATCCGTGCCCGGTTTTTTTTCCATCCCCAGGGGGATCAGACGCCAAACGACGATACAAAGCAACGAACCGACAAATGCGGAGATCAGGTCCTCGAAAGTGATTTTGATTTCGCCGAATCCGAGATTGATGTGGAACAACCAAAAGAGAAATCCGCCCACCAGTGCGCCTAGCATTCCCACGCCCATGTTGGTCCAGAACCCGAAGCCTCGCTTGCGAAAGGTCATGAGACGTCCTGCCAGCGTCCCAGCCAACGCCCCAACGATCAACCAGACAATGATTTCGCCAACAGTCATGATTCGTTCCTTTTTTCTGACGAATGGACCCGACTTGTATGATTAATCGAATCGAATCTCGAGCCTATCGGACTTTGGTCTTATTGCGATCTCAATGAGTGGTGTATCCACCATCGATTACAAATGTCTGACCGACGGTGAACGAGGCAAGGTCTGAACAAAGAAACAGAACCATGCCCGCTATCTCAGCCGGCTGCGAGACCCGGCCCATCGGTGTGTTGGCGACGAAATGCGCGCTCATGTTTGGATCGTCGAACCAGGCCTTGGTCATTGCGGTGTTCACGAGTCCGGGCGCCAGCGCATTAATGCGAATGCCCTGGTTGGCGTATTCGACGGCAGCCGCCTTGGATAATCCAACGACGCCGTGCTTAGCTGCGACGTAGGCGCTGATTCCAGGCTCGGCGATCAGGCCAGCAATTGACGCAGTGTTCACGATCGCGCCGCCGCCGCCTTGCAGCATTTGACCGATCTCGTGTTTCATACAGAAAAAAACGCCTTTCAGATCGACAGCCAGCGTCTTATCGAAAGTCGACTCGTCCATTTTAGCGAGCATTACAGTGGGAGGCAGAACCCCGGCGTTATTGAATGCGCAATGCAGCCCCCCGTAAGTCTTCATCGCACTCGCGATCAGATTCTTCACATCGCCCTCATCACTCACATCGGTCTTTACAAACACAGCTTCGCCCCCACTGCGTTTGATTGTGTCGACCGTCTCCGATCCTGCAGGATCGATATCGCCGATCACAACTTTCGCACCGCTTTGCGCGAAGAGCTCGGCCGTCGCGCGGCCAATCCCGCGGCTTCCGCCTGTGACGAGCGCGACTTTACCCGAGAAGTTGAGTGAACCCTCGCTCAAACTAGTTAAGGAGCGACCGTGTTGTCCGGTGATATGACCCGCTCGGATTGTCTAATAAACTCCCGACGCGTTCACCACCAGAACGCCCGCGGACCCCATGCTCCGTACCAGCCGTAGGCGGCTGCGCGATCCATTGCAACTGCCGTGTAATAATTCTGGGCAATCTGCTGCTGAATAGCCAACTGCTGATAACGTTGATATTCCTGTTCCCGACCGATGTAAGCGACGCCTGCTTTCTCGTCTTTATAAACGTAAAAAACGTGTCCGTTTACCGTCGCCCGCTGGACCTGGTAGGGTGGAAGGGAAGCATAGATTTGCTGTTGTTTCGGCGTCTGCGGCGTGCGCGTGTGAAAACCCGCAGCGCTAAGCAAAGCTGTTGTGTTTCCTGAGCCCACTCCAGCGCAGCCAGCCACAAAGAGCGACGTAACAGCCAGTGCAAGGATGAGAGTGACGTTTAAATGCGATTGTTGTTTTTTCATAGACGTACCTGGTTCTAAACGAATTGAACAGATGGTGTCGAGATTGAAAGGGCTAAGCCATAAGATTTGAGGCGTATACGCGTTGAATTGATATTTTCCTGTTCAACTCCTATTCAATGCGTCACGCACTGCCGCAATGAACTTTTCATCGTTGAACGGCTTCATGAAAAACGCGACCGGGCCGATGGCCATTGCGGTAGCCCGCGCGGCCAGGTCTTCGCGGGCAGTAATCACGATCGCCTTCGTGCGCGGAGAAATCGCGCAAAGCCGCGCCAATAATTCCAAACCAGTCACCTGATCCATCCAGATGTCAGTCACGACGACGGGCACGTAATGAGCACCGGCGTGCGCCAGGAAATCTTCGGCTCTGCTGAACGGACGGACATTGAAGCCTTCGGAGGCGAGCAGGTAATGCATCGATTTGAGGACGGAAGGATCGTCGTCCACGATGCAGACTTCATGTGTTTGACCATCAGCCGATTCGCTCATGCGGCTGCTCTGCTTTTTTGAATTTCCCCGCGAGCAGCCGGCAGACGAACCACCATGCAGGCGCCCCGATCAGGAGCATTCTCGCCGGAGATGGTGCCGCCGTGCGCTTCGATAATCGATCGAACAATCGCGAGACCCATGCCCATTCCTTTTTGTTTCGTGGAAAAGAAGTGATCGAAAACCTTGTCCGGACGGTCTTTTGGCAAGCCCATTCCAAAATCGCGCACGCTAAATTCAGCGACATCGCCTTTGTCGGAGCGCGAGCTGATAATGATGCGTCGCTCTGGCGCTGGAAGCTCTTCCATGGCGTCGAGCGCATTGATGATCAGGTTCAGCAGCACTTGCTGAACTTGAACAAGCGTTCCCTGCACTCGTGGCAGATTCGAATCGAGCTCTGTCGTAACGACACTTTCCCGATTCAATATGTCCGAACTGACGAGCCGCACGGTGTCTGAAATAATCGCATTGAGATCCAACAGAGTGTGCACGCTTGTCTCTTTGCGAACCAGGCTCCGAATTCCACGAATGACTTCACCGGCGCGTTGACTATCCGCGATCAAGGCCTGCAGTAATTCCTGCAATAATGCCGGATCGGTGTTTCCTTTTTCAAGGAAGCGACGAGCGGCCGAAGCATTGTTCGCAATTGCCGTGAGCGGTTGATTCAATTCATGCGCGAAAGACGCAGTCATTTCGCCCATCAAAGCAACACGGTTTCGGTGCGCCATTTCTTCGCGTTGCACCTGCACCTGGAGAGCGGCCTGTTTTTGAGGACTCACATCAAGCGTGACGCCGACTGTTTCCAAAAGATTGCCGTTTTCGTCGCGCAAACAGCGTCCCCGCATAATTACCCAGCGCGTCTTGCCATATGGCAACAGAAGGCGGTGCTCACTCTCAAAAGCTCCGTGCAATGTACAGGAACGATCGTAATCCGCTTTAACTGCGGCGCGTTCGTCGGGGTGGATTCGTGAAAGAATCAGGTCGCAGGTCAAAGGCAGATTTGAATCAAAGCCATAAATCCTTCGTCCCTTGTCGCTCATCCATGCGTCGCCTTCCGGATACAAAACCCAGAAAGCGAGGTCGACCGATTCAGCCGCCAGGCTGATTCGGGCGTCCCGCTCTCGCAGAATCTCTTGCTGCCGCTGACGATCAATGGCGATCCCGGCAATATGGGTTGCGATTTGTGTCAGCCGCGTTTCTTCAGGCTGCGGACCGCGTTTTTCCTGACGATACATTGCAAATGAACCCAACACCTCGCCCTGAGGTGAGAGAATCGGTGTCGACCAGCAGGCGCGGAGTCCGCAAATTTTGGCGAGCTCCCGATAATCAGTCCACAGCGGGTCGGTCATGACATCAGTCACAACGACTGATTTGCGCGTGAACATTGCCGTGCCGCATGAACCGTTGCGCGGTCCGATGGGCGAGCCATTCACTGCTTTCACATAGGCCTCGGGCAAATTCGGCGCGGCACCATGACGCACGTGCTTTCCATCCCGGTTCAAGAGGAGAATGGAACAACGTAATCCTTCCGCCTGTTCTTCCATCAGCAGAACAAGACTTTTAAGCACCTCCGATAGCGGCGCGTCGGCGGCGATCATTTCCAAAACGCTGCTTTGTCCGGCACGGAACAATTCTTCCTCTTTAACCTGACTGGTATCGCGACAAACAACAACAGCGCCTAACAAGTCACCGTCAGGGCCCCGAAGCGGGCGACCGGTGATTTCCGTCCAAAGACCATGTGGCGCTTTTTCGTGCCGAACGAACATCTCAACGTTGTCGACTTCCTCACCATGGATCGAGCGAATGATGGGCAACTGATCGTGCGGGAACGGAGTTACTTTGTCCGGCAGGAACAATCCATAATGCAGTGGCCATTCGCTCGGGGGCATTTCCATTGCTCCTTTTCCAAACATGCGTTCCGCTGCAGGATTAAAGACGAGAAAGTTATTATCCTTGTCGGCGACGACGACGGCATCGCCCATGTTCGATAAAATAGACCGCAGGATTTCATTGGTGCGGGAAAGCTCGGCAGTGCGGCGGGTTACTTTTTGCTCCAGCTGGTCCCGGCTCTCGCGCAAAGCCTGCGCAAGCTCCCGTTGCTCAGTGATGTCGGTATTTGTCCCAAACCAGCGCGCAACTTTTCCGTCTGCATCGAAAATCGGAAGTGCACGGGAAAGAAACCATCGGTATTCACCACTCTTGCTTCGTAAAGGGAATGTGTCCTCCCAAGGCTCGCCCGTTGTAAACGCGGCCTTGATGCGCTCAACGACTCTGCCGACTTCATCGGGGTGATGAACCTTTTGCCAACCCCATCCTTTCATCTCGTCGAAAGTTGTGCCGGTGTACTCGTACCAGCGGTCGTTGTACCAAAAAATGTCCCCGTCACGATCGGCCATCCAGGCGAGCTGTGATATCGAGTTCGCGAGAGTGCGGAACTGTCGCTCTCTCGCCGCCGCCTCCGCATGCGTCGCCCGATGGAGTAAATCCAGTTGACCGGCGACTGATGCGATCACTCTTAGCAAGCGCTCATTTTGCGCGCGCGACTCGCGCATGAAAAATTCGAGGACGGCGATGACGCTGTTGCCTGAGAGAATTGGAATCCCCACACCGGTTTTTAGGCCGGCTACTTTTGCAGCGGCCGATCGCGGAAAGTTGGGATCATCAGTAACGTTCTCAACCCAGGTCGGCCGTTTCGAGTCCCATACGCGTCCAGGAAGCCCGACGCCGGGTTCAAAGTGAGACGCTTCGGACATGCCCTGAAAAGGTTTCAGCTCACCATCACCGCAGTATCGCACGGAAACCAAATCGAGAGCCGTTCCTGTTGCGTTTGGCACCCATGCGTGTCCGACCACCCAGCCTGTCTTCTCGCAAACGTCTCGAAGAACCACCTCCAGGGCGGACGAGAGATCCTCAGCCGCCGCTACTTCAGTTGTGATGGTTTGCAGCAAGCTAAGCTGCTCTTCACTTTCCTGGCGCTTTTGTTCTGCGCTTTGAGATGGATCAGCTTTCTTTCGATCGCTGTTCATAACTTACCACTGTTGAATTCCGGACGATTGATGGAGCTTAAGCAATAATTCCAACGCCCTGAAGGAGACAATGGGACTTTAGGCCTATTGATCAGAAGTCAAAAAGGGAAGGTATTCGAACGTGCGATTGTGAAATCTCGGCAAGGATGCCGGGCGGATTGCTTGGGCGCCATAAGAAATTCGACAAGCTATTTGCTGGGAGAGTTGTCTTCCATCGCGCCTGGCGTCACGCGCAACACGTCACCCGTCCACTCGTCACCAGTGAAACTGACGACCGTGGAAGAAAACCCGAAGCGCTTTCTGTCGCTAACCAGCGCTGAAAGATGGTTACTTTGCCGCGATTTGCGAAGGCGATTTCACGCAGCGAAAACCGAGGTGGTTCGTGCCAGTGTTGACTTCGCCCTTTCCGCGAGTGCCGACGATGTACCGCGAGCAATATTGTTCATTGCAAAGAAATGAACCACCGCGATGAACACGCTTCTTCTCGTTAGGCTCTGCTGGATCAAACGGTCCCTCCGGCCCTTGCGGGTTTCGCGCCACTGCGCCCTTATCGGCCAGTGTCTTGTAGTAATCAGGTCGATACCAATCGCTGCACCATTCCCATACGTTTCCGGCCATATCGTAAAGCCCATAGCCATTCGGCGGAAAGGATTTCACCGGCGCGACTCCCGCGTAACCATCTTCGCCGGCATCTTTCACCGGAAATGTTCCCTGCCATGTATTGGCCATCCATTTGCCGTCGGGACGAAGTTCATCGCCCCAGACATATGTCTTTCCTGATAAGCCGCCCCGTGCCGCAAATTCAAACTCCGCTTCAGTCGGCAAACGTTTACCCGCCCATTTGGCGTAAGCCTCTGCGTCAGGGTACGCGATGTGCAAGACTGGATAATTCTCTTTCCCTTTGATGTCGCTTTGGGGACCGAGCGGATGACGCCAGTTGGCCCCTTTCACGTAGCTCCACCATTGATAATGATTGTTCAGGGAAACTTCACGATCCGTCGGCGCAAAAACGACTGCGCCTGCTACGAGGTTCTCCTCGGGCGCAGTTGGAAATTCCTCTTTCGTCGGCGTGCGTTCAGCAATTGTGACGTATTTCGTCGCCCTGACGAATTTCTCGAACTGCGCGTTGGTCACCGGAGTTGTGTCCATCCAGAAACCGTCGACGTAAACACGGTGCACGGGCTGCGAATCATTCGAAGCCATCGGCATGGCGTGACTTCCTTCCCCGCCAACCATCGCGCCCATGGAAAATTCCCCGCCGGGTATCCACACCATCCCTTCAGCCGGTCTGCCTCGCGGCGAAGTTTTGTTTGCGACAGTCGGCTCGAATTCCGGCGTGCCGCAAATCGCTACGGAGTTGTGGAAAAATGCTCCTGCAAAAATGGCTACGGCCACTGTGACGGAATTACGGTAGGCGTTCACGACTGTTTGCTCGCTTCAACGAAGTAATATTGAACCTGACTGGAAAGGCAAAAATAGCACGCACTTTAAAGCTGCTCTCGAACCCGGCTATCTCGAGGAATGGTACCGTTCAAAATAATAAACGATCGCTACATCGACCTGAAACCTTTTGGGAGAGCTACTAAGCGATTTTTGCAGACTAGCGCTAAGCACAATGGGAACCTTTGAAAGCCGCTTTCCTATGCCTGCAGTCACAGTGTGGCCCCACCGACCGCCATCGTTGAAATTCACCAATGTTCGGTATTTCCCGCTCAGTGACCACCGCTGAGGAAGGATAAAGGTGGCGGGGAGCGCCATCTCGAGATAACTCTGCGGTTGAACGTCATCTTCTTGAGCAATGGAATGGTTATAATCGGCGCTAACTGACGCGCTGAACCAGCCGCTAAAGTCGTGGGCAGCTCCCCAGCCGCATTTCAATCGCCACACATCTTCCGCAAACGCGAGATCTGAAGCTGTGTCGGCGTGCAACTCGATACCGCCTGCGGTTCGCCAAGTATCATTCAGGCGAAAAGCGCTGCCTACACCAAGTTCCATGTCACCCAGACCTCCTACGTCCGTATGATTTGATCCCGAGCGACGATTTTGATACTCAACGGGCAAATTCAAGCGGATAGCCCAGTCCTGCCAATCACTCACGCGGCCGCCCCACAACGCGTTGAGTGCCCAAGTTGCCTTTTCAACTCCATCTTTGTATTGATTCCATTCTGAGTCGAGGGACAGATGAGTTCGGAGAAGGGTGCGGTCATTTAGCTGTTTCAATTCGTCTGCTATTGTCGGATCAGGCGGGGGTGCAGCTCCGGCTGGAGTACCGAACCGGACTAACAGCATCGCGATAAGCAAATACCGGTGGGCAGCGCTGCGATAGATATTGTCGACAGGCACGACCTCGCTCTACGTCTCCTTTGAGAGATTGGCCAACACCCTGAGCATCGGTTCGCTGGGAACCCGGACAACACCGGCAAACGAGCTGTCGAGTTCGAGGATAATGTACACAGCGCATGCGACCGAGAACGCACCGGCGATCAGAGCTAGAGTGCTCGTAGCATTGGCCGGCGCCAGCAGACCGAAACCGAGAAAGATGACGACAAGCCACACTGCCAGCGCAATCAGCAAAGGCTTCGATACTGATGAAACCGCCTGCGCCTGGATTAAAACTCGCAGCTCTGCCAATTGAATGATCAGTGATGCAGCCTCCGTTTTTAGAGCACGTTGTGCTTCGTCCTGCGGAGCGAGATGACTAATCGCAACGTAAACAGCATCCCCCATTTGCTCGTTCGGGCTTAATTGGGCTGGGGCCTGTCCCTGTGCCGGCCACGTGCGTCGGACACCTTCCTCAATCAATTGCCGAAGCGCGCGACGCGCCTCGGCTGTTTGTGGTCCATACAGCAAAAGCACCCGATCAAGTAAAGCAACCTTGGCGGCCATTTGCATTACTTCGCTTCGAGTGGTGTCGAAGGAGCTCTTTGCGGAACTAACAAGAAGCCCGAGAAGTATGGCTGTCATCGTAGCAACAAGTCCAAGCGCGAGTTTTACGGCGTCTTTGGAATCGCTGCTGAGGTGTTCCGCGGGAAGGCGGCGTCGCAGACGCGACCCGACTAGCAGTACGCCCACCAGAACTACGAACAAAACGGTAGCGATGCCACCAATAATTGTTCCAGAGTTTTGCACGATCATTTCACGCTGTTGTCAACCAGCGTGGTGGAACCGAAATATGTTGCTTGGTATTTGCCGCGAACATAGCTGCAGCAATTCAGGCACAGCGTTCGATCACGTCGCTTGCCGTGCTAAGCAGCCGATTCGGAGCGTACTTCTCGATCGTTATCCCGCAGACCAGTAGCCGGCAACTCGGCATCAAGGAAACCCAGCGCGTGTGGCACTTTAATGACACGGACGCCGGCCTTGTGTTGCTGCTCGACAATCTGATCGCGCAGCGTCTGCATCCGCGTCCAATGCACCTTTGGGCGGAAATGATGTTCCGCGTGATACCCGTTGTAGAACCACGTCCAGTTATAGAGTTTGCCATAGGTGCTCACCCCCCAGGCAATCGGCTCGTCCGGATTCCCGCCGTAGTGTCGATAGTAGCCATTCAGATAAGAGAGGCAGTGTCCAAAATACCAGAACGGCAAGAGAAAACAGATGTAATGCCAGTTCAGGATACCAAGAATCACAAAGGTCGTGACGAAGCAGGCCAGTTCGAACACTCCCCAAAACGCCTCGCGCGGATCTTTCCGTTTTAGTTCTTGGAAAACAGTCTTGGGATCCTCCCGGAAGAAGCTGATAAACGTGTATTTCAAAGGGTGTTCGGCCTCACCCTCATGGCCATGCTTGTAAATGGAAATCCAGTCAATGGTATCCCCTTCTTCGTTAGGTCGGTCGGCGTTCCCCTTGTGATGTCGCATGTGGATGCATTCGTAAAAAACCTGGCCGAAACCAACAGTGATCGATTCCATGATGCTGAACAGCCGATTCAGCAGCGGCGACCTGAAATAGGGATTGTGAATGAAGTTGTGAGAAACGCCGTTGATGTTCCAGGAAATGCTAACTGAATAAATAAAACCGAGAATCAGCATCACCCAGAGCGGTACCCGTGGGAAAAGGTAAAACATGCCGAAGAAATAGGCACAATGCAGAACTGCCGCCGCGACAGGTATTACGTCCCAACGTGTATGCGCAAAGATCCGCGAATTTGTCTTCGGCCGAGCGATTGGAACGAAGTCAGTAGAGGTTGGCATTCGTTCAGGTCCCGCCTTCGAATACACAATATTTGTGTATAAATCCAGTCGAAATTGTTCTGTTCTCGTATTCCGCTCTCGACAGGTCACATCGCCGAAAGCGCGAACCGAACAGCGGTCAGAAATTCCTCGTCGTCGAATGGCTTGGTGAAAAAAGCTGACGCACCGGCTTTTAACGAGGTGGAACGAACGAGCGGATCATCTTTTCCGGTGAACATGATTACGCGCGTCGATGGAGAAAGTTCTCGCAGTCGCGATTGAACTTCAAGACCATTCATGATTGGCATCCAAATATCGATGATGGCAACTGTGGGCCGATGAACTTTCACGTAGCTTAAAAATTTGTCCGGCTCGCTAAACTGCTCGGGGTGCCAGCCTGCCGACATGAGAAGCCGATTCAGGCCTCTCAACACGGAAGGATCATCGTCGAGAAGGCAGATCAGATCTGGGCGTGGCGCATGCAAAGCAAGTGAATACTATGCCGGCACGTAACGTGGCGATATTAGACCTTAGTCTCACGTCCGGTAACCGGGGCGATGTGTGCCATTTCAACTAAGCGAACCAGCTCCGCTACCGACGCGATGCCGAGTTTCTTCATTACGCGGCCGCGATGAACCTTTATGGTCTTCTCCGCAGTGCCGAGCTCGGCAGCAGTCTGTTTGTTCAACATGCCCGTCACGACGAACTGCATCACTTCGAACTCGCGCGGTGTTAGCAGATCCAGCTGGCGTCGGGCTTCAGTTCTGTCGGCACCGCGCTGCCGCTGCTCGGCAGCACGCGTCAAAGCCCGCTCGACACATTCCAGCAGCTCGTCCGCTCGAAACGGCTTTGTGAGAAAATCGACTGCGCCCGCTTTCATCGCCTGCGCACACATCGGGATATTGCCGTGCCCGGTGATGAACACCAGTTGCTCTTCCCGGCGTCGCTCATTCAACGCACTCTGAAGATCCATTCCATTCAGCCCGGGCATCCGCACATCCACAACCACACATGCCGGGCCGGGATGTTGTTCACGCGCTAAAAAATCGGACGCCGAGCCAAACACTTCGTTTTTGTAACCAGCGGAGCGTAATAGCCGCGACACGCCTTTTCGAACCGATGAGTCGTCGTCGATCAAAAAGACGAGGCTATTCAAGGGGATCATGTGGAGGAAGTGCCGTTCACCGGAAGAACAAATTCAAACCGGGCGCCGCCGCCTTCGACGTTTTCAGCTGTGATCGTGCCGCCATGCGATTCAACGATGGATCGTACAATTGCTAATCCCATTCCGAGTCCTTCGCTTTTCGTACTGAAGAAAGGATCGAAAAGACGGTCGCGCATCTCCTCAGAAATGCCGACGCCATAATCGCGCACGCTGATGCGAACTGTGTCATCTCCATTTGATTGCGTCGCGATTAGCACCTTGCGTTTCGAGGCCGGTGTGTCTCGCATCGCGTCAAATGCGTTGATCGCAAGATTCAGCAAGACCTGTTGAAGTTGAACCGGATTGCCATCGATCGCGGGGAAATTTGGATCCAGCGAAGTTTCCAACTGGCACCCATGCAGTAGCGCATCATGGGTTGCCATGCGCCATGCATCCATCACGACCTCGTTGAGATCTACCGACCGGCGCGGCATCTGTCCCTTCTTTACCATGCCGCGAATGCCGCGAACTACGTCACTGGCACGGCGACCATCTGAAACGATGTCGCCAAGCAATTCGCGAACTTCGCGAAGATCAACGTCCCCGCGATCGATGAAGCGCTGTCCAGCTGCGGCGTTACTGAGAATTCCAGCTAACGGTTGATTCAGTTCATGAGCGATCGAAGCAGACATTTCCCCCATCAACGCCACACGGCTCAGATGCGACAGCTCTGCGCGATCGCGCTGCGCTTCCAATTCTGCCTGTTTACGCGCTGTAATATCGATACTGATTCCCAAAAGCCGTGAGGGCTTTCCGGTGCTATCAAAGTGAGTGCTGCCTCTTGTGGACATCCACCGAACGATCCCGTCGGGTAAAACGAGGCGGTACTCCGACTCGTAGTCTTTACCGTCGCGAATGGCGTCATTGATGGTCTGTCGGATTCGGCTGCGGTCCTCTGGGTGCACTTGCGATATGAAATCCTCAAGGGTGACTTTTCCCGTCGACGGCGAGCCGAGAACCGCCCGCCTCGCGTTCGTAGCCCAGATCTCATTCGTCGGGAGGTGCCACTCCCAAATTCCGAGGCCAACCGCGGCCGTCGCCAATCGCATACGCTCCTCGCTTTGGCGCAATGCCTCGTCCTTACTCATCAATTCCGTGACGTCCACGCACGATCCGATGTACCCGGCGAATGCTCCTTGTGTATCATAACGCGGGACGCCTTGGTCTGATATCCAGCGAAACTCGCCATCGGTTCGTCGCAACCGGTATTGCATAACGAATGGCTCCCGGGAATTGAAGGCGCCTGTATAAACCTGCAGACATTTGTCCAAGTCGTCCCGATGCACGCCTTCAGCCCAGCCGTTTCCAAGCTCCTGCTCCATGGTGCGACCTGTAAAATCCAACCACGGTTTGTTAAAAAAAGTGCAAAGCTTGTCCACGCCCGACATCCAGATGAGAACAGGAGCGGCATCCGCAACGATCTGAAAACGCGATTCGATCTCGCGCAGCTCAATCTGTCCAGCTACTCGTTCCTCGATCAACGCCGCCAGAAACAACAACGGGATCGCTATGCCGATCAAAAATATCTCAATCGAAAGGGCGCTTTGATCAGTTGTTTCACGCGAGAATGGTCCATGTCCATGGGATGCGCTCCAGATCGCCAGGAAACCAACAATCGAGATGGCCGTGCTTGCCCCCAAAACACCGAAGCGTACGGCTGCCCAGAGGAGAAATGGCAGAGGCAGAAAAAGCAGCGCCAGATCCGCGCCCGCTCTTAACTCATAAAGGACGATGTAGCTGACGGCGAACAAACCGAGAAAAAGAGCGCATGCTTCAAAGTATCGCCAACGTGATGCTGCTCTGAGCGGCTGAACTCCATCGGTGACCCACGTCACGATCAACGGCACGATGATTAAGGCTGAGACGGCATTGGAGGAGAGCCGGACCCTGATCAATTCCCCGTATCCATCCTGCCCCCAATGATTCCACACCACGAACGCGGCATCCAGAAACGAGGATAAAAACGGGCCGATAAACACTATACAAAGGCAGAAAATGCCCACTCTGCGAAGACTGGTGAAGCGCATTGGGCCGCCAATTAGGTACCGCGTCAAACTTACGCCGATCAGTGCTTCTGATGCATTGCTGACAAACCAGCAAACAATCATGATCGGTGGAACATCACTTTGTAATTGCGCGGCCAAATGCGCAGGAAACGCGACTAGTAGCACGAACCACCACAAACGCAGCGGGGTGAGTAAAAGGGTTGCAACCAGAACGGAATTTGGAGGCCAAAGAACGGATACAGGATGCGGTTGAAACGTCAGGGCAAAACCGATTTTGCAACCCAGATAGTATCCGGCGAATACCCACAAGCCGATCATCAAAATGCGCCTGTCAGAAACCGCACGAGTGCGGTTCGCCTTCGGCTCTTGCGATGACACGGCTGCAGTTTCGAAGGAGAGGAAAGTGCTTTTCATGATTCGGTCAAAGAATTTCCAGAAAACGCGATGCAGACGCCGTGCTTGATATGGCTGCCGGTGGAGCGATAGCCACGTCCTGGAACACGCGCCCATGTGTACCAAGCCTTTTCACGGCAGTGCGGATTATAGCTGGCTAGCCTCGGGCGAGAAGCAAGATTTTACCTGTCAGGCAGTCGATTTGCGGTGTGCCAGGGAGGGGACTCGAACCCCTATGGATTTCTCCACCAGATCCTAAGTCTGGCGCGTCTGCCAATTTCGCCACCCTGGCATGATTGATTATGAACTACTTATGAATAATTAAATATATCGATTTATTGCGTGTGCTAGAGATTGTGCTAGAGTACAGTTGTGCAACGTAAAGCAACGCAGGGAACGACCGCGGAGCATTACACCGCACCGGCTAACTCGGCTCCAATTGACCAACGAGGCACGATTAACCATCGCGCGCAGTTTACCCCAGCGCGTGACTCCCGCAATCGGCGCGTCTCGGGTCTCTACATTCGAAACGGCCGATTCTACTGTCAGCTCTGGGTAGATCGAGGTGACGGCCGAAAAACCGCTCGCCGCTTCCCACTCTTTACTTCTGAGAATTTACCGGCCCGAACTCTTAACGAGGCAAAAGAAGCGCTGGAAATTAAACGGAATGATCGACGCGAGGACAGGCTCCCAACGCCGGGACGGAAACCGAACTTCCTCGATTATAGCGAGACGTACCTGAACAAGGCGAAGGTACAGCGTAAGCGCCTGGGAACACTTCAGAATGAGCAACAGGCGATCGCTCGGTGGCGATCGCATCTTGGACACGTTCGAATCGACAAGATTGCAACGCCGATGGTCGCCAGCTTTGTCGACAAGCGACTAAAAGGAGCAGTTTTCGGCAAACGCAGATTGGGAGGAGTTTCAGAGCGAACCGCAAACCTGGATCTAATCACTCTGCGTAATGTGCTTAACGCTGCGATCGATGACGGGCTCTTACGCGATCTGCCGCGAATTAAACTCCTCAAAGAAGCCCCCACACCCAAACGCCGACTCGTCACTCCCGAAGAATTCGACTCGTTGATTAAAGCTGCGAAAACGCACTGCAAAAACAACGGAACGCAATTGGCCGACTATCTGAGCTTTCTTGCATTCAGCGGTGTACGCGAACAGGAAGCATTGCGGATAAAGTGGACAGATGTGGATTTTGCGTGTGAGCGAATCATGATTGGCATTGATCGCCTAACAAAAAACTGGGAGAGCAGGACCGTAGAGTTCAATCCAAAACTGCGCTCTCACCTTATCCAAATGAAACGCAATCGCGCTCCGGACTGTTCGTGGTTGTTTCCTTCGCCACGGCGTGGACCACGGGACGAACACGCAAGAAGTTTTCGCGAAAGTCTAAAAATCGCTCGCAAAGCTGCCGATCTAGAGTGGATCGGTTTTCACGATCTGCGCCATTACTTTTGCTCCATGTGCGTCATGGCAGGAATTGATTTCATGACGGCTGCAGCATGGTTAGGGCACAAAGATGGCGGCATCCTGGTCGGCAAAGTTTATGGCCACCTCCTGGACGAGCATCGGCAAAAAGCTGCGAAGCGCCTTCGCTTCGCATGAGATTGCGGGCGCTTTCGCGCTCAAGCTGCGACTCTGCATCAAGCATTCCTGCGAATCCAGAACAGAGCGGATGAATTGCCAGCGGTTCAGGCTTGATTGATTTCGATTGCTGAACACGGGTTGGAACAGAGTATCCGTTCCTGTTAGATTTTTCGCCTAACAGTAACTCCGATTATTAATCTGTTGCCACAATTCATGAAAGGGCCGCAGTTGCCGTTTGAGATTAATCACCTCTTCCACGGGCCATTCAAAAAGAGGGTACTTCTCCAACACGTCGCCTTTCCACTTATTGAAGCAAATACGCAATGCCAAGGGGACGTTTGTTTTGACGCTAGGTCTCAACAGATAGGTTTTCGGCCACTCAAAGGGGTTTTTTTTATTCCTTTTTATTGCGGCAATCTTCCGGTCCGCAATCCAGCAGCGAAACTCTCGCGTGTCGAAATATTCAAAGTGATAGCCGTTCGCGGCCCGACGTGCTCCGGGAATTTGGCCACGAGCGGCTAAAAAGGCTATTCGACGTCGCTTTAGCCCGGAAGCTTTCATGACCTTACAAAGAGGAATTTTTCGAAGTGTAAATGTGCATATGTGCATACAAAAGTTGACATTCCTGGCATGGGTATGCAAACGAATCGTCATGAAACGGCAAGCAATCCCGTTCCACCAGCCGACATAGAACCGCCGATGGCTCTAAGCCAGTTCATTCAACTGAGTGCTTTATCCCCGACTACGGTTTGGCGTTTCAGGAGGAAAGGGTTCCTTCGAACCATCAATATTTGTGGACGCCATTATGTGCTTCGGTCTGAAATCGCGCGCTTCAATGCCCGAGCGGCCGCTGGTGAATTTGCACGAACTTACAGCCAACCACCGTCTAAAGGATCCACCCAAGAAGCTACCGGAAAAAGAAATTAGGAGCCGCTGCAAATGGCACAGGCTCTCAAAGAGGTATTAACTGGGCCGCAGGGCACCAAGTACGGTGCACTGCCGAAAGTGGCTATTCCGGGCGACGACGAAACGCTATTGCGCTTTGCCCAGGAGTTACTCGACGAGCTGAAGAACAAGCCGATCTATCGCCGCGACAATATCGTGGTGTTTCCATACGAAGAGAAAGCGCGCATCGAGGTAATGACTGCGAGCGCGTTTCGCACGTTCGTCGACAAATACGTGGCGTGTTTCAAGCCGAAGTTCGACGAGAAAGGAGAGCCTTACGACGTGGTGCGCTCGATCAACAAGGAGACCGCGCAAGGCGTACTGGATTGTTTCGAGTTCTGGAGCGGGCTGCGCGAGATAGTGGAAGTGAATCCGGTCCCGATGTGGGCAATGGACGCCGAAGGGAACGGGATCTGCATGTTACCCGGCTACGATGAGGCAACTAAGACGCTGACATTCGGATGAGAGCAATCGTTAATAGTTGCAGTTTGAGCGCGCCGATCGCTGACTTCAGTCTCCATTTGGAGTTGCCGACCTGTGACGAGATTGATCCGATTACGCTCGAGCGCGTATCGGCAGACGACATCTTTAGGCATATCGAAACCGGACAGGTGGTCACTGAGATAGCTTTTGCTGAACCAGGCGCGAAGGAAGTAAAGCAATCAAAAGTCACTGTGCTGCGCGCCGGCCGGAAGTTGTGTCTCGAGTAACATGGCGAAGCATCAGACCATCATCCCGTGGGGAAAGCATAAAGGCGAGCGACTGCGGCATCTGCCTGATGATTATCTCTCGTGGCTTTACGATACGCTACAGAAGGACGACAAGGATGCGGATGATGCGAAGGATTGGAAATGGTTGTTTGGAGGTGTGAGATGGGAGATCCGCCGGCGTGGGTTCAGGACGCCGGAGCTGGAGATCGAATTACAGAAGAAAGAAGGCGCGGCAACAAGGCGCGCGAAAGCTGTGTCTCGGGTAACACATCATGCCAACGCTATCGAAATACTACGACGATCAGCTGTCTCTTGATGATGCGACTCATTATCTACGTGGGTTGTTAGACGAATTTCCGTTTGCTGATTGGGGGCCAGAGAGAGCTGATGGGATTCGCAACAGTAGATCCATGGCTGTGCATTTGAGCGCAATGTTCAACCAGTTCGCCGGTAGATTAGTGCCGCGTGATGTGCCGCGCATGGGTTACATCTACGATTCGAATAATCAGGGATCGGGTAAGTCGTTGTTGTGCGCGACTGCGATCGTGCCGGCGAACGGCCGAATGGCTACGCAGGCGTGGAATTCAAAGGATGAGGAATTAAAGAAGACGCTCGATGCTGAAACGCTGCGCGCAGCTCGCTACATCTGCTTCGATAATGTGCGGGCCTTTGTAAGTTCGCAGGTGCTCGAGGGGTTCATGACTGCATCGGATCACACCGGGCGGCTCCTGGGCAAAACGCAGATGTTCGAGGCGGCTAATGCGGCCACAGTGTTTATCACGGGCAATAATTTGTCGGTGAGCGCGGATATAAAGCGGCGCACGTTGCAAGTGTCGTTGTTTGTAGCTGAAGCTGATGTGCAGGCTCGCCAGGTGCAGCATCCGATCGACGTGCATTGGTTACGTGATCCAGGGCATAGGCGCGACATACAAAACGCGCTCTCGGCGATCATTCGCGGTTGGTTTGATGCCGGCAAGCCGATGGCTACGCAAAACCTGAGAGTGGGTTACGAGCATTGGTGCTCTGTGTTCGGTGGGTTGGTGCAATTCGCGGGCTTCGGAGATCCGCTGGCGATCGTTGAGGATGATGATGACGACATGGACAACGAAGCGGCCGACATGCGTGTGTTAATCAAGGTCATGGCTGAATCGTTGCTGAGTGGCGAGCAAGATCATGTGGAGCATTCGTATCAGGCTGTCGTGAACATGGCGCACGATAACGGGCTATTTGAATGGATACTCGATGGCAAAGAGGTCGAGACCACGGAGGGACCGTATACGAAGAAGGATTTCATGCTGAAGGCAGACGCGCACAGCAAATTTGGCAAGTTAATGAAGCGTTGGGCGCCGGCCGCTGGCGACGCTAAAGGACCGAAATTCCGCATATTTCGTCTTGGTAAGGCCGATGGCTCGCAAATTGTCAGAACGAGCAGCACAGGCCGCGCGGGACGCCGCAGATACATCCTCGAACTGCCAAAAGAGGCTGCAAAATAGCCTGCGCTGCGCAGGTTGCTGTTTTGGGGGCGCTCCATTCCCTCTACTCATCGTTTTAATTGTCACGCCTACCAACCCCCACCGCCTTCGCCCGTTTTGTTGCTGACCCCTACCATTCACAAAGCACTGATTACGCAAAGGATATTAAGATCGTGGTAGGGGTTTGTATGGGTTGTACTGGGTTTTAGAAGCGTACCATTAAGAACATTTCGTGTAATTCAAAAACTCGTAAATATATGTCACGCCGAGGCCCAGCACCCGCGCATACCCCTACCACCCCCACCACCAGCATGGTAAAAGGAATCTCTTTTTCGCTGGGGAGAAGCAGGTCGCGACACGCGGCGTCACATCTTTGCGAATCAATGAGTTTTCGATGTCACATTTTTGCCCATAAACAGTCATATTTTAGGCCTCTTGTGCAGCATGTGTGACACTGTCACACTAATGTCGCACGTTCTTACAGTTCCCTTTTTGGCATTAAAAGTGTGACATTGCCCATCTCAGATTGCAGCAAGCAACGGCACCTCGAGCGAATCGCGTAAGCAAACTTTCCCACAGACTTTCTCAACGCGCGTTGCTGACGAACGTCGTCGTGATTAGCGGATTCGGTATTGCAATCAGTAAAACTTCGGCGACTTGCCGAGAAAAAAGATTGGTGGGGTCGGGCGGGGTTTTGGGAATTTTTAGTGTAAGGATATAGCGCGGAAGAAAAACGACCTGAACCATCGTTGAGAAGTGCTAACGGGCGATCTAGAACGAGCAAGGAGGTGAGTATATTTCTTCCTAGCTCCTGCTCTTTTCTTCCTAGCTCCTGCTCCGAAAACTGGCACAATTCGGCTTGTGCCACAGCGCGGGGGTGCCAAACAAGTCACACGACGTAATGCTTCAGTGTTTCGTCCGCGAGCCAGGATGCTCTTACTGCTCGGGGATCAATTAATTCGCGACGCAGGTCTGGCTGTATTCGAGCTCGTCAAAAATGCATACGATGCGGATGCATCAGAGTGCATCGTCACGCTTCACAACATTAACGACGCGACATCAGCGAAAATAACCGTTGAGGATAACGGCTCGGGAATGAGCCTAAGTACGGTTCTAAATTCGTGGCTGGAGCCTGGAACAGAATTCAGGTTCGACCAACGGGAAGCCGGACGACGGTCGCCAAAATTTAAACGACTGCCACTCGGAGAAAAAGGAGTCGGCCGTTTTGCTGTACACAAACTTGGGCGCAAAATCAACGTGATAACTCGCGTACCTGGCGAGCTAGAAGTGCTAATCTCGATCGATTGGAGGCAATTCGAGGGCGATCGTTATCTTTCCGAAGTGCCGGTTACCATCGCGCAACGAGAGCCGGAATATTTCACCGGCCGTACTCATGGAACTTTGATCACGATTACACAGCTTCGGGACAGCTGGACTCGCAGGCGCGTTAGGGAATTACACCGAGCAGTGACTTCAATCTGCTCTCCTTTCGATGCTCCCGAAGATTTTCGTGCCGAGTTACGCCTCAAACCTGACAATGATTGGCGTACGGGTCTGCTTGATGCCCGAACTGTTTTGAAGGACGCGCTTTTTCGCGCGAAAGGAACAATCCGGGGTTCGACGCTGAAGCTCAACTACGAATTCACACCATTGCCGGCGATGAAAAGCCGGATCAATCCTCGCAGCGTACGTAATTTTTCGACACAGCTAATGTCGCTGGATGCTAGACGAGCCAAGAAGCTCGACCTAATTGGAATGGGAATCGGACCGGTTAAATTCGATTTTCGAATTTTCGATCTCGAACCCAGTGTGCTTCAGCTGGCTTCGACCGACAAGTACGGGTTAAAGAGCTTCCTAGCTGCAAACGGTGGTGTGCGTGTGTATCGCGATGGGGTGCGAATATTCGATTTCGGGGAGCCAGGCAACGATTGGTTAGATCTTGGCGGACGGCGGGTTAATCGGCCGGGCGAAAAGGTGAGCAACAACCAGATCATCGGCGCAATCCATCTAAACAGCAAAGAGAGTCGGGGCTTAGTCGAAAAGACGAACCGCGAAGGATTCATTGAAAACGATGCATATGTCCGTTTTCGAGAGGCTGTAATTTTCGCCCTAACTCAAGTCGAGATTGAAAGAGCCAAAGATAAAAGACGGATCAGGCACGAATTTTCGCGCCCTACGCTCAAGGAACCTGTTATCGAAGATTTGGCCGAGCTCAGAGATGATATTGAAAAGCGTGGACTATTGGAAGAACTCGGCGGGTATGTTGACCGAATAGAAAAACAATTTCGCGACGTTCGTGAACGACTCCTGACAGCCGCTGGGCCGGGACTAACGCTTACGGTCGTGATCCATGAGATTGAGAAGATCATCAAAGAACTTTCGGAAGCCCTTAAGCGTGGCGCCCAGCGCGAAAAGATCGTCACACTTGTAAAACACCTGTCTGAAGTGATAGAAGGGCTTTCTTTTCTTGTTAGGACATCTGGCAACACGCGAGAGAAAGCCGCTGTCATGATTAAGCAAGCGATTTTCAATACAGAATACCGGCTTCGGGCTCATCAGATAAAAATCGTAAACGGAATCGAGCGAGGAGATCGCGATTTTTCGGTGAAGTGCGTTCGAAGGCTTATCATTTCAACTCTCATGAACCTCATCGACAATTCGATCTACTGGCTCGAAAATCGCGGCGCTCGCGGCAAGCAAATCTACGTTGGAACGACCTTCGACCTCGACTCGAAGCCTTCCATTGTTGTAGCTGACAACGGACCGGGGTTTCAGGATGCTCCTGAATACTTGGTCGAGCCGTTCTTCACGCGCAAACCCGATGGAATGGGACTAGGCCTTCATATTGCGAATGAAGTGATGAAGATCCATGAAGGTCGCCTGGTATTTCCAAGCCCAGGCGAGGTGAACGTACCGCCGCAATTCGCAGGGGCTGTTGTTGCGTTGCAGTTTAACAAAACGCTGTGAACTACCTCAAAACCGCGCGTGTGGTTGTGATCGATGATTCGCCCGATGAAGCCGCGGTTGTCATTGAGGCCCTAGGCCGACTCGGCATTGGCTGCATCTATTTGAAAGGCGAGCGGTTGGAAGATCTGCCCGCCCAGCCACTCCGCGGCATTCGACTCGTCATTCTGGACCTTCGTCTTGGAACGACTGGCACCGAGAAACAGATCGCGTCTGCGACCGCGAATGTTTTCCGACGGGTGATTTCGGCTGACCACGGTCCACTTATCGTGCTCTTATGGACTAAGCATATCGAAGATGTCCCGGCGTTTAAAAAGGCGCTCTTCGAAATCGAACCAAAATTTCGCGACAACATTCTGGTGGCAAATTTGGAAAAGCCAGCAACGATTACGGACGCGACTCTCAATAGGATAACAAAACGGATTAAGGCCCTTGGCGGCAACTGGCGACCTATCGATTTCTTGTGGCAGTGGGAGCAGCTGGCGCACGATGCTGCCACAGAAACAACAGCAACTGTCGCCAAACAAGTTTCCGTTAACGCCGAAATCGCTGAAGAACAATCAGACGAAGCGAGAAGAGATCAATGGTTGTTGGCACTGAAGCGACTGCTTCTAAGGCTCGTTGAAGCGGCGGGCGGCCGGAGAGCGAACAGAAAGACTGCTAATAGCGATCTTATCGAAGCACTGACTGCAATTAATGATGATCGGCTTGAGTTGGAATCATTCGCTGCCGAGCCGGCAAACCTCGCTGTCTTATTTGAACAATCGTCGACTGTAACGCCACAGCAAGCTGGTCAACTTAACCGAATGGTGATGATCGGTTCGCCTTTCCCCGGACCGCAAGAAATCAGACCTGGCAACATATATATATTAGGAACGAATCACGGTTCATTCAGGCCGTGTGGAATTAGAGCTGCAGCGCTCAAACAGGAAATCATTACCGATCTTGAAAGAGATCCGCAATACAAACAGCAGAATGATCTAGCAAAAAAGAACGCTGGTAACACATCTAAAGCGAAGGCTCATAAGGAAGCGCGCGATAAACGTCGCCAGGAGCTCTACAAACAATGTAAGGTTGTAATAGCTGAAATAACGCCGTCTTGCGATTTCACACAACGAAATCGAAAAGTTGTCCGTCTAGCCGCTGGTGTTCTCGTTCCCTATGAGTTGGAGCGGCTGGTGCCCGCAAAAAAAGAATCGTTGCGAGTATTTGATCCGATCGTCCTGCCAAATCTAAATGGATTGTGGAGATTGGTATTTTCCGGCAGGCACTTATACACGATGCCAGATTTGCAGAAAATCCTAACAAAACGTCCCGCATTTAGGCTCAGATCAAATGTGCTCGCGGATCTGCGAGACTGGTATGGTTCCCAAGGATCACGTCCGGGGTACCTGTCTCTTCGACCCGATTGATCTGTGAGTGCGATCGGAGCCGCTTACTGGTACTCTGCTGCCCTAATTTCTCGTCGGGTCAGACGATAGATCAAGTAGCAGGCTGAAATCTTTTTCTAACTTCAACTCGATTATTTCGTCGGTGCTGTCAGGTGATACTGCCCAACTCGTTTTGCTCATCTTGCCAAGACACGTTCCCTCGCACCCGCGATACCCGCCTCGTGTAATAATTACATGAGCACCCTCGTAGTTATTCTCGACATCACCGTTACTCATCCGCTTACGTGAGGCTATTCGTTCGAGGACGTGATCACAACAGAAAATAAATGCGAGGAACCGTTGCCCAGCACATTATTCTTGATGCGTGGCCAGCAGCTTTTTCAACTCGGCTAGCGATAGAATCACGCCAGACCGGCGATGAGCCATACTATGACAATTCGAGCAAAGCGGCACCAGGTCAGTCGAAGGATCGACGTTCCGGATTCCCGTTGTGATCGAGCGAACGTGGTGTACCTGAATAAAGTGCCGAGCGTGCTCGGCACCATACACGTCATCGAAATTGAATCCGCAAGCCTTGCAAGTTGTGCCGTGTATACGTAGTGCGGCTAGTCTGTTGCGCAAGCTTCGTTCGTATCGACGATGTCTGGCGAAATATGTTCGTCCCTCAACTTCGGACGGCAGGTAGTCACCCGAAACCGTCGCGGTTTCCGTCTCGAGCGTATCGCGAGCCAATTCAGCCAGCGAGCGCAAAGCGAAGGTAAAGCGCGCAAGTGCGTTCTGTTGTTTCTCGTGCCGTACGAGAACGGCGCGGCCTTGATATGTGAAATCCTGATGATGTTTTCGCCGATAGAAAATGTGAATTTCGTCGCCACCTTCACGCGTCTTCAACAAACGGGCGTCCGTTTTTCCCTTCGATTCTCCTTCAATGGACAGGGTTGTTCCGTCAAAACTGTCCCGATATTGCGGCAGCGCAGCTTGTTTCTCATGAGTTACGAAGAGAACGATTTTGTTGCTTCGTTTTGGGGTGATTATTCCACGCGCTATTGCATTATATGTCCGATAACCCCACAAACGGGCAAGATAAGGCCGCGAGTATTCCGACCCCACTTGTAACTTATCGAAGGAAACGGCCATCGGGCCAAAAACGATTGCGCTGAATCGCCCTCAGGCAGACAATTCGCCCTCCGTTGTCATACAATCGCTATTCTGATGGCCCCCTGGAAAATTGCAAACCCTCGCCCAAGCGCACTGATAGAATCGCTCCGATCGATCGGCTATGATCTCCCCACTGCGGTTGCGGATATTATCGATAACAGCATCACGGCTCACGCAAAAAACGTTCCCATAACGTTCCATTGGGCGGGAAATGAGTCGTGGATTCGGATCGCCGATGATGGCGATGGTATGTCTGCGAACGAATTGTTTGAGGCGATGCGTCCCGGCAGTCAAAACCCGCTCGATAAACGATCGTCAGATGATCTTGGCCGGTTCGGTCTGGGACTTAAAACGGCGTCCTTTTCCCAAGCGAGACGCCTAACGGTCTTCTCCAGGAAATCAGGCAGCTCTACCAGTTGCGAGTGGGACCTCGACTATGTCGAATCAACAAATGAGTGGCGATTGCTCACGAAAGCTTCCGATGATTCCAAACGGTGCTTGGGAAAATCGTTAACGGCGCAAACCGGCACAGTGATCGTTTGGACCAAACTTGATCGACTTACGTCAACCGAGCACGTGTCCGATGCGGCAGCACACGCTCGATTCAATGACGCGATCGACCACGTGCGAGATTACCTGGCATTGATTTTTCACCGATTTCTCCAGACTCGAATTCTCAACATTACTATCAATGACCGTCCAATCGAACCATGGGACCCATTCGCTGAATGGCATCCCTCTACCTACAAGTCGCCACTAGAAGTTATTCCTTATCGGCAATCTTCGATCCGCTTTCAGGGATACGTTTTACCTCACAAAGACAAACTCACCGCCGAAGAGTTTCACAAGCTTGGTGGTTTGAACGGATGGGCGGCGCATCAAGGATTCTATGTTTACCGGAATAAGAGATTGCTCGTGTTCGGCGACTGGTTACGGCTAGGAACTCCAAGTCCCTGGACCCGCGATGAGCAATACAAGCTCGCTCGGATCAGCATTGAAATAACAAACGAAACTGATGCTGATTGGGACCTTGACGTCAAAAAGTCGAAGGCACGGCCTCCGGCGATTATTCGTAGTCGCCTAACCGATCTCGCTACAAAGATTCGAATGCAGGCCCGCACTATCTTCGCACATCGCGGCGAGTATGGACCGCGGTCACCTTTACCTGCAAAGCTCGAGCGACCATGGCACTCCGTACAACGTGATGGCAAACGGTCGTACGCCATTAATCGTGAACATCCGCTTGTAAAAGGAATGATCGCGAGCTGCGTGCGCGAAGCTCCGCAGCTAGATACTCTATTACGCCTAATTGAAGAAACCGTTCCAGTTGAACAGATCTGGCTCGACACTGCAGAACAAGCGACGGATCGAGCAGCGCCGTACGAAACCCTGGATTTCAACGTATTGCGCTCTGATCTACGGAAAACGTTCGATCTCCTGCGGCGAAGCGGAGTTGACGCCGCAACGGCTCGGCAACGACTCCTATCAATCGAACCTTTCAACCGGTACCCGGCGTTGGTAAAAGAACTCGCGTGAACATCGATAGATTCCAGGCGGCACTGGGAATATGCCAACTGATGCTTCGAGAAGTAGCTGTTGAGGCTGGCCCGGCAATTACACTTGAGGCGATTGAAGCAAAGGTTGATGAAGTACTTGCCCTGCCGACCTACGCGGAAGTGGATCGAGGTCGATTAATCGCGGCGCTCGAACAGCGCTTCACAGTTTACACTGGACCGCACCAGACACTTGGTTCAGATGACGATCACCGCGCGTGGCTACCGGCAAAATCCGGAACGATCGCTTGGCGATTTTGGCAACGATACAGATTGTTTCTGCAAAATTGGCTGCCTGAGTCGGCGATTGATTCAATTGATGAAGTTACGACCGATGTTCTGGCGCGTTTGGAAGATCCCGAGCGAGCGGGATTCTGGGATCGGCGAGGGCTGGTTGCCGGCCACGTACAGTCAGGTAAGACCGCGAATTACTGTGGTCTAATCTGCAAGGCCGCCGACGCCGGGTACAAAGTCATTATTGTATTAGCCGGAATTCACAACAGCCTCCGCAGCCAAACGCAGATCCGTATAGACGAGGGCTTCCTCGGGTTTATGAGCGAACCGGGAACGGGAGATCGCACACAAACATTTCGTCCGACAGGTGTAGGGTTAATCGACAATTCCGTTCGCGCCAATACTGGAACCAATCGAACAGAGAGGGGTGATTTCAGCAGGCAGGTCGCTAATCAGTTCGGCATTCGTCCAGGCGGCCTTCCTTTGATATTCGTTGTTAAGAAGAACGTCCGCAATCTGGAAAACGTCCTCGCATGGTTGAACGCCAATTCGGATGGCGCCGATCAGGCAACCAGCCGCAGATTCGTGCGTGATGTGCCAGTACTCGTAATCGATGACGAGGCCGATCTCGCATCCGTCGACACAAAAGCGCAAGCATTCGACGAAAACGGGGAGCCCGACCCCGATCACGATCCAACTCGCACGAACGAAATGATTCGCCGCATCTTGCGGGCGTTCGAGAAGGTCGCGTATGTGGGCTACACAGCGACGCCGTTCGCAAATATATTTATCCACGATAAAGGTTCTACGCGCGAATTAGGTGACGATCTTTTCCCTCGGAGTTTCATCGTTAATCTGCCGCCCTCAAGTAACTATATGGGGCCGGCAAGGGTATTTGGAATTTCGGAAGATGAGGATGCCGGGCTCGAGGAAATTGAACCCCTGCCGCTAATCCGGATAGTCTCCGACCATGCAGCTTCCTCTGCCGTAGACGAGACGACCGGCTGGATGCCGCCGAAAGTTGCAGACAAGACGAATCACGTACCTCGATGGAATGGGCATGACGTCGTACCTCCATCGCTTCGTCGTGCAATCCACAGTTTTCTGATTGCTACCGCCGTCAGAAAAATTCGCGGTATCGGCACGCTGCACAATTCTATGCTTGTGCACGTGGTACGATACACCCGTCCGCAAGCGCTCGTGGGTGCCCAAATCCAGCGTGAAATTCGGGAAATGAATCAACGCATTCGGAATGGGGACGGAGACCGACGGCCGACCATCATGGACGAGTTACACGACCTCTGGCGGGAGGATTTTATTCCAACCAACCGTGAGTGTTCCCGCATCCTAACTTCGGACGCTGTCCCTCCTTTACCGGATTGGGGTCTTGTTAAAACAGCAGTGTCGGAAATCGCTCCAACGATTCGTGTCAAAATCATTAACGGGTCGGCAGCGGATGCGCTTGAGTACGAGGAGCACAAAACCACGGGATTGAACGTCATCGCAGTCGGTGGTGATAAACTTTCCCGCGGGCTGACGTTAGAAGGGCTAACGACGACCTACTTTCTTCGCGCATCTCGCATGTACGACACTCTGATGCAGATGGGACGATGGTTCGGTTATCGTGACGGTTGGATTGATGTTTGCCGACTCTACAGCACCGGCGAGTTAATCGAGTGGTTCGTCCACATTGCTGCGGCCGCAGAGGAACTGCACCACGAGTTCGAACGAATGGTGAACGTCGGCGGAACACCGAGGGACTATGGACTCAAGGTCAAATCGCATCCTACGCTGCTCGTAACGTCCCGCGTTAAAATGCGAAACGGCACTGAACTATTGCTATCGTTTTCCGGCGACGTCAGTGAAACAATTTTCTTTAGCCCTGATTCCGATTGGAGCGACAGAAATTTTAGCGCGACTGAAAATTGGATCGCTTCACTAGGGCAGCCGGTTCGCGAGAAAGGAGGGTATGTATGGAAAAACGTCGGAGTGGATCAAGTCCTTGAATTCCTTGCCGCTTATCCTCGGCATCCGGATGCCGATCGAGCTGACCCTCAGCTACTCAGCAGCTACATCCGTACGCAGCGCGAAAATGGCGAGCTATGTAATTGGACGGTTTACCTCATCTCATTAGCTGATGGGCCAGCTGGAACCGCACGTATTGCCGGCTATGAGGTTGGTATGGTCAAGCGCGCCCGATTTCCTGAAGACGATCCACGTCCGCGGTTTGGTATTCGGCAGCTTGTCAGTCCAGCAGATGAGTTAATCGATCTCAACAAAGAGCAAAGGGAAGCGGCACTCGCGAAAACGATCGATGCCTGGCGAAATAAGTCCGAGCCAAAGAAACCGGAACCCAAAGTCCCCGGTCGCCGCGAGGCTCGAGACGTCAGGCCCAAAACAAATGGCCTGTTGCTGCTTTATCCAGTGAAACCGGACACAGCGCTATTCCCAAACCGAGACAAGCCACTGATAGGAATGGCTATCAGTTTCCCAAAAAGCGACAAAGCCCAAAAGATAAGTTACGTCGTCGACAACGTTTTCGTACGCCGAGGCGGCGACGATGAAAGCCTCTGATTTGTTATCAGCATGGGAAGCGGCGGCCGCTCAAGCCGGTACTAGTCCGGGCTACTATCGCCGCCGACTGGACATCGACGCCGCTGTCGCACTATATGCCGGGATTCTGCTTCCTGGGAAGCTCCGGCAAATTACAATCCGGTTTTCGTACGAGATTTTTGGATCCCGTGTGATTGCGCAATTAAGTCGTGGATATGTAGTCACCGAAGAGCGGCAAGACTCCGATGAAAATGGATGCATTTTCATTCATATTTCGGAAGCCACGCCAAAACTGCCGCAGGAAATCTTTCTGGTGTTTTGTGCAGATGTTCTCGAAAGCATTACACGCGCCCAGACGGAATCGACAGCCGCTGACATCCTTCAGCTGAGGCTTTCTCATTGGAGATTATTTTTCCAAAACCGGGCGCAATCGCTGCTTTCCCGAGAAGAATATATCGGATTGTACGGCGAACTGGATTTTTTGAATCGATGTTTAGATGCCGACATGCCTGTGCTAGCGGCCGTCCAAAGCTGGAACGGCCCGCTGGGGACAAATCAGGATTTCCTTTTCTCGGGGACTGCCGTCGAAGTCAAAGCCACCGTGTCAAACGATCCTGATGTAATCCGTGTTAGCAACGCCAGACAACTGGATGATATAGGCCTAAGCGCTTTGTTCCTGACGCATGCGGTTTATGATTTTCGGCCTAACGTTGATCAATCGTTAATGGCTCTAGTCAACAGCATTCGCGATCGCTTGAAATCAGCCGCGGACGCATTGGCTGTATTCAACGAGCGATTATCATTTGCCGGGCTAACAGGCGAGGACACCACTGAGTTTGCGAAATTCGGCTTTACCATTCGGAGACGAATCGATTACGTAGTTACCTCAGAGTTCCCCCGGATTGTGGAATCAACGCTCGCTCCTGGCATCTCCGAAGTCAGCTATGTACTCCATTTGTCCGCCGCGAGATCCTTCGCGCTCGAGCAGACGGCGTTAATGGAGGCGATCCGTGCGGCGCTGGACATCTCGTGAACGACGAACTTCAAAAATTTTACTCTGAGGTGGAGAGCGAAATCACCGATCGCGCCAGAATGTCTGGAGCTCAGGTGACCGGTGAGTTTCGCGAAATGGCTTTTACCGAAATTGTTGCTGAAGAGCTTGAAGTAGCGGGAGTTTTAGAAGCTCCCGCCGTTCGTCATTTTGAAGGCGGCACAGGCGCCGCATCGATGAAGGTAAACGCGTATTCCGTCCCAGATGAGGATTCACACATCGACCTGATCATTACTGTCTACAAAGGACCCTCCGACCAACTCCAAACGATCAACGCGTCAGACGTTGATGTCGCCTTCAATAAACTGGAACGATTCTTCGTCAATGCGAGACGTGACCTTCACGCGAAATTGGATCCAGCACTCGATCCGTACCGAATAGCCGAGCACATCCACAGCTTAAACGGTAAAATAGACTGGGTAAATCTGTTCCTGTTTACCAATGCAAAGCTCGCGATACGCCACGAAAAACGGCGCAAAGCAACGATCAACGACTTGCCAGCAATTTACGAGATTTGGGATCTCGAACGGTTTCGGCGTTTGCGGGAGAGTGGGACCAGCTACGAATCTCTAGAGGTAGACCTCACCACGGAACACGCGAAAGGACTTGCTGCAGTCCAACTCGATCCGCCTGGCAGCGATCTCAAAACGTGGGTCACGGTTTTTCCCGCTACGGTCTTGGCGCAACTGTACGAAGAATACGGATCGAGATTACTTGAGTTGAACGTTAGATCCTACCTCCAAGCTCGCGGCAAGGTAAACAAGGGCATTTTGGAGACACTGCGTGAGAATCCGACCGACTTCGTTGCGTACAACAACGGAATTACCGTTGTTGCCGAAAGGGTGATCACCTCCGGCAAAGACGACAACCGTATCATCAGGTTAGAGGGAATGCAGATTGTTAACGGCGGTCAGACAACAGCCTCCATCCACAGGGCTGGAAAAGAACTCGGCGTAGACCTCTCCAAGGTGTTCGTTCAGGCGAAAATCACGGTAGTGGAACCGGCGCGGTTCCAGGAAATCGTTCCGCTGATCTCGCGATACTCGAACACACAAAATAAGATCAGCACCGCGGACCTAAGTGCGAATCACGTTTTCCACGTCGGCATGGAGCGGGTGTCTCGCCGTGAATGGACACCTGATCAGAAAACTCAATGGTTTTATGAGCGAGCCCGCGGCAGCTATCAAACGGCAAAATCACGAGAAGGCGCCACTCAAGCACGTCGGAGGCAGTTTGAAGAACGCTATCCAGTCAATCAGCGTTTCACAAAAGAAGACCTGGCAAAGTTTGAAGACGCATGGCGTGGAGAACCGCATTGGCTGAGTCGTGGTGCACAAAAGAATTTTGTCCATTTCATGGATAGAATTGAGGCATTACCCGACGGCTGGGAACCATCTGTAGAAGAATTCCATCGCTACATCGCCAAGGCGATCTTGTTTCGAGAGGTACAACGAATCGTGAGAGCAAACGAAACAATCACGGCATACCGCATTAACGTTACCGGCTACACGGCCGCGCTGCTCGCCGAAAGGTCAGGCCGGCGCATCGACCTCGGACGAATCTGGAACGAGCAGAAACTTTCGCCTGCGCTAACCGAAACAATTCAACAATGGGCGCCAGTCATTTTCAAGAATCTACCAGTCCCAGCGCAACAAAGCGGTAAGCACGTCGAGGAGTCGTTTAAAACTCAGGCGTGTTGGGACTACATACGAAATTTGGATCTTAAATTGTCACCAAAAGCGCAGGTTGAACTGCTTCCTGCTGTGAACGAGGCCGAGGAGACTTCTCGCGGTATCGGGAGCAGCAAGCGAAATTTGAAGCCGGAAGACCATAACAACATTGCTCTTTGCAAAGAACTGAGTGAGTCCATATGGCAGAAGATTGCGAGCTGGGGCCAGCAGTCTGGTCTTCTAAAAGACTGGCAACGCGGTATAGCCCGCACACTTGCCGGCTATGCAGCGGAAGGCTGGAACCGTTCACCGTCTCGGAAGCAAGCTAAACACGGGAAAGTGATCGTCGAAGAGGCACGGAAAGCAGGCGTGCTCGATACGCTTGGCCGCTAATTTTTCGCTGGACGGTCCAAGTGACGTCATATAAGTAACGTCACTTAGTGGCACGAGGAGAATCAGGCCGCATTGTGATAAACATCGACCCTGTGCTTAAACGGGAATTATACGCCGCCCTCGGGGCGCGAGGGATTACTTTAAAACACTGGTTCACTCGTCAGGCGGAAAGTTTCTGCGAAGGTCACACTCAGCCATTACTACCAATTCTTTATGAGGGGCTGGAAAAGGGGCAGCCACCGAAGGGAGGCACCGAATGATCTCGTTTCGCCGCAGTGCAGGCGTGCTGCCCAACGGTTCCGTGCAAGGCAGAAACGGCAAAGATAGACTTGAAGGGAGCTTAATTCCTCACCGAGAGGCACTGCGCGTGCTGCTCGCGAGTACCGCTGATGACGATCTGCCCAAGCAGGTTCTAAATGAGCTTCCAGCAATTATCTCGCATTGGCTGCAGTCGCCCTCATCTCCCCCAGTTCTGATTGACAAAAAATATGGCCCGATCTGGAGAACGCGCCTTTCCACCTATGTAGATTCTCTGAACCCAAGGCATCTGGTGGATAGGTGGCATTGCAAGTCGGCAGCCAGGTTCACCATTGATTTTAGCGACGTACCTTTTCCCCCTCCGGAAAAACCGAAATTTTTCTTCATAGACCTCTTTGCAGGGATCGGCGGTTTCCGTATCGCGCTGCAAGGCCTGGGAGGAAAATGCCTCTTTTCCAGTGAATGGAACCATGAATCCAAGCGAACTTACTACGACAATTTTGGTGAAATTCCTTTTGGAGATATTCGTCAGTTTACGAAAATCGGTATTAGTGACGAACGTCTGGCCGAAATAATTCCAAGCCATCATATACTTGCTGCCGGCTTCCCTTGCCAACCGTTTAGCAAGGCTGGAGTCTCCGCCAGGAACGCACTGGGGCAGCAACATGGATTCTGTTGTCGCCTCCAGGGCACGCTATTTTTCGACCTTTTGCGAATTGCGAAAGCCAAAAGACCGCGCGTGCTTTTTCTTGAGAACGTTGGTGATCTGCCGGTCCATGACAGCGGACACACTTTCGACACGATGAAAAGGTTGGTGGAACAGGAGCTGAAATTCTCTTTTTCATCGAGCGTCATCGATGCTTCGCCTTTAGTACCGCAACGACGTAAACGATGTTACATCGTTTGCCTGCGCGATAAGCGGCGTAAGTTTTCGTTTCCAAAAGTCATTGGTAAGCCCCGGTCACTTGGGTCGATTCTTGAGTCGAAGGTTCCAAGCCGCTACACAATTTCGGATCGGCTATGGCAGGGGCACATCGCACGAAGTGAGCGCAATGTTGCGCGAGGTGCCGGTTTTGTTGCTCGTGAAGCGAGTCTGACAATGCCGGCTGGGACGCTAGTCGCGCGGTACTATAAGGACGGCAAAGAGTGCCTGATCCCACAGCCCGGCAACAATCCTCGTCGGCTGACACCAAGAGAATGCGCCCGATTACAGGGCTATCCCGAACATTTTCGCATTCATCCGACCGACCCGCCGGCTTATCGGCAGTTTGGCAACGCTGTTGTCGTCCCGGTAATTGCGAAGCTAGCGCGACCCATTGCGCGTCGGGTATGGAGCAGGCGCATTAAACGCTAGCATAGGTTTTTCCGCGGTGTCGTAGTCGTTGAGCCAGCTCGGTTCGCAGCATCTTGATGCGGCCGGGCGTGTTGGTTTCACATTCCCACACAACGATCACCGACCATCCAAGTTTTCTCAGCAAGGACTGAGCGACGCGATCGCGAGACACATTGCCCTTAAATTTTTTAAGCCACCACCCCGTCCGAGACTTAGGAGTCGTCGTATCTCTGCACCCAACATGACGATGCCAAAAGCAGCCATGCACAAACATCGCTGTCCGATATTTTGGTAACACGATGTCTGGGCGCCCCGGCAGATTGCGGTTGGAGGGACCATTAATCGTGAATCTATATCCTAGCGAATGAAGCAACCTGCGAACAAGCAGCTCAGGCCGCGTATTTTTGCCGCTGATCCGGCCCATATTCCAACTTCGGCGTTCCTTTGTTAACGTATCGGCCATCGGAGAAACCAATATGGCAAAACCGGCCTATTAAAAGGCGTAGAATGATCCTATGCGTTACATAAGAGCGTTCGGGGACGAGCGGATACTGGCGTTTTGCACGTTTTGCGGAGCCAAAACGTCGACCCGCGATCATTGCCCGTCCCGCGTCCTGCTGGATAAACCATATCCCGATCATTTGCCACGAGTGCCTGCCTGTCGGAAATGCAATCAAAGTTTCTCGTTGCACGAAGAGTATTTTGCATGCCTCATCAGCTGCGTGCGGGCAGGTTCAACTGACGCGGCAAAAATTACCCGGCCAAAAATCCGCCGGATATTGCAGAAAAAGCCCCGACTAGCCGCACGGCTTAAGAAAAACTGCGTACATATCCGCGATCAGATTGCTTTTCGCACTGAAGATGATCGTGTGCGCAAAGTTGTTATCAAACTAGCACGCGGCCATGTCCTGCACGAATTGCACGAGCTTTGCCTGCACCCACCGAGATCGGTCGTGATAAAGCCGTTTCAAAGCATGAGCGCAGAAGAACGTGACGTATTCGAATCAACAACGCGTGGTCCACTTCTTCCCGAGATGGGAAGCCGCGCTATGCAACGAAGGGTACTCGTTGGTGAATCCGGGGCCACTGATTGGCTCGCAGTGCAATCCGGCAACTACCGGTATCTCGCCGACTCAAGTGCCTTGATAACCGTCAGAATCGCAGTTCAAGAGTATTTGGCCTGCTATGTCGCGTGGAGCACCGCAGATCTTTAAACGAAAGAGGTTTATTCAGATTCCGCCCAGAGATTAGAGATGAAAGACCTCAAACGTAATGAGATGTCGAAATAACTTAGGTGTTTCGAAATTTCAGCTACCGCCGGTAAGCGCAGTTTCTACCCGTTTCACATTTGTTCTCTAAACACGCGAAATTTGGTTGGCTGCAGGCCCATGAGTTTCAGGGCTTGTTCTAGATGCTCAACTTTTTCGGGCGTGGCGCTGTGAGTAAGGACATAGAAATCCGTTCCGGGAACTCGGTGGTGCGCGTACAAATCGCCTTTCTTTGGATTCAGGAAATCCACTGACGGTCTTCGTGAGAGAAGCGGTCCTCTACCCGTTCGAAGATTCTGAAGCTTCGCCAAATTTTCTATCCCGAATTCGGCCAGAAGGCGTTCCATCACTGCAACCATCGTCTCGGCGGCGGTGTTTTCTTCCTGTCGCACTTTACCGGAGTGTGGCAAATCCATCTCAACGCAAAGACCGCCCCGCGTCGCCCGACGTGTTGTGCGATGGTTAGTACCGGCGGCCTCGTATAAGCCTGTCGGCCTGACATCCAGAGGTTGGAATGTTGATAAACTGACTCGTTCAGCTAGATCCTTCTCCTCTTCTTCGAGCGATTGCCTATGATCCATCAATTGGCGCAGGCGTGTTGCGATTGGCGTTAGTCGCTCAACTTCCGAAAGGTTTCCATCCCGAGCGGCAATTGCTATTTTAGACATTACATTTTCAAGCGCGTTATTTGTCATACGGTGTGACGGTAAGACGGTTAAACGGTTAGTCAAGTTAATTTAACAGCCGGTCAGTCCGTCGGTAAGCCGGCGCAACCCATAGAAATGAGCAAGCCCGTACGTACCTCGTGAAAAGACAAGAATGACAACAATGATTTGTTGTAGGCGGCGCTCTAATTTCCGCTAAAACTAGACAGCCTGCTAGGGACCAGGGAGGGATTCGAACCCACTTTCAGGATTTCGTTAATTCGCACGTTTACAGCGCAATCTTGCGGTAATCAGCGTGTTAACCGCTCTCTGTCGAAATATGCGGTTTGCACTATTCGCGCAGAATTACGCAATCCAATTGTCCGAAACTGTCCGAAAAGTTTTTTGGCGTTTTCCTCATCGCTTGCGGAACCGGTCTGAAAAACCGTACGCCTGCCCGCCCCAGTTTGGCGTGTGAGCATTTCGCGGACAGGCGTGTAAACTAGATGTAACCGATTTCGATAAGCCATGGACAGTTCCCACTCTGGCGGGGACAGCCGCCAGTAGAAAGCAGAATGGTACGCCGAGCGGAGGAATGATTCGCCTACTGTTTGTTCAGCTGCATCGCCATCTCAACATAGTCGCGCATGGCATCTCGCTCACGCCAACCCAATGACTTGCCGAGCAGCTCCTCGATGTCACGAACCACTTTGTCGACCTTAAGCTCCTCGGTGACAATATCCGCCGCGGACGTTGTGGTGGCGGAGCTTGAGGACAGCGCCCGTGCCTCGGCCGCTGTTTCCGAAAGTGACTGCCCCCACTTCTTCACTTCGAGCTCATTCTTGAGGAAGTTGTAGAACACCTGGTTTTCCAAGCCGGTGGCAATCCGCATGTTGCTGCCCGCAATAATTGAATGCAACGCTTCTGACTGGCCGGTCTTGATCCACTGGTCGATGGCGTCGGCGAAGTCGACTTTCGAGTGGTCGATGTTCAGCTTGACCGAAATATCTTCGGGAAGCGCGGTGCCCAGTTTTTTTCCAAACTCTGGATCGACCCACTGCGGTTTGCCCAGGTCTAGCTTGAACGAGATCGTTCCGCCATCGGTCTTTTCAAGAACGAGACCGACTGACTTCAGACGCGCGCGCACTGCCGGATCGTCAAGAGCTTCTTGCAACGCAGCTTTCCGGGCGCTTGCAAACCTCTCGCGACCCTTCTCACTGATCTGTTCGCGGAGTATTCGGAGCTTCTCCTGAATTTTCTCGCCTTTGATCTTGTCAGCCGTGCTTCCGGTCAGCGCTTTCGCATCCGCTTCCAGTTTTAGCATCTGCTGCCGCGCCGACTCGTTCTCCTTCGCAAAGTCGGTCATTTTCTTTTCGATCTTTTCCGCGGGGCGACGAGCTTCCCAAGCTTTGAGAAAGTCGGACAGGACCTGCTCGGCCTCCTTGGCTGCGGTATCGAACTTAGAACCCTCGAGTCCGAGTCTCTTAAGGACATCCTTGTAGTCCGTCTTGAGTGCGTTCTCGAGGTCTGTGCCAATGACTTTTCCCAGTGCCCCGCTGGGGCGCTCCAACTTGACGGTCGTGCCCACGTGACCGAGCGGATCCACAACCCCCAGCAACGTCTCGCGCTTTCGAAAGGCGTCTAGAAAGTCTTGCAATTCCTCTTTTATCGCCGCCCGTTTCGCCGGGCTGCGATTCTCGGTCTGGAGCCACTGCTCTAACCGCTTGAGAATCTCCGGGAATTCCTTCGCGATTGCAGCTTCCTGCTTGCCCCTTTTGACGAGTGCGTTGGTGTATTTCTTGTCGAGGCGCTTCTGCTGTTCCAAGAACACGCGCCCGTCGATCGCAACCACATCAAGGAATTGTGGTTTGTCGAGCAGGGGCCTCGCCCTCTTCAGCGCCTGCCACAACGCCTCAAATGAGTTCATGGCCGCGCCGCCTTTTTGATGCCGTCGTAGGCGAAGCCTGCGCCGGCGGCCAGCATTTCGGTCAATCCAACCGCTGCAATGAAGTGGGCCAACACTCCCTCCTGGATCAGGTCTCCGGCGAGGTCGAAGCCCGCCTCGAACAGAAGGCCCATCAGCTCGGACACCGCGGGCTCGCGCCAGGTCTGATCGGTCATTTCATCGATCACAAGCGCGCTGTATTGATCGGCCGCGATCCACTTCGAGATCTCGCGGCTTGTTTTCCCGACAACCAGAGCGGCATCGACGAGGCCCGCTACGACCATTGACGCGCCACCGGTGAAAGGCATTCCGGCCAAGCCCAGTGCTGCGATGGCAAGCGAGGTATTCCGGCGGCCCTCTTCATCGAGCTTTGCTTTTGCCTTGAGCGCGTCGACCATTTCCTGGCGTGCAGTTGCGACGAATGAGCCGAATGATTTGAGCGCCAGCAGCCTCTTGCGATCGTCGGGGCCCGTGAACAGCGGCCGCAGGTGATCGATCGGGAGTTTCGCCGCAGTCGCAGCCGCACCTTCGTTCGTCGCAACCGCCAGCATCAGCGCATAGAACGGCGCCTGGAGCCAGGGCGAACGCGTAATGTCTGGAGGCGGCTTGTTTCTGGAACCGGTGATCATGTTCGGCGGCGGAGGTTCGTACACCTCCGTCACGACCGCAGCGGAGGCCGGGCGCCCAAATTCCTCGCCTCCGGTCACGCACTTGGTGCGCTCATCCTTGAAGAGGCGATCCGCGATCGCTTTAGTGCGTACAACCTCGCAGTTCTCCCAAGCATTGCGCAGCGCATCGATGATGAGGCGCTCGCACCGGTCTTCCATCTCCTGCGTGAGGTAGGTCTCTTGGTCTTTGTCGATGACTTTGCGGTAGATCGCCCAGATCACGAAGTGCTTGATCCCCAGCTCGTTCAACGCCGCGTGGAATTCCTTGTAGTGCGGCAGGTCCTCGATGGCTCCTTTGACCGCCCCTTCTTTTTCACGTTTCTCGTTGGCCTGAATGCGGAATTTCAGTTCCTCCTTATATTTGAAATAGAGACTGCCGACTTGATGTACGGCCGCGATCACCTCCGGCACTGGTACTTTCGACTTGGTCGAGTCCTGTACGCGCGGTTCCTTGCCGTCCGCGGTCTTTGCTGGCGTGTCGTACCGATCGACCTGGACCATGTCCTTCGTGTTGCGGAGCTTGAGTTTCGACGAGCTGACGGCATCGTCGATCTTCACCGCACCTTCGGGAGGTTTCTTGTCACTTAGGCCGATTTGATAAATGTTCGTCCACGCCTCCTCGATCAGTTCCCTCTGATGACCCAAGTGGGTGAAAATCAATTCGAGCAGCTTCTTTTCATACCAGCGCTGCGCTTCCTCCTCAGCCTTGAAGAGGTCATCGATCGTCTGAAGGAGGCGCCGCTTGAAGTTGGCGTTAAGCGCGCGAGATTCAGCCAATGTCTTGCCTGAGGCCAGACGACCGTTCAGGTACAGGAAGTCCCCCTCAAACTCGAGGTATCGCGTCTGGGCCTCCGCCGCCATCCCGGGTTGATTCTTGAGTTCTGTAATCAGCGCTTCTTGATGGTTCGGCGTTGCGAAACTGTCGAGCGCCGCGCGTGCTGTATTCCAAGTCACCGCGAGGCCGTCCCAACCACTCGCGATATAGATTCCGAGCAGCGAGCTCTTCAGCTCGTCACTATCGGGCAACTCAAGCATGGACTGCCCCAGCGGGAACCGGTACACACCGTCCCAGGTGTCTTGCGATTGCCATCCGGGATGCGTCTCGAGTGCTTTGGAGTTGTCCAAGGCACTCGCGACGCCATAGTCCGTGTCCGCCACGTGGAGACCTCAGCTCTATTTTGGCGCTTCGGTCGTCACGGTCTCTACGCTGATCCGTGGGACGGCGGAATCCGGATCGTCTAGCATGTTCTTTTCAATCCGCGCCTTGAGCCGCGCCACTTCGGCGTCCTGCTGATCAGCGATAGCCTTCAGTCGTTGCAATTCGATCTCTCGGCTCTGAGTCAGGTACGGCTCAAGAGCGTCGCAAGGTTCAATCCGTGTCTGCATGGTCATGCCGGGCACGGGCAGCGCGACGGGCTCTGGCGATGTCTTCGGCGATTTCCACGTACCGAGATGATCTTGTAGCCACTTGTCGAACTCAACCTGCGTTTTGGGATCCACTTCGACGGCGATGTTGTCGCCGACGAAACCGATCACGGTGGTCAGCACATACTTGCCAACCTGGCCGAGCAGGCCGAGAAAACGCAATCGGTCCACGGGGTTTAGGGCGTTCCAGATCAGCACTCGGTACGCTGAGCGGTTGACCAACAAGAAGCTAACCAGCGCGTCGATGCTGACGGAGGCCGCTGCCAGCGCCTCGGGCGAATACGCTTCGGCGTCGGACCGTCGCGGAGGTTTCGCGTCCGCGGGCGGGGGCGGCGGATCGACAGGTGGCTTGGGCTTCTTGTCATCCTCGACCTTGTTCCACTTGTCGTCCAGCTCGATGCCGCGAATCATCGCCATTTGAAGCCCGGCGTCGTCGAACCCGCCCTCCTTGATCATGTCGCCCATAACCCACGCTGAAAATTCTCCCATGCCGTTGATCAGGGTATCCATCATCGTCAGTGGAATGCTCGCGGCAGCGAAGACGGGACTGAGGAAGTCAGCCACGCTGGGAATGAGGCGATCTCTCACGAGTTCGAACGCGTCGTGCCTGTCCTCAAACGCCGTCTCTGCCGCAAGATTGAAAAAGGCGACGCATTCGCTCCAGAACCCGGACAGTTGCCGCTCGAGCACAAGCCGGCGAAACAGGAACCGGTGCCAGTCGGATTCGCGCTCGGCGCGCTCATCCGCGTTGCAGTCCTTCCACGCTTTGCCGCCGGGGAACGGCCCGAGCGATGATTCAAGCAAGTGGCCCGTCGCGGCACGAAGTTTTCCGATGGCGTCCACGATCCTGTCGAACACTTTGCTGAGATCGGCTTCCCAGGGATTCGCATCCGTGGTCTGCGCCGGGTCCATCTTCGGATCCGTTGGCTTGGCGCACTCGCAGGCGCTGTCACAGGAGAACTGACAGATCCGATCCCAAGCCATGTACAGCCGTGCGGCGTCAAATCCTCCGCGCAGCCGGTCGGGCACGGAGTCAAACAGTATCCCTTCTAGCGTCAGAAGTCCGCCGGCTCGCCCCTTCGTATCCGAAGGTTCGAGTGCTTGCAGGAAATCGTTGAAGGGAACCAAGACGCAGAGCCTGGCATTCGTGAAGTCGTATTCGGTGCTCACCTCGAAGTCGTGTAGTACCTCGAAACAATCGAAATGCAGGATCCGCCCCAGATTCGGGTTCTGGAACTTGCGCGTGGTCCGATTTTCCGTACCGAATTCGCGCGCCTCAGTCACCTTCGTCTGAAGGGAAGATTTCAGCATCGTGGCGACCTTCACGGTGCCGTCGTTAATCGACTCAACCGTATGCTGCTGGCTCGTTTGGTTTCGGTCGTCTATCGAAAAGTTCGCTCCGACGTTCAAATTGATTTGTGGAACTTGAAATCCCGCGTTTGCGCCAAACTGCCAGCCCCACGAGTGGCTGGCGGTGTCGACGACGGTGTCGGTGAGCTTTCGCGAGAACGTCGCCTCATCGGTGCGCTGGCTCTCGAACGAGGTCGTCGTTTCCGTGCCTGTCTTAGTCCGGTCCCAGGAGAAGATCTCCACCGTCACCTCTTCGCGCGGAGCGAGCGAAAAGGTGTTGAGCAGCGTACCGCGCTCGTACCCGAGCGACTTCCACCGCTGGATGATGGGGACATACACCACGAACGAGGGGTTCAGGAACTGCGCGTCTGAGGCGTCGGGAGCGTCGGTCATCCCTTCGTCGACCGGAAGCTTCCCGCGGTTCGCGTTGGCCAGCGCGCTCGCCTTCACTACGTTGTCGCTATCCGCCATGCGCGGGACCACGCGTGGTGACGAGGTTTCCAGCAGGATCTCGCGACTCTGGTCGCCGACCTTCACGCGTGTGGTGCAGTAGCCGTGGGCCAGGAGACGCTCGCCATCCGATTGACTGAGCTCGATCTTCAGCGCACCGGCGCTATGTACCATGAGTGGGTCGCCCGCCACGAGGTAGGGGACGTCCGCCTGATCGATTACGACCCTGTCGGGCGCGTCCGCGATGGACGCCACACTGGGAATCAGGCGGAGGGATTCACCCTTCGTATGTTTGTCCGAGTAAAACGTGGCGACCACTGGTGCGCCGGTACTGAGCCGCTGCGCGACTTCATCGCGGCCAACGAGGCTGTATTTCTTACCGGAGTTCTCGAACTGTCCGGTCACCAGGACTTTCGTGGTGTCCGGCAGGTATACATCCACGGCTGGCGTCTCTGGAGTGACGGCGGTTGTCTTCCAGTCCTCCACGAACGGCGTGATGCCCCACTTCAGCCGCGCCAGTCGCTCAACGTCGCCAGCCTTCGATCGCGCGCGAACCCATGAGACCAACTGCGGATAGGCGACTTCAAGCGGAATGACGACCTGCAGCGTCACCCCGTCCTCTTCCTTGACGATGGGCATGAATTGGTGAAACAGGTACGCTTCGTCGGGATCTCCAACCGCAAGCTGTTCGTTGCAGTTAGGATTTCCGGTCAACTTTGACGGCTTCACATCTCACCTCCTGAGCATGCCGCTGGGGCCGTGTTCACTTTCCCATCACAAACGCTCGGGCAGGCTTGCCCTCGCGCAACTGGCGAAAGCCCGAAACACGCAAGTGTCACCGCCGCAAACGCGCCGAGAAGTAGTGGAAATGTATTTTTTGGCTGAATCAGTGTGTTCATTGGATTTCATGTGTGCGAACGAGCCTTACGCTCGCGGTTTACCCTGCGGGAAGAGGGTCAGGTGGAGCTCTTGAGAAAGACGCCTAACGGACTTAGCGCGAGTAACATTGTCTATAAATTCCGCGTGCAGATCTGTACGACTTTAGTCCGTCAGGTATTACCCTACACATCCAGTGTACGCTCCAGTTACCGATGAAGTGTTCTTCGGTGTCTGCAACCGCATTCGCTGATTCTTAAACGGGAGCCGACCTCGAAAGCTACGCGGTATCGACAATTCATCTGGTGATGAATTCTAAAGTCAGCGATTAACCGAGCGGTCTGCAGCAGTGTTGGCGTTTCGCAACTCCGCTAAAGGTACCTGCTGATTCTTAGTTTTCCTAGAATGCTGGCAGCGTTTTCACACATTGATCCCGAGAATATAATCGCCCTTCGAAACCTGCAGCACTCTCGTTAGACTAAAAGCCGACCGCGAATACCATCGATTTTCTCGAGCAATCTGAGATTAGTACACCGGCGGAGGTGTTGCACAGGCACTGTTATGCGGTCTGTAACGGCAGCCCCATTCTACGATTGAAAACGACCCTAACGGGATTCGAACCCACGGTTCAGAATGCCGGCGGATTAACAGGCTAAAACTGGATGATCCGTCATCATTCGCGCTGCTATCGTAGATGATCTCGCCAGCGGCAACTTGTTACTTCAACGCCTGCTCAAAATGGTAAACAACACCGCCCGGCGCACATTTCATTTCCGAGAGTTTCTTCCAGCATGGCTCACGCGTTTCCCGAAATTCGATCAAGCCTTCTTTGATCGCTCCCAAAAGCTCCCCGGTGATGACGGAAAAGAAGATTGACCCAACGGTCTTCACTTTCTTGAATCCTTCGTTCTCCATCGCTTGACAATAAGCCTTGGTTAGCTTGTCGAATTTTTTCATTGCAGCCGCCATCGCCGCTTTGCGGTCCGGGTTTAACACAACCATGGGGATTTGCGATTGCTTCCATTCAAGAAGATCCTCGAGCGCATTTCTGAACGCGGGCTTTTTTCTCAAATCAACGAGGCTTTGGAGAGGCGTGTTTTCGTCCGGAACAGGAAGGCGTTGCAAGATTTCGAGTGTGAATGCCTCCTCAACCTGCATAAGAGTGCCTTTAGCCTCCTTCAATTGGTCAATTCCTGAGTAAACGGGAATAGCTTGCACTCCTTTGCGCTGAATCTTCTCCGCCAACATTAAGCGGGTGTCGTGAAAAACATCGCGATTAATGTTCGCTGCCGCGGCTTCGGCGAGCAATGGACGCCTCCAGTCCTGAAAGGAGTCTGAGCTCCAGTCAAACACCTCCGCTGCTCCGTGTTTTGCAAGATAAGCAACCTCGGCTGCAAGTTGGTCAAGGTCTGTCTGTGTTTGGTTCCCGATCGGTTGTGGCGGCAACGGGACTACGATCTTGTCAAACAATGCCAACGCTTGCCTGTAGACGGGCTTCTGATGGTCGATGATTGAGAAGGTTGCCCAAGTTTCCATGTTTCTAACTCACCGGATTTCAGCTGCAATCGCTGCACTTACCATCGTAGACGTTACCACAAGTTCTTCTAGCACAAATACTAGCACAAGAGCAGTTGCGAAAAGCGGCTCTCGATAGCAAGAGCCCTTCGCCGTGCCAGACTTACACTCTGCTGCTGACTCTGTGGCGTTGAGAATTCTGGGTGTACTGTCATGAAAAACGAAACGCACAGCCCGAGACAACGACCGTAATTCAGCTGATGCAAAGTTTCGCTTCAGTCTCCTGCACTCGGATGCGGGTCTTCGGGGCGGCAGCAACGAACTATGTAATGAACTGCTTCATAGTTTCGAACAAACGATATCGCCTACAGCGAGACATTAGTAACATACACGACGGTTTCAGATACTAATAACTTCTATTTCACACGGATATTCAGATTTCGGTGAACGTGAAAGCGAGCCTGCCTGGCCGCGGTCTGAATGTTCGAAACCCTCCGCAGCAACAATCATTGACAGTTCAATTCAGAATCGAGAAAAATGGAAATCGTAGAGAGGACTTCTTAACCGCGGTACCTTCGAACGAGCTCACTCAATATGTCAAAGCGAGTTTCGAACGCGATCAAAGAAACATGCGCGGCAATTCGTGCATTGCCAAAAAGTGATGCGCCTCCCCAGTTTTTCGATAAGCACGATATAGATCGTGGCCGTTACGATGCCACACGCCCGATTCGCGACGAGCTCTCGAAGGTGATCTCATTCCTTACTAGGTTCGAGAGCAAAACCCCTAAGGAACTTAGTCATGCGCCAATTCCAGTCATCAAATCGCTTCTGGCTGATCTCGGGACAGTGGTCGGAATTGCACGTGAGGTACCGGACAAATGTAGGCGGCTGCCGACACGCACTCCCGCGGTTGTGCCACCGAGTTATAGCGATTCGGAAATTGCGGAGAAAACCGCTTCGGTGGATGCCGCCTACGGCAGAATATATTCCAATCTGGATTTTCTGAGTCCGGACGAAAATACGTTGCCAGCTAACGCGGGGTCACCACAACCGAATCTGCCGAACGAGAAACGACTAGAACCCATTCCCGTTGATATTTGGGATCCTCTGTCCGCCCTTAAAGAAGCGGTTAGGGCCGTCCCAGCGATGAAATACGCTCTCGCCGTTCTAGGCGTGATTGCCGTTGTTGCAATTACGCTGGCATGGGAAATCGATCGCTATGTCGCTATCTTCGGGGCCGTCATAGTGCTGATCTTGATGGTTACTGTTCTAGTTTTTGCGCGATTGTCGGTGCTCGCTCACAGATACTTTGTATTGCCAGCGCTGGTTCTGATGTGGACGTTCGTATTGGTTGTTGCGGCCACGGCCGTAACGCTGTTCTCAGCAGCAGCATTCAGGCGTCCGCAGGCACTGTACGAACTAATCTTCGATCGGAAAATCACTAGAGTAGAGACACCTCCGAAGCCGCTAGGAGCCACGCCGAAACCAAACCCAATCGTCCAAGGCGAGGAAGCGTCCCAGGGTACGACTAATGCTATTGTAGAAGAAGGGGCTCTCAAACTAAAGGCAGGAGATTGGTCAGGAGCAGTCGAATCGTTTGAAAACGCCTTGAGGTTGACGCCGACTAGCGAGGAGGCGAACAAGGCTCTGTGGCGCGCGCTATCCGAACAATCGGACGGGGATTTTCCTCTGCCTGACCGTGCCTACGTGTGGCCTGAGGGAGCACAGTTGGTGAGCATGGCGCAAAACGCACCTCTGGTTTTAGCCCTGGAGAATAAAAATGCTGACTGTGGAGGGAAGGCTTCTTTCATTGTTTACAATTATGAATCACAGCGCCGATTTTCAGTTTGCAACGCTCCGGCCGCTCCGGATCGCCCTGTCGGTGCGGATTTTGTCTGTGACGATCGATTTTTGCTGATTTGGGTAACGAACTCATTGCCCCGGTTATTCCAGTTCAACGATAGTGGAGCATGGGCAGGACCATCGTTTCCTAACGGATGGAAGCCGAGACTTTCGCGTCTTGGCGGCGATCTTCTCCTCGAAAACAAAAGCCAATTTAGGTGGTGGAACGCGGCAAGCTCAGCGTGGTCTGACTCAGTCATCGTTCAGATACCTGATGTTGATGTGACCTTGGGCTCGGATGCGAAAGGCCACTACTTCGTTTATTCGGATTCAAAGACCCATCGTGCGCATATCTATGATCTAATTACTCGGAAACAAGTGTGCGAGCCACTTCAGCAGCCGTACTTTTCAGCACCGTTCTTTCTGTCCGCGAATGGGCAGGTATTCGCTTCGAGGCAGAGTAGCCTCGTCGATAACGTTCGGCGTACATTGCAGCAGTTATTCACCCTTTGGATTCTTCCCGAGCTCGATCGAAACAGCTACATGCAGGGCGTGATCAGTCGAAGCGGGGATTTTACCTTGGAGTTCACACACCGCACCGATCAGTCGAGCGATGTTTTGGTGCGTCAACGAGAGCCCAATCAACTTTATCAAATACATAGGCAATCCAAACCGGTCCCCGCGTATCGATGGCGACTTCATCCGAACCGCGATGAGTTATATTTCCAAGCTGATCGTAGTCTTTGCGTTTACGCTCTACCCGCGATGCTGTATTTCCCTCCCGGGACTGCGCCAGCATTTCCGCACAAGCCATCGGGCAAAGCCATCCATCGATTTCTCCGACTCACTCGCCACGAAACCGCTGTCAACCTTTGCCGTGAACGGGACGAGCTGCACGAAGCACTAGTCGCGGACGAGATGCTGCCAACAGAAAAGAAGCATTTTGCCGACCTGCCGCAGGAATGGCGCAAGTTACTCGGATGGTGGACTAGTAAACCCGGCCAACGTAAGTCTTGGCCGTGAAAGTGTGTGGCGTCGACTGGTTTGTGTTACTGTCACGATGCCTCGATTTGTCATGTCGACACGTAAGATTGTAACCGTCAATGATCAGTTCGCTAGTTGATCGGAACGGTGCAAACGGGACATCTTCGACACATTTTTCAGGTCGCTCGTTGTGCCATGCGATAATTATCACGCCAAATTGGAATCTTTTTGCAAGGCGTGATCCATGGAGCGATGAGCCGTGTCGTTAGGAAAAAGACTTTCGGCATAATCAAGTAGCAGGCGTTGCGCCTCATTATTCGAAGAGAGAGCCGATGGTTTTGCTTGCAATGCGATTGGCTTGGATGCTCTAATCGCGAGGAGGTAAGGGCTGGCTCTCTGACCGAAACCTTAAAGAGGAATCGATAAGCGTGCGATATCAACAAGACTATAAGATCGGAAATTCAACGCTGATAATTAAGTTCGGGGATATCGCCACCGCGACTACCCAAGTCATTGTAACTTCAGATGATCAGAATCTCTCTATGGGTGGCGGGACATCCGCCAGCGTTCGAAAGGCCGCTGGCGAATCTGTTTACCTCGAGGCGCAGAAGCTTATTCCTGTGCCTTTGGCCGGCGTAAGACCTACAAGCTCTGGCAAGCTTTCTGCGAAAGGCGTAATGCACATCTTCCATGTCGCTTCTATTCCAAGTGCTAGCGACCGTGCGGTTGCGGATCCCAAGACAGTGGTTCATCGTGCCACTAAGCACGCGATCGAGATGGTTATGGCAATGCAGTTGAATAGCATTGCTCTTCCCGCGCTTGGAACCGGGTTCGCAAAATTCGATGCCAAGGCCAGTGGGATTTCCATGGCTGAGACAATTCAAGAAGTGTTAACCGTGTCACCACAAAGATTACACGTCGAGATCTGGCTCTGGATGGAGAACAAGCGCGAAACCACAGCGCTAACATTCTTATCCGAAATAACCGAGCGAGCGCATTTGAAGCCCAATGCGATCCGGAGTCATGCGGTAGTCCTAATTCATGGTATACGGACCGCAGCCGGATGGCGGCAACGTATCGGTGATGAAATCGAAGCAGCTGATACAAGCCTTACTCCGGTGCCAGTTGGGTACGAGTTCTTTGACGTTATTCGTTTCCTTTTGCCAAAAGGCCCGTGGAGACGCTGGGCCGCAAAAACAGTATGGCGAAAGATGAAAGACCTGCATAAAAACCCGAATATCAGTCAGGTGTCTGTTATAGCGCACAGTTTTGGAACATGGATCGTGGGATACCTTTTAGAAAATGAAGACCTAGACTTTCACCGCGTGGTTCTTTGTGGAGCTGTGCTGGACACCCGCTTTGATTGGGATCAGGTGAAGAAGAAAATTGTCGGTCCACCATTTCAAGATGCACCAAACGTGCGCGTTGTGAACGACTGTGGAACGCGTGATATCTGGCCGATTTTCGCGAAGTTCGCGACCTGGGGTTATGGGGTTTCCGGTCGCTGGGGTTTCCAGAATTCTCTGGTTCGCGATCGCTTTCACAACCTCACGCACGGCGACTTTTTCAACGATGGCTTTGCGACTACGTATTGGGTGCCGGCGTTGACCGGCACGACCATACCAAAAGGGATCAATTACGGTATCGATCCCCCACGGTGGGTTAGAATGCTGACACTGCTCAAGCTGCCTTACCTCGTCTTGCTAGGTGTGGCGATCTGGTTAACGTGGCACTTCTTGCGGTAACGTAATTGAATACTAACTTTCCACCGCAATTCGATCAGGGTTACTTTTCTTCTGAACCTTGGCGAAATCGACTGCAAGCCTGGCTTGAAAAGATTAAAGATGGATTCGCTTCAGCCAATGTGCAGAGCATCGAGCGCATGCTGGCAGATCCGAGAACATCAGTACGAGTAGTAATCAATATTCGACCTGATGCACTTATTACGTTCCTCCAAGAAGGTCGTTACCGGAATATCTACGAGCTACAACAGGTTGGCGCAAAGGTAGTCGATCAAAATCGCCTTGATGCGGATGCAAAACTAGGAACAGGCTCCCATCATCACTTCGCTGCCGCGGCCATGGGCGGAGTTGGTATACGTTACTATGGCGAGTATTGCATGGTTCTTAAACCCGGCTTTGCCGCGCACGATACCCAGATCTTTGATCGCGACTCTTATGACTTACTATTTGCCCCACTTGAGAACCTAACGAACCAGCAGATTGACTGCCTCAAAGGATCATGGAGCAGCGATGTCGCCTCAATGATACTGTTGCGTGTCTTGCCAGAGTTGGACCACGATCGCCAAATCGTAACCAGCGGAACCGTCATTGAGCTCGCGCTCAAGGACCAGGAATTCATTGAGGTTCACCTCGGACAAGCTATCCGACCTGAGGACGTCGATCAGATAATAGAATCGCCAGAGACGGCGGCGATGGAAGCGCGCATTCTGGAACGTCAGCGCAACGGCTTACCGAGTCACATGCACGAGCTTGAGTGGGTGCGCCGCCGAACTGAAGTGGTACGACGGTTGGAACAAAAAGGTATTCGCCACCGGGTGGTAACTCAGCATGGTCGCGGATTTCAATGGAGATGACTAACTGGTATATTGACGCATGGTCAATTCGCGACGGAGCGGCGTTTGCCTCTCGTCGCCAGCCTAAGTCGCGTGACGCAGAAAACACTGTTTTCATCGCTGTGCCCGATCTCGAGCCAGTGCCGGTCGGACGGCTTTCCACTGCGCTTTCTGCAACAAGGCGGTGCTTTCAAGCTGGCTTGTGGAATGAGGATGAGAACGAAGCAGCTTTTGAAAGCATCGAACAAGTTGCGGAGCTAGTGCGGCGAGGCTTTCTCGCAGGCGGCCTGGGGCCAGGCGGAGCTGCATCCCCCACTCCCGGCTTCAGACCTAGACTGACCGGCGGGGACGATGAAGGCGGTCCACCTCAAGGCGACGGAGGTGGAGCGCAACACTTTGAAGAGGCGATCTCTACCTCGGTGCTACAGGAATGGCATTGGAAAGAGGCCGGAGACGACATTCATCACGCGCTCGAGAATCTTGCGCAGGCGAGCAGTCTTGGAGGAGATGAACGGCCCGCGCTTTCCTTCGCAATTCGGAGCTTGCTTAGCTTGTGTTACAAGTACGCGGAGGCCATCACGATGGACTGGGAGTCGCGCGTTATTCAAAACGGAGATGCCGTTGACACAAAAATGCTTCTCAGTTGGTACCAAGCGCTTGTCCAACTGGGCGTCTGGTCGAACGAAAAGGAGCTGTCGAACTTTGTAACTAAATATTCTTGCCCGGCGGGAATGCATTTGACTTTGATGTGGTTCGGCTACACCCGCTTTGCCTGGCCGAATTTAGCGGATTGCGCGCCGCATGAATTGCTCAACTACGCGCCCTGCCCACGACGAGAGAGCTGGATAGAGGGTCTCACCCGGCTTTCCGACAAAGTCATGCTACCAATGTGCGTGGCAGACTACTTCGAGACGAATCATGATCTGCCAGAATGGGCGCCTTGCGTGCTGGGCGCCATGTTGCTCAATTCAGCCAGCTTTCCCTCGGCCTTTCTAAGCGGTGAGCAGTTCAGAAATGCACGCCTCGCGTCCGCTTTTCGTTGGGTGGCCGGAGAGATACCGCATGTGAGTCTCCCTCCTGAAATCGAACAACTCATCACTAACTATGCTTGGGACCGTTTCGCGAGTGAAATGGCCAGTGATCTCGCAAAAACAGTGCAATGACATTGGTGGAAAGTTTTCGGGTGGAGGCGCTCTTTGCGAAGTAGCGGAAGAATTTTAATGGGTTCATGTCAGAACAGGTCGGCCGAAGCGTTTCTATTTCGAACGGTCGCTAAAAAAATGAACCGATCTAGAAGAGAGCGTGAAAAGCTTCGCTTTTGCCTGTCGCGTGTATGGAAATTGTATCTTCGCGCTTGATTCCTAGAAAAGACCGTGAAAGAAGTCACGATTTATCTTTACAATCTCCGATCCCCTTCTAATGAGGCTGTTAGAGCTAAGCCTCGTAAGGAAGTTAGCTAAACAACCTCCAACTTCCTAACTCGTCGCCTATGCTTCAAAGACTCGAGACACTTATTAGGTTTGTGTGATTTTGCTCGTGCCGAGTCTCTCCGTCACGATTTTAGTTCAGACACTATCGGCCGCATTTGCGCTGCGTGGGAACAATCTGGCAATGCGCTCGCTCTCAAATTCCAGAGTATCGACCGCAACATAGGCAACGACGGCTATAGGCTGGCAGAGCGCAGTCCCGCAGGGCTTGGAAAACAAAACGATGCTGGTTCTGCATTTCGATCACGAACGCAGCCGGTCAGACTAAGTACCCGCTGATTCCTCTGAAAAACCAGTCGCCACCTGCATGGATGAAGTAGAGAGAAAGCGGTAGGTCCAAAGAATTGGACTGAGGGTCAGCTGGCTGGCCAGTCCTCGATAGTTGTCACGCCTCGCTGCATGAACCACTGCGTTTCCCGATCCTTTCGGTTCGAGTACTCCTCCCACGCCGCGATGATGGATCCCAGTTGTCGCTGCGCAACGGCGTTGCCGGACACTGGAAAGTTCCCGTCATCCGGTGATTGGCCGTGATAGAAGACCGTGGTCCCGGTTGAGCGCGGGAACAACGTCGGATCCCTCACGATCGCTCCGATGCTGCTGAGGTACTTGAGCGAAGAACGGTCACGGCGCGCTGCGCCCCGCTTGTGGCGCGCCAGAGACAGAAAGAGACTCGCCGCCTCGGCTGTTGGTGGCGGTTCATGGTTGACCTCGGCGATCAACAGAAGCGCGGCCTCAGACGCCAGTTGCTGCCATTGCGGCTGCTTTTCCGCCAGCGCCCAGCCCGCGACGCGCAGGGCACGATACGGTTCTAGCGCAAGTACGTACGCGCGTTGACCGCTTTCATCGTCGTTCCAGCATGTAATCTGCGGATGCTCCGCGATGGATGGTAGCCGTGTGGCGTAGTCGAGAACGACCAACGCCAGCTGCACGACAGTCGCGGGCTCGACACCTGTTCCCCATCGTGTCATTAGCGCGGATACATAACTGAAGAAGATGAGCCGGCGAGTATCGGTCTCGAAGGCCTCCTGCTCGTAGACGCGGCAGGGGACGTCCAGGAGGTAATCCACCGGCTCTTCAATCCGGGCGCCCTCCAGAGACATCGCCTCGGCGATGCGTGAACAACGGTACGAGGCGCCAGGGTAGTCAGCTGAGCGCCACTCCGTGTGACTCATCCGGAGGACGATCGAAAGCAGCTGGGAGGCCATTACCGCCCCGAGCCAACAGCGGTCGTCGTCGGAACTGCCGAGGATGCCAGCCGCAAACTCGTCGCACGCGAGCTCCTCTTCGGACCGGGACTTCCTCGCGACGAGCAGGTGGCCCAACTCATGAAACATGAAGAAAGACAGCGCGTGTCCCGAGATTGCACGGATCAGCGGATCGTAGTACCCGGCCGCGTTCGTCACCGGGTCGACGGTATGCATTCCGGATTCAGCCGATCGAATCACGGACTCGAGCTCTTCCACGGCGCGCTGATACTCTACCGGATGCTCGCGGAGGTTGCGCGGGTTTGAGATGCCCGGGGACGTCTCCCGCATTCCGTAGGCAACCATAATGTAGCTCGCCTGCCACATCAGCTTGCTGATGCCATAGCCCATGACCACTATTGGCGTCGCTCCACTTTCTCTGGAGTAGGCCTCGAACCCCAGGCTCAACGGCGCCACTACCTGGACTCGCCGCAATGCAGAGACGACGACGTCGGGTGTCACTTCGAGCTCGGCCGGCCCGTTGTTGGCGAGCAACGCCCTGATCTTCGACGAATCGACCAGGCTCAGCGACGAGCGCGACCGCGCGAGCCCGGAACGCAGGTTGTCGAGTTGCTCATTGAACGAAGCTTCGACCTGGTTTTGGCGATACTCGAAGACATAGTTTGCGTTCGCTGCCAATCGGTCACGCGCCGCGCGATACTTCTGTTCCTTACTCCCCCCGGGCCGCGTGATAGCAGCGTCCAGGGCGCGAATACCGATCGCCGCCTGATCGTCGATGAAGTTCGACAACGGAATTCCTGTTTTCGCTGCCTGTTCCGCCGCACTCCGCTTGAGGATGGAAAGCGCCTTCGCCCGATCCGGCGACGAATAGCTGCCCATGACATGATTGCTCGTCAGCCGCCGATCGTCCAGCAGTGGGTTGTACCACCCGTCGCGACCTGACGGAGGCCCATTCGCTGCTTCGGGCCCAGCCCGAAGTGTAGCATACTATGCAAGTCGTGTAGCACCTCTCGCGCCTCCGCCACGTATCCATGACCAAGCAACGAGGTGTCGATATTCGTGACCACCACCGTGTCGAATCCCTCCAGGATGGTGATAGGTGGGAATAACCCGGCGCGTGGCGCGCTGTGGAATGCGCGTGACAGCTCAACGGCCGTGTCCCTCTCAGACACGTAAAGCGTGGCCTGCTTCGCAACGGCGCGAAACTGTGTGGCCAGCGAGGCAAAGGTATCCTGGTCCATGTCTGGGGCGGCACAGATCAGCTGATCGAGGCACAGGGCGGGATGTTCCCGGCGCAAGCGCACCAATGTCCTCGCGACCACACGGTTCCCCATGCTGTGCGCGATGACGTGAATCGGCGCTCCGCGACAGGCGGCGATGAAGTATTGCAGGAACTCGAAGAGGTGGTCTTCAGACGCGTCGACCGTCGCCTCGTCGGCGGGATACGAAGCGACAGCGCCACGCGACGGCCACGAGAAGAAGGCCATGGGACCATCGATAGTGAGGTCGTAGGCGAGTTGTCCTGACCGGACGGCGGCATCCTCGAAGCTCACGTTGTAGCCATGAACGAAGACCACACCGAAGCTGGCCGCAGGTCCCGCAACTGCGAGGCGTGCCCGGATCGCGGCGCTCCAGGTGGCGGGTCCGAAGACTTTCGTCTCGACGAGTCTGAGTCTATCGTCGGGGCCGAAGAGGCGCTTGAGCAGACCCGAGCCCGTAGAGCCGATCTTATGACTAGGTGGAATCCGCACCGTGCAGGTACCGAGGATCAGCTTTCCACCGCGCTGTGCCGTGAACGTCGCACCGGTGCCGCCTGCTGCCCCGGAGGCGCGATTCGTCCCGAACCAGACTTGATAGTCTACGGCCTCAGGCGGATCAAGCTTGCCTGAGCCTGATGGCTGTTGCGGACCGGAGGGAGCACCATCAATTAGTTCATCAATCCCTCCCTGCGCCGTGGGCCGGACTCCCCGAAAGCTAGAGCGGACCGTCGGCGCATCAGTCGCTTCAAGTCCAAGGAATGTTTCGAACGTGGCGATGCCACCCCCAAGGGCAATTGCCACCTTACGTTGAGTAGACGACGACTCGTTCCGTACCGAGACGTTAACCAGGTTGGCATCGGCGAACTGCAATTCTCCGCTGACGAAGATCCCGGTGCTCATCGCTGGAGCCGCGAGCCGAATGGTGAACTCGGTTCCGGCCGCCCCCTGTGAACGAGAACTTATCGCCTGCAGCTGGGTTGTCTCACCGTTGCCCGAAAACGCGAACGCCGACACAACGGGCTCTCTCGTTGCCCCGCTGACCAAAACGAGGATGGGAATGGTTGCTTTCGTCCTTGCCATGTCGGTTGCCAGCGTCATCCGTAAACACTAATCACGGCTATCATGTGACCGGCTGTGGAATTATGCATGGCCGATGCATTTAGTTTCTCTGTTGTCCGGCTCACATGAGCACCGAAATAGAGCAACGACAGAGCAACAGAAGTGTGATCGCAGGTCCGCTTGCTGTTTAGTCACATCGTCAATTCGGGGTCTGAACACTTAGCGCTCTTCAGCGATGGCGCGTTCCTTTTCCTCCTTGTTGGCAAGGACTGGGCGCAAGTTGCTCATAGACTTTAGCATGTTGAACCAAAAAGGTGCTCCAAGACTGAGCAATGCCGCACTCGCAATGACGCCCCAGAGATGGAGCCAGCTCGGAGTCCAGTAGTTGTAGAAGGGCTGGGGGTAGGGATCGGGAATGAGTTGGAACTTCAATTTATTGTTGAGCGTGTCTCGAAGATCGACCGCAGAGGCACGGAGACTCGCTTGGGAGATTGTTGACTCGTATTGCCTTAGCCAGAGTTCGGCGTTTGGAATTGCGGCGGCCTTCAGCTGAACGGTCAGCCACGATTTCGCCTCGGCGAGATCGGTGAAGCCTGTAGGAGGTTCGGGAAGCTGTCCGAGGTCCTTGGGATTGGCACGGATGAGGTCCTTCATTGTCTGGACGTAAAAATCCGCTGCGGCGGGCGTTGCGACTGTCTCATCGGCTTTGCGGGCTAGCGCATCAGCGCTCGCGACTAGGCGGGCCCGCAACTCCGCATCCGTAGAAAGTTGCGTCATGAGTCGGAAACCGTCTAGGTGCAGCGCGAAGGCGAGGAGCACGGAGAAGAATACAGTCCAGAGCCGCGTGTGAAGAACGAAGCGCTGCGATACGCGATCCATCACCGAGTCGAACCATTGCTCAATCTTCGCGGGTAATTCCTCGGTCGACGCCAAAAGCGGTGCGATCGCCCGCTTCGCCAGCTCAGGTTCGTCCGCGAGTGCATCTTTCACTTTTGCCACCGCCGGCATCAGCTTGTCCACATCGGTTGCGGTCAGCTTGTCGAGCGAGCGCCGGAGAGCCGCATCCCAAGTATCAGACGCTCCGGCGGACTGCCCCATGGTTGGCTGCGCTGCGAGCGAGTGCAGGATTTCGATCAGTTCATCCTTGCGGATTGCCGTGGCCAGCCGCCATCGAGTGAGCATGCGCGGCAGGACTCGGGAGAAAGTGGAGTCGGAGATTAGTGGATGATGTAGGATTTTCTCCGCTATCTCCTCGGCGCGCGGCGCGAGATCGGGATCGGCGTTGGCGATCAGGGTTTTGATACCCCAACGCAGGTTGCTGCCGCGCAGGCTTACAAACGCCGACGCCATTTGCACCAGAATCGTGACCAGTAGGCTTACGCCGGCCAAGATGACGACAAAAGCGAATATGGTATCGAAATGTTCGAGAGTCATTTCACTGGAGGATTAATCGCGTTACTCGTTTTGATGATGATCATCGTACGCGGCTTGCGGTTACTCCGGCCAATCGGGCGAGACACCTAACGAATCAAAGATCTTGCCGCTCTTGGTGCCTATCTTTCCAGCACAGTGGGATCCGAAGCTTGGAATTCACGTGACTTGAAGTCGCGGCC
>JADMIO010792709.1_pt1 | contig 81631 bp, 72 predicted proteins | sample 8958161 | NCBI WGS metagenome assembly JADMIO01 (sample SAMN16585339, study PRJNA669376) | soil metagenome | isolation source: Crop rotation soil | place: USA: Cullars Rotation, Alabama | collected 2011
CTTTCCCATCAGGGACCGGAGCGCGAATTCGAGCCGGCGCGTTTTGCCGGTGGCGATGTTCGCGGTCATGACGATCTGGAACAAGCGCACCTCGCCTTTGCTTTTCCGGGCGTCGCTTCCGCCGACCCCGATGCCATCCTCGCACAGGTATTCGCGACGGCCCTGGGCGGAGGCATGTCCTCGCGTCTGTTTCAGGAAGCGCGCGAGAAGCGCGGCTTGTGCTATTCGATTTATGCTTTTTCGCACTCCTATCGCGATACCGGAATGATCGGCGTCTATTCCGGGACGGCCGAAGACAAGGCCGGCGAAGTGGCTCCGCTGGTTGCGGCGGAAATCGAAGCAATGTCCGTCCACACCTCGGAAGAAGAGGCCGCGCGCGCCCAGGCACAGATCAAAGCCTCTCTGCTGATGGGGCTCGAAAGTCCGCACCAGCGCTGCGAACTCATCGCGGGCCATTTGTATACTTATGGCCGCGTCTTGAGCGTGGATGAGTTGATTGCCCGCGTCGATGCGGTCGATGCCGCGGCGATCAAGAATTTCGCCGCTCGCATTATGCGCACCGGGAACCCTGCCATTGCCGCCGTTGGACCCGTGAAGCGGCTGGAATCGCGCGATACGTTCGCGCGCCGTTTCGGCCACTCGGCTGAACTCGCGGGCGCGAAGTAGTGTTGGAAGCGGGACACTAGCGCCATGTTCATGCGGGGGATGATCTTTCCCGGTGGCCGCGAACCGGTATTGCAAGGCGAGAACGTGCTCTTGCGCTATCCGGAGATGGCGGATTATGCGCAATGGTCAGCATTGCGCGGCGCGAGCCGCGATTTCCTGTCGCCTTGGGAGCCGACCTGGGCAGCCGACGAGCTCACGCGCACCGCGTTTCGCCGGCGCCTGCGGCGGTATCAGCGCGAAATACGCAACGATCTTGCTTATCCGTTCTTCGTGTTCCGCAAATCGGACGGTGTCTTAATCGGGGGTTGCACGCTGACCAATGTGCGCCGCGGGGTGACGCAATCGGCAGCCATTGGCTATTGGATTGGCGCTCCCTATGCGCGGCAAGGATATATGCATGCCGCGCTTAAGGTGGTTCAGCCTTTTGTCTTCGAACTCTTGGGACTGCATCGGCTGGAGGCGGCCTGCATTCCGGAAAATGAAGCATCCCGCAAGCTGCTGCTGAAGGTGGGTTTCCGGGAAGAGGGCAGGGCGCGCCGCTATTTGCAGATCAACGGGGAATGGCGCGACCATATTCTCTTCGCTTTGCTCGAAGATGATGTCCCGATACGCTGATCGGCGCTCGATTCTGGAAAGACCAGTGGCGGATGAATGCTGTTCTCTTTTCGGCTAACCGCCGCCGCGTGAAGCGAAGAGGCGATTTGTTTCGCGTCTTGTTTCTTCCATTCTTGGTGGCTGTGCTGTTCCATTCGCCGGTTGCGCACGCGCAGGAAGCACCGAACACGGCCCTGGATTTCGCTGTTGCGCCTGCCGTCATTGATCTTGGCGCGTCGGTGCAGCCCCGGGACCAAAAAGATCCTGCTGATCCCCAGGGAAATTGGTTCACTCTGACGGTACAGAATCGCGCCTCGACGGCGGTCACACGCGTGCTTGCTGCCGCTGATTCCTCACGCGCCGCGCTCGCGGTTATGCCCATGACGGGCCGGCCGATGCTGATTGAAGCCGCAGCATCCGATCCCGCCGTCGTCATCGAACGCGCAGTCGCGTTCGGCGCTAACGCCTTTCGCGTCCAGTTGCCCCCGGGCAAAGTCGCGACTCTGGCGCTGCATCTTGAGAATGTCGGAGAACGCCCGCCGCTGCTTGCCTGGACCGAGGCGGCCTTGATCGCCCACAACCGTCAGGTCGCGGTGCTGGCCGGGCTGGTATCGGGCTTGCTTACGGCGGCCATGGCCTTCGCGGCGGGTTCCGCGGTCATTTCGGGACGTATCTTTCCACGATGGGCCGCTCTCTTGCTGTTCGCGGTGCTCATCGCGGAACTGACCATTATCGGCATATTCGATGCGACGGGGCTCACCTACTTCAGCGGTCCTTATGCGCTGTTCTCGCTCGCGGTGGCGCTCGCCGTCGCATCAACCATAAGGCTGCTGGATTACGTGGCGCCCTTCGAAGCGTTTCATCCGCGTGCCGCGCATTGGCGCGATCTGGCCGCGCTGGTGATCGTCGCGATCGGTGTAGCGGCGTATGCCGGCATGCCTTTCGCGGGTTTGATCGTGCGGGTGATTGCGCTGGGTGGAGCGGCGGCTGCGGCAGGATATCTCGCTCATTGCGGCAGGATCGGTATTGCCGCGGCGAGGCGACTTGCACCTGCCGCGACGATTTTCGCGCTGGTGACCGCGGCTGCGGCGTTGAACGCGCTCGGCTTCTTCGGCGTGAATCTGGTCGCTGCGGGCGCCATTGGAGGATTTTCCGCGGCCGGCGCCCTGCTGGTGGCTCTATCGACCGCGGTCCCGGTGGAGCATTCCGTCGAACGCTTGCGCCAATTCGAGAGAGCTCACGGTCATGACGATGTGCAGGCGACCGTCACCGACGAAACCTATGACAATGTCCGCGACCTCGCCGCCGTCGCGGCATCGCATCAAGGCGTCTTTGATTACGATTTCGAGACAGGTCTGTTGTCGCTTTCGGCCGAAGCCGCATCCTTGTTGGGATTGCCGTCCGGCGCCGTAGAGCTTGCACGCGAGACGTGGCTGCAGCGCATCCATCCTGATGACCGCGTGGTGTATGAGCAGGCGCTTACCACCTATCGCCATCATGCGGGTATGGCGTTTCGGGTGGAATTCCGCGCGCGGTCCGGCGCACGAACGATTTGGTGCGAACTTCGCGCGACCATGACGGGGCATGGCACTGAAGCCGAACGCTGCCTTGGGCTGATTGCCGATGTCACCGCACGCAAGAGTCTCGGCTCGACGGAAAACCACGACTTCATCGATTCTCTAACCGGCCTTGGAAACCGCGCGGCTTTGCAGGCCGGGCTTGACCAGATCGGGTCCGATCTGCCGCGTGCGGCGCTCGCGGTCTTCGATCTGGACCGCTTCAAGGCGGTCAATGACAGTCTCGGCCGCGACGGCGCCGATGTCGCTCTTGCCGCCTTCGTGGACCGGCTGGAACAGCGTTTTGCCGCTGAACGGAGTTCGGGCCGCTTGGTGCTCTTTCGCGTCGGCGGCGACATGTTCGCCGCACTTGGGCTTGGTATGGGGGATCTCGCGACTTTCGGGCGCAACATTCTTGGCGTCACGGCCGAGGCATTCACGATCGGCGAACGCGAGGTCTATCTCGTTGCGAGCGTGGGCGTGGCGAGCGGCCAGGACGCCCAAACGGGTGCAGGCCTGCTTGCCCTCGCGGAACACGCAATGGTCGAGGCCAAACGTCAAGGCGGTGGGCGCGTCGCGCTTTACTCAAGCGCGGGGCCGATGCCTGCATTGCGCGATGCCGTGGCGCTGGACACCGGATTGCGCCAGGGCCTCGAACGCGGCGAAATCGAGGTGCACTACCAGCCGATCATCCGGCTGGCCGACCGCAGAATTGCTGGCTTTGAGGCGCTGCTCCGCTGGCGGCATCCCCAAAGAGGCGTCATCGAGCCTCAGGTGTTTGTCGCGCATGCGGAAGAAAGCGGCCTCATCTTGCCGCTCGGCCGCTTCGTCCTGCAAACGGCTCTACGCGACCTCAGCCGGTGGCAGCGCCTCTTTCCCGTGCGTCCCCCGCTGTTCGTCAGCGTCAACGTCGCTTGGCGCCAGATCGCCGATCCCGCTTTCATCGAAGAGTTTGCGGGCCTGCTGCAATCGGCACAGATCGCGCCGCGCTCACTCAAACTCGAACTTACCGAAAGCGCGGTCATGCGCGAGGCCTCGCGGGCGGAAACTGCGCTGCGGCGTCTCAAAGACCTGGACGTAGGTCTCGCCGTCGATGATTTCGGCACAGGTCATTCCTCGCTCAGCCATCTGCGCCGCTTCCCTTTCGAGGCGATCAAGATCGACAAGAGTTTCATTGCTGACGCGCATGACAAATCGGGCATGGCGATTCTCAGGTCGATCGTGTCGCTCGCCCATGAGCTGAAGCTGGCCGTTGTTGCCGAGGGCCTGGAAAGCGACCAGGAGGTGGCGCTGCTGCGCGATATGGCGTGCGAGTATGGGCAAGGCTATGCCTTCGGCCAAGCTATGCGCGCGTCCGACGTGGCTGCTTTCATTGCAAGTGTGCAGGTCGGCTAAGCGCGCCCCGCATCGGACACAAGTCCCGACGGACCGATCCCCAACCGCTGCAACGCCGTCCGCCATTTCGCATCGGGGCTGACGCCAAAGACGAGGCTCGGATCAGCTTCGCAATGGAGCCAGCCATTGCCCTGGAACTCGTCCTCGACTTGGCCGGGTGCCCAGCCCGCGTAGCCGAGCGCAAACAGCACGTGCTTAGGCCCACGTCCTTCGGCAATGGCTCGCAGAATGTCCAGCGTCGCGGTCAAGGAAATGTCCTCGGACACCGGAAGCGTTGAGTCGGTGCCCTCATAATCCCCGCTGTGCAGAACGAAGCCGCGCCCGGTCTCAACAGGCCCGCCATACAGGATCGGCAGTTCCGTCGTTGAGGGCTTGGTATCGATATTTAGCTGCTTCATGACCTCTGAGAACGTGAGGCCCGGGATCGGCTTGTTGATGACGATGCCCATCGCGCCTTTGGAGGAATGGGCACACATGTAGATAACCGTCTGCGCGAAGCGGTCATCTGCCATGCCCGGCAGCGCGATCAGGAGCTTCCCTTCCAGGAAGCTCTCCCCTTGTTCCATACGGTGGTCCCGAGAAGATCCCATGGCGATAGCTTATTCATGCGCGCGCTTCTCTGCAAAGAGGCCGTTTGCGCCTTCACGCGAGTTCGCGGCTCGGGTAAAAGCGCGGGAGGTTATCGGCCCTCGAAGCAACGCAATGGGATGAAATATATGATCAAGGTTGGGGACAGAATTCCGTCGGTTAATCTTCGCCAAGTCACGGACACCGGCGTCCAGGAGGTCAGCACAGACGATTTGTTTAAAGGTAAGCGCGTGGCGCTGTTTGCTGTACCCGGGGCGTTTACGTCGACATGCTCGGCGAAGCATCTCCCGAGTTTCTCCAACAATGCCGAAACGCTGAAGGCCAAGGGCGTCGACATGATCGCCTGCACGTCTGTCAACGATGCCGCCGTGATGCGCGCCTGGGGCGAGCACAGCAACACCGCCGGAAAGGTAACGATGCTGGCGGACGGAAATGGCGATTTCGCGCGCGCGGTAGGTGCTGAGGCCGACATGAGCAAGAACGGCATGGGCAAGCGCAGCCGCCGTTACTCCATGTTGGTCGAAAACGGCGTCGTGAAACAGCTCAATATCGAGGAACCCGGAGCATTCGGCGTCTCAAGCGGCGACCATCTCCTAACGCAGCTCTGATCGGCGCTTCCGATGAGCTTCGTGAACTCCTCCCCTGCCTAGCGGGGGAGGGGGACCACGCGAAGCATGGCGGAGGGGCGGTCAGGGGCGCGCGTGGACTGAGCTTCATCGCAGCCTGACATTCCGGTGAGTGGCCGTTTCCAGCGGCGCGGTGACGCTTTATGATTGTCCGCCGCTCAACTCCCCCGCGTGTTCCATGGCTGCTCCCCTGACTTTCGGGCCGATTTACTGCGAAGACGCGATCGCCCTCTCGTCCTTCCCAATCGAGCCGGTGAACACCGTCTCGAACGCAGTTATCGTGATGTTTGGCCTTGCCGCGCTTTACGTCACGAACAGGCGCGCACCCAAATCCTATGACCTGTACGCCCTGGGTTTGCTTCTAACGGCAACTGGAATCGGCAGCGGCCTATGGCATGGTTTGCGCGAGCCTTGGGCGCTCGTCTTCGATGTAACGCCCGGATTGATCTTCCTGTTTGCGTTCGCCTTCTGCTGGGCGCGCCGGTTATGGACAATCGTCGGCGGCTTGGCGCTGCTCGTCGCCTTCTATTTCGCGTTTCAGTTCTCGCGCGAGTATTTCGGCGCCTTTCAGCAGCGTTGGGTCGCCATTGCGCCTGCCGTGGTTCTTACGGGAATAGCGCTCGTCATTCAGACCGCGTTCCGCTCGAAGAGCGCAGCCTTATTGGGTCTCGCCGCGATCATGTCGTCACTGACAGCGCTCGGCTGGCGCACCTTCGATATGACGGCGTGCGATTATCTTCCTTTCGGAACGCATTTCTTGTGGCACATCTTCAACTCGGCAGGGGCCTTCATGGGCGTGCTGTCGCTGATTGTGCTTGAAAAGGCGAACGTCAGAGTGCCGCGCGCGCAGCCCATCCCCGTTCAGGAAGCGGCGGAATAACTAGCCCTTGGGAATGGCCGAGCGCGCGAGCTGGTCTGCGCGCTCGTTCTCCAGGTGCCCCGCATGACCCTGCACCCAGCGCCACACCACGTCATGGCGCGTAACGGCTTCGTCCAAAGCACGCCAGAGATCGTCATTCTTCACAGGCTTCTTGTCGGCAGTCTTCCAGCCATTCGCTTTCCAGCGCGGCAGCCATTTCGTGAGGCCGTCCATGACATATTTGGAGTCGGTGTAAAGCGTGACCGTACTCGGCTTTTTCAGCGCCTCAAGCGCCTTTATTGCCGCTATCAGCTCCATGCGATTGTTGGTGGTGAGGCGCTCGCCGCCGAAAATTTCCTTTTCATGCGGGCCGGAGCGCAGGATGGCCGCCCAGCCGCCCGGACCCGGATTGCCGCTGCACGCGCCGTCCGTGAAAATCTCCACCATCACAGGCCGTAAGCCTCGGCAGTTTTGATGTTGCGGTGAAAGCGCAGCTTGCGCGCATATTCGCGCGGGTCCTTTGGCCGTACGAGAGCGGCGGGATTGTGGTGAATCCAGTCGTAGAGACGCGTCAGCAGAAAGCGGATCGCAGCGCCGCGACACAGGAGCGGCAGTGCCGCCTTCTCCTCCGGCGTAAGCGCGCGTTTACGTTGATAGCCCGCGATTAGCGCGCGCCCCTTCGTGATGTTGTAGGCGCCGTCATTCTCGAAACACCACGCGTTCAGCATCACCGCGAGGTCATAGGCAAGCGCGTCGTTGCACGCGAAGTAAAAATCGATCAACCCCGAAACCTGGTCATTCACGAACAGCACATTGTCCGGAAAGAGGTCCGCGTGGATCACGCCTTGCGGCAGGTTGGCCGGCCATGCTGCTCTAAGCGCGGCCAGCTCTTGTTCTATCAAGCTCTGCAAGCCCTCAGCCACCGTGTCGGCATCGGAAGCGCAATCCTCGGCCAGCTTTCGCCATCCCTCCGGTCCAAGCGCATTCTTGCGCGCGCCTTTGAAACCTGCGCCTGCGCGGTGCAAGTCCGCCAATGCGAGGCCGGCGTAATGACAATGATCTGCTGTTGGCCGCCGCAGCGAGACGCCGTCGAGAAATGTCAGGATCGCTGCTGCGCGACCGTTTAATGTCCCGGTGACGCGGTCGGATTTCATATGCACGGGCGTGGGACAGGGAATGTCGGCGCGCGCAAGATGCTCCATGAGCCCCAGATAGAAAGGCAGGTCTTCCGTTTCGACGCGCATCTCATACAGCGTCAGGATGAAGCGGCCTTTTTCGGTTTGCAGATAATAATTGGAGTTCGAAACGCCTTCGGCGATTCCTTTGAAGACGTGCGGTTCACCCAGATCATAGCTCGCCAGGAAGACTTCCAACTCTTCGAACGAGACGTCGGTATAGACGGCCATTCTCAGGCGCTCACCAGAACGCGGGGCAGCCTGAACTCGACATCCTCGCGCGTGACCGTGATTTCCTCGACGTTCAAATCGAAATGCGCCGCAAAGGCGCTGATCACCTGCTCGACCAGTAGCTCGGGTGCGGAGGCGCCGGCAGAAAGCCCGGCTGTCTTTATGCCTTGCAGGGTCCGCCAATCGATTGCGGCTGCATTTTCGATCAGTTGCGCGCGTCTCGCGCCGGCGCGCCGCGCCACTTCGACGAGCCGCATGGAATTGGACGAATTGGCCGAGCCGATCACGAACACGGCATCGCAACGCGAGGCGATCGACTTGATCGCTTCCTGCCGGTTTGTCGTAGCGTAACAGATGTCTTCCTTGCGCGGCCCCGCGATGGCAGGAAAGCGCCGCTTGAGAACCGCGACAATCTCAGCCGTATCGTCAACGGACAGCGTCGTCTGCGTGATATAGGCCAGCGTCGCACCCTTAGGCGGGAGCAGCTTTTCGGCATCGGCGATGGTTTCGACGAGAATGACCGCGCCGGGGGGCAATTGGCCCATTGTGCCGATCACTTCGGGGTGGCCCTGATGCCCTATGAGAATGATCGTGTGGCCGGCAGCGTGATGACGCTCTGCCTCGACATGGACTTTTGACACGAGCGGACAAGTTGCGTCCAAATAGAACAACTCCCGCCGCTTGGCTTCAGCCGGGACGGATTTGGGTACGCCGTGAGCGGAAAAGATGACGCGCGCACCATCCGGTGCTTCGTCCAGCTCCTCAATGAAAATCGCGCCCATTTTTTCGAGGCGCCGCACCACGAAGCGGTTGTGAACGATTTCGTGGCGCACATAGATCGGTTTGCCGTATTTCTCGAGCGCTAGCTCGACGATGCGGATGGCCCGATCCACGCCTGCGCAAAAACCGCGCGGCGCCGCCAGCAGCAGGGTCAGTGCCGGCTTCGGGCCGGTATCGTCTTCGTGAGTCGCTTGCATTTCCTGCATTATAGCCGCGGCTTTTCTTCCGTGCCTCGCTTGGTTACAGTCCGCCCGCCCTAAGGAAAAGGGCTTTTTTGGACGGATTGTTTGATGCTCCGCTTGCCTTACTTAACGGTTTTTCTTCTGGCGCTGCCGCTGGCCGCCTGTGAAACGCTGGGTCTCTCAACGCCTGACCCGGCGGATATGGTCGTGGACACCGGACCCGTGTGTCCTGTTTCGGCCGTTTTGTCCGATGCGACCACCATCACCAAGCTGAGGCCCGGAACGCCGGCTGGCTCGCGTGATCCAGCCAATGTGGTCTTCAGGGCCGAAATGTCGCAGGCGATGCTCGAATGCGATTACGACCGCGACACGAACAAGCTAACGGTAGACGTTGAATTTGCCGTTAAGGCGACGCGCGGTGCCGCCGCCCAAGGGCCCGATCCGCAGCTCGATTTCTTCGTCGCCGTGGTCGATGCCGACAACAACATCATCAGCAAGACGGTATTCCACGGCCAGCCCGAGATGCGCGGCCGCATGACGAACACCTACACCCAAACTGTCGAAGGATTTCCCGTACCTTTGGGCATGGACAAGCGCCCCTACGACTACGAAATCCTGACGGGATTTCAGCTGACTCCGGACGAATTGGCTTATAATCGCGTGCCGAGACCGCTGCCGCAGCCCGCCGTCACCCGATGACCTCGCTTCTTTCTGAGCTTTCCGCGACCGCGGGCGCCGCGTTCGCGGCCGAAGGTATGTCCGCCCATTTCGGGCAAGTGCAGGCTTCCGACCGGCCGGATTTGGCGCAGTTCCAATGCAATGGTGCGCTCGCCGCGGCCAAGGCGGCAAAGACGAATCCGCGCGGGATTGCGGAGAAAATTGCAGCGCGCCTGCGCGATAGCGGGCTGTTCGAAGATGTTGGGATTGCGGGTCCTGGCTTCATTAATCTCAAACTCAAGGACTCGCTCTTGCAGGACCGGCTGCAGGAGCTTGCGGCGGAGCCGGACTCCGCGTTGCCCTCGAGCGGCAAAGACAAACGCCTTGTGCTGGATTTCGGCGGGCCAAACATCGCCAAGCCGATGCATGTCGGGCATCTGCGCTCGGCCATCATCGGAGATTGTTTGCAGCGCCTCTTCCGCGCCAATGGCTGGAGCGTCGTCAGCGACGTGCATCTGGGCGATTGGGGCTTGCAAATGGGACAGCTCATTTCGGAGCTGGCGATCCGGTGTCCCGATCTGCCCTATTTCGATCCTGCGGATAGAAGTCCGTACCCGGAGGAATCGCCGGTAACCATGGACGACCTGGAGCGGCTCTATCCGGAAGCCGCGGCGGCCTGCAAGGCCGATCCGGCGCGGCTGGAAGCGGCACGCCAGGCAACCGTCGAACTGCAGGCCGGACGGCCCGGTTATCGCGCGCTATGGCGGCATTTCGTCAAGGTCTCTGAAGTCGGCCTTTCGCGCGAATATGGCAGTCTGGGCGTTCGGTTCGATCTATGGAAAGGCGAATCCGACGCGGATCCCCTCATTCCCGGCATGCTTGAAATGCTCAAGGACAAGGGTCTCGCGGTCATGGATGAAGGCGCGCTGATCGTCCATGTGAGCGAGCCTGGCGACACCAGCGAAATTCCGCCTGTGATACTGATGAAATCGGATGGCGCGGTGAATTACGCCAGCACCGATGCCGCCACCATTCTGGAGCGCGTGCGCGATCACGATCCCGATCTCATTCTGTACGTGGTTGATCAGCGGCAGCATCTGCATTTCGAGCAGGTATTTCGCGTCGCGAAGAAAGCCGGTATGGCCGGCCGCGCCAATTTGGAGCACATCGGCTTCGGCACGCTGAACGGCAAGGACGGCAAGCCGTTCAAGACGCGCGCCGGCGGCGTGATGAAGCTCTACGATCTGATCGCCATGGCGACAGTGGAAGCGGAGAAGCGCCTGGCCGAAGCAGGTTTGGCGACTGATTATCCGCCGGAAGAACGCCAAGCAATTGCCAAGGCGGTCGGCATCGGTGCTATCAAGTTTGCCGATCTCGTGAACAACCGCATCTCGAATTACATCTTCGACCTTGAGCGCTTCACGCGCTTCGAGGGCAAGACGGGCCCCTATCTGCAATACGCCGCGGTGCGCATTAAATCGATCCTGCGCAAGGCGGAAGGGGAAGGGCATGCCGCTGCCAAACCCGTTATTCGTTCGGAAGAGGAGCGGCAGCTTGGGCTACAGCTTCTTACGATGACCGAGGCGCTGCTGAACGCGGAAACGAAGCGCGCGCCCAATCTGATCTGCGACTTCGTTTTCACGCTGGCGCAGAATTTCAGCCGCTTTTACACGGAGCATCATATCCTCTCCGAAAGCGACGAAGCTCTGCGCGCCGCGCGGCTGGGCTTATGCGCGCTGACGCTTGCAGCAATCGAGCGCTGCCTTTCGATTTTGGGCATCGAGGTGCCGCAAAGAATGTGAGCAGTGAATAGTGAGTGGTGAGTAGTTCGTGGCCAAAATGTGGCCGCTACCGCATCACTACTCCCTATTCACACTCACTACTCACCCTTGCTGTTGACTTCAAACGGCACCCCCTTAGAATCCGCGACGTCATATCTCCCCCGCGGGAGAGATTCCTCCCTAGCTTCAGCGAAGGTGGAACGCCGAAGGAGCAACCGCCCCGGAAACTCTCAGGCAAAAGGACCGTGGTGGAAAGACAGTCTGGATAGAAGGGTCCCTCTAACCGAGGCCCTCACCGAAGGTGTAAGCCGAAATTTTCGGCAATCTCTCAGGTCCAAGGACAGACGGGGCGCGTTTCCGGGAAAGACACCCGGAGCCGCGGAACCGTCAACGAATTGGACCGGCCATGAGCACGCCTGCTTCTACGCCCCTGCAGCGCACCCCGTTGTTCGATCTCCACGTGTCGCTTGGCGCGAAAATGGTGCCATTCGCGGGCTACGAGATGCCGGTGCAATATCCAAGCGGCATCATTCGGGAACATTTGCACACGCGTGAGCATGCCGGCCTCTTCGATGTGTCGCATATGGGGCAAGCCTTCCTTAGCGGGGACGATCCCGCGTACGCCCTCGAGCAGCTGACTCCCGCCGATATTGCCGGCCTTAAGGACGGACAGATGCGTTACGCGCTGCTGCTCAACGACGCCGGCGGCATCAAGGACGATTTCATGGCCGCGCGCTTAGAAGGCGAGGGCGCGCTGTATCTGGTGGTGAACGCCGGCACGAAGGATTCCGATTTCACGTTCATTGCAGAGCGTACGCGGGGAAGTGCGAAACTTATTCCGCAGCCCACTCGCGCTTTGCTCGCGCTGCAGGGACCCAAAGCCGAAAGCGTTCTGTCACGTCATGCGCAAGGTGCTGCCGAACTGGGTTTCATGCGGGTGAGGCGCCTTACCGTCGCGGGCAAGCCCGCCATTGTCAGCAGGTCCGGCTACACCGGTGAAGACGGTTTCGAAATCTCGCTTGAAGCGGACGATGCAGAACATGTGGCGCGTACGCTTCTGGCCGATCCGGACGTGCTTCCGATCGGCCTTGGCGCGCGCGATTCGCTGCGCTTGGAAGCGGGGCTTTGTCTCTACGGCCATGACCTTGACGAAGGCACCTCGCCAATTGCTGCGGGCCTTGCGTGGGTCATCGGCAAACGCCGGAAGCTCGCGCGCGATTTTCCTGCTGTCGAAAAAATCATGGCCGAGCTGTTTGCCGGCACCAGCCGCAAACGCGTGGGCTTGAAATTGGCGGACAAAACGCCCGCACGCGAAGGCGCCGAGATCGTGGATGGCACGGGAACGATCATCGGCAGAGTGACGAGCGGTGGTTACAGTCCGAGCTTAGGCCAGCCGATCGCAATGGGATACGTCGCGACGGAAGCCGCTGGGGATGGCACCGAGGTTGCGATCCTTGTGCGTGGTGTAGCGCGGCCTGCCTTCGTGGCGCCGCTTCCCTTTGTGCCGCATCGATACAAACGCCAGAGCAAGAGCGGGGAGTGACATGGAAGAACGCTTTACGGAAAGCCATGAATGGATACATCTCGACGGCGATGTCGCGACTGTCGGCATCACCAAATATGCGGCCGACCAACTCGGCGACATAGTCTTCGTCGAGCTGCCCGAGGCCGGAAAGAAATTCACGGCCGGCGCGGAAGCAGCGGTCGTCGAAAGCGTTAAGGCCGCAAGCGAGATCTACGCTCCCATGGCGGGTGAAGTGACCGAGTCCAACGGCGCTCTCGCCGCCGATCCTGCGAAGGTGAACGGCGATCCCGAAGGCGAAGCCTGGTTCTTCAAAATGAAGCTTGAGGACAAGGGAGCGCTGCAGAAGCTGATGACAAAGGATCAGTACACGGAATTCTTGAAAGGTTTGTGATGGTGTTGCAACTCCATAAGCTGTCATGGCCCGCAAGAGCGGACCATCCAGTAGATGACGAACTCGATCCGCGCATAGACGCGCACCTGCCGGATGGCCCGGGCAAGTCCGGCCATGACAAGGGGCGCGAGTAATGCGCTATTTCCCCTTAACCGCCGAAGACCGCAGAGCCATGCTGAAGACCATCGGCGTGGATTCCATCGAGGACTTGTTCCGCGATGTTCCCGAGGCTGCCCGGGCCGCCACGTTCGATCTGCCGCCGCATGCCGGGGAAATCGAAGTCGAACGGACTCTCACCCGTCTTGCCGCGCGCAACGTGTCGGCGGGCAACAGCCCATTTTTCTGCGGCGCCGGCGCTTACCGGCACCACGTGCCCGCATCCGTCGATCATCTGATCCAGCGGTCGGAATTCCTCACCTCTTACACGCCCTATCAGCCCGAGATTTCGCAAGGCACGCTGCAAGTCCTGTTCGAATTCCAGACACAGGTCGCCCTCATCACGGGCATGGAGGTGGCGAACGCCTCGATGTATGACGGCTCGACCGCGACGGCAGAAGCCGTGCTGATGGCGCATCGCATCACCAAGCGCGACCGCGCAATTCTGTCGGGCAGTCTGCATCCCCATTACGCCGATACGGTGCGGACCATGGCGGGTCTCGCCGGGGAAGTTGTCACGGCGCCCGTGAAACCGGGGCATGTTGAAGATTTCACCTCTCTCATCGACGACAAGACCTCCTGTGTCGTGGTGCAGAATCCCGATGTGTTTGGCTTTATTCGCGATCTGCGCCCCCTCGCCGAAGCAGCACATGCCAAGGGCGCGCTGCTGATCGCGGTTTTCACAGAAGCCGTTTCGCTCGGACTGCTCCAATCGCCCGGAGCGATGGACGCGGACATCGTAGCGGGCGAGGGGCAATCGCTCGGTAATGGGCTGAATTTCGGCGGACCCTATGTCGGATTGTTCGCCGCACGCGAGAAATTCCTGCGGCAGATGCCGGGCCGCTTGGCCGGCCAAACCGTCGACGCGGAAGGCCGCCGTGGTTTTGTGCTGACCCTTTCGGCGCGCGAGCAGCATATCCGCCGCGAAAAGGCGACCAGCAATATCTGCACCAATTCCGGCCTGTGCGCGCTTGCCTTTTCGATTCATCTTTCGCTCTTGGGCGAGAAGGGGCTCAAGCAGCTTGCCAAACTCAATCATGCACGCGCCGTGCAATTGGCGGAGCGACTGACGCAAATCGAAGGCGTTGACTTGGTTACGCCCGCCTTCTTCAACGAGTTCACGCTGAAGCTGCCGAAGCCCGCACTGGGCGTCGCCGATGCGTTGGCCGATCGCGGTGTTATCGCGGGCGTGCGCGCGCTACGTCTTTACCCGCACGAGCCGCAATTGGACCGCCATCTCATTGTCGCCGCCACCGAGACCAATACCGGCGAAGATGTGGACGCCTATGCGCGGGCGTTACAGCAGGTGCTTGCACAATGAATATTCAAGGACGGCCTACGGTCGGGACTCCCGTCGCGGCGCCTACGCCCGAAACGATCTCTGGTCATCGCGGCCTCGACCATGAAGAGCTGCTGCTTTTCGAAATCGGCCGCGCCGATGTGACCGGCGTCGATCTTCCCGATGTGGATTTGAAAGAGGATCGCCTGGGTGGCCTGGTGCGCAAAGAGGCGATTGGACTGTGCGGACTCTCGGAGCCCGAAGTGGTGCGCCACTACGTACGTCTATCGCAGCGCAACGCATCGATCGATGCCAGCTTCTATCCGCTGGGCTCCTGCACCATGAAGCACAATCCGCGGCTCAACGAAAAAATGGCGCGGCTTCCCGGTTTCACCGACATTCATCCCATGCAGCCGCAGAAGACGGTGCAGGGCGCGTTTGAACTCATTGCCGAACTCGCACACTGGCTGAAAGAGCTGACGGGAATGCCCGCCGTCGCGATGACGCCCAAGGCCGGTGCGCACGGCGAACTTTGCGGCATATTGGCGATCCGCGCCGCGCTCGATGCGCGCGGTGAAAAGCGCGCCCGCATTCTGGTGCCGGAATCGGCCCATGGTACCAACCCCGCCACCGCGGCGCTTTGCGGCTTCACCGTCGAATCCATCCGCGCGACGGATGAAGGCCGCGTCGACCTTGCGGCGCTGAAGGCTGCACTGGGGCCCGACGTCGCCGGACTCATGCTCACGAACCCAAACACCTGCGGGCTCTTTGAGCGCGACATGATTGCGATCGCGGAAGCCGTCCATGACGCCGGGGCCTATTTCTACTGCGACGGCGCCAATTTCAACGCCATCGTGGGACGGGTGAAGCCCGGTGCGCTCGGCATCGACGGCATGCACATCAATCTGCATAAGACGTTTTCAACCCCGCATGGCGGCGGCGGGCCCGGCGCCGGCCCTGTGGTGTTTTCGGAACGCCTCGCCCCCTATGCGCCCCTGCCTTTGTTCATCGAGGACAGCAACGGCTTTCGCCTGATCGAGGACTTGGAGGATGCGCGCGTAACCGGCGCCAAGCCGCTCGGCCGGATGAGTGCTTTTCACGGCCAAATGGGCATGTATGTCCGCGCACTCGCTTATATCCTGAGCCACGGTGCGGACGGATTGCGGCAAGTCGCCGAAGACGCGGTGCTGTCGGCCAATTATCTGCTGGCGTCCCTAAAGGATACGATGAGCGCGCCTTATAAAGGACCATGCATGCATGAGGCGCTGTTTGACGATGCCTTCCTGAAGGATACAGGCGTTACGACGCTCGATTTTGCGAAACGCCTGATCGACGAAGGCTACCATCCCATGACCATCTATTTCCCGCTCGTCGTTCACGGGGCCATGCTGATCGAGCCGACGGAAACCGAATCCAAAGCGACACTCGATCGTTTCATTGCGGTCATGCGCAAATTGGCCGAAGAGGCGCGTGCTGGTGACATTGTTGCGTTCAGGAACGCGCCAGTTCTAACGCCGCGCCGCCGTCTCGACGAGACCCAAGCCGCGCGCAAGCCGGTACTGCGCTGGCAGCCCGGTGGCTTGTAAAAAAATGGCCCTCCGGGAGGGGGAGGGCCGAGTTCGAAGTCGCAAAGGAGAAGGAGAATAAAAGATCGAGCACTGACTCAAGTGACTCGAACACTACGCATTCAAAACAACGCAAAACGCTACGCAATAAACGCTACACAACAAACGCTACGCAACAACACACAACGACGCTACGCAACAAAGGCACAGAACAAACGCTACGCAACAAACGCACAGAACAGACGCTACGCGAAACTGACACTAACCACTGGGAACACTGAACCAGAACGGGACCAACACCTCTCATGTCGCAAGGAGCGTGCCAGTGATCCTCCTGCGTTATGGGAGAGGGAACCGCGGCAGGCGGCGGAGGGCGCGGGCGCAAAAAAAGGGGCCCTCGGTGAGGAGGGCCCAGTGGAGGGACTCACAACAGGGAGGCGAACCTATTTGCTCAGGATGACGTGAACCTGGGCCAAAACTTGCGACAGCACGGCATTCGTCGTGCAGGTCGTACACGAAGCGGCGGCAACGGCCGTCGTGATGAAAAAGGTAAAGAGCACAAGAGAACGCATGCAGCTTTGCCAAAACGGGATCTCACGTTCCAACTCAGCAAGGCGCATGCCAATGGGGCTTAGGTCCCCGTGCCCAGCGACGGCGGAAATGGGAAGGGAACCGCGAAGTCTTAAAGACCGTGTGCCGTCGGTAACGATTAAAAAACCAGCCGTCCGCCCACCACAAGCAGTGTTCCGGCCAGCAGATAGCGCAAGGCTGCGTCCGGCATCCGCGGCGCCGCATAGCTGCCGATGATGATGCCGGGAATGGAACCCAGCAGCAGAGAGCCGAGCAGTCCCAAATCGGTCAAGCCTAGGATCCAGTGTCCCAAACCGGCAATCAATGTCAGCGGCACGGCATGGGCAATGTCGGAACCGACGACACGGGCCATGGGGAGATGCGGATAGAGCAGAATCAGGGCAGTAACGCCGATCGCTCCCGCGCCGACGGAAGAAATCGAAACCAAAACACCCAAGAGCGCGCCCATGCCGATCGTCAGGTTGCGCGTCTTCTTCGGATCGATCGCTGCGAGATACCGCCCGTACCGGGCCACAATCTTCTTACGCAGGATCAGCGCCACGGCGGTCGCGAACAGCGCCACCGACAGCACGGATGTGATCATGGTGTTCACCGAGGCGCTTTCGGTCCCAAGCCGGGACAGAACCCACAGGGTTAACGCCGTCATGGGGATGCTGCCGATCGCGAGGCGCCCCACGACGCGCCAGTCCACTGTGCGGCTCGCGCCGTGCACGGCGGTGCCCACCGTCTTCGTCGCTGAGGCATACAGCAGGTCCGTGCCCACAGCGGTGGCGGGGTGAATCCCGAACAGCAAGATCAGAAGAGGCGTCATCAGGGAGCCGCCGCCTACCCCGGTCATGCCTACCAGTGCGCCTACCGCAAAACCGGAAAGGGAATAAAGCGGATCAAATGACAAAACCATACGCATACTCTCGCGGACGCGAAGACAGAAATATAGGTGAAGGGAATGCGCCCGTCACGCGGCCGATTCGCTATTAACTTCGAATTCTTGGCCGCTGCGCAATAACGCACGCGCACAAAGGCGAGAGCGGCGGAATGCACAAACCCGAAGTGGAGAATTTTTTGCGCAGTGTAGTCGCGCGACGAGTCATGCCTGAGCAGACGAAAAATTCATGACACATACTTGGAACGAATTTGTCGCAAACGCGTAACCGGTCGTCACGCGACGGGGAGCGTTCTTGCACCCGACAGACGATGAATTCCTCCGCCAGGCGGAACTGTGCCGCAAAATGGCCGCGCGTGCTGCGACGACACAATTGAGGATGGGCTGGCTGCGGCTGGCGGCGGAATGGCAGGCCATGACCCAAACCCATGGATCCGCGTCTGCAAACGAGTCGTTCGACTTCACGGCCGGCAAGTCTGTACCCGCGGCGCCGGCGGGGCGCTAATGCCCGACGGTTCGCGTTACGGTTCCGTCAGCGCCTCGTGGCACGGCGCGCAGCGTCCGTGCAGAAGAAAGACTTCGGCATCGAAGCGCGCGATAACGCCGCCGCACAAAGGACAGCTGTCGGTTTCGATGGACGTTTGCGCGCGGCGTGAGCGCGCGCGCTTTGGTTTGGGGATGCGGACTCTCTCCGTCGCAATAGGCGGCAGCGGTTCGCCCTGGCGCACGAGGGCAAAGGGATTCGCACGCCTGCCGGATGCGAGGGTCTGCTTGAGCTTGGTTTGAGTCTTAGCCATGTCCTACTCCGACGCTCCCTGTTTACCGTCAATCGTCCTTTTTAGCCACATGATCGCAGTAGCCGCACAGGCCTGTATCAAAGAAAACATCTTGTTCTCCATATGGGATACGTTGCGAGCAGACCTGACAACGATAGCCCTTGGCATCTGCGACCGCCTCCCAACGGCTTTGTAGTTCTTCGAAGTCGCTTTTTCCCCTCAGTGCGATGCTCCTAGGCATAGCTGCTTCCGGCTATATTTACGACTTCTCTAGACCTATTCGGTGTAGGTTGGGTAGAAGGAGCAGAATCTGTTCGCGCCTTCTGGTGTAAAGGGATAGCAAAGAGGTCGAACTGAGGTTTCCCGAGATCAATTTGTTTCGTTTTGGCCACCAGTTTTTCTAACTCGCCCGAAGTCGTTCGGGTTCGAAACAGCCTATACGCGGCGACGTTGGAATGTCGGCGGGCGAACTCAGCAACCAGTTCGACAGCTTCGTTTAGACGCAGAGCCGCCCCCTTAAGATCGGATAGCTCCACCCCGTCGCGGTCGCAAATTAGACCAAGCACGAACAGCACATGAAAATGGCCTTCGAGTATCCATTCCTCCTGGTATCGATTTCTTTCAATCGACCGCAACCGTAGCTTCGCCAACTGTCTGCGGTCCTCAATCATATTGCTGAGGACGTGCACCGCGATGATGCGTTCGATCGTCAAGTCGGTGTTGAATACATCGTCATAAAGCTCGCCGAAAATCTCACTCGATTTGGTCTTCGCTTGCTCGGGCTCACCTTTGTAATAGGCCAGCAAGATTTGCCCCAATCGCGCCATATCTATTGTCTGGCTGCGAGGCAATTCGCTTGTATCCGTGCGCTTGCGCAGGTACCGGAATCCGTGGTGGCTCAATGCGCGCTCGATCTTGATTTGGATTTCGTCTACAGCGTGGAGATCACGCCCATAGATGCGAGTTTGGCTGTTCGTTGCGAGCGCGACGGCTTCAGTAAACTTCGGATCGGAACTCTCAATGATGCGAAGCTGAACAGCCGGACGAAATTCTTGATCAAACGCCGACCGGTCAGTGACGAACGCCTGATGAATGACGGAGGCTGTTTGGCAGCCGTTAACAATCTGAGGGTTGACCATTTCAACGGGAAAATTACCGCCCGCTTGATACAGGACCTGCTCGGCGACAATGGTGATACCATTGTTCAGGAATACGAAAAGGCTCGAGTCTTGGGATGATAGAGTCTTTGCGATTCCCTGGTTAACGGCATTGTCACTCCCCAAGACTCCACGGACATTGTCCTTGAACAGAGATTGATCGATCTGTAGCGGGGTCTCGGGGTGTCCCAGCAACAAAGCCAGCTCTGATAATGTCACGATGCCTGTAAGCATTCGCTTCTTATCGGAGCAAAACTCTAACCTGGCGCCACCTTCGAACTGAATTCGACGTCGCGTTTTGCATGACGGCTTCCTTACAGCGGCTTTGGCGAGGTCCGCGGCACCGTATTGCCAAATCTCAGCTGCATACTTTCTCAATCCAGCGTGCAGTCGTTCATAACTACATATCTCGAGTTTTCGGCCATTACTGGCCAAATGAACATGCAAACGAATTGGGCCTGAATCGATTAGATCCCAAATCGCATGAATCCTCGATTGGAGCACCTTGTTAGAGCTCTGAAGAATTTCGCGTCGGCGCTGCATCAATTCGTCGACAAAAGAGATAATGGGATCAACCGCGCGAGAGGGAAATTGTTTTTGTGTATGCTCCTCGACCTCACGGTACTTGAACTGAAAGAGGTGGACGTCTCTCGTGATTTCATCAACCCAAACAGCGTCTATGCCGCGGTCATTTGCCCCGTCCGTGACAGCGTCGAAAGCCTCGTCTTCAGTCAGACGTAGAAAGGTTCTGAGTACATAAATAGCAAATTTCTGCGCTATCGCGATTTCGCGAACCGTAACTTGGCGCACTAGTCCGTCTACGACAGACCAATCTAGTTTCGTCGCTTCAAATTCAGGCCGGCGTGTGGACTTATTTTGGCGTTCCACGCTTAGTATCCCTTACGAACATCCGCTCGTTGAGCCGCAGGTGTCGCATTTCATGCACGTGCCGTTGCGCACCAGCGTGAAGTTGCCACAAGAGCCACAGGCGTCGCCCTCATAACCCCTCAGCCGGGCTTCCGCCGCGCGCTTCGCATACACTTCACGTTTGCTGCTCTTGGCCGACAAATCCGAGGTCAAGCGCTGTTCCACCGCGGCCATCGCGGAGGCGACCGGACTGCCGGCGGCTTCCTGAACCAACGCTTTGATCTGCGCAAAACTTGCGCTCACGTCGATGCTGCTGTCCTCATCCTGCTCGTGTTCGAAGGCGGTTTCATGCTCGTGCACATGGGCGTGCTCGGCATGCGCTTCGACTTTCGCAACCGCGTTGCCGCGCACCAGGCCCAGGCGCGTGAACTGTCCGCGTACAAAGCCGGTCGAAGCGACTTTGGCGATCTCCTTCACCTCGCGCTTCATATCGCCCTCGGCGATCCCGCCGCCAAGGTCGTCGTCGCCACCGGGCGGCACATGCGCGAGATCGTGGCGGCCGAGATAGCTGACGGCGAGTTCCCGGAAAATATAGTCCAGCACCGAGGTCGCGTTCTTGATGGAGTCGTTGCCCATCACGATGCCGGCCGGCTCGAAACGCGTGAAGGTGAACGCGTCCACGAATTCTTCCAGCGGCACGCCATATTGCAGACCGATCGAAATCGCGATGGCGAAATTGTTCATCAGCGATCGAAAGGCCGCACCTTCCTTGTGCATGTCGATGAATATCTCGCCGGGGCGGCCATCCTCATATTCGCCGGTGCGCAGATAGACCTTGTGGCCGCCGACGATCGCCTTCTGAGTATACCCTTTGCGGCGGTGGGGCAGGCGTTCGCGGTCATGCGCGCGGACGCGCTCGATGATCTTCTCGACGATGCGCTCGGTGACCACGGTGGTGCGCGCCACTTGCGGCTGCGCCACGATTTCTTCGACTGTGTCGTCCTCGTCGTCGATCTGAAGAACCTGCGACGCGAGCGGCTGCGACAGCTTGGAGCCGTCGCGATACAGCGCGTTCGCCTTGAGCCCGAGTTTCCACGACAGCATGTAGGACTCGCCGCACTCTTTGACCGTCGCGCTGTTCGGCATGTTGATCGTCTTGGAAATCGCGCCGGATATGAAGGGCTGCGTCGCCGCAAGCATCCGGATGTGGCTTTCCACCGACAGCGCGCGCTTGCCGATACGGCCGCACGGGTTGGCGCAATCGAAGACGGGGAGATGTTCGGCTTTGAGATGCGGTGCACCTTCCAGAGTCATGGACCCGCAGACATACAGGTTGGCGGCTTCGATCTCAGCCTTGGAAAAGCCGAGCGCTTTCAGCATGTCGAAGTCCGGCGCATCCAAAGCCTCGGGCGCGCATTTCAGCGCCTGCAAGCAGAACTCTTCGCCCAAGGTGTATTTGTTGAAGACGAAGCGGATATCGAAGGCCTGCCGCAGCGCACCTTCGACAGCGCCGATTTCGGCAATGCCGAAGCCTTTGGCCAGCAACGCTTCGTGGGAGATGGCATTGGAGCCCTTCAGAGTGCCATGTCCCACGGCATAGCGCACAATGGCCTCGATTTGATCCCCATCATAACCGAGCGCCTTCAACGCCTCCGGGACGCAGCGATTGATGATTTTGAAATAGCCGCCGCCCGCGAGTTTCTTGAATTTCACCAAGGCGAAATCGGGCTCGACCCCGGTCGTATCGCAATCCATCAAAAGACCGATCGTGCCCGTCGGGGCGATCACGCTCGCCTGTGCATTGCGATAGCCATATGCGGTCCCGAGCGAGAGCGCCTGATCCCACGCAGCCTTCGCGGCTTCGGCAAGCTCCTTGTCCGCAATGGCTTCGTGGTCCAGCGGCACTGGCAGCGTATCCAAGCCCTCATAGCCACCCTCATCGCCATAGGCCGCGCGGCGGTGATTGCGGATGACGCGCAGCATGGCCTCGCGGTTTTCCTCAAAGCGCGGGAAGGCCCCGAGCTCGCCCGCCATTTCCGCCGACGTCGCATAGGAAATGCCGGTCAAGACAGCAGTGATCGCGCCAGCAATGCCGCGGGCCTCGCGCGAGTCATAGGGAATGCCGGCCGACATCAGGAGGCCGCCAATGTTGGCGTAACCCAAACCGAGGGTACGGTACTCGTAGGAGAGGCGCGCGATTTCCTTGGACGGGAATTGCGCCATCATCACGGAAATTTCGAGCACGATGGTCCATAAGCGCACCGCGTGTTCGAAGGCTTCGACATCGAAGGCTTTCGCCGCGGCTTCGACGGGCTTGCCGTTTTCCGCAATATCAAGGACTTCGATCACGTCCTTGCGGAACGCCATCAAGTTCAATGAGGCAAGATTGCAGGCCGTGTCGTCCAGGAACATATATTCCGAGCACGGATTGGAGGCGCGAATCTGGCCGCCTTTGGGGCAGGTGTGCCACGCATTGATGGTGCTGTGGAACTGAATGCCCGGATCGGCGCAAGCCCATGCCGCATAGGAAATCTTGTCCCACAGCGCGCGCGCCTTGAGGCGCTTGTGCAGCTTGCCGCTCTTGCGCCGGGTCAGATCCCAATCCCGGTCTTCCTCCACCGCGCGGAGGAAATCATCGGACACCCGAACCGTATTGTTCGAGTTCTGTCCCGACACGGTCATATAGGCGTCGGAATCCCAATCCGTGTCATAGACGCGGAATTCGATGCGGTCATGGCCCTGTTTGGCGAAGGCGATGACGCGTTCGATGTAATTGTCGGGAATGCAGGCGCGGCGCGCGGCTTTGATCTCGCGCTTGAGCGCGGGGTTTTTGGAGGCGTCGAAGCAATCATCGCCTGAGCCCTCGCAATTGCGGCAGGCTTTGATGATGGCGTTCAGGTGCTTCTCGTGCAGCTTCGAGCCGGCGACGAGAGCTGCCACCTTCTGCTCTTCGATCACCTTCCAATCGATGAAATCCTCAATGTCGGGATGATCGGCGTCGACGATCACCATCTTGGCGGCGCGCCGCGTTGTGCCGCCCGATTTGATCGCTCCGGCTGCGCGGTCGCCGATCTTCAGGAAGCTCATCAGGCCCGAGGACTTGCCGCCGCCCGAGAGCGGCTCGTTCTCGCCGCGCAAATTGGAGAAATTCGAGCCGGTACCCGAGCCATATTTGAAAAGGCGCGCCTCGCGCGTCCACAAATCCATGATGCCGCCTTCATTGACCAGATCGTCCGCGACGCCCTGGATGAAGCAGGCATGCGGCTGCGGATGCTCGTAGGCGGAGGTGGAGCGGATCAGTTCGCCGGATCTAAAGTCGATGTAGAAATGGCCCTGGCTCGGGCCGTCAATGCCATACGCCCAGTAAAGGCCGGTGTTGAACCATTGCGGGGAATTGGGCGCCGCCTTCTGGGTCGCCAGCATGTGGCACATCTCATCATAGAAAGCGCGGGCGTCGGTTTCCGAATCGAAATAGCCGCCCTTCCAGCCCCAATACGTCCACGTGCCGGCCAGGCGATGAAACACTTGCTTGGCGCTGACCTCGCCGCAGGTGTTCTTGAAGTCCTGGGGAAAGGCATTGAGCGCGTTCTCGTCCGGCACATGCCGCCACAGGAAGGAGGGGACGTCGTTTTCCTCGACCGCCCTCAGGTGGATCGGAATGCCGGCGCGGCGGAAATATTTCTGCGCCAGCACATCGCAGGCAACCTGGCTCCAGGCTTCAGGAACTTCTATGCCGTCCTGGCGAAAGACGACGGAGCCGTCCGGATTGCGGATTTCGCTGATGGCGGCGTGGAAGGGAATGCCTTCATAGGGTGATTTCCCTTCGGTGGTGAAACGGCGCGTGATCCGCATGACTCTTCTCCCCTGAAGCCTGACTTGGCCTTGACCCAGCGAAAAGACAGGCTCGTCCGAACCGCAGATGCCCCCGCATCTTGCGTCTCGCCCTCTGGACCGTCTTTTTCGTCAGAACCTTCGCCGCGAAGCGCCGCGAAGGATGAAAAGCCTATGCCTGCATCGCTCCCAATGCAAGCATATTGTGGCTGTTTGACGTCGGCACCGCTACATCTTGTTCTGGATAAAATATTTGGTGCGATTCAGTCAGTTAGCACTGTTTGTTGATTTCCTGTGGAAGATTCTGTGCAAAGCTGACACGGCGCTTAGAGCGGTTTGTCATGTGTCTTTCCCCGCCGCCTTGACCGGAGAGGGTGGGGTGAGGGGGCTGGGATCTCCGAAGAGAGTGCGCCAGCCGGCCTGCGATTCTGTCACCTTGTTGCCAAACGGCTCTGCCTGCCTATAGTCCCGCGCCAGATTCGGAAACCCTTGAATCATGTCCTTTCTTCGCAGCCTTTTCGTGTGGTGGGTGAACGCAACGCCGGGCACATGGTGGACCACGTGGCGTGTCGGCAAGCTGGTCGGCACGGACGAGTTCGGCAACCGCTACTATGAAAACAGTGATGGCAAACGGCGCTGGGTGATTTTCGCGGGAACGGTCGAAGCTTCACGCGTGCCGCCGGATTGGCATGGCTGGCTGCATCACACCTTCCTTCTGCCGCCGACTCAGGAGCCGCTGAAGCGCAAGCCCTGGGAATTGGAGCATCAGCCCAATCTCACGGGCACGCCGGGAGCCTGGCGGCCGGAAGGCAGTCTCTACAACGAGGGCACGCGTCCGCCGGCAACGGGGGATTATGAGGCCTGGAAACCCAGCTAGGCGAATGCCCCGTCTGCCACACGGACGTTATTTCGCCCTCTTCGTGCGCTACCTTAATCCTTGGATAGCCCATCCTTCGCCAAGCTCAGGATGAGGTATAAGAGCGACTCATGCTGCGCTTCTTGAAGCGTCGGCTTATCGGATCGAGGCCGGAGCGGACCTGATGCAGAATTCCGTCGTTGAGACCCTGATCGGCGCGGCCGTCATCGCCGTAGCCGCCTTCTTCCTGTTCTTCGCCTATTCCAGCACGGGATCTGCACCGGTATCGGGCTACGATGTCGTTGCCAAATTCAATCGTGCAGATGGCGTCAACATCGGAACCGACGTGCGCCTTTCGGGTATCAAGGTGGGAACTGTCGAGAAGATGGCCCTGGATCCGAAGACCTATAATGCCGTTCTCACCCTGGCGCTGGAGAACTCCGTCAAGCTGCCGCAGGACTCATCGGTGCGGATCACGTCGGAAGGCCTTTTGGGAAATCAGTATCTTTCCATTGAGCCGGGATCGGAACAGCAGATGATCAAGGCCGGCGGTGAGATCGAGAACACGCAAGGGTCCATCGACCTGATTGGCCTGTTGGGCAAAGCCGTGTTCAGCTCGGGTGGTGACAGCAAATGAGAGCGCGCGTCACTTCCGGGCTTATCGCGGTTTCTCTCGCCGCCGCGGCGCACGCGCAAACGCCGCAAACGGCACAGGCCCCACACGTTATCCCGCCGCGCGCTCCGACAATCGCAGATGCGAAGCCCGATGCACAGGGCGTCAAGCACATGGCGATATTCCGCGGGCTCGACAAGATCACCGGCCGGGCGCGCGACATCGATGCGCCCGTTGGCGTGCCCGTTAAGTTCGGCACGCTCACCCTGACGGTGCAATATTGCCATACGGTGCCGCCCGAAGAGCCGCCGGAAACGACAGCGTTCGTCCAGATCGACGAGAATCAGCCGGGGGCCAAGCCGAAGCGCATGTTCTCCGGCTGGATGTTCGCGTCCTCACCCGCGCTGAATGCGCTCGAGCATCCGACCTACGATGTCTGGGTGGTGACGTGCAAAACCGATGAACCGGTGAATGCCGCCGCCATCGCGAAAGCTCCTTCCGGCCCGGGTGCTCCCGCGCCCGCAGCGCGTCCCGGCGCCACGTCCAACGCGGCGCCGCAGCCACCAGCACCTCCGGCTGCTACCCGGCCTGTGGCGCCTGCCGAACGACCCAAGCCTGCCGAACCGGACAATCCTCTTCTGCCCGATAATCCTGTCCCGCCGGATAACCTCCCCCCAGCGGACCCATTCTAATTCGCGCTGCCGGAGTCGACCTCAGGCAGTCTGGTCCTCCGTCGCTATCTCACGATCACGGTCATCAGTTTCTGTACCAGCGCGGCGGAACGCAGGGCGCAATTGGTTTTGGAGTTGCACGGTCACAGCGCAGAGGCATGACGGACGAGGGAAGGTTCATTTTCCCACTGATGTCTCGCAATCACGTGTGACTGATGACGTCCAACACGGCCGAGCCGGGCGCGGCATCGGGATTTGGGCTGATGACTTGCGGTTTGGGCTTTGCAGTGCTCGTCATCGCCGCGCCGCCGCCTTGGCCGAACGCGTAGAAGTCTCCGTGGCAGGTCAGCGCGTGCGACAGCATGAATTGGAATCGCTCCTCGGTCACGGTCGCGGCGCCGAACTGATTGAGATGCGGATTGGGAAATTGCGCGTCCAGCAGCGTGTAGCCGCCGGCCTTGAGCCGTGCTGCCAGATGCACCAGCGCTACCTTGCTTGCATCGGTCTCGCGCGAGAACTTGCTTTCGGCGAAGAAGGCGGCGCCTAACGAAAGCCCGTAAAGACCGCCGACAAGTCTATCGCCATGCCAAGTCTCCACGCTGTGGGCGAAACCACGGTGATGCAGCGCAAGGAACACATCGATGATGGCATCATTGATCCAAGTCTCACGGCGATCCGGTTGAGATTCGGCGCAGGCGCGTATGACTTGCTCGAAGGCGGTGTCGACTTTCACTTGGAAGCGATTGGAGCGTACCACGCGCGCCAAGCGCCGCGGCACGTGGAACTTGTCCAGCGGTAAAATTCCGCGCTCATGTGGGCGCACCCAAAGCACGTCCTTCGCGTGGCGGCTCTCGGCCATGGGAAAGATCCCGAGCCGGTAAGCGAGCAGCAGCTCCTCTGGATTGATGGCGCTCACACGATCAAGCACGCCTCATACGCGCGTCCAAGCTCCACGGCCCCGCTCCGACCGCCGCGATGTACAGAAACATGAAACAATACAGCACCATCGCTTCGCCGCCATTGGCCATCGGGTAGAGGCTGCGCGGAGCGTGCAGCCACCAATAGCCAACCGCCAATTCGCCCGAGAGCAGAAACGCGAAAAGCCGCGTCATGAGCCCGAATGTTATCAGCGCTCCTCCCACCGTTTCGAGAAGCCCCGTGAACAAGAGGAGGAACAGCGAAAGACCAGGCCGGATGACCGGGAAGTTGAAGAGTTTCTGTGTTCCGTGCTCGACAAAGGTGAGGCCCGCGGCAATGCGCATCAGGCTCAACAATTGCGGCGAGAAGCGTTTCAGCCACCGAAACATCCGAGGCCCCTTGTCGGTGAGTATCCTACAAACCAGATTTGTCGCGAGCTAGGCCGAATCCTGAAACATCGTCCAAGCCATAGCAACTCTCCCTCGCGCCTGAACCGAGGCTTGGACAAATGATCACAGGGCGCCGGTGGCGCGGCGCGCGAGATAATGCTCGAGCCAATGAATGTTGTATTCGCCGTCCAGAATATCGGTCTGTTTGATCAGCTCCTGGAAAAGCGGAATGGTCGTTTCGATCCCGCCTATGACCAATTCATCAAGCGCGCGCCTGAGGCGCATCAGGCATTCGTTACGGCTTTTGCCGTGAACGATGAGCTTGCCCACCAAACTGTCGTAATAGGGCGGGATGCGGTAGCCGGAGTACGCCGCTGAATCCATCCGTACGCCCAAGCCGCCTGGAGCGTGGAATTCGGCGATTTTGCCGGGTGACGGTTGAAAGGTGAATGGGTTTTCCGCGTTGATGCGGCACTCGATGGCATGGCCTGCAACCACGACGTCGCTTTGTTCAAGTTCGAGCGCCCCGCCATCGGCAATGCGGATCTGCTCGCGCACGAGGTCCAGACCCGTGATGAGTTCCGTCACGGGATGCTCAACCTGCAGGCGCGTGTTCATTTCGATGAAATAGAATTGCCCGTTCTCGTAGAGAAACTCGACGGTGCCAACCCCGAGATAGCCGAGCTTTTCCAGCGCGGACGTCACCACGGCGCCAATCTGGTTGCGGGCCTCCACATTCAGCGCAGGGGAGGGCGCTTCCTCCCACACCTTCTGGTGCCGCCGCTGCAGCGAGCAGTCGCGCTCGCCCAAGTGCAGCACCTTGCCGTGAGCATCCGCGATCACCTGAATCTCGATGTGCCGCGGACGTTCGAGGTACTTTTCCATGTAGACGGCATCATCGCCGAACGCCGCCTTGGCTTCGCTGCGCGCGGTCGAATAGGCGAGCGGCAATTCCGACGGGCTGCGCGCGACTTTCATGCCGCGCCCGCCGCCGCCTGCCGCGGCTTTGATCAACACGGGATAGCCGATATCCGAGGCAAACGACGCCGCCTCGGCTTCGGAGGCTATCGCGCCATCGGACCCCGGCACCGTCGGAATTCCCAGCGATTTCACCGCCTGCTTGGCCGCGATCTTGTCGCCCATCAGCCGGATGTGTTCGGGCTGCGGACCGATGAAGGTGATCTTGTGCGCCTTCACAATGTCGGCGAAATGCGCGTTCTCCGACAAGAAGCCGTAACCCGGATGGATCGCGTCCGCGCCGGTGATCTCGCACGCGGAAATGATGGCGGGAATGTTGAGATAGGATTGGCTCGCTTGTGGCGGGCCGATGCAGACCGATTCATCGGCAAGCCGCACATGCATGGCATCGGCATCGGCGGTCGAATGGACCGCAACAGTCGCGATGCCCATCTCCTTGCAGGCGCGGTTGATGCGAAGCGCAATCTCGCCGCGGTTCGCGATTAGGACCTTCTCGAACATCCAGGCGTCACTCGATCCGCATCAGGGGCTCGCCGAACTCCACGGGCTGCCCATCGCGCACAAAAATCTCGGCCACGCGCCCGGCAGCCGGCGAGGGGACCGGGTTCATCGTTTTCATCGCCTCAATGATGCATAGCGTCCCGTCCGTGACGGAGTCGCCGAGCTTGACGAAGGGAGGCGCGCCGGGCTGCGGAGACAGATAAACCGTGCCGACCATGGGCGAGGTGACGACCGTCCCCGGACGCTGCGTCGGTTCGGGCCTTGCTTCGGGCGCGGGAGCGGCGTTTGTCGCGGGGATGGCCGCAGGCATCGGTGCCGCCGTGGCGGCCACGACCATCCCGCGCGCAACGCGGACGCGCACGCCGCCTTGTTCGATCTCGAGTTCCGAAAGGCCTGTTTCATCGAGCAGCTTGGCAAGCTCACGGATAACGTCGGCGTCGATGTCAGGCATGCTTTCTCCGGTGATCGCTTTGGCAATGCGGTTGCGCAGGGGTTTGTCCTTCTTGTTGTTCATGCTTTCACCAGGTCGGCCATGGCATCGATCGCGTAGAGATAGCCCTTCATTCCAAGCCCGATGATGACGCCTTTCGCCACTTTGCTCACGTAATCGTGGTGCCGGAAGGCCTCGCGCTGATGTGGATTGGAGAGGTGGACTTCGATAATCGGCTTATCCAGGGCTTTGAACGCGTCATAAAGGGCAATGGAGGTGTGGGAATACGCGCCGGGATTGATGATCACGCCCGAAGCTTGGTTGCGGGCTTCCTGTATCCAGTCGACCAGCACGCCTTCATGGTTGGACTGCCGGAAAACGACGCTGAAGCCATGGCCCTTCGCTCTTGCTTCGACGGCCTGCTCAATGTCCTTAAGCGTTGCCCGGCCATAGATTTCCGGCTCCCGCATCCCCAAAAGATTGAGGTTCGGCCCGTTGAGGACATATACCGGTAGGATCATGGACGGGTCCCCCCGTAAAATGCGGTATAGGGTTGCGGGTAAAGGTCAGGCGAAGCAGTTGCGGGGTTTATACGGTCCCCCCGAAGAAAACGGAAACAGGAGAGAGAGCCGTTCGATGGCGTTACGCTTATGTCTTAACGGAGAGGACAGGGAATTTCCTAGCCCTTTGACGGTGGAAGGCCTCTTGGGCCTGTTGTCGCTCGATCCGCGCAAAGTGGCGGTTGAGCGCAATCTGGAGATTGTGCCGCGGTCTACCTATGGCGCGGTTGGGTTGTCTCAGGGGGATCGGCTGGAGATCGTGCATTTCATCGGCGGCGGCAATGAGATGGCGCCTTCCGCACCGCCGGCGGAAAAGCCGTTCGTGGTTGCCGGACGCACGCTCAAGTCGCGCCTCATCATCGGCACCGGCAAGTACAAGGATTACGCGCAGAACGCGGCTGCGCTGGAAGCTTCAGGCGCGGAGATGGTGACCGTTGCGCTGCGCCGGGTGAACGTCATGGACCCGGGCGCCCCCAAGCTCATCGACTTCATCGATCCGAAGAAATACGTCTACCTGCCCAACACGGCGGGCTGCTTCACGGCGGAGGAAGCACTGCGCACCTTGCGGCTGGCGCGCGAAGCGGGCGGCTGGACGCTCGTCAAGCTCGAAGTGCTGGGCGACAAGAAGACGCTCTATCCCGACATGGTCGAGACCCTGCGCGCCACCGAAGTGCTGGTCCGCGAGGGCTTCCAGGTGATGGTCTATTGCACAGACGATCCGCTGATGGCCAAGCGGCTTGAGGACATGGGCGCGGCCGCCATCATGCCGCTCGCAGCTCCGATCGGTTCAGGGCTCGGCATCCAGAATCCCATCAACATCCGGCTCATCATCGAAGAAGCGAAGGTGCCCGTGATTGTCGATGCCGGCGTCGGCACAGCATCGGATGCTGCCATTGCCATGGAACTCGGCTGCGACGGCGTGCTGATGAACACGGCCATTGCGGAAGCGAAGAACCCGATAGCCATGGCCCGCGCCATGAAGCTCGCGGTGGAAGCAGGCCGCCTCGCTTATCTCGCGGGCCGCATGCCGAAGAAGCGATATGCCGATCCCTCCAGCCCGCTCGCCGGATTGATCTGATGCCTTCCGATTGGGAATCCCGCTTCTCTCCGTATGGTCAGCGTGCGGGGGGCGCGGAGACGCGCGCCTTCCTGCGCTTGGTCGGGCAGCCCGGATTGATTTCCTTCGCCGGCGGTGTACCAGACTCGAATCTATTTCCTTCAAACCTGATCGCAGAAGCGCATGCGCGGATTTTCGCCGATCCGAAACTGTCCCAAACCGCACTCCAATATTCGGTCAGCGAAGGCTGGGCGCCTCTGCGCGAATGGATCGCGCAATATATGCGCGGCAAAGGCGTGCCGTGCGGTATCGAAAACATCCTGATCACCAGCGGGTCACAGCAAGGGCTGTATCTGTGCGGACGTTTGCTGTTGGGCGAAGGCGATACTGTCCTGACGGAGCGTCCGACCTATCTCGGCCTGCTGCATGCATTTGCCGGGAACAATCCGAAATACGCTCCGCTTTCGGTGCTCGAAGGCAACGAACGTGTCTCCGCGAAACTCGCTTACGTCATGCCGGATTTCGCCAACCCGACTGGAGAATCCTATTCGGTCGCCGCGCGGGAGCGGTTGCTCGCCGCAGCCGCCAAGCACGACGTCGCGATCGTCGAAGATGCTGCGTATACGGACTTACGCTATCAAGGCGCGCCATTGCCGTCACTTCTTGCGCTCGACGCCGAGCGCAATGGCGGCATCGAGCACAGCCGCGTGCTCTATTGCGGCACGTTTTCCAAGACCATCATCCCAGGTCTTCGGGCCGGTTGGGTGATCGCGGCATCGCCTGTGGTTCAGAAGATGGGTCTCTTGCGTCAAGCGATCGACTTCCACAACAGTCCGTTGTCACAGATGGTGCTGACCGATGTCGCGGCGCGATTGCCTCAGTCGCATATTGCGATGTTGTGTGAGACCTATGGTGCGCGTTGCGCGGCCATGCTGCGCGCGCTTTCCGAATTCATGCCGCAAGGTGCCAGCTGGACAAAGCCGGAAGGCGGCATGTTCCTTTGGCTCAGCTTACCCGAAGCGATGGACTCTTCCGAGCTTCTGAAAGAAGCACTCGCGCAAGGTATCGCCTTCGTTCCTGGCGCCGCCTTTTATCCTGGTGAGGCCAAGCGCAACACGCTGCGGCTCAATTTCACGGCCTGCGAGCCCGACATAATCCGCGAAGGCATCGCCCGCTTGGCGAAGCTCATCGCGAAAAAAATATAGCTGGACTCTCACGCGTGTCATCCCCGGCGAGCATCGCGAAACGCGATGCGAGGGAAGGGGATCCATTTGGCGCAAAGGTGTGCGCAATCGGTGAAACGTAGATTCCCTTTCCGTCGTGACGCTAAACGCGTCACGACGCCGGGAATGACAATCGGATATTTTAAGAGGCGATTACCGCTTCCGTTTCGCCGCCGTTTTACGCGCCGCTTTTTTCGCTGGCTTGCGTGCCGCCTTCGCAGCGGCCTTTTTCTTCGCCGGCTTGCCCGCACGTGCGGATGTCGTGCGCACCTTGCTCGCGGGCTTGCGCTTGGCGGGACCGCTGCGGCGCGGTTTCGGCGCGGCAGCCGGCGCGCCGTGATCTATCAGCGCTTCCCCCGATACCGGATCGGTGACGCCCATCCCAGCACCCATTTCTTCGAGCATGTGACGGAATGAGTCGAGCAGCCCGATCATCTTGGGACGCGCGCTGATGATGTCGTCGAACTTGTTCCATTCGCCGACGACGCAATAGGTGCCGTCACCGGTTTTGATCAGCGAAAAACGCCGGGCGCCGTCGAAACCTTCGATGCCCAGGTCTCTGTGCGCGGCCAAGAACGCATCATCATGGCCCGGCTTGACGCGAAAACGCACCACATTGAAAGCGGTCATGAAACGCTCCCCCAATGATCCGCTTCAAAAAGCGGACTAGCTCTTGATCTGCCCGGCTAGCTGCTGGAGCTGCTGATCCGTCAGCTCGCCAACAATGATCTTATCATTAATCACGAAGGTTGGCGTGCCGTTGAAGTGCAATTTGTTGGCCAGTTCGTTCGACGCTTTTACGGAATCCAGCACCGCAGGATCGGCCATGTCCTTTTCGAGTTTCGCGGTGTCCAGTCCCACGCTCTTGGCGATATCCAGGATACGTTCCTTCGGCAGCTCACCCGTGGTGGCCATCAGCGCGAAGTGGAACGGAACATATTTGTCCCCCTGACGGCGGGCGGCGACGGCTGCCTGGGCGGCGACCACGGAATCCGCGGTCAGGATCGGCCGTTCAATGAACGCGACGCGCACTTTGGAATTGCCGTCGATGAGGTGATGCATTGCCGCCATGGAAGCTTTGCAATGCGGGCAGCGGTAATCGAAGAATTCCGCCACGGTGACCTTCGCGTCGGCGGGCCCGGTCACGTAAGCCACCTTGGGATCGAGCAGCGCCTTGGTGCCGACATTGAACAGCGCATCGCTACGCGCTTTGTCTTCAGCCGCAGCCTGTTGCGTGTCGAGCTTCTGTGAGACCTCAACGAGGATTTCCGGATGCGCGACGAGATAATCGTGCACGACCTGTTCGATCTGAGCCTTGTTCGGAGGGCCGACGGAGAGTTGGCCGGTGGCGGCCGCGGTGACTCCGGCGCCGAGCGCGAATAGCGCCACTCCGCCCGCAGCCATCTTCAACGTGGTCATAACGTCCATTCTCGGCCTCATCGATTATTTTTCGCCTGGGTCTGCGAGATCGCCAGGATATCGGTTGCCCGTTGCCAATCCGTTGAACCGGGCTGTAGCTGGCGCTGGGCGCGCCCGGCAAACTGCATGGCTTGAGGGAATGCATCTACGCCGAAATAGAGTTCGGCCGTTGCGAGCTCAGCTTTGCCCGTCTGTTTCTGCCGCCCGTAGGCCTGCGCCAACTCATACCATGCGAACGAATCGTCGTTTTCCTGGGCAAGGGCGGTTTGAAGTTCCTGTGTCGCTTCAACCGTGTATTTCGGATTTTCCGTGCCAAGCATGGCAGCGGCGAAGGCCACGCGGATCAGCGGCGCGTCGGGAAGGATTTGAACCGCATGCCGATAGGGCTCAAGTCCTTCATTCACCTTGCCCATTTCGACATTGATCTGGCCGTACATCTCCAGGAAGTAGGGGTTGTCCGGCTCATCCTTCAAGAGACCTTCGATCTCGGCGAGCGCCATCTTCATATTGGGCTCTTTGAAATAGGCCATCGCCCGCGCGTAGCGCCCGGGCTTGCTCGTGTCGGACACGGGATACTGCCGCAACGTCACTTCCGGACGCTGGATATAGCCGCGCAATTTCGCGCGCATCATGTCCCAGGCATATTGCGATTCCGGGCTGTCCTTGATGTCGCGATAAGGAGATGCATCGACAAGCGCCTGCAGCGACGAAATACGGTCGGACGGCGCGGGGTGGGTCTGGGCAAACGGATCGGCCCGCTGTGACGAGAGGATTTCCTGGTTTTCGAAGCGCTTGAACACCTGCAGCATACCCTCGCCCGATTGGTGGGTCGCCGTGAGATACCGCATCCCTGCCTGATCGGCGGAGGCTTCCTGGATACGAGAGAAGGCAAGGAAGTTCCGCTCGGCGATCTGTTGCCCGGCCAAGAGGATAGCCTGCCCCGCATCGCCCGCGCCTGCGATCATCGCCGCTAGGCCCGCAGCCATGGAAAGCAAGAGCGGCACGGTGGCCGCCTTGATGCCGGCCTGCGCCCGAACCAGATGGCCATCGGCCATGTGGCCGGTTTCATGCGCCATAACCCCCGTGATCTGATTGGGCGTGTCTAGCGCCATCAGGATCCCGGTGTTCAGGAACATGTTCTGCCCTTCGGCGACGAAGGCGTTGATGGAGGGATCGTTCACCAGGTGAAGCTTCACCGACTCGGGGCGTAACCCTGCCACGATCAGAATCGGATCGAGATAGCCGCGTAGAACGCGCTCGGCTTCCGTGTCGCGGATCAGCGCAACGCCGCCCTGCGCGTGCGCAGTGTAAGAAGGAAGCGCAATAAAGACGGCCATCAAAAGGCCTGCCATCGACAAGCCGAAAAGGGGCCGCAAACCGGAAAGTCTACCTTTCACCGGCGCCTACTCCATCGAAACAACCCCTACAACAGGCGACCGTAGGATTCAGGTCCACCCCCGTCAATGGCGCCCGCATGATTTCGCCGTTATCTCGCGGCAAGCTCCGCGGCAGGCAAAGGCGCTTCTCACCCTTTGAAGCGCCGCTGCCACCAGCCCTTTCGGGCTTCCCGAGGCGGCTCATTGCTGGAGCTCGCCTCGACCGGTGCAATGACGGGCGTTTCTTCCAGGTCGACAGGACGCGGGCGCGGTTCCACGACCGGGTTGATTGCTTCCATGGGCGGCACTTCTGGTTCCACGATGGGTTCCGGCGCAAGCTCAGGCGCTGCCGAGGTCTGGTCTGTTAGAGACCAGAGTGGGGAGGATTCCGCGTTGGGCGCGGCGGGACCTTCCTGCGTGACGGGCGACGCGTAAGCCGGTGCGCCCCCTAAGGGTGCTTCCGCGGGAATGCGCGGGCCGGTTTCGCCAGGAGTGTGACCAAACTCTCCGTCGCGGCGGCGACCCCGGCGGCCGCGCCGGCGGCGGCGGCGGCGCTTTTCGCCCCCTTCACCCATCGGGGACAGGGGACGGCCTTCGCTCGGCTGCGCCTCACGCGCTTCTTCTTCCGGACCTGCCTCTTCGTCGTGGTCTTCGTCTTCGCCGATTGGCCCTTCGCCTTCGGTCATGTCCGGAGCAGCCTCGCTGTCGGCTGCCCGGGACTCCAACTCAAACTCGGTCCCTTGCTGCTGCTGCGGACCGCCACGGCCGCGTCCCCCGCGCCGGCGGCGGCGGCGCTTGCGCCCACGTCCTTCGCCATGCGCTTCGCCGTTCGCTTGATCCATGCGCTCCGGCGCTGGCGCGCTTGTCTGGGCCGCTGGTTCGCTCGGCGCCTCGACAATGGTGACATCTGTCTCCGGCGCTTCCTCTTCGGCTTCCTGAAAGCCGGCCTCGACCGAAACGGGCAGGGCCTTGGGGCGCGGGCTCGGAATGCGCACCCCTGTGCGCTCGATTTCGAAGCTGCCGCCCATCATGTTGGTTTGCGGATCGAACGTGATGGCCAGGTCATACGCTTCTTCGATGCGGAAGATTTCCCGCCGCTTCTGATTGAGCGTGTAGATGGTCACATCCTCGGGCGCCCTCACGGTGACGTTCGCCGCGGGCTGGCGCTGACCTTCTTCATCGAGCGCGCGCAGCAACCGCAGGGCTGCCGATTCCGTGGAGCGGATGATGCCCTGTCCATTGCAATGCGGGCAGGTGACCGTCGAACCGGCAAGCACGCCGGCGCGGAGGCGCTGACGCGACATCTCGAGCAAGCCGAACTGGCTGATCTTGCCGATCTGAATGCGCGCGCGGTCGCCCCTGACCGCATTGTGCAGGCGCTTTTCGACGTTGCGGTCGTTCTTGCTGTCCTCCATGTCGATGAAATCGATCACGATGAGGCCCGCCAGATCGCGCAAGCGCAATTGCCGCGCGATCTCATCGGCGGCTTCGAGATTGGTCTTGTATGCTGTCTCCTCGATCGAGTGCTCGCGCGTTGCTTTGCCCGAGTTCACGTCGATCGAGACCAAGGCTTCGGTCTGGTTGATGACGATATAGCCGCCCGAACGCAGATTCACGACCGGGCTGAACATCGCATCGAGCTGGGATTCCACCTGGAACCGCTGAAACAGCGGCAACGCTTCCTTGTAAAGTTTCACATTCTTCGCATGGCTCGGCATGAGCATGCGCATGAAGTCCTTGGCATCGCGATAGCCGTTTTCACCGTCGACGACGACCTCGGAAATGTCCTTGCTGTAGAGATCGCGTATGGCCCGCTTGATGAGGCTTCCCTCTTCATAAACAAGCGCGGGCGCATTGGATTTCAGCGTCAGCTCACGCACGGTATCCCACAGACGCAACAAATATTCGTAGTCGCGCTTGATCTCGAGCTTGGTCCGGTTGGCGCCTGCGGTGCGGATGATCAGTCCCATGCCCTCAGGCAATTCGAGCGACTGCGCCGCCGATTTCAGCCGTTTGCGATCCGCCGCGTTGGTGATTTTGCGCGAGATGCCGCCGCCGCGCGGCGTATTCGGCATCAGCACGCAATAACGGCCGGCGAGCGAGAGGAATGTGGTGAGCGAAGCGCCCTTGTTGCCGCGCTCTTCTTTGACCACCTGCACCAGCATGATCTGCCGGCGCTTGATGACCTCCTGGATCTTGTATTGACGCCGCCGCGGCGGACGCGGGCGATCATGGCGGTCATTCTGGCGCGGGCCACGGCGCTCATAGACGGAGGGCGCGCCCGTTGACTCGGCCTGCACCAGCGAAGGCATCTGCGGTGCGGTTTCGCTCGGCTCGTTTTCCTGTGTCGCTCCAGAGGAACCGGACTCGTAGGGCGCCGCTTCGTCTGTGGACGGAATAGTTTGCAGCGGAGCTGCCTCGTAAACCTCAAGTGCGGTTTCGACGTGCTCTACGTCGCCCGTACCAGCGATGCTGGCTACGGCCGCCGCTTCCAGTGACTCTAGGGCGGCGTCGTCAGGGTGAGAAGCGCGCTCCGATCCTACATTCTCGTGAACTTCGTCTTGGGTTCGCTCTTTGTGGTCATCGTGATCGTGATCGTGCGGTTCGTCCTCGTCATGAGCGTGCTCGACCCCATTATGGACGTGCAGGGTTTCGTGCTCGTGATGCTCGGCATGATCGTCGGGATGTTCTCCCTCGATCACGGGCGAGGACTGCGCAGGTACCGTGGCGATCTCGACCGTGTCGAAATCTTCTTCCGCCATCATACGCTGGGTTTGTGCTTCCAGGATCGCCAGGCGGTCGGCGACAGGAATCTGATAATAGTCGGGATGGATTTCCGAAAAGGCGAGGAAGCCCTGGCGGTTTCCGCCATATTCGACAAAGGCGGCTTGCAGCGACGGCTCTACGCGCGTGACCTTCGCAAGATAGATATTGCCTTTGAGGGGACGCTTAGAAGCGGCTTCGAAGTCGAATTCTTCGACCCTGTTACCGTCGAGAACGACCACCCGGGTCTCTTCCGGGTGGCTTGAGTCGATAAGCATGCGTTTTGGCATGGAATACTCCGTAGGCGCGCGTCGGCCGCAGCACGCGAGCGCTCGCGAAAGAAGCGCGGGCATCTTCGTGCGGCAGAGGGCGCCGAATGTGAAATGAAAGCCTGGGAACAGTGCTGTGGGCCGGCCATGCGCAGGACCACCCCTTTGGGGTGCCGAGCTGCGCGCGAATCAATACAGTGCCAGCCATTTGCTTTTAGCCGGGCTGGGCGCAACGCTCCGATGCGTCAACACCTTCTCCGGCGGTATCCTTTAGGCCGCGCTTGCGTCGCCGCAATTGCGGGATTCTTTGGATTTCCGCTTCCTTCAGCTCCGAGAACGTCAGGGACGGCGGTTATCCCTGTCGCCTTGAGAAGCGGTCCAACCGACTCACATGTCCAAGGCCGACAGTTCTTTCTATTGGCGCTTGTCGCCCCCCGCAAGTCTATTCGCGACAACGGCCCTAAATGCAGGGCTTTTGGGCAAATTTCCGGGAGCGTCTCTCGCCACTGGGAAAACCGCTTTAGGTCAGATTCACTAACGAAGTATAAATGTTTCGACGCGACATTTACCTAACGTGCCGTGTTTTCACGGGAAGGCGCCCGAAAAGAAATGAACCTGGTCCTTTCTGGACGCAAATTCCGCCTGTGCGCCCTCGTCGCTGCAGCACTAGCCTTAGCCCAAACCGGGTCAGCGGCTACGTCCAAGCCCGCGCCCAAGCCTCAGTTGCGGCCGGCAGCGCCCGCTAGCGTATCGGACCCATTGGGAGCGCTGCTGCAAGAGCAAGGGCTCGTCGGCTCCTCGGCAAATTTGCCAGTAGCGATTGGACTTAAGCTCAGCGAAACCGGCAAGGCGTCGCGTTTTACGCTCGAATTCAGCGATCCTGTGGACGTTCGGGTTTTCACGCTTTCGGCTCCCGATCGCGTGGTGCTCGACATGCCCGATGTGCTTTGGCGCATGCCCGATCCGACGCGGCCATCCGGCAAAGGCGCCGTTAAGGCGTATCGCTACGGGCAATTTCGCAAGGGTAACGCGCGCTTGATCGTCGACCTCAACGGGCCGGTGAAATTCAGCCCGCCGCAGATGTTCCCGCCGGAAGGAGGCGCGGGGTTCCGGTTCGTCCTCGACCTTAGCCCGACCACAGCGGCCGATTTTGCCGCGCACGCGGGCTGGCCGGCCGACCTGCAGGTCGCTTCTGCGCCGCCTCGTCCCGCTTCAGCGCGAAGGGGCACTGCGGGCAAACGGGTCGTCATTATCGATGCGGGGCATGGCGGCATCGATCCGGGCACCCATGGCCAAACCGGCATGCTGGAGAAGAATCTGGTCCTTTCGGTTGCTCGCGCTTTAGGAAAATCACTTGAGGCCACCGGACGTTACCGCGTGCAACTCACGCGGGAGAGCGACGTTTTCATTCCGCTGCGCGAACGTGTGAACATTGCCCGCGCGGCCCATGGGGATCTCTTCGTTTCGCTGCATGCGGATTCGAACGATCACCGCGAGATTCGGGGAGCGTCGGTGTACACCTTGTCTGAGGCAGCGTCCGACCGCGAAGCCGCCACGCTCGCGGATAAGGAGAACATGTCCGACATCATCGCGGGGGTCGATCTGTCCGGCGAAAACAACCCCGTCGCCTCGATCCTCATCGACTTGGCCCAGCGCGACACGATGAACCGCTCGGTGCGGTTCGCTGAACGAGTGATTTCCGCGCTTCCGGCTGTGACTGCAGTCCAACCCGCCTCTCCGCACCGTTCTGCGGGCTTCGCCGTTTTAAAGGCACCGGACGTGCCGGCAGTGCTGATCGAGTTGGGCTATCTGACGAATGCCAAGGACGAAAGCGAGATGGCGACGGAAGCTTGGCGCAGCCGGGTGGCCGAGACCATTTCACACGCCATTGACATGCATTTTGCCGCTGAAACGAAGGCGCTGCCGCGCGAGGCAGCCAACCCGTGAGACCGCGCCATTCTCCGGTCACATTGAGGGTGTTAAGGACTAGGCCGAAAGGCCCAGGGCTGAGGTCGAAAAACTGCAGATGAAGCTGAAAGATATCCTGCCTAAGAGAAGACGGCCGAAGAAAGCCCCTGCTGCCAAAAAGCCAGCCGCGAAGCTCACGCCGTTGAAGATGGTCCGCAACGTCATCCTCGGCGGACTCGCCGGTGTGGTTCTGTTGGGCTTTTTGCTCGCGGCGACGTATGTGTTCTGGGTCACGCGCGATCTGCCCAGCTATGCCATGCTGGAGCATTACGAGCCGCCGGTGACCACGCGGGTTTACGCGGGAAATGGCACACTGATCGGCGAATATGCGCGCGAGCGCCGGCTCTTCGTTCCCGTCAGCCAAATGCCGGCCCAAGTGAAGAATGCGTTCCTTTCGGCGGAAGACAAGAATTTCTACAGTCACCCCGGCGTCGATATTTTTGGCGTCATGCGCGCCGCAGTCAATGACGTGCGCAATGCGGATCGCCGCCCCCAAGGCGCGTCCACGATCACCCAGCAGGTGGCCCGGAATTTCCTGCTGTCGAGTGAGCTGAAATTCTCGCGCAAGATTCGCGAGATGGTTCTGGCGATGCGCATCGACAATGCGTTTTCCAAGGACCAGATTCTTGAGCTCTATCTCAACGAAATCTTCCTTGGCGAAAATTCCTACGGCGTAGCCGCGGCCGCGACGAATTATTTCGGCAAGTCGCTGGATGAGCTTTCGCTCGCGCAGACCGCGTTCCTCGCGGGCCTTCCCAAAGGGCCGGCGAATTACAGCCCCACTCGCCACAAGGAAGCAGCCATTGCACGGCGCAATTATGTGCTGCAGCAGATGTATGAAAATGGCTACATCACGCGCCAGCAGCGCGATGTCGCCGATGCGGAAGATCTGGTGACGTATAACCGTCCATTCGGCGCGGTGGTCGCTGACGTCGATTATTTCGTCGAAGAAGTCCGCCGCTCATTGTTCGACAAATATGGCGAGAAGACCGTCTACGATGGCGGGCTTCAGGTCCGCTCCACGCTCGACCCGCGGCTGCAGGACATCGCCGTGCGCTCGCTCAGGGCCGGACTGCTCGCTTATGACCGCCGTCATGGCTTCCGCGCGCCGTTGAAGCATATCGACCTCAAGGGTGACTGGAACGCCGAGCTGCAGGCCGTGCCCAACAAGTCGGGCGTTTTGACATGGCGCGTCGCTGCCGTCACCGAGCTGAAAGACAATGCGTCCGTTACTTTGCAGGACGGGACCAAGGGGAAAATTCCCGCTTCTGAACTTGGCTGGACGCGCGGACGCCTAAGAGCCGGCGACATTGTCTATGTCGAGCACATGTCCGGTGAAGGCGTGGGCGCCGACGACTACACCTTGCGCGAAGTCCCGCAAGCCAATGGCGCCATTGTTGCCATGGATCCGTTCACCGGCCACGTGCTGGCGCTTTCGGGCGGGTTCTCTTACGGCTCCTCGCAGTTCGACCGCGCCATGCAGGCGATGCGTCAGCCCGGCTCCACGTTCAAGCCGTTCGTCTATGCGACTGCGCTCGACCACGGCTACACGCCGGTCAGCAAGGTTCTGGACGCGCCCTTCTCCGCGCCGCAAGGGCCGGGCCTGCCGCTGTGGACGCCGGAAAACTATGAAGCGGGCGATTATCTCGGTCCCACACCGCTTCGCCGCGGCGTCGAACTGTCGCGCAATCTCATGACCGCTCGCCTCGCGAGCATGATCGGCATGACTCCGATCGCCGACACGGCCGAGCGCATGGGCGTGTACAAGAAGCTGCCGCGGTACCTCGCCAATTCGCTGGGCGCGGAGGTCACCACACTGCTTAAGCTCACCACGGCCTATGCAGAATTCGTCAATGGCGGACGCAAGCTCGAAGCGACGCTGATCGACCGGGTGCAGGATCGCCACGGCAAGACGGTCTTCCGCTTCGACAAGCGCAATTGCGCCGATTGCAGCCAGGTTGATTGGAAAGGCCAGGAGGAACCTCTGCTCGATGTCGACCAGGAGCAGGTGCTTGATCCCCGCACTGCCTATCAGATCGTCTCCATCCTGGAGGGCGTGATTCAGCGTGGCACCGGCCAGGCCATTAAAGTCCTAAATCGGCCGCTCGCCGGCAAAACCGGCACCTCGAGCGATTTCCGCGACGCGTGGTTCATCGGTTTCTCCCCCGATCTCGCGGTGGGCGTTTTCATCGGCAAGGACAGTTTCCAGACTCTGGGCAATGGCGAGCAGGGCGCCTTGGCAGCGGCCCCGATCTTCCGCGACTTCATGAAGGAAGCCCTCGCCGATGTGCCCCCGACGCCATTCCGGATCCCGCAAGGCATTGTCCTGGTGCCGACGAGTCCGTTTACCGGCGCGGTCGTGCCGGCGGGCACGCCGGGCTCCATCCTGGAGGCGTTCAAACCAGGGACCGAACCCGGCGCCGCTTACGCGGTCTCCGACGTCGAGGATCCCGGTATTGCTCCGGCAACCGTGTCTCCCACAGTCGCAGAACCGGGGCAGGGGGCTGCCCAGCCTGCAGCTGCTTCGGCTGGGCCACCGCCGCCGCCCGCCACAATCGGTACGGGCACGGGCGGGCTGTATTAGGGCACGACCCGACCGCCATCACTCGGGCGGTTCAAGCAGCATACCGGCAGCGGCTGTTTAGGCGCGCGCGTCAGCGGCATGGCGCGCTGTGCGCCGGCGCGACGGCCGCTTCTTCGCCGTTTGGTTTGGCCCCACTGCAGCAAGCGGCTTGACGGCGGGGCCCTGAAGCACCTCGCCGGTAGCCGCAAACTGCGAGCCGTGGCAGGGGCAATCCCAGCAGCTCTCGAGACTGTTCCACTGCACGACGCAACCGAGATGCGTGCAGCTCGCGCTCATGCGATGCAGGGCGCCATTCTCGTCGCGATACATGGCGAGCTTTTTTCCGCCCGTCGTCACCACGGCGCCCTTGTCGCGCGCCGAAGGCGGCTTTGTCTGCTTTGCAGGGAGCATATGTTCCAGCCAATGTTTGGCGGCTTCCATGTTTTCTTGAATGAAGCTGCCGATCCCGCTCTTCACCTTGCGGGAGGGATCGTAAAGCTCCGCCCACGGATTTTTCTTTCCCGCGATGAGATCGGGAAGGATCAACGAGGCCGTCACGCCGCTTGTGAGACCGCTGCCGGAATCGCCTGAAACCATGAAGATCGCTTCCTGGCGAGGCGCAGCACCGATGAATTGCACGGCGTCCACGGGTTCATAAACCTGACCCGACCAGCCGTAACGGACGTCGCCCATGCCCGCAAAGCGCTTGCGCGCCCAGCGTTCCAGCCGTTTCAAGCGTTGCTTGCCGGTGTCTTCGGTACCGGTTTTGTTGTCTTCGCCACCTACGATGAGCAGTGTTTCGCGCCCCTGCTTCTGCAGCCGGACATAATGGTAGGGATCGAGCGTGTCCCAGATCAGAGCATCGGGCACCAAACTGCGCGCAATCGGAGCGGCAATGACATAGGTGCGGTACGGCGCTTGCTTCGTATGGAATGTCGCCGGACCTACAAACGGTGTGTTGGTCGCCAACACGGCAGCCGCAGCTTCGATGCGATGGCCGGAAGACGTCTTTGCAACAATGCCGTTCTCGCTTTCTTCGACCGACACGATGTTTGTATCGCCATAAATATCCGCGCCGCGTTCCTCCACTTTCTTCGCCAATGCCAAGAGATATTTGAGCGGATGAAATCGCGCCTGATTGGGAAAGCGCAAAGTGCCTTCCGTGTGCCCGGCCACGGGTGCATCGGCCCAATCCACACCCCTAAATCCAATGCGTTTCGCGGCTTCGATTTCTTTTTCGAGCGTTCGCCGGCCTTTCTCATCGGGTGCGTAAATGAAGAGGTTCAGCCGCGCGAAATCGCAACGGATACCTTCTTCTTCACAAAGCGCTTCGATGCGGTCCACTGCCGCTTTCTGGCTTTCGTAATAGGCCCGTGCCATGGCCTCGCCGCGGAGCGAGATCAGTTCGTCGAAATAATCATCGGGCACAAACGACAGATGCGCGCTCGTCCGTGCCGTCATACCACCACCGATCGCGCCGCGATCCACGACCACCACATCGGCTCCTTGCCGCGTCAGTTCGTAAGCCGTTGAAATTCCGGCGATTCCCGCGCCTACAACAAGCACGCCGGTTTTGATGTCGCGGTTCAGACGCGGTTTACGCGGCAAGGGCTGCTGCATCCAGAGGGAACGGCTACGTTCTTGCTCGGCGTTCATGGCGCGGTCCTTGAGCCTCGCCGTGACAACGCACAAGACGGCGGTTTGGCAGCGGAACTTGTCAAGGTTGCCTTGACAAAATTGCCCCCAATTCCGTCTTGGCGACCCGGCGCTCCAGCGCGGCCAACAGCGCTTTCGCGTCTGGGGAATCCGGCTGCTCCGCCAGCGCGTGGCGCAGCGCCTTGATGGCTTCCAAATCGAGCCCGCGCCTTGCCAGCACCTGGCCGAGGTGAACATGGGCGATGGGATTGAAAAATTCGAGCGCGATCGCCGCGCGCAAAGCTTGCTCGGCTTCGTCGGGCCGATCTTGCTGCTCCAAGCTGATGCCCAATCCCGTCAGCGCTTCGGCCGAGCGCTGCTGTTGCGCAAGCACCGCACGAAATCCAGCTTCGGCATCGCTTGCCCGATTGAGCAAGAGATTGATCCAGGCGATCCGCATGAGAATTACAGGTGCGTCCCGGCCCAATTCGCGGGCGCGCTGGAAATTGACGAGCGACGCCGCAAAGTCGCCTTCGAGCATAAGCACCACGCCCATGAGCAGATGGCCCCAGGGCAAGTTGGGCGCCTTCGTCAAAACGGTTTCTGCTACGGGCCGCGCATTTTTGGCGTCGCCCAATTGCAGCAAGGCGTGGCCGAGCTTGACGTTGGCATCGTAGTGATCGGGCCGCCGGCGTAGCACCGCTTCGAACAGATTGGCGGCGCGGCGCCACTCGCCGCGCGCGAGCAACGACTCGCCAAGATTCGTTTGGGCGGTTACTTGCGCGTGCGCAATCGCCGCTGCTTGTTCGGGGGAGAGATTATCGGTGTAACCGAGCGCAAGCAGCGATGCGGCGGGATCTTGCCCTGCCGCTTCCGGCGGCGTCTGAGGAACAGAGATGGCGCGCACGGGCGCCTGAGGGTCAGCGAGTATCTCGTGGAGTGCGTCCCCGTCGCTTTGCGCAGATAGGCCGAAGCACCGGAGTATCGTCGGAAAAAGATCGTGCAGCGTTGCGCCCTGCAGAATGGCGTCAGCGACAAAACCGGGCCCGCTGGCGAGTATCATCCCATGATGATGATCTCCGCCGGGCCACGGATCGGAATGTGAGCTGCGCCGCGCCGCGTGCGTATAAGGCGCAATCAGGATCACGCGCGTGTTAGGGCCCGCAAGTTCAAGCAGCCTTCCGACCATCGCGTCTTGAAACCGATACGCTCTTTCGCTGACACCGGCATAGAGCGACAGATCGGGATCGCCTTCCTTGCTGCGCGCCGCAACGTCGCGCGCACTATCGGCGAGCAACGTGTAGCGGACCGCCAGCATGTCCCATTGCGCGGTTTCGGCGAGATAGGTGGCGGCCGCATGCACACTGACTGTGCGCGCAAGCGAGATGGACAGTCGCCCCAAACGGCGATCGCGCTTTTGATCGATCTCGGCTGCACGCGGCACCAACCTGATCAGATCGGAAAGCGTGATCTCGTGCGGATGCACGCGCAAATCGGTCATGGTTTCGCGCCAGGATGCGGGCGACACGCTATGTCGCGCGAGCGGCCAGGTCGCGAAATCGAGCGCCGAAGGTGTAGGGAAGTTTTCGTCCACCACAATGCCCGGCCAGCTCGCAGCCGGCGATGTGGCGGGCCAATTCACCACGGCCGTGCGTAAACCGGCGGCAGACAGCACGTCCCAAAACGATGGCGCTCGCCAGGAGCGGTGACCTGCCGGCTGCACGCCTCCCTTGTCCGGACGTATTTCCCAGCCGTGGAGAACACCATGGTGCTCAGCCAAGCGGCCGGTCGAAAGTGTTGTCCAGACGATCGGTTCGAGAGCGGGCGCAAGTCCCGTCAATGTGCCGCTGCCACCGCTTTCGACAAGGCGCAGCACATTGGGCAATTTGCCGGCATCAAGAAGCGGGTGTACTTGCTCCCAGTTCGCGCCGTCCCATCCAACGATCAGCAACCGCGTGTTCATGACGCAAGTGTATGCGATGCTTCGTAACACAATCCAAATGGCTAGATCGGCGTGACCCCACAGAAGAAAATGGCCGCCGTCGTTCGCCCCGCCCGGGATGCCGAAGCGCGCGCCTGCCGTTTACTGATGCCGGAAGTTTTCTCGCCGTCTTATGCTCCGGAGCTTTGGGTCGCGCTCGACCCCATGGGCTCCGGAATTATCGGCGCGGGTGCTGTGGTCTGGCAGCCCATGCCGCCGGGGCCGGGCTTTCCGGTTCAGCTGCACGTCATACCGTCCCGTCGCAGGCGCGGCATCGGTACAGCCTTGTTGCAAGCGATTGCGGACGCATGCTCCGGCCACGTGGAGTGCCTGCATAGCTGGGCGAACGAGGCGGAAGGGGGCCCTGCTGCAGCGTTTTGCACCGCGGTTGGGTTTGTACCGCGCAGGCGCATATTGGACTTCGATGCGGACCTCGCGCGGTTCTACGCCATGATCAAGCCGATCCATGAGCGCCTTCGGAAGAGCGGCAAGATTCCATCCGATCTCCGGATCGTCTCGCTACGCGAGGCGCCACTCGAACAAGTCACCGCGCTGGTTAGAAGTCAGTTCGCAGATATGCCCTTGTCCACCATGATGGCGCTGTCCCAAGGCCTCATCAATTACGATCAGGATAAGTCGGTTACTCTGATGCGGGGCTCGGAGGTCAAAGGGGCGCTGCTCTATCTGTGGAACGACGGCAAGCCCATCATCGACGTGAACGTTGTGGCGCCGGATTTGCGGCACGGACCTGCCAATGTGTTGCTGTTGGAAGCGGCGACGCGAAACGCTCTGGGCGCGCGCGCGACCGGCTTTCACTTTCGTTGCGACGACCATGTCCGCGACACCGTGAATCTGGCGCGCAGATCGGGTGCAAGCCCCACCGGCGTATCGGTCGCGTTTACGCGGACTCTCTAAGAAAGAGGCCTTAGGCCGCTTTGTCCTGCTGTTTCTTCCGGCGTCTTGCGGCGAGCAATGCGGCACCGCCCGCGGCAAAGAGGCTCAGCGTGCCCGGTTCGGGAACGACAACCGCGTCGCGGCCCGGAACGCTCTCGAAAGCGAATTTGTCCAGGTGCAAAAACTCACCGTCACCACCGTCCGATAGAATGTCGAACTGGATAAAGCCGAAGGGATCGGACAGATCGACGCTCTTCAGCCCGTAAATGACATCGGTCGTCGGCTCGAAGAAGATATCTTGCCCGGCGGTCGCGAAGTCGCTGCTGGCGTCACTGATGTGGTCGCCCGGACCGTAGTAATCGAGCAAATCCGTACCCGGCAGTCCGGGAAAGACGACGGGGACAATGGCGCCGCTGCCGGCTTTGACCGCTACGAAATTCTTGCTGAGTGCGGTTGTGTTTCCGGTCAGTGTGATCACCGGAAGATCATCGCAATTGCAGTCCGGTGTTGCGAATACATCCTGAAAGCCCAGATTGCTGATGGTGAATTCGTCGCCGACGGGACCGAAGGTGTAAGACTCTCCCATCCCGACATTCACGTTGAGAGGCGTCGTGATCAGCTTCGCTTCGGCCGGCGTCGCGCTCAGCCCGGACCCAAGCGCAAGGGCCAGGAGCCCGCTTGATATCGCAAGCTTCGTGTCACAGGACGACGTGCCGCTCGGCGCGGCTTGCTGCATGCTCATAATGCCCCCCGAACTCACTACATTCAGAAAAATCAAGCAAAACTCATTCCACCGGGCCAAATCAATGGCTTACGGCGAGGTCTGCACAGGTTTGTAAAAATTTCCGACGCGAGCCCCCTTGGCTCAAAACGAAGAAGGCCCGAGCGAGTCGGGCCTTCTTTTGATTGGCTGAGGTGAAGCGTTCAGCGCAGCGTCACCTTTTGCACCCGCAAATTCGTGATCTCGCCCACAAGCAGGGAATTGTCCGTCTTGCAGTCGATCGCGTTCACCGTGCCGAACTCCTTGGCCATGCGTCCGGCGCGGCCGAACTTGCCGACGATCGTGCCGTCCAGGCGCATTTTGTAAATCTCGCCGGCGGTATCGATGTCACCCGGCGGATTGGAGTTGGACACATACATCACCTGGTTCGCACCCGGCGTGATGCAAATCGCCTGCGGATTTCCCAGATTGCTGATCTGAGACTTGAACGTGCCGTTGGCGTCAAACACCTGGATGCGGTGATTGTTGCCATCGGCGACATAGACATTGTTCTGCGCATCGACGGCGATGCTGCGAACGTTATCGAACTCACCCTGGCCCGAGCCCTTGTGGCCCCAACTGCGGATGAATTTGCCGTCCTTGTCGAACTTGGCGACGCGCGAATTGCCCTGGCCATCGGCAACATAGATGTTGCCCTGGGAATCCCAAGCCACATCGGTCGGGCGGTCGAAGATGTCCTGCGGACGGCCTGCGCCCACGGGACCCGCATTGCCGCCGCCGCCCTCACCGCCGCCACCGGCCACACCAGGGTTGGCGCGGAACGGGACGTTGACGGATTCAGCCTTGCGCCCCAGCAGCATGACCTGACGGCCCTGCGGATCGAACTTGATGACCATGTTCGTCATCTGGTCGACGACCCAGACATTGTCTTGCGGGTCGACGCGCACCTGATTGGCGAACATGAAGCCATACAAATCATGACCCACTTCCTTCGTGAAGCGGCCATTGCGGTCGAACTGGTAGAGCTGCGAGCCGCCATGCATGAAGTAGCGCGAGCCGCCGAGCGTCATGAAGGGATGGCCGGTGCGCGTGTAGACGAAGATGTCGCCCTTGGAATTCTGGGCGACGCCGCCGACTTCGCCGAGATAAACGTCGTTAGGCGTCTTCAGGAAATTGACGTCGCCGTCATAGTTCAACGTCGGCGCATTGTTCTGCGCGACGGCGGGAAATCCGGCGAGCACTGAGCTCGCCAGCAGCAAAGTTAATACGCGTTTCATTGTGATGTCCTCCCGTGCGCCGCTTTACTGAGCGCTCGCCGCTTTGGTGTTTCCGGCTTGCAGAATGAAGCGCTGCACACGCCAGGATTCGATTTCGCCGAGCACCGGCTTGTCCGGATTGCGGCAATCCATCATGTGCACGACCTGGAATCCAGGCGCGAGTTTGCCGGGCTTGCCGAAGCGGCCGAGCACGGTGCCGTCGAGTTCGACCTTGTAGATTTCGCCGGTCGTCTCCCACGTGCCCGGGCCGTTGCCGTTCGGGTTGGAGTTCGACAGGAACATGTATTGGTGCGCGCCGCCCGAAGCGCAGGCCGTCCAGCCAACGCCGAGATTGGTGATTTCCTTGATGGGCTTCAGATTGTTGTCGAGCACCTGGTACCGGAAGTTGGAACGGTCTGCGACCCAGACATTGCCCTTTTGATCGACCTGCATGCCGTGCGGCAGGTTGAACTCACCGAGCGCCTTGCCGGCTTTCTCGCTGCCCGCTTTGGTGATGTAACGGCCATCCGGCGTGTATTTCACGACGCGGTTGTTGCAGTAGCCATCGCTGATGAAGATGTTGCCCTGCGGATCCCAAGCCACATCGGTCGGACGGCAGAACAGATATTTCTGATCCGGCGGATTGGGGCCGGTGCGCGTCGCGGCGGGGCCCGTGATTGCGGGCGGCCGGCGGCCGATCACCATCGCCACTTTCCCATCGGGCGTGAACTTGGTGATCATGTTGGTGCCTTCATCGACCGTCCAGATGTTGTCGTCTTTGTCGACGCGCACCGAATGGGCAAATTCGAAGCCGTAATAGCCTTTGCCGATTTCGCGAACAAAATTGCCGTTCTGATCGAATTCATACAGCTTCGACGTCGGCGAGCTGCGATGGAAGACGAAGAGGTGATCCTTAGAATTGGTCGCGACAGCGACGGACTCGCCCATATATTCGTTGGCAGGCGGCTTCACGTAATTGGGGACCGTCGTGAACGGAATTTCGGGCACGCCGGTAATCGTCGCTTTCAGCTGCGCCTGCGCAGCGCCTGCGCTCAGCAACACTGCCAGCGCGCAAGTGGACGTCAAAAGTCGCTTCATCGATAGCCTCCCAGGGGTTTCGGCGAGTAGTCGGATTTCGTGAGAAAGGGCTCCGTTGCCGAGGCGGACCCTACCGTAGACGGCCGATTCGTTCAATTGCCGGTGGATGGTCTTGGGCGTGCTGCAGCTCGAAAAAACATGGATTTTCAAACCCTCAGGGTTCAGGGACGGGTGCAAATCGGCTATGCTGGGGCAAACCGGGAGGAAAGAACCATGAAGTCGAAACTGCTTCTTGCCTGCGCGCTTACACTCGTCGCCGCTACGGCCATGGGCCAAGGCGCCCAACTGCAATACAAGAAAACGCCGGCGCTCAACGAGGATTGGCAGAAGCCTTTCCCCGGCTTCAAGATCGTCGGCAATTTTTATTATGTCGGTACATATGATCTCGGCTGCTATCTGATCGACACGGGGCAAGGCCTCATCCTGATCAATACGGGTATTGAAGGCTCGTATCCGCTGATCAAGGACAATATCGAGAAGCTCGGCTTCAAGGTCAGCGACATCAAGATCATCACCTCGACGCACGGCCATCGTGATCATGTCGGCGACATTGCCGCCTTCCAAAAGGCGAGCGGCGCGAAAGTCTATATGGAAGAGCGCGACGCGCCGACGCTGGAATCCGGCGGCAACATTGATTACCGGCAGCCGAAGGGCCGCGGTTTCTATGTGTATCCGCCGATCAAGGTCGACGTTCGCACCAAGCCGGGCGATCACATCAAACTCGGCAACACGGATCTGACGATCCGCCAGGCTTTCGGTCATACGCCCGGCGCGGTCAGCTTTGCGTTCACCGTTCAGGACGGCGGCAAGAATTACAATGTGCTGATCTACAACAGCGATGGGATCAATCAGGGCGTAAAGCTGTTAGGTTCGCCGGGCTATCCGACCATCGTCCAGGACTTCGCCAGCACGCTGAAGGAGCAGGCCACCTACAAGCCGGATATCTGGGTGTCCTCGCACGCCGGTCAGTTCAATCTGCATCAGGTGTACAAGCCCGGCGATCCATATAATCCGTCGCGGTTCGGCGATTTGGCCGCTTATCAGCAGAAGATCGCGCAGACCACCAAGAATTATGAAAAGCAGCTCGCCGAAGAGCGTGCTGCCGCCGAAAAATAGTCTTCAACGCTGAAACAGTTTGGTTCGCAGGTCATCGATGTAGGTGCGGCACTCGCAAGCGTAATTGGCGAGTGCCGCGGGATCATCGATGATGATTTTGCCGCGCGCTGTGCTGACCGAGGGCACAAGCTTGGGCAGGGCCTCGGTGACGGACGCGCGGCGGCTGCCGAGCATCGTGGCCATGAATTCGTGGGTTATTGGGATCTCTTTGCCGACGCCCGCGCGCATGTAGCATTCCCACAGCCACCGGGCCAGGCGGCGGTCCAGGGAATGGAAAGCTTGGCAGGCAACAGACTGACGCGCCTCCGCCAATAGAAATTGCGCATACCGCTCCAGCAGGATTCGCATGCCGTTCTTGCCGAAAACAGCACGGCAGTCGCGCGCCGGCACTTTCCAGGCCTGGCCCGAGACTTGCGTGTTGGCCAGCGGGTAAAAGGGCGCTTCCGCCAGAGCTTCAGTCAAGCCGACCGCGCCTTCGATCCCGACAACCCCCGTTTCGACGATGCCGCCTTCCGCCGTCGTGGCAACCAGCGATTCCAGGCCAGTTTCGGGAAAGAAGACGTAATTTATCTCGGAGCCGGGCCGGCAAAATTCCTGGCCATGTTCAAGATCGACAAGTGTGGCATTGCGCAGAAGCAATTCCTGGTCGCGCGGATCGAGAGCCGTGATCAGCGCATTTCGGGTTTGTGTTTGCGACATGGTTACGGCTCCGTTTGTGCCGTAACGCGACGCTTCTTGGAAAGTTTCTCTCATAATTACCGCAAAACCGCCGTTCCCAAGGGTTAGGCTGCTTCCAGTTCCCGTTTCAGCGTGGCCAGCAGGTCGTCCGGCAGGAACGGCTTTTCGACCAGACGCCGAGGCCTATGCCTCTCAGAAACCCAGGAGCGGGAATGGCCTGTAATGAAGATAATTCTGCAATCGCGCGCGGCAAGGGCATCGGCAAGCGCAAAGGAAGTCGTTTCGCCAAGGTTCACGTCGAGGAGTGCGAGATCGGGCGTTTCTTCCCTGATCAGGTCAAGCGCGCGCGAGAGCGATGGTGCCGGACCCATGACGCGATATCCGTTGGTCTCCAGTATCTGCTGTAAGTCGCAGGCGATGAGTGCTTCGTCTTCGACCACGAGCACGGTCGTTTGTTTCGTATCGCTGATTGCGTCTGCCATATGCTCCGTCCGGGAGAGCATAAGGAGAAGGCGCACTATGCGCGGGCCGCCGATGCTCGATCGTGACCACTATGGCTGAGGCCGCGCGGTAAGGCTGTCTCCTGCCGTACAGAAGGCGATTTAAGGCAGCAGCGCGCCCTGCGTCTCCAAATAGACCGCATAAATCGACGTGCTGCCGCAGATGAAAAGGCGATTCCTTTTCTTGCCGCCAAAGCACAGATTGGCGCAGGTCTCGGGTATATGGATTTTGCCGATCAAATCCCCGTTTGACGCGTAGCAACGCACCCCGAACTCGTTGGGGTCGCCATTGCCAAGCGTGATCCAGACATTGCCGTCCATATCGGTGCGAACGCCATCGGTGCGGCCAGTGGCGCCGAGCGTCGGCACGAAGACTTTCTCGTTGGCGAGTTTTTCGCCGACGACATCGTAGACGCGAATGTTTGAATCGCGGCCGATCGAGCTCTGCACGCCGGTATCGGCGATGTAGAGCTTCTTTTCATCGGGAGAGAAGGCAATGCCGTCCGGGCCGCCGATGCCGGTGGCCACCACCGTCGCGCGCCCGCTTCTGGGGTCTAAGCGGTACACCTGCGTCGGCAGTTCCGGCGTGATGCGGTGGCCTTCGTAATTGCCAAGATTGCCGAACAGCGGATCGGTGAACCAGATGGCGCCATCGGCCGAGACGACAACATCGTTCGGCGCATTGAGTCTTTTGCCTTCGAACCTGTCGATCAACACGGTGATCGAGCCGTCATGCTCCGTGCGCGTGACACGCTGCGCATCATGTTCGCAGGTAATGAGGCGCCCTTCGCGATCGCGCGTATTGCCGTTCGAATTGTTGGACGGATAACGATAGACGCTGACATGTCCGTCGTCTTCGGACCACCGCATGATGCGGTTGTTGGGAATATCGCTCCACAGCAAATAGCCGCCGTCGCGGAAATAGACCGGCCCTTCGCACCAGCGGAAACCGGTGGCGACGCGTTCAATGCCGGCATTGCCGATTTTCTTGAAGCGCGGATCGAGCGCTTCAATGCGGGGATCAGGATATCGCGTTCCCGGCAAAGGGCCGAGCGGCAGTTCGTCGGCCATCGCGTAACGCGGCCCCAGTGCTGCTGCCACAGCGGCCGCCGCTGTTTTTAGGAAATTGCGCCTGTCCATGTCGCCCTCCCGAGTCACTTCAGATGCCTGTATCAAACTTGAACATTTTGTTCGATTGCAAGTGCATCGGAGTTGCTTTGTTGCTCACGCGGCTCGGCGCTTCCAAGTCATCATGGTAGCCATCGCCGTGTCTCGACAAAGACTTGGCGGCCGCAGAAAGAAAACAGCTCAAAAATGCAGCATTTTTGCGGAGAATTCACGGTATCGTTTTTGTCATAGGGCAACCGCTTTACAGGAGCAACGGCGAGCGCGAAACTACAACCAACAGGTGTTTTTGCGTGATATCTCACGCAAACACGTATGCGAATGCGTGGACCAGTTGATCAGCGCGCTTGCGTGCGGGAGGGAGGTTCCGGTGTACGCGTTGTGTGGTGAGGAGGAGCATCTCGTATTTCCCGCGCTGCTGCTCGATTCTCTTGAGCAGGCGATCATTGCGACGGACCTGAAAGGCAACATCCTTTATTGGAACAGCTTTGCCGAGAAGCTGCATGGCTGGCGTGCGGTCGAAGTCCTCGGAAAGAACGTACTCGATGTAAAGCCCGCCGATCAGAGCGCGCTGGAAGCCCGCGAAATCCTGCAACGCGTTTTGCGCGGCGAGAGCTGGTCCGGCGAAATGAATTTGCGGCGCAAGGATGGTACGAGCTTTCCAGCGTTTGTGACCGCTTCGCCGCTTTACGATGCGCAAAGGAAGGTCATCGGCGTCGCCAGCGCCTGCCACGATATTTCAAAGCGGCGTGCCGCCGAACGCCAGAACGAGATGGTGCTTGCGGAGCAGGCGCACCGGTTGAAGAACATGCTCGCCGTCGTGAAGTCGTTGGCGCATCAAACCGCGCGCCAAACCTCGTCCACGGACGATTTTATGGCGTCGTTTTCGTCGCGCTTAAGCGCGGTTGCCGCGGCGAACGATCTGCTGATGCATCGTGGAGGAGAGGCCACTGCACTGGACGAGCTCGCGCACGCCGCCCTCGATCCGCTTCTGGACGCCAAGCGCGTGCGCTTGCAGGGCCCAAATGTGATGCTGCAGCGGCGCATGATTCTTCCGTTCAGCATGCTGCTGCATGAGCTTTATACGAATGCCGCAAAATACGGGGCATTGTCCGCTCCGACGGGGATGATTGACATTGCATGGCAGCGCGATGAGCTTGAAGGTCAGGCGTGGCTCGCCTTCGAATGGCGTGAATCGGAAGGTCCTGCTGTCGAGCCGCCGCGGAAAAAAGGTTTCGGCTCGGTGCTGATCGAACGCGCGATTGCACGCGAACTCAATGCGGAAATTGCCCTCGACTTTGACCCTGCGGGCGTAAGTTGCCGGTTGCGCACGCGGCTCTGACGGAGGCTTTTCGGATTACCTCGATTTAACGTCAGCGATGGGTGCAATCGCTTAGAGTTTGCGCGTGCGCTTTTCGTAGGAGGCGCATCTCCTAGACTGGCCCCGCCACCACATGCGGCGGGGCCCTTTGTTTCTAGGCGCTGTGCGCGCGGCGGTTATGCCGTTTGCCCGCCTGACTTGCGGCGCAAGAAACCCAAGCCGAAGAAGCCCATGAAGGCTGTGGCAAGGACGGCCAAGGCGGACGGCTCGGGCGCAGTGACCACATCCAAGCGGTTGACCAGGAGCGAGCCGGCTGTCGCCGGCAGGTCCGAATTGAAGCTCTGATCGATCAAGAACGAGGCGTAGGAGATGTTGGCCACATCGGACGTGATCCCGACAAATGGCGCGGATTCGTCCTCGGCGAAATTGTTGTTGCCGGAGAACGGCGCCGTGAACAGCAAGGCATCGGTAGCGGAGAACACTTGGATGCTGCCGCTATAGGGCCCGCGGATGTAATGAGCATCGACTTGCGTGCCGAAGCCTTTGACCGGCGAGCCGAAGCGGATGATGAAACTGTCGCTTTCACTGCCGTCATCGCCAATGAGAAAATCGCCGACGCCAAAATTGCCGATGTAGCTCGTGCCTTCGTCGTAGCGCTTGAGGGCGCCTTGCGAAGAAGAAAGGCCGATTGTGATGCCGCTGATGCTGCGCGAATCGGGCGTGGTGATGACGGTGCCGTCAGGACCGTAAACACCCCAATTGATCCCGACATAGGGATTGGAAGCGTCGAAGCTGAAACGGTCTGAAAATTGAAGGAAGGCGGCGTGCGCAGGGGCGGAGACCGCAAGGGCAAGAACTGCCGCGGCGAGAGATGGGCAAGTGCAACGAAGAGACAAACGCATAAACGACTCCAATGTTGGATTTTGTGAGGAATTCACAGGAAAAAACGCAATCGAAAGGGTAAGCAAACACGCCGGAAAGGCGCAATCCCGGCGTCTGTGACAACCGCAGCGTGACACCGTTTACAGGGGGACGCCCTCTGCCACGCTCCGCCCGGCTTTGTCCACCTGTCTCGGGGTTGCGGAAAGCGGTATTCTCGCTTTCGGATCGACGGACCGTCCGGCCCGCTCGATTGAACGGGAGGACCAACACAGATGGAAAAATTCGTCGATCGCCTAATCAGTCAATTCGAGAGCGGCCAAATCGGCCGCCGGGAGTTTTGCCAAACCTTGGCGACTGCCGCCGCCGTTGTCGCGGGCGGCCTTGAGGCGAATGCCGCGCCGGCCGGCAAAGGTTTCAAGATGCTCGGGCTCAACCACTTGTCGTATCAGTGCCCCGACTATCGCAAAGCGCGTGACTTCTATTCCTCGATGTTCGGCATGCAAGTGACGAACGATAAGGGCAAGGACCGCGCCAATCTCGCCTTTGGTCCGGAACCGGGCAAAGGGGGCAACTTCCTGGTCGTGCACAATCCCGGCGCCAATCCACCCAAGCCGTCGGAAGCCGTCATCGACCACATCTGCTACACGATCTCGAATTACGACGAAGGCAAAGTGCGCGCGGCTCTGAAGGCGCGCGGCTTCGACAATCCGACCGGGCGCGACGAAAGCCGCCACATCTACGATCCGTTCGATTACGACATTCAGATCGCGAGCGCGCGACAAGAAAACGCGTTCCGCCGCGAGGGGAGATAAGATCATGGAAGCTTTCTTCGCTACCAAGCTCGACGAGTTCGCCAAAGGCAAGATCAGCCGGCGCGCTTTGCTTGAAACATTGACGGTTGCGGCGACTACGGTCTATGCGGCGGCGCCGGCGGCTGCGGCTGCTGCGGCTGCGCCCGATCCGGCGCTGAAGATCACGCTGTGTAACCACATCTCGTACAATTGCCCCGACTTCAAGAAGGCCGCGGACTGGTATTCCAAAGTCTTCAATCTGGATCAGGTCGGTCCGTCCAAGGTCGACGTTGCGCTGCCCTTCGGCAAACGCGGCGAGAAGCCCTTCGGCGTGACGGCCAATGATGTGCCCTTGACGCATCTGATCATCCGCACGCGCGATTTGAACCGGCCTGCCGAAGGTGGAGCGCCGCGCCGCAAGAGCCAAGCATCGATCGAGCACATCGGCTACACGGTTGCCGATTTCGATCGCGAGAAGGCGAAAGCCGATTTGAAGGCCATGGGCGTGGAGAATGTGCGCGACGGCGGGCTGTACAGCCTGCACATGACTGATGCGTTCGGCTACGACGTGCAGATCAGCGGCGTTGCGAACAACGCGCTCACCGACGGGGCGTAATCCCCGTCAGTTCGACTGTCATTCGCGGCTTCGTGACGCGTTTCATGCGTCACGGAGGGAAGGGAATCCATTCATCACCGGTTGTGCACTGCTTTCGCCGAATGGATCCCCTTTCCTCGCGTCGCTGGCGCCATGCTCGCCGGGGATGACGACGTAAATACGTCGTCACTTCCGCAGCAGCGCCGGCTCGAGATGTTCGCCGTCGAGCTTCAGGAACGGCACAAGGACGAAATTCAGGGCGGTGAACCCTGCCGCGACAAGGATCAGCGGCGAAAGCGCGCTGTTGAACACATGTTCATAGAGATACGAGCCGACATTGTCGGCAGCGGCCGCTGTGATATTCGTGACCGCGACCATCGCCGCGTAGACGAAACCTTCGGAATGCTTCGGACATAAGTCCGCGGCGAGGCCTAGTGTTGCGACGGCTGTCATCATCGAGGCGCCGCCATAGACGAATTGTGCGAAGGCCGCTGTTATCGGATCGCGCATCGATAAGAAGGCGAGGGTGGCGATAACGCCGAAAGCGATGGTGACATAGAGCAGCGCTTTTGCGTTCAGATCGCGCAAGAACAAGCCGTAGATCGCCGCCATAACGACCCATCCGAATGCGCCGATCGAATTCAGTACGCCGATGAACGCCTGGCTGAATTGCAGATGGTCGGTCATGTAGAAATAAAGCGGCGTGTCGATGCCGGGACTGAAATAGTAGAAGAACAGAAACAGCGCCAAAACCCACAAGCGGCGCATGGCAAGCGCCGTTTTCAGCCCGCGGAAGCTTTGCTTCAGCCCGGCAAGGGAGATGGTGCTTTTCTCCTCTTCGATGAGCATGAAGGTCGCGAAGATCACCAGCAGCGGCGGAACAGCGGCAATCATGGCTGCCGCGTGCACAGCCCCCATGGGCGATAGAAATTGCACAAGCGCGCCCCCGGCAAATGCGACGCCGATTGCGGCGATTTCGAACCAGAGCCATTGCTGATTGACGAATGTGGAACTCGCGTGAAAGCGCTGTCCATTTTCGACGAGGACCGCGCCCGAAATTGTGCTCGCAATGGCCATGCCGTAGACGGCGAGCAGCAGCAGAAGCAGCAATGTGTTGGGCGCGGCTGCGCTTGCCATGGCAAAATACGCAGCCGCGGCAAGGCCATTGGCGAGCAGCAGATAGGCTTTACGCCGCGAGCCGAACAGCGGCACGAAATCCGAAACGATCCCGTAGAGCGGCTTCAAGAACCACGGCAGGTTCAGCACCGTCAGAAAGGCGGTGATCTGAACCGGCGTCCATTGGTAGACTTGCTTCAGATAATAATTCAGCGGCTGCGAAATCAGCCCGTCGCTCTGGCCGATGCCTTCGACCACATAAATAAGGGCAAAAAACACCATCAGCCGCTTGAAGTCTGCGCGTTGCGGCGGCGAAGCGACTTCGGATGTGGCGGCATCCGGGGTGGCGGCAAGTTCGGTCATCGGCCGACCAACCTGACCGTCTAACGCTCGTTTTTCAACCGGCGTCGCGATAGAGTCGCCGGTAAGCTTAAGGGGAGGGTCTCATGGATCGCCGGCACGTCATTCGGGGTACGGTGTTTGCAGCCATTGCCGCTGTTCCTGCGCTCTTGGTCGCCTCGTTCTCGACGGCACAAACGCCCCCACCGGCGCCCAACCCGCTGCCGGTGATCGCACCGTCTTTGCCGCCGACGAAGGTGGTCGATTTGGCCACCAATGAAGGCACGGCCATGTTCAACGGCCAATGGCGCAATATGGACGCCAAGATCATCGAAGTGCCGGCCATGCCCAATGCGGGACCGGCTTGGAAGAGCGCCTACGATCTGACGCCGAAAGCAGGGGACGCGAATTTCGACGATTCAGGGTGGACCAAGATTGAGCCCAAGGGCCTCTTAGACCGGCGTGGCGGCGGACATCTGTTCATGACGTGGTTTCGCTCGAACCTGACCATCCCGGCGAAGGTGGGCGACATGGACACGACCGGCGCGAAGGTGGTTCTCGCTTTCACCATCGACGATTACGCGGAAGTCTGGGTCAACGGACAAATGCCGCGCGCGGCAGGACGGCCGAGCCCGGCAACCATCCAGGGCTTCAACATGCCCAACCGGGTGGTCTTGAGCGAGAACGCGAAGCCGGGTGATAAATTCCAGATCGCGATTCTCGGCATCAACGGCCCGATTTCGCTCGCGCCGGCCAATCCGGTGTTCTTCCGCGAGGCGAAGATCGAGTTCTTCAAATAGTCGGCGAAAGGCGCGCGGCGCCTACCATCTAGGTCTCCTCCCCCCCCCGCGGGGTAAGGCAATCATCATGTCGACGCATTGCCGACAGGACCGCCAGCGAGGCATTTATGCGTGCGTGGCTTGCGGCCACTTGAGCCCTGGTTCGCTTGAGGTTCTGGTAAAGATACGTCTGGAGCGCGATGGATCGCTCGACTAAATCTCGGCTGCATTCGACGAAGGATGCCAGATCCATGAGGCTTCCCTCATCGTGTTTCAATTTCACTGTCGCGCAATTCGTGGGTTCCAGCAATTCAAAACGAGGGTCACCGCGGTTTGACTTCGCCTGCGCCGCACTTGCCAGACTGCACGAAAAAAGTTCATCTTCCGCCCACCCAATCGCCCCTCAGCGGAGAATTGCATGACGCGGTGGCTTGTCCTTGGATCGGTTCTTTTGGCCTCGGCCGGAATCGCGGCGGCGGCTTACGCGGCCGAAATGCCGCGTTGGGCCTATCCGCTGAACCCGCCCACGCCGGTGATCCAGACAAAGGACGATGGCAGCCCGCAGCATGTGCCCAACAGCACTGTCGCGCTTACGCGTAAGGAAATCGGCGCGCGCGGGACGGTGCCGGACTGGCACCCGGACGAACATCCGCAGATGCCGGAGATCGTTGCCAAGGGACGCGAGCCGGCTGTGCGCGCCTGCGGCTATTGCCACCAGCCCTCGGGCGCGGGACGCCCGGAAAATGCGGCGCTCACCGGACTGACGCCTGCCTACATCAAACAGCAGGTGCAGAACTTCAAGAACGGCGACCGCGTCGGCTCTGAGCCGAAGCGCGCACCGCAGAATCTGATGATGGGTATCGCCAAGGCCGTCACCGACGCTGAAGTCGAAGAGGCCGCGAAATATTTCTCGTCCATCAAGCCCGTCTCTTTCGTGAAAGTGGTCGAAGCCAACACCGTGCCGGCAACCACGGTCGTCGGCGGCATGATGGCGAAGCATCCTGACGGTGGCACGGAGCCGATCGGAAACCGCATCATCGAGGTCCCCGACAACACGGAAGTCGCCGAGCTTCGCGATTCAAGAACGACTTATACCGCCTACGTGCCGACGGGCAGCGTGAAGAAAGGCGAGACGCTGGTCACGACGGGCGGCGGCGGAAAGACTCTGCAATGCACGATTTGCCATGGCCCCGATCTGAGAGGGTTGGGCGACGTGCCGCGGATTGCCGGACGATCCCCGAGCTATATTGTGCGTCAACTCTACGATATTCAGAACGGCAAGCGCGGCAACGCACCCCTGATGCAGCAGGTGGTGGCCAAACTTAGCAATGACGACATGGTCGCCATCGCCGCCTACGTCGCGAGCCGCGAACCATAGAAGACATGGCATTGCCGGCGGAGCGCCCTGCCGGTGATAAATCGAAGCAAGACAACAAGGAGCACATCATGAAGAAGATTCTACTCGCCGCCGGTGCGGTTGCGCTGGCAAGTTGGGGCATCAGCCAAGCGATTGCGGCCGCAGCGCCCTTTACGCTTACCTCGACGACTTTCAAGGACGGCACGCTGATGCCGGCCAAAGTCGCCAACATGAATCAGCCGGGCGCGCAGCCCAATCCAAACTGCGTTGGCCAGAACGTTTCGCCGCAATTGTCGTGGAGCGGCGCGCCGGAGGGCACCAAGAGCTTCGCCATCGAAATGGTCGATCCGGAAGGACGCGGCGGTCTCGGCGTGTTCCATTGGGTGGCCTATGGAATTCCGGCGAACGTCACGTCGTTTGCGGAAGGTGAAGTCAGCAAGCCAAGCGACAAATATGTCGGTGGCAAGAGCACGCAGGGCGTCGGCTATTTCTCCGGCCCGTGCACGCCTCCGGGCTCGCCGCATCACTACACGTTCAAAGTGATCGCGACGGATCTCGATCCGAAAGAATTGCCGCCGGGCCTGACGCTGCCGGAATTGGACGCCAAGCTCGCGGGTCATGCAAAGGGCGCCGCCGGTCTCGTCGGACTGTTCACGCACCCGTAAGCTTCGCATCGTGACGAAGTGAAGAAAACGCCCTGTCCCAAGCGGGACAGGGCGTTTGCTTTTGTCCGACGTGGCCGTCGCGCCTCATGCGGCGATGATCGGGATTTCGTCGACCTTCTGGCCGTATGCATCGACGATCGCCACGAACCATCCTTCCCATTGCCAACCCGGCATAGCCGTACCTTGTCTCAGATCATGTGCCAGTCTCGACGCCACGTCGCGCGCTGCGGCGGTGCCGGGCAAGTCCATACCTTGGTGATTGTTTAGGACCTGTCTGCCGTTGGTGAGGTGGATGAAGTATCTGGGTATCTCGGACTTGACGCGTGCGGCCGGAGCCGGTGTCGCGCTCGGTTGCCGGCGCATGGCGGACTCATATTGCCTTATCGGGCCCAGCTCATCGAAACGAAACAGTTTGAAGGCGTGTGCGCCATCCTCATCCAAGATGCGGAGATCATCGCTCTCGCGCAAACTGCCTTTGACTATCGAAAAATGCGTTCCGTAGCGTTGCTCGGCAAGCTCGGTGGGAATCTCCCAAGCGAGGAATTTGTCTATGCCTTTGGCTGCAAGTCTGTCCGCCAATGATTCATCGAACGAGGCATGGCTTGTCAGGATGACGATCGGGCCTGTGTCCGTCATGATCATGTATGTTTTCATTGGCGCCTCCGGTGCTTGCGGATGACGGCCCGAAGGCGGCGGCGCCAATATGGGCCAGAGAGGCAACACCGCCCACGGCGGCCGGTCGATCTTAATTTAGCGCAAGGCCCGCGGCGGGCTCATTGCACCTTTGGCCAACGTTTGGTGCAAACGCCGTTGCGGTAAGAAGGCGGTGGTGAGGGAATTTCCTCCCTCGCGGGTGTGAGTGAAAGACGAAGCCCTCATGCGCTTTTCGCACATGAGGGCTTCGTTGCGTAACAGATAATGCTACTGCGCGCCGCCGCCGTTTCCGCCAGCCGCCGCTTTCTTCTTTTCCTCTTCCAATCCCTTTGCGATCCGCTCTTGCGTGACTTTGATGTTCTCCTGCCATGCCGCGGGATCGATAAACGGATTGGGATCGCCGGGTTTGCGATTCTTCAGCTTCTCGGCGCGTTCGAAAATGCTGCCGCCGGGATAGTCGGTGCCGGGATTCCAGCCATGATTGGCGAAATAGACTTGGATGCCCTGGATTTGCGACACCCGCTTAGCGCTGATGACGGCTTGCTCGAAGCCGCGCACGCCGTCGCGCCCGCCAAGGCCGCCGGAATAGAATGCCTTATACGGCTTGCCATTGTCGTAGACCGTGAAGATGGCGCTCATCACGCCCGGTGTGTGGCCCGGCGTGACCATGAGGTCGAGCGTCGTATCGCCGACGGTAAGCTTGTCGCCGTCATGAATGACGTGGTCGCGTTTGGGCGCGCGCGGCGGAGGCGCGCCATTGCGGCCCGGCGTCGCGGCAGTGCGTTCGATCATCTTCCAGTCTTCTTCCGTCGCGTAAACCGGAGCGCCGGTTAGTTCGTGCATGCGGTCGATGCCGCCCCAATGGTCGATGTGGCCGTGGCTGATGAGGATCGCCTTGATATCCTTTAGATCAGTGCCGGTCTTCTTGATGCTGTCGATCACGTGATCGGTCATGGCCGGCTCTTCGGAGGCGTCGATCAGGATCGCGCCGGCGGACGTCTTGATGAGATAGCAGGACACGTAACCGGGGCCGACATACCAGACATTGTCGAACATATGGATCGGCGGAACTTTCTGGAGTTCGACGTTGTCCTTCCCCTCTTCGCGGTAATGCTGGCTGATGGGGCTGGTCGGGCTCTTGGGAAAGCCCCGGTATTGGGCTTGAGCCATAGCCGACGTAGCGAGAAGCGTAGCTGCGATCGAAGCAATCGCAATCCGAGCGGTGACTTTCATAAATCCTCCCAGGGCTTTTTTTTGAGGTCGGGCGAAGCGCTGAAACATCTATAGTACAGGGGAGGGAGGGCCGGGAAGGGCAAGCCGGTACAGCTTGCGCTTTCGCAGCCGAAAGAGGCAGCATCCGCTTTGCCGCGTTATGGACCAGCGTTCGAAGGGCCGCCGATGGTGCTTAGTCCCGCCTCCGATGATGCGATTGCCCCGGCCGAAGCGGGGCAACCGCAGGCCCGCGTCGGGTGGGCCATTTCGCTGGCTTTGCATGGCCTTGCGGCCTTTTTCCTCATGCAGCATCTGAGCACGCTGCCAGAACCCGCGCTTCGTATCGTGCCGGTCGAAATGGTCCGCCTCGCCGAGGAAACGGTGAGTCCGGCGCCAGTGCCGGCAGCGCCAGTGGCCGCACCCCCGCAGCGAACCGCGTCGGTTCAGCCGAAACCGGCCGCCGCGCCGGTGCAGGCCGCACCGGTCACGCCTGCCATTCCCAATCCCCCCGCTGAGACGGCGCAAGAGCCGCTGCCGCAAGATGAGCTCGAGACGAAGCTGGCCGCCTTAGCGAAACTCCGGCAGCCCGAGACGGGCGTGTCTGGCGCGACAGGTTTGGGCACAGCGGGCGGCGGCCGCGGTACCGGCAGCGGCAGCATTACGGTCAGGGACCTGATCCGCGCACAGGTCGAGCGCCGCTGGAGTCTGGATACCGAAGCGCTAAACGGCCGCGACGTTACGGTGTCGATCCGCGTTGTGCTCGACCGCGACGGGACCGTCACGCGTGCCGACATCGTTGACCAAAGCCGCTATGCGGCGGATGCGCTGTATCACGACGTGGCGCTGCGGGCTCGCAATGCCGTGCTGCTGTCTTCGCCGTTCACACTGCCGCAAGGCCATGACGAAGTGACGGATGTGACTCTCGTCCTCAATCCGCGCGACACCTTCCGCTAGGATTTACCCGCAGCTTGCGCGTTTCCGTGCAACGCGGGCAACGCGACTACCAGAGCCGATAGCCGAATATGATCACGGGAAGATGGCCTTCGTCGGGAGGGATATCCTCTTTTCCATCGGCAGCGCCTTGGGCCGCACGAGCAATCTGCGTGCGATCTTCGGTCTGCACCTTTCCCTCGCCGATGGCAGGCAGCTCGGATTGCTGCGGCGAAGGCGCCGGCGCTTCCACCGGAATTTGCGCCGGGAGTGGCGTAGGTTCTGTGGTGCGGACGGGTTCCGCTGGCAGGCTCCGGGGCGCCGCTACTGTGGGCCGTGCGGCTACGACCGTTGAGATTTGACGTGTTTCTAACGTGCGCGGAGTGGCGGAAGGACGAGGCGAGCCGCTTCCGCGGGCGGCGAGTTGGGGGCCCGGGCATTCGGCGGTCACGGGAAGCGCCCTCGAACCGCGCGATGATTGGCCCGCGGCACAGACGTCTACGCGCTGCGCTTTCGTTTTCGTCGCCGCGGGACGGGGTATCCTGTTGGCCGATGGCGTGGTGGATGCCTGCGTAATCGGCTTAGGCGCTGCTATCGCGGCGGGTGTTTTTTCGGTCGAAGATTGCCGGGCCGCTTCGTTCGAAGCCTGAACGGCTGCCGCTGTTGCAGGCGGGGCAACGGCGATGGCGGGCGACCGGCTCACGGCTTTCGTCACTGCATTGCGCGGAGGCTCTCCGCCCATCAATGCAAAAGCGCTCGCGCCGGCAGAGAGCAACAGGAGCGCCATGGCAAAAACGCTTTTCGCGGTTCGCGACGAATGCCTCTCGCGTGCAGCTTCCGTACGGCCAAAGAACTCGTTGGGTGAGATCGCCTGCAGCGTTTGCTCCGCCACGCAATCGACAGCAGCCGTACCCGCCGCAACAACACCTGGCTCGGGATGATGCGCCGCAAGATCAGGACTGCTGATCTGGCCCGGATCGTTGGAAAGGGGCAATGGTCCATTCGGGGTCGGACTGAATTCGTTTCGCATGTGCGCTGCCGCTTCAGCATGACTCGCTGCAATCTGTGACGCGCCCTCAGCCGCGGCATTGAAATAGGCGAGGCTCGCAATCGAGCGGAGCAAGCGAGGCACGCCTTTGGAAACGTCGATAACGACATCGAGCGCTTCCCGTGTAAAGAGATCCGGGCGGCCGATACTGTTCCCGCGTTCCGTGAGATAGAGGCGTGCGTCCGACAAAGACAACGGGCTGAGTTCGACGACGGCTGCTTCGGTTCCAGAAAAGCTGAACCGGCTGACGCAGGAAGGGAGGCACATGAATATCATTGTCCCGGCCCGCGTTTTCTCGTCCGCGGTCAGAAAAGCGCGCAGCGTGTCGCTGGACATGGAATCGGCTTCGTCGACGAGCAACACGTCGGAGCAATCGCCAAGGGCCTCGTGGAGGAGGTCGCCGCGTTCGATGCGGCGGATCGACATGCCCATCTCCGCGCATGCCCGCGCAATCATTCCTCCCAACTGCGTCTTACCGGTGCCGGCATTTCCGAGGACGACCACGACGCGCGTCTGCAATCCGATGAGGCGGATCAATTCGCCGAAGGCCGTTTGTACAGGGCGGCCGATGCGGGAACCCGATGCACCGGAGGCAAACGGATTCCTGCTGGCATCGAGCGGTGCTCCCATGCCTGACCCTTCGACAGCAGAAGCCGTCTCGAAGTTGACGTACTCGGTAGAAAGCATACTCGTATCCACCCCCGCCCCCGTCTAACGCTGTGAATAGAACCGCGAATTATGGGGAAGCATTGCACATGCGGGAGGTGTTTACTTATCACATGATTTGCCTGCGCCGAAAAACGGCGAGGAAGCGCATGGAACCGTACGCGCGCGCGGCATGGACGCGGATTTGCACTGCAAAGCTCCCGGTTACATGCGCGCGAAACCTTCGCAGAGGAACGTGTCGTAGCTTTCGAGCGGCGGTTCAGGACGGGCGCGCCGGAAGCAGCAGTTCGCGCTAGCGGCGGCTCGCGGCGTAAGGCGTCCGCTTTAGGCAGGAGTCGATCTTTTTTAGCAGTCGTACGAGCTCAACCGGTTTCGTTTCGAATTCCGTGCAGCCTGCCTCGAGACTCGTTGCCCAGTGGTGTGCGTCCACCCCCGCCGTGAGCGCGATGATCGGAATGTGACTCGTTCGCGGGTCGGCCTTTATCATCCTTGTAGCGGTAAAGCCGTCCATGTCATGCAAGACTATATCCATCAAGATCACGTCTGGCACATGTTCTATTGCCGCTTGAATCCCGCTCGGCCCATCAACAGCAAAAATGATCGTGTAGCCGTAACGTTCTAGGCGACGGCCGAGCATGTCTCGGTTTGCTGCATCGTCTTCAACAATAAGAATCGTGGGCACTGCGAGAGCCTTATAAGGGTGAGCCATACGTGCCGTTTTAGGGACGGGCGTCCGCCCCGGAGTGTAGCTGGAGAAGTTAATATTTTAGTTAGCTTCGCCGCGGTGGTAAGCGGTTGTCAGGGCAGTGTGCGGGCGATGCGGAAGCCCGCCAAACTCGAATAATCAAATTCCCCGCCATTGGGCGTGCTGCCGCTGCGTGCGGCTGAGCGAATGAACACCGGAACGTTGTTCCAAGAACCGCCGCGCACGACATGCTTGCGGCAGTTCCTTTCGGTCCAGGCGGTGCCGTCGTTTGGGGCGCCCGCGTAATTGTCGTGCCAGCAATCCTCCGTCCATTGCCAGGCATTGCCGAGGACACCATAAAGGCCGAAGGCATTGACCGGAAAGGCATCGACATCGCCAAGGGTGCGATAATCGAACTTGCTGCCGCAGCCATTGCAATTGGCGCGGTTGTTTCCGATGTCGTCGCCCCACCAGCGTGCGGTGGTCGTCCCGCCGCGCGCCGCGTATTCCCACTCGGCTTCGCTCGGCAAACGATAGGGTGAATTGGGGAGATTTGGACGCGCAGCTTTCACTTTGGCGTTCAGCCAATCGACATAGGCGCGTGCGTCTTCCCAATCCAGACAGACGGCCGGCCAGTGCGGCGGCTCCACGCCGTAAGGCGGAAAAGCATAACCGTGCCCCGGCGACTTCCATCCGACGCGCTGAATGGGATTGCAAGGCGCGGGCTGGTAGCCGGTGTCTTTCAGGAAGGCGAGAAATTGTTCGCTCGTGACCGGGAATTTGCTGAGGGCGAATGCCTTGATGGTGACGCGATGCTGCGGGCCTTCGGTATCGAAGCGGCCTGGTTCCGTCTCCGGGCTGCCCATGACGAAAACCCCAGCCGGAATGCCGACCATGACGGGGCAATCGTCGCATTCGCTAAATTCGCGCTCTTTTTGCTCCTGCGCGCGCATGACGCCCGACATGCCGGCTACGGCAGCCGCCACCATCAACGCGAAAATCGCGCGCGTCTTTCTCATTTGAGCTCGATCCAAGCGGCCTGTCGGCTAAAGGCTAGGATTGCTGGCCAAGCCTTGCAAGCGAGGCGCTGGAACCTCGTGAGGCGACCCGATACGCTTTGCGCTGTCATAGTGATTTGCCCGGGGGCGGGCGGCATGAAGCGCTGGCTTGTCATCCTCATCGTCGTGATCGTCGCGGCCGCAGCAGGCATCGGCGCCATGTTGGGTACGTTTTGGAACGATCCGAACTCCGAGGCGCTCGCTGCCTACAATCGCAGTGATTACGCGACGGCCTATCGTCTGTGGCGCGGCCAAGCCGAAAAGGGCGAAGCTGCGGCCGCCTACAATCTGGGCCTGCTGTTTCGGGACGGCCACGGCGTGAAACAGGATTTTGCCGAGGCGGCGCGCTGGCTCACGCGCGCTGCGGGCCAAGGATTGGCCGTCGCCCAAGTCGATCTCGGCGCGCTTTACGCGGTTGGACGTGGCGTACCGAAAGACGATTCAGAAGCCGCCAAATGGTTTCGGATGGCCGCGGCAAAAGGCGATCAGGCCGCAGATTATGATCTGGGTTTCCTTTACCGGCACGGGCGCGCCAAAGCGCAAAGCACCGAGGAGATCGTGCGCTGGTTTCGCATCGCTGCAGAAGAGGGCGATGCCGAAGCGCAATTCAATTTGGGCAATCTCTATCTCGGCGGAAAAGGCGTCGCGCGCGACGACAAGGAAGCGCTGAAATGGCTGACGCGCGCGGCCGATCAGGGCTCGGCCGATGCGGAGAACAATCTCAGCTTCATGTACCTGACGGGCCGCGGCGTGCCGCAAAGCAATGAAGAAGCGGCCAAGCGCTACCGCCGCGCGGCCGACAAAGGAATTCCGGAGGCGCAGTACAATCTCGGCAATCTGTATGTGGACGGCAGAGGAGTCCCGCAGGACACAGCCGAAGCAATTCGCTTTTGGCGGCTGGCTGCGAACCAGGGATATTCCGATGCGCAGTACAATCTCGGCGTTGCCTATGACAATGGTTTTGGCGTGCGGCAAGACCGCAAGGAGGCGGCGAGTTGGTATTCGGCCGCTGCGGAAAAGGGCAACCCGCTGGCCCAATACAGCCTGGGCAATCTAATCGCGCAGGGACAAGGGATCGCGCGCAACTTTGCCCAAGCCTATGTGTGGTTTGCCCTTGCCGCGTCGCGCTTGCCGGAGACCGAGAATGAGCTGCGCGAGAAGGCGGTCAAAGGCCGGGATGGTGCGGCTGCAAAGCTAAGTGCAGCTGAGCTTGGCGAAGCTCAGCAACGCGTTCGCGAATGGATGCCGAAATAAGAGCGGCTATTCTGGCCGCCAGCGCACTGCTTCTTCGACCGTCAGCAGACGTCTGAACCGAGGGGCGGCGAGACGCCCGCGCTCGCGCACCAACACCGCGCCGAACAGCAGCGTAATCAAAGCACCGAAAACGACCGTCCAAATGATTCTCATACTTAGAACCTTAGCACGCCCGCGCCCCGACGATCATTGCTAGTAGTTGTTTTTTTGCTCTTGGTAAATGGCGCCCGGTGCGCAGCCCTAAGCCTTCAATCCCATGGCGATGTGACAAAGCGCATTTAGCGAATAACGGAGCTATTCGCCGGAGCCATTGTCGCATTTCAGACGTTATCACCACTTGGTACCGCAAGCGCAGCCGTTTGGGGCTCGAACAAACTTATGAACGAAGAGGTTCTGCTTGCCGCAGAATACCGAAAACACGCCAAGGCGCTGCGGGCCGCAGCCAAATTCGATCGCGAGGCGAAGACCAGCCTCGTTTTGAAACGCATCGCGGAAGACTTTGAACGTATGGCCCTCGGGCTCGAAGGCGCCGACGCCGCTTCCAAGTTGAGGGACGAGACATTGCGCAAGCTGCCGCCATAGGAATACTGGCGGCAGCCCGATGTGATTGGCGATCGACGGTTAGGCTACTTCCAGGCGGGCTTGCCGAGATTGACCGTGCTTGGCTTTGTGACCATGCCCACCGCCGCGCCGACCGCGCCGCCGACGACCACGCCCGGTGGCCCACCAATAAGGCCAATGCCGGCGCCAATGCCCGCTCCGGAGAGGCCGCGATCGCCCGTCGCGGTGCCGCAAGCACACAGTGCCAGAGCGGCCGGAATGAGAACTAGAGGGCGTTTCATCGTCTACTCCACAATGTTGCGTAAGACCTACGGGACCTTGGCGGTTTTCGCTGCGCGTGTGTTGTGCAAATGCTGTGGCAAGGCGGACCGTGGTTAGCACCTGATGAAAGGGCGAGCGACATTTAGGAGCAATGTTGCGCTTGCTTCGGCGCCGCCCTATATCAGCCGCCTCAATTTGAAAGGCTTATCCTTTGCGCGCTGAGACCGAACGTTCGATTGCCGAAATCAAGCAGGCGCTTGCCCTGCTGAGGAGGCATCTTTGACTGGGACAATGCTGTCCGCCGGCTCGATGAGCTGAACGCCAAGTCCGAATCGCCTTCCTTCTGGAATGATCCCCAAGCCGCCCAAGGCTTAATGCGCGAGCGCAATCGCCTTGACCGGGCGATTTCTGCCTATCGGGCTGTCGAAAACGAACTCAACGACACAGTCGGCCTCATCGAAATGGCGGAAGCCGAAGGCGACAAGGCGATGGTCGCCGATGCCGAAGCGACACTTGCCGGTCTGCGCTCCCGCGCGGAGGCGATGAAACTCGAATCCATGCTGTCGGGGGAAGCAGACGCCAACGATGCCTATCTCGAAATTCACGCGGGTGCGGGCGGCACGGAATCCCAGGACTGGGCTTCGATGCTGCTGCGCATGTACACGCGTTGGGCGGAGAAACACGGTTACAAGGTCGACTGGCTTGAAGAGAGCGAAGGCGAAGAAGCGGGCATCAAATCGGCGACCATCCAAGTCAAAGGCGAGAACGCCTATGGCTGGCTGAAGACGGAGACCGGCGTGCACCGGCTCGTGCGCATTTCGCCCTTCGATTCCAACGCCCGTCGGCACACGAGCTTCGCTTCGGTAGGCGCCTTTCCGGTGATCGACGACAAGATCGAAATCGAAATCCCGGAAAAGGACGTGCGAATCGACGTCTATCGTGCGTCAGGTGCAGGCGGCCAGCACGTCAACAAAACGGAATCGGCCGTGCGCATTACGCACCTCCCGACAAATATTGTCGTGCAGTGCCAGAACGACCGCTCGCAGCACAAGAACCGGGCGCAGGCCTGGGCCATGCTGCGCGCGCGGCTTTATGAAGCCGAAATACGCAAACGCGAGGAAGCGGCGCAGGCGCAGAACGACGCCAAGTCTGATATTGGCTGGGGGCATCAGATCCGCTCCTATGTGCTGCAGCCCTATCAGCTCGTGAAGGATTTGCGTACAGGGGTCGAATCCCATTCGCCTTCCGATGTGCTGGACGGCGATTTGGACGCATTCATGGCGGCGTCATTGGCGCAGAAGGTTGGTGGCGAAAGCGCGGGCGCAGTGGAAGATTTGGATTAATTCGGAAAGGTCGCCGCCCCCTCCGTCTGCTTCGCAGACACCTCCCCCGTAAACGGGGGAGGATCATTTGGCGCTAAATCTTTACCGACAATTCCACGCCGTCGCCGATGGCGAGATCGACAGACTGGTAGTTGGCGGGATCGCGCACATAAGCGAGATACGAAGCAAGCCGCTCCGGAAACAGCTTCGTATCGTCGCCGATCACCAGCGAGCCCGGCATCAGCAGCGGCTCTATCGCTTTCAGCAGCGGCAAATAGAAATCTTTCCAGCTATCGAGAAAGAGAATGTCGATCGGCCCCTCGATCGATTTCAGCGTCTCAAAGGCGTCGCCCTGGCGTATTTCGACCCAGCGCTCCAGACCGAGTGCTTGGAGATTGCCGCGCGCAGCAGCGACTTTTGCCGCCGACAATTCCGTGCTGATCAGCCGCCCCTCGCCATTGTCGTTCAGCGCCGCCGCAAAATGGATGGCTGAAATCCCATAGGACGTGCCGACCTCGACAATCGTACCAGGCTGGCGGCTGCGCGTGATGACGTAGAGAAGCTGTCCCACCTCGGGCGGCACGGGCATGAAGGCGCGATCGAACAAATGCGTCAGCGAGGGATGATAGCGCTGCCCGCCATAGCGTGCGTCAGCTTCCTTTTGGATCGAGGCAAGCACGGCAGGATCGATTGCGTCCGCCTCGGCAAAAAGGCGCGTGAGAAGTGCAGCGACTTCCGGCGAGGCAAGCGTGTTCGGCATAATGTTAACCAGGGGCCGGCGGAAAGCGGCGCAAATCTATTGCGCCGCGGTATCCGCACTTTCGGAATATGCCGAGTGGCGCTCGTCTGCGGCAGACTTACGTTCCGGCATGACCGCTTCGGGCGCGTCGGCAAGCGGATTATCCGAATGCCGGCAATTGCCTTCGAAGAAGGCGCCGGATTCCACGGACAGCGCTTCGTGCAAGATGTTGCCTTCGACATGGCAGGTTGCACAAAGCTGCACCTTGCGGGCGCGGATGCTGCCTTCGACACGGCCGCGCACGATGCACTCTTCGGCATAGAGGTCGCCGACAATGACGGCCTTATCGCCAACAACGAGCGAAGTGGCGCGGATGTCGCCATCGACCTTGCCTTCGATGGTCACATCACCGGCCGAAATCAGCGTCCCGCGCACAACCAATTCGCTGCTGATGACCGAAGGGGTGCCGCCAGTGCGCGGACGCTTGGCCGGCGCGGGGACGGCCGTTGGTAGGGGAGTGGGGGTTTCGGGTTCTTTACTCTTTGAGAACATCGCGACCTGCCTTGATGAACTTCTCCGGGTCTCTCACCGTCTGGTCATACCACACTTCATAATGGACGTGCGGTCCAGTGCTGCGCCCAGTCGAACCAAGCCTGCCGATGATGGTGCCTTTGTCAACCTCGGTTCCTGTTTGCGCCTCGATTTTTGCGAGGTGTCCGTACCGCGTGCGAATTCCGTGGCCGTGATCGATTTCCACGGTGTTGCCGTATTCGCCGCGCCGTCCCGCAAACACCACAACGCCGGAACCCGTCGCGCGCACCTCCGAACCCTTCGGACCCGAAAAATCGACTCCGGAATGGAACGCAAGCTGCTCGTTGAACGGATCGACCCGGGCGCCGAAGCCACTGCTGACACTGCCCAATTCCGTTGGCGAAACCAACGGAACCGCGTTCAAGGCGCGTACAACCTCATCGAGCTTTCCGACGGCCGCCGCAGCTTCGCTCACGCCGGCGCTGAAATTGTCATCGGTTCCATCAGGAGAAAGCGCCAGAGGAATGAAAGGACCGCCTTCGGCCCGCTCGGCCGATAAACGCCCGACGAGACTTTTTGTGTCGACTCCGGTGGAACGCAGCACCCGTGACAGACGCGCGGTTTCCTTGTTCACGTCTTGCGTGGCTTCCGCCAGCAGCGATGTTTCACTCATCCCAAGCTTCACCACGCGCGCGCTCTGGGCGTCGGCTTCTTTCAGGATCGGATGATTGGGGACGTTTGCGGAAACCCGGCGATGGAACAGAGCACCGAGTTTTGCCATTGCGCTTCTGAAAAAGGTTGCACGCGCCGATGCCGACGGTACGGACGCCGAACCGGTTTCAATCGCGGGATTCGCCGAGGGCGCGCTTGCGACCGCTGAAGAAGGCGGCAGAAGCGAACTCGCGGCATTGGCCGTCATGGCGTCGAAAACGCCGCCAATGCCGGCTGCGGTGCTGAAGGCGGGACGGAGAGTGTTTGGCCCATTTTGCGCCTGACGCTCCGGCGCGCCGGAAATTCCCAAAGACGTCTGCAGCTCTTTCTTGTGCTCGATCACCGCGGCAAGGGTTTGCTGTTTGGCTTCCAAACCGTCGGCAATCTCTTTGAACCGGTCCTGCGCGAGCACCAGCGAGCTGTTCAGTTCGTCATAGGAAAGTTGCAGATCCGCGATGCGCGTTTCATAGAACGCCTGCATCTGTTCGAAATGACGTTCCTTGGCGGCGAAGATGCTGTCCTTGAAGATCACATTAACCGACGTAAACGCGACCCAGCCAAGGAAGAGCACTGCGCCGCCGGCGAGGACCGCCTGCAGCCGCGAACTGAACGCGAAGAACTGAACGCGGCCTTCGCTGCGAATATAGATTTGACGTTCGGGGAAAATTACGGCGAGTCGCCTCCAGGCGCGCTGCCGGAGTGATTCCATCATTACCCGTCCCCTCGAGCCCTGTGGGCTTTACCCGATTTCATTTCACTCGGTTAACGGCACGAGATCAAGCTCTTAGCCGTGGATTCTGCGGCGCTCTGTGAGCTTGTTCTGTTCTCCTTTGGCGAGCGACGTCCCGAAATTTGCAATGCGTCACAAAGCCTTCACGGCCGCGAGAACCTCGGCGGCGTGGCCGGGGACTTTCACCTTCCGCCAGATTTGGCGAATGATTCCCTTGCCGTCGATGAGGAATGTCGCCCGTTCCATGCCCATATAGCGGCGCCCATACATGCTTTTCTCGACCCAAACACCGTAAGTCTTGGCGACTTTGGTGTCCTCATCCGAGCCGAGCGTCAAGGCAAGATCGTATTTGGACTTAAACTTGTCATGGGAAGCGGGGCTATCCTTGGAGACGCCCATCACCACCGCGCCCGCGGTTTTGAACGCTTTAGCGTTTTGGGTGAAGGCGATGGCTTCGGCGGTGCAGCCCGAGGTGTCATCCTTGGGATAGAAGTAAAGCACCACAGATTTGCCTTTAAGCTGCGATAGAGAAACCGTGCTACCGCCATCGGCGGGAAGGGTAAAATCAGGCGCCTTATCGCCTACCTTAAGCTCGTGGCCGGGCATAAGCGGATCGTTTCCTCTCTCTGGTTGTTAATCGAATGTGGCTGCGCAATAAGGGAATATCCGCGTGGAATCAGTGATTCACACATGTGATCATCATCCCAGCGGCGCGGCCGACATGACGCACCGGGCACCTGACGTGGAGTACGCTTACCGATGCTGACCCGGCATGTCCAGCGGGCCGGTCTGATCCTCGGTGCAATCTTTGCCGCGGCGCTTTTCTTCTTGGGCGGAGCCGCGCTGCGGCTCTTGATGGGCCCAATATCGCTCGGTCCATTTGCCGGGATCATCGAAGACGCAATCAATCATTCCGTATCCGGCGTTGTTGTCCGCTTCGACCAAGCGGTACTGGAATGGTCGCGCGCCGAGGGTAAAGTCAATTTGATCGTTCTCGGCACCAAGGTGTTCGATTCCAACGGTCACATCATCGCGCAGGCGCCCAAGGCCGATCTCGATTTCGACGCTGCGGCGATCGTCGCCGGTCATCTGAATGTGCGGCGGCTGGGATTGATCGGTGTACAGATTACCGGCGTGCGGGCCAAGGATGGTACGATTAGGCTTGGCTTCGGGCCGCAGCAGGACAATGCCGATCTCCTCAAAACCTTGCGCGATATCCTGAAAAACAGCGCTGCAGGTGGGGGATCGCTCGATAGTTTCGCCATCCAGAATGCCAGACTTGCCTTCCGCGACGAACCGACCGGACTTTTCATCATTGCGCCTGATGCCAACTTCACTTTGCACAACAAAGGCGCCCAGATGGACGCCTCACTGGATTCGGCGGTGGAGATTTCCGGTGCACCCGGCCGGATAACCGCGAGCGCCGTGTTGCGGCCGGACGGCAGTCCCGATCACGGCACCATTGCGGTAAGAGGTCTTTCGCTCCCGGCGCTCGTCAGCAGCAGCGAAAATTTCGCCGCCTTGAAGCCATTCCGGCTCGTATCGGATGTGTCGGCCACCTTCGCGCTCGATGCAGCCGGCGGACTTGAAACATCTGCGTTCCGGGTCACCGGCCAAGGCAGCATCGACAATGCTGTTTTCAAACCGGCGCTCAAGCTGAACAGTTTTAGCGTGGCGGGAAATTACGATGCGCCGCGCAATAGCGTGATGGTCGAAGCCTTCGCGTTCGACAGCAAGGAGGTCGCAGCGAAGGGCAAGGCCGATCTGATGCTCGCCTGGAACGACCAATCGCTCGGCATGGTTTCCGGCAATCTTCAGGCGAGCGAAGTCCGCCTGGACATGGGTTGGTTTCCGGAGCCGACGCGCGTGTCGCGGCTGCAATTCGAAGGCGGTTACGATGTGAAGGCGAGGCTGCTGACATGGCGGCGCGCAACGATCGATGCGGATGCATTCTCGTCCGAACTCGCAGGCACGGCGCAGTTTTCCGACAAAGCATCGCCCGCACTCGCTCTCAACGGAACTGTCAAGGCGCTCAGCCTTGCAGACGCTCTCAAATATTGGCCGGCCAATGTAGGCGCCGACGCGCGCGAATGGATCGTTGAAAATATCTCGCAAGGCCAGTTTGGTCCCTTGCGTGTCGAGGCAAATTTTCCCGCGGGCGGACTTGATGCGAGCCCGCTGCCGGATTCCGTGCTCGCCGTGAGTTTCCCGTTTGAGAACGTAACGGCGCGCTACATCGCGGGCATGACGCCTCTAACGGCGGCGCGCGGCGATGCACGCCTGACCGGTGACGCCTTTCATGTTCAAGTGGCCGCCGCGTCGATCGGCCCGCTCGCCGTTACCGATGGTGATGTAACCATTCCCGATCTCCACAGTCGGGGCGTCATCAGTCACATCAAGGCGCACGCCGATGGACGGATGACCGACATTCTCAACCTGATTGATGAAGAGCCGCTGGGCTACCCCAAGCGCTTCGGCGTCAATCCTTCGACCGTTGCGGGCCGCGCCGGTGTAGACCTCGATGTCGATTTGCCGCTGCTGAAGGATGTAACCTTCGATCAGGTCAAGATCGGTGTGCAGGCGAAGGCGACGGAACTCGGCCTTCCCATCGACAATCGGAAACTCGAACATGGGACCGTCACTTTCGCGATCGACAACAAGTCTCTTACGTCCCAAGGCACCGGTACGCTTTCGACCGTGCCGGTGACGTTCAAATGGACGGAAGATTTTACGGCGCCCGGTGTCACGACGCGAATTGATTTGGCCGGGCGGCTCGACGATGCCTCCCGCGCCACGCTCGGCTGGTCGGAGCCGAAATTCCTGACCGGACCAATGCCGGTTACGCTCGCTTTGTCCGGCAGGCGCTTCCATTTCACCGATGCCGCTTTGAAGGCGGACACGACCGATGCGGTGCTTGAGATTCCGGCGCTCAATCTTTCCAAGCGCGCGGGCGCCAAATCGAACGCATCCGCTGAGCTCCGGTTCGGTGAAGGCGGCGCGATGACTTTCAACGATCTTGTCATCACCGGCGACACGCTGAATGCCAAAGGTGTCGTCGCATTGGACCGCGCGGGACGTTTCGTGAATGCGTCTTTCAGCGAACTGCGTGCCGGTACCAACGACTTCGCCATGAATGTCGAGCCGCTGCCGGCCAATGGTTTGGCGGTCCGAATCCAGGGCAAAAGCCTCGATGCGACGCACTTCTTTGCCGATACAAATAAGAAGCCGGCGGCGAATGCGCCGGGTACGCCGAGCGCGCCGGCCGCCGCGCCGGTGACGGACACCGCTTCCGAGCTGCAAAACCCGCTGTCGCTGAATGTCAAAGTCGAACGGCTGCTCTTCCGCGAGAACGTTGCGTTCCGCAGCGTCACACTTGGCCTTTCCTATGGTGCCAACGAGAAGCTCACGGCCTTCAATCTCGATGCCATGGGTACCGGAAAAGGCAAGGTCACCGGCCGCATGGATGTCGTTAAAGGTGTGCGCAATCTTGTCTTAGACACCGATGACGCGGGTGCCTTCATCGAAAGCTTCATGAATTTCTCAAGCGTGCGCGGCGGCAAACTCGGGGCAAAGATTACCTTCCCGGGCGATGCGCCCAACGCTGTAGGCGCGAAGACACCCCCACCGGATTATCAGGGCACGATCACGCTCAACGACGTTACCGTGACCGACCAGCCCTTCATCGCGCGGCTGTTTTCGGCGGGCAGTCTCGATGGTGCCTTACGCCTGCTGCAGGGGCAGGGGATTCAACTGACCTCCGTCAACATCCCGTTCAACGCGCGAGCCAAGCTTGTCACCATCCATGAGGGACGCGCGGCTGGCCCCGCCATTGGGGCAACGTTCGAAGGCATGCTCGACCGCAAGGCAGAAAAGATCGATGTCACGGGGACATTGGTGCCGGTCTACGGCTTGAACAGCATTCTCGGCGCGGTGCCGATCCTCGGCGACATCCTGATTTCGAAAAAGGGCGAGGGCGTTTTTGGTCTCACCTATGCGATGAAAGGCAACCTCAACGAGCCTACCGTTACGGTGAATCCGCTATCGGTTTTGACGCCGGGAATTTTCCGCCGCATTTTTGAATTCGATCCGCCCAAGGCGCCCCCGCCCGAAGCGCAAGAACAAAAGCAGCCGCAAGCGGCGCAGGCCGGTCCCGCCAAGCCGGAATAATCAGACGGGTTTGATCAGCATGTGACTCTTCTTGCCAACCGAGAGCTTGATGACGCCTTCGGAGGTCACTTCGGCAAGCGTTGCTGAGGCGCGCACATCGGTCACCGTTACGTCGTTGAGTTTGAGGCCACCGTTCTGGATGAAGCGCCGCGCTTCGCTGGCCGAGCTCGTGAGGCCGGCAAGATAGGCGAGGGTCGTGACTGGAACGCCAGCTTGCAGCTTTTGCCGTTCGATTTCAAACGTCGGAAGACCTGTTGCAACCGCGCCTTCTTCGAAGGTCCGGCGCGCCGTTTCGGCGGCTTCGTTCGCCGCATCGCTGCCATGACAGAGTGCGGTCGCTTCGGTAGCGAGAACTTTCTTCGCTTCGTTCAGCTCCGCCCCTTGCAATTGTTCCAGCCGCGCGATTTCTGCTTCCGGCAGCTCCGTGAACAGGCGCAAGAAGCGGCCGACATCGCCGTCTTCGGTGTTGCGCCAGAATTGCCAATATTCGTAGGGCGAGCGTTGATCGGCGTTCAGCCACACGGCGCCGGCGGCGGTTTTGCCCATTTTGGCGCCCGAGGACGTCGTGATCAGCGGTGACGTCACGCCGAACAGTTCCGCATCGCAGAGACGCCGGCCAAGGTCGATGCCGGAGACGATATTGCCCCACTGGTCCGATCCGCCCGCCTGTAATCGGCAGCCATAACGGCGGAACAGCTCCACAAAATCGTAAGCTTGCAGGATCATGTAGTTGAATTCGAGAAAGGAAAGGGGCTGGTCGCGATCCAGGCGCAGTTTCACGCTGTCCATGGTCAGCATGCGGTTGATCGAGAAATGCCGTCCGACATCGCGCAGGAAGTCGACATATTCAAGCTTGTCCAGCCATTCGGCATTGTCGACCATAACGGCGTCGGTCGGGCCGTTGCCGAATTTCAGGAAGCGCTCAAAGACGCGGAGGATGCTCTGCTTGTTGGACTGGATCGTCTCCGCGGTCAGCAATTGCCGCATGTCGTCTTTGCCGGAGGGATCGCCGACTTTCGTGGTGCCGCCGCCCATGAGCACGACGGGACGGTGGCCCGTCTGCTGCATGCGTCTGAGCGTCATGATCTGCACAAGACTGCCGACATGCAGGCTCGGAGCCGTACAATCGAAGCCGATATAACCGGTGACACGCTCTTTCTGCAGACTCGCGTCTAGACCGGCCTCATCGGTAACCTGATGAAGCTGGCCGCGCGCAGCCATTAATTTCAGAAAATCGGAGCGAAACTCAGCCATTGGTGTTAATTCGAATGATGAGGGGGCGGTCTGGGTAGCACGAATGGCAGCGGTTCTTAAAGTGATCGGATTGATGAGCGGAACTTCGCTCGACGGCATCGATGCGGCCATCCTCGATACCGATGGCGAAGATGTCGCCATTCCCGGGCCGGCACTCACGCTTCCCTACCAGGTCTGGACGCGGGCGATGTTGCATGAAGCGCTCAAGCTAGCCGCGCATACGCCGGCGGGTGCGCCCGTTCCCTCCGAAATCGATAAGGCCGAAAGGCTGCTCACCGACGCGCACGCCGACGCTGTTCGGGCGCTTTTGGCGGAAGCGAAACTTGGCGCAAGCGATATCGCCTATCTCGGCTTTCACGGCCAAACCATACTGCACCGGCCAGCCGACAAGCGCACCTGGCAGATCGGCGATGGCGCTGCGCTCGCGCGCGCAACCGGCATTGCGGTGGTGAACCAATTTCGGCTTGCCGATGTTGCGGCGGGCGGGCAGGGCGCGCCTTTCGTTCCGCTCTACCATCTCGTGCGCGTAAAGAGCATGGCGAAGGACATCGAACTCCCGGTTGCGGTCGTCAATATCGGGGGGGTAGCCAACGTCACCTATATCGGCGCCAAAGGCGAGCTGATTGCTTTCGATACGGGGCCCGGCAACGCTGCATTGGACGATTGGGCACTGAAACACACGGGCGAAGCGGTAGACCGCGACGGCAAGCTCGCGCGCGGAGGCGAGGTAAACGATACCGTGCTTGCGTTCATGCTGGATCACCCGGTTTTCCTGAAACCCCCGCCCAAGTCGCTTGATCGCTTCGACTTCCCGATGGCCGTTGTGCAGGGTCTCTCGGCGCCGGACGGTGCGGCGACACTGACTGCGTTCACCGCGGCGGCAATCGCGCGCGCGAATGAGCATTTGCCCGAGACACCACGGGCGTGGATCATTTGCGGTGGTGGAAGGCACAATCCCGTGCTGATGGACGAACTGCGCGCGCGTCTGAGCGGCAAAGTGATGACTGCGGAAGATGCGGGCTGGCGCGGCGACTTCCTGGAAGCTGAAGCCTTCGCTTATCTGGGGGTACGCAGCGTGCGCGGGCTGCCGCTGAGTCTGCCGTCAACGACAGGCGTTCCTTACCCCATGCCGGGCGGGCAACTTCATCCGGCGTAATTTGCGGGCACATTCTGTCCGTGATCGAGTCGGTGTCTATTCAGACTCCACAAGCGCACGCATTGGTTGTAACAATACAACGTCTCCGCTGTCCTTTCGAGGGGAGCTGCGATAGCGGATACGGGCGAAAGTTCGCCCGCACGCGGGGGCGCATCCAATGCATAAGGCTTTGCCACCGAGACAAACGCACGGCGCTCCTCATCCCGCGCACCTGAATATCCTGGCATCTGATCATCGACATATTCATTGGTGCGCGCTTCATCGCGTGAGCCGCCAATCGAGTACGGAAGCTCGAAGCGATCACGCCCAACTCTGAGCAGGGGCAATCATGTCAGAAGCTTTTGTGTCAGTAATATCTACACCGGCTCTCATCGGTGCGATTAAAGAGACGAATTTTCCGCCGGATATCGAGGCCGGAAACCCCGCGTCTTTGGGCTCTCTTACCGACGCTCTCGATTCTCCCTTCGGGTCGGAGGAGGCGCGCCAAGTCCTGCAACTCGTCGAGCTGGTCTTTAAGGACGGTACCGCCGCTCTGCTCTTCGTCAACGCGCTGATCGACTTGTTGAAGAAGACCGATACCTCCGCTGCGGAACTCAAGGACAGCAAGACAGGATCGCTGATTACAATCGTCAAGCCTGCCAGCAATCCGAAGACCGTCGCCGAGCAACTCGTGGAGTTCCTCTGGAAATGATCCCGTTTTTCCAGCTCGATCCTGCCACATTAGCTATGTGGATCAATTTGGATCTGCTCAGCCAGCAACCGAAGCCGGAAATCTTTGAGCGGATCGTGACAGCCGTCCAATACAAGGATGACGACGAGCTGGTCGGAGCGGTTTCTGAACTTTCCAAAGAGGAGCGCGGCCGAGCGATAGCGATTGCAAGCTCGTTTTGGCACGAGAAACGTCATTTCCTTGATCTCGTGCTTACCAATTATGGCGCACTTCGTTTCAGGCAGTTTTTGGAAGTCGCAATAAATTTGCCAGCACTCATACGCGCGGCCAAAGCGAGTACCACAGGCCGTCTCATGCTCCCCGTCGAAATCTATGCGGACCCCGTTCGAATGCGGCGCGCGGGTATTCAACCGAACGAGGAACTTCATCGCGTGGGAACCGGCGTCGCAAACCCTTTCCAGCACATTGGGATCCTAAGCTTAGAATTCCACGTGGACAAGTTGTCGCG
>JADMIO011575561.1_pt1 | contig 81616 bp, 80 predicted proteins | sample 8958161 | NCBI WGS metagenome assembly JADMIO01 (sample SAMN16585339, study PRJNA669376) | soil metagenome | isolation source: Crop rotation soil | place: USA: Cullars Rotation, Alabama | collected 2011
CGCGACAACTTGTCCACGTGGAATTCTAAGCTTAGGATCCCAATGTGCTGGAAAGTCAACCTACCGTCGATCCGGTAACGACCGACTTGCCGCCGAAGTAAGTCGCTGACCATTGTCTCAACTCATTAAACTCGACAACAATGAAAACTCGGTGTTCGAAATTTTGTTTTTTTTTTCCTACTGAAATCAAAGTATATCTAATCTCATCCATAGAGCACAGAACAAGAAAGGACTCAATTTGAAACAGTCAGTGAATGGATGCATGCGTGTGACGTGTAACTCATTTACTTTATGCATACACTCGGTGACCATTTCGAGACAGTTGCATGTGACTTTTCCTGTTTGATGCGAGTCGATTTAATGCCAATTGATACCACGCGGAATTGTCTCTTTAGAACAGTGACAAAAATGCTCAAATCAGCATTGAAATCGCCGAAATCACTAGCAACAAATATCGAAGAAACACCACCGATTTTGACGAAAACTCAATCATCACAACCGTTGCTGCAAGGACGACCGTCGCTGGGCGTGGCCGGTCAACAACAAATGGTTCCTCCTTCATCGGCATCGACGATCATGTCGAAATCGCTGATCAACAGTGATTCATCTTCACCATTAGCAGTTAACTCTGAGGCACTAACAAATGAGCCAGTACAGGCGAAATCATCGATGTCGACGAGTTCTTACGCCACTTTGATGTCAATGACTGCCAACGATCAGAAAGAGACTACCAACGCCTCGGAAACTGGTTCGACGTCTGTCCCGGCTGTTTTGGCTCGAACGGGCAAGGCAGCCATCGGTCCGCGGGTTCTTCCGGCTCTGGATCCGACTGGAGACGCACCGCCGGTCAAACTGCGGCACATTCCAGCCGAGAAAAAGGGTAACAAAACACGGAGAATCCAATCGTCTTCAATTCAGTTTCTATTTCAGTAGAGAGCCCCAATGCAACGGACGCAGCTCTTGCTTCCGGCGACTCACCTTCTGCGACATCAAATAATAATAATGAACAGTACAAACGTTCGTATTTCACTCTGTCGTCTTCGATGGAATCCTTCGGGTTTCTTTCCTGTAGGCGTGTCGGTGAGAGAACGAGCCCGTATGTTAACGACGACTATTCCACCCACAGCCATCGCACCGTTGTCATCCAGTAACGACAAAAAGTCGACCGGGACCGCCCCGACGAGTAAGCTATGTTTGCCAACATTTGTTTGAATCGATCTTCTATCTCTCTCCATCCGACCAGGCCCTTAAAAAAAAAGAACAGGTTTCTATTCAAAGTAAGCTTGTGTCTTGCTTGACTTCTGTGCTTTTCTTTGTGAGCAAACAAATAATTGCTTTTATTTTCTATTATCTCTTTCGGAATGCTTAAATCTTGATTTGTTTTTTCTTCTTTTAGTAGCAAATCAAGTTCCACCACCTTATACTCCACGTACTTATCGGCGATTGATCGAACAAGTGAACCTGTTCTGTTGATTTGTACATTCCAAATATAATCTGTCATGTTTTCTTTTCTTTTCTTGCGTTCACATCATCTTATCATCTATTCTCACGTGCAAAATTTTCTTTTTGACGTGCTCGCTTGTTCTATCTAACAGTTGTTTCTTGATTGCTCTGCTCACTGGTGCTCTTCGCCTTCGCGCTTCGCGTCGTTTCTTTTTAGTTTGTCACGCTTCTTCGTATCTAGATACCGACGATTATTATTATTATCTTCTTCTTCTTCTTTTTCTTATCATGCATGTGTGTATTCATAAAAAAAACGGCAAACAAAATGTATCGTTCCTCTATTTTTTGTCCAATGTAAATGAGTGTGTGTGTGTGTGTGTGTGTGTGTGTGTGTGTATTCGTTTCTTTTTTTTTCTTATAACGTGAGAACAAGAAATAAAAACAGAAGAAGAAGACGATGAGAAACTTTTCGATCGCTTGAGGATCTCTCAGGAAATAACATACTACTGTAAGAGATGGGAATGAAAATAATAATTGATTGTCTCTGGGACCATTTGTATCGCATGAAATTATTAAATGAATACATGAGAGTGGAAAATTCTCGCAGAAATTTTGGTGTGAGCATGAAAGAAAATAGTGAATACTCGACTATTTGAAGAGGAAAAGCACTGTATGTACTTGCGTATTGCCATCAAGACCAGCTGTTTCTTTTTTCTTATCATTCTAGATTACATTATTCTTTCGCATTTGTTTCTGCCCATGTCTTTCGCAACTATCTTCTTTCTCGATATGAAATGAAACGCAATCATCACATGGATCACCATAATTACGTGAGTCGACTACCGTCGATCATGAGTACGTTTGTGACAATGATCAAAGTTCTCGCTTTGATTTTACTCTATTGGTGTTGTTCGATTTCGTTAACATTCTTCAATCGTCAATTATTTCGTGATTATAAATTTCCACTTTCCATCACGACATTACACATGGCTTTCAAATTTGTTTTGGCTGCGTTTATTCGTTGGTGCTTACGTCGTATCTATTGTGGTTCATGGTCGTCCACATTAACTGGACAACACCCCGAACGTGAGCGTATTCATTTTACATGGCCGATCTATTGGCGAAAAATTGCTCCCACAGGTAACAGATAGCGGCAGAGTCATTGTCGGTTGTTGAGCGATTTATTTGATTGCATTTCAAGTACTGAATATCGTGAAAACAAGACTTGATCAAATGAGAATCAATTTTCTATTTCGATGCATATAGTGATGTGTTGATTTTCAATCGCTTAAGGCTCTTCTGTCAGGAACCATTTTGTGTTCCAGAACAACCGATTTAGCTGAAGATATGTATTCGGACTAAAATGCTTACAGTACCCAAAAGAATGCATTGTTCAAGGGTTATTTCCATATCAAGGAAACACAGACAAAAGATCTTTTTTCTAGACGTTTCTTTGCAAAATTAGGACTAACCGATCGGAGTATTCTGGTAAATTGAAAATAAAAAATCCAGTCCTGTTAATGTGTAGTGGCTACATTTGGACACCACCCGAGCTTTCAAGCATTTCAAATGGCCGAGAAATCTGGAACTTCCAAAGATATGCTGAAGAAAAACGTGGAAATGTTTTAAAAGAGTGTTTTCTGATTTCGACAATTTCAAAGTTCCTGTCATCCTGTAGAAAAAGCTCAAAATCGATGCTTTCTTACGAAAAACTCACTTTTGAGACTGAATTGAAATGCACAAAACCCGGGGAAATCGTCGATATCGATCTCAATGAAAATGTGTTTTAGGTATCACTGCGTCACTCGATATTGCCTTGTCGAATTGGTCGCTGGAATATATAACCATTTCTCTCTATAGTGAGTACATGCTTAAGTACAAAAATGTCATTATTTACTAACGAGAGTAAATTTCTGCACAAGTAAAATATTTTTTGAGACGCAGTTGAACTTCATATTAAGTGTCAACGAGAGCTTTGTTATCATTTCAGCTTTTTAAAAGACACGAAACATTCCAGAAAAAAGTCCGGTTTGAGAAACTCGGATGAGTATGTTGCCTGTCTCGCTTTCAATGGTTCGAATTTCGCATTGTACTCTTTCTAGTTATGTGCAAATCAACGGTGATTGTTTTTATTCTCATTTTTGGCATCATATTCGGTCTTGAACGTTTTGTAAGTCAAAGAATTGAATAAAAGAAAGAGATTTCGGATCTTTTGTATTTGTTGTAGCGTTATTCTTTAATTGCTATTGTTGGTCTCATCACGTTCGGTTTGGTTCTCTTCACTTATCATTACACAGAATTTCATGCAATTGGCTTTGCTCTCATCATGTTAGCTTCGTTTCTATCTGGTATTCGATGGACAATAACACAATTGATTACACAAAAACATGAACTTGGTAAGCTCGATTTTTTAATGAACAAAAGCTTTGGCAACAAGACTTGAACTTGACGAAATTGTTGCCGGTCGAGGAACTTGAGGTGAACGAAACGGTAGACCGTAGAGAGCAAATGCTGTTCGTGCTCGACCACCATCATTTCGACGTCGTGCAAACGGATAAGAAATTGAATGATGAGCAAAATTGTACAATGTTCGTATTGTTTTATTATTTCGTCGATGATTATACGGTTGTGGTCTGTGCAAAGTTCGATGTAATAATTTTTGTTCCAATTGTCTTTGTCGTCGATTTCGTTCGATTCCATAAAATGGATGACGACTTTGACGTTGTGAAGGCATGGGACTATTCATTAGATGTTCATAGGCTGCAAATGCATTTGTTCGATCTTGTTCTTTCGATGTTAGATAAACACGATAACAATGTAAAGCAATCATGAGAACATTTTTCGACATAAAAAAGATAATTGATGGTTTACTACAGCGAACTTTCACCGCTAATAATGTACGATAAAGTAATAAGAGGCCATCGTTGATAAATAATGACTATTAGAAGAATGGAATCAATCATTTTTTTGAAAATAAAATTTTCTTTACCCGAAAGAGAGGACACAAATTTTGATCTTGAAGAAAATGAATTCGCCGATATAATCTTCGCCGTCGATAGGATGATTTGTCTTCTGATGTCAATCCATCCGTATCAATAAATGCCATTTGAAATAGGCCGATTGTTAAAAGAACAAGACCAATATACATCCAAAGTCGTTCAATGATAACATCATGATATTGTAAAGAATGTGAAATAGATAATAGATCAGCACCATTTACAAGAGATACAACGAGAACAATGCCACTCTTTGCGATTGACATATGATCACGACTGATAAATAAACGACAACTTGCAAGAATAATCAACATTGTTTCTTGCAGAGCATCGAGCCAACGCTGCTCGTCCATATAGTACCACGCCTGAATTCGAAATCGAAACTTTCCAGTATTCTATCCAGCGGCGGTCACGCCTCCTCAGACAACGATTTCGCCCCCCCCCCCGAAAATAGGTCTTTGCGGTCCTGTGAGTACCAATTTTTTCGTATTACCTTGTCATGACACTCGATGTGTCCGATTGAGAGGATGAGTGGAGTAGTAGTAGTCGGTGCTCGTTGTAAATGTTGTATTGAAGATGAACCACTTGGAGATAATGTACTATTACTTGTAGAATATTGTCGAACATGTACAGCCGGTGCAGCTGCACGAGCATTGAGTTTGTTTTCAGCAAGACGATATAGTTTTCGGTTGGCTGTTTCGACATGAATGATCCAAAGTGATGGTGTCGTACATGTTAAATAGAATATGATACAAAAGGCCACACTATAAGAAAAAATGAAATGATTGAAAAATACAAAAATTCTCGTACGTCCTGAATTCTTGTCCATTTCGAAGCCAAATGACAATGCCAGTTTCGACGAGAAGAAAGCCGAGTCCGACTAGAATAACCCAGCAGTATTGATTCTCGTTCGTATCGACCACACGCCAGGAACAAACGAGTCCATGGGCCAACAGGACCACTCGCACTAGGAGCGATTTGACGATGGTCAGACCGTGCATTCATTCGGCCATCTGTCCGTTTGTTCTTAGTCTTTCTCACTCTCCCGCGCACACGTTTAATCGGAAGAAAGAAACATAGAAAGCTTGGTCAACAAATAATTAGTCCCGACTAAGCCCTTTTTCGGCTTGTTTTTTTTATCGTAGGCTTGAGCAATCCGGTCGATGCGATGTACTATGTACAACCGTGGATGCTCGGCGTGATCATTCCGTTGGCGTACGTCAGAGAAGGTATGTCTATCTTCTTCTCGTGTTAGTCGAACGATAAAACTGTGATTGTTTGTTTGGTGTTTTTTTTCTCCTTCTCTTCTTAGGCCAACATTTAGTCCATGATTTGCACTTGCTTAACAAGCAGGCATTTGCTCATGTTGGCTACTATGCAACAGTGGTCGGTTCAAGTGCACTTCTTGCATTCTGTCTGGAATTTAGCGAGTTTCTTCTCGTTTCAAATACATCATCACTCACACTCAGTATCTCGGGTATTTTTAAGGTAACATTTTTTTTGAAAAAAATGAACAAAGTCTTCGATAACATTGAATTGTTCTGTTCAATTTCAGGAAGTAGTCATGCTATATTTGGCTGTTGAATATCATAATAATCAACTAAATGCTGTAAACATTCTTGGCCTCGCCATTTGTCTCAGTGGTATTATCCTTCATTGTGCACTAAAAGTCTACGCTCTCCAAAGTACAGTACAAACTTTATATTTATATTTATATTTCTTTTGCAATTCTGTTTAGAAGACCAGAAGCATGTGAATATTGATCATGTAGCGTCAGAACGATTGCTCATTCATAGATTAGATTCAATGGATGAGTGGTCACTCGATGGTGACTCAAATCCACGACGTTCCAGTCTGAATGATTAGACGGAGAAAAGGAAAGAAACGAAAATTGATATAGTTTTTGTTTTACTTATTGTTGATATTTTGTTGTTGTGGTATCGTTATTTTAAAAAAAAACCGGTCGTGTATACAGATATGTGAAAGCATGAAGAAAACAATGAAGAAGGATTAATTTTTCCTTCTTGTATACGGTCCAATGATCAAAACAGTATTGGAATTACAGTTTGATAGCTTGGTGTTTATGCGAAAGGTTGATCATTGGAATAGAAATAATTGATTTTTGAGAATTTCTGTTTGATGGTGGTTCCGATTCGAAAACATTGTCACTTTCATACATTCCATTTATGATGCCGAGTTCCGAGTCTAAATCATCATTATCATCATCACTTTCCACACCGCCGTTATCGAGTGATCTCAAATAACGTGCAACTTTATTCGCCTTGAAATGTTCAGCCCAATGAAGTGGTGATTGTCTGTTGATATCGCACGCATGTGGATCAGCATTCATTTGAATTAGAAATCGAACTAAATCATAATCATCTGCCGGTCCACAAGCAACATGTAACGGTGTCCATCCATTCCTGTCTGTTGCGGCTAAACTAACACCTTTTTCCAGAAGATATTTGACCAATCCCAAATCACCATTGTCACAAGCAATGTGAAGCAATGAACGACCTTCACCATCCACCATTTGTACATTGCCACCATGAGCCAAAAGTAATTCGAGTACATCTACCCATGTGGAAAAAAAGTAGGCAAAAAAAAGTCACTTTTTCTTAATCAAGTTGCCTACTGAGGTAATCATAAGTGAACCTTTTTAAGTTACTCTTCATGGCATAAAGTTATTTTAGTTTAATAAAGATAGACATTTATTAAACTAAAATAACTTTATGCTACCTTTAAAAAGGTTCACTCCAAATCAGCCAACTTTATTAATAAAAAGCGACTCTGGACAGGAAAATTGTTCGATGAATAATCAAATCTAGAATAAGTAAAGAGAACATTTGAGGGAAAACATGTTACCTAGCTTTTTTGAATTGACCGCCGCGTGTAGTAATGTCCATCCGGATTTATCCTTTCGATTGACATTGGCATGTTTATTAATTAACATCGTCATTTTTTTCAAACATTGTCCACCGACACCCAAAACGAACATTGATGGTGTCGCACCTGTTTTATCTTCGACATCGGATTCATTTACATAATCAAGTAAACAACCGAGTATATCCGCATTCTCGGCCCATGCGGCCAAATGTAATGGTGTTCGTCGCATAGCATCGACCGGACGTCGTAAATAATCTTCCACATCTTTACGATCTAATTCAGCGAGAATAGCTCGTAAATTGTCAATACTATTGTCGTCGATTGCTTTGACAATTTTAGTACATTTAGCTATTTCTCGACCTCCGCCATGTACTAAACTATAGTACACATCAGAGACGAGATCACGTGCTCGCTTGAATAACATCCACTATGCTCCTTTTCTCACGCGCGTTCTAGTAACCATAAAACGCAAAATGACAAGAAACAGTGACGGCGACGACAAAATGTCACGCATCATTGATTTGCTTATCGTCACTTCACACGTTTGACAAGACGGGAAGAGGCATCGATTGCGACAAGTGATTCATTCGTCCGCAGGTGCGCACAACTCATAGCAATGTATCTTGTTTTTTTTATCATTCTGTTATTTGAACGACATCGTCGTCACTCTTACGCATACGCACCGAACATTGGACTCCAAGGTTCTATCAAAAAAAAAATGTTTGTCCTCATTGTCAGGTTGCATGCATTGTTGACGCTTGCTTGGTTGTGAAAGTCACGCCGCATCACACGAGTAAAACCGTCACGTGTATTACGAAAAAAAGAGAACAAGGACATCATCGAAAAAATCAGCATTCAAGCATGTTTTGGACCTACTCTAATTTTTTGTGTGTATCCAAAACCATCATTTGAACATTTACCGTTGTTGATGAAATATTTAGCAGAAGATAAACGGCGTTTTTCCTCATGGATCTATTTAATCTTTTCGTTATGAATTTGGCATGAAATCATACTTCTCTTGGCACTGAAGCAGTCGCAACTGGCTCGTTTCGGATTTCAGTCAATGAAAAAAAAGGACAACTACGATTCACAATGTCGTCTACTGTGCGTTCGTACAGTGTAGAAATAAATACACGGCTGTATGATAACAGCTAGTTTAGCAGTGACTGCAGTTCCTGCAAGTAAAATTGGAGGAAGCTGATACGACGACTGTTTCATGGCAAGAGCAATTTGTACGAGTCCACAGGCTCCATAAGGTGTCCAAGCGAGTAAATAGTAAGCTACAGTGATGATCATAGCAGATGCAAATCGTCGATCGACGCGAAGTCGTTTGAGTCGGCTACTCTCTGCCACAGTGAACGAATCAATAAGACGATGACGGACATCGACTGGCAATGCCATTGTCGTTTTCGATATCAATGGTTCACGTCGATTGATAAGACGACGAATTGTAGTTAAGATACAAATATTCGTATAAATCAAAAAGAACAATGGAATGAAATAGATACAAATGAAAGCAAGAAAAAGATAACATCGACTACCAATACTCGGTGCTGTCCATCTCAGACCACAATCAAAACCAAATCCTTCACGAGCAAAACCAGAACCAATATTGAGAAACGGTGGTACAGTCCATCCGAAAGAAATAAACCAGAGAATTAGCATGATAGTCAAACCGTTCTTATGCTCAACAAGACGATAGACAACGCTCGAATTATGAAACAAACGTATATATTGAATCGATGTCAAGAGAGTCATCGTGTACATATCAACAATCCCACATGTAAAACAAACAAAACCTTGTAGATAACACATCAAATCCGAATGTAGAGGATAACAACGAATTGATTGAATCAAAATGTAAGGTACATTAACCAAAATTAATACAAGTGAATTGGCGATTAAACTGTACATAAATCGATTGAGTCGTTGACGATCATTCAGTATGAAACGAATATTGAAAACAAATGCACTGAATGATCCGGCGACGAATACTGCCGAAATATAACGATAGAGAACACATTCGTTCCAAGAGATCGACGATGAAAATATCGCGAGATCTTCTCAATAGAGAAAATCAAACAAAATTTATTCAACATTGACATCACATTCAGCTACATACTTAATAATGCTGTACTATTGTTGTTCATCACTGATTCTTTGCTGGCAGACGACAATGCACTATGCTCGTTAGGGTGGCGATAATATAGTCACAGCGTCCCCATGGTCTGAGGATGAATGAAGAGAGAGAAAGGAAATGATTCTACCCGGGTCGTTTCATTCAACGAGCGCAGCACAACATCACAAGACTGAAATAGCGTATTTTGTTTTATAAAACATATCTCGATTAATAAATCGTATTTGATTTGTGATCAATTCCGTTCCAGCATTTCTGAACTAGCAAAAAAAAGTGTTGTTGACTTTTTTTTTTCATTATCAATATACAATGTCTATAGATTGGCATCATGTGCGTGTACAATTTGATGACTAAGCAATGTTCTCTTGCTGATTTGTGTTTGGCACTGACGAACGACAAAAAGTCGTCATCAAATATTTTCTTTTTTATACGTTGCTCGTTGTGTGTCAATGCCGTCAAAAAGAAAAACGATAACGCTAGTGGCAACAGACGGATCCGATGCCAAATGGCAGCAAGATTTTTTATTCGTTTGCTTTTTATGATTCATATCGGCTTGGCAATAGTTGAAGCAGTCACCTACACATGTTCGTCAAGTGCCACTTGTGGTTGTTCATTAAATTCTGCTGTACTCACTAAAATTGTCGGTGGTGAACAAGCCGGAACGAATACCTGGGGTTGGGCAGTTTCCATTCGTGTACGAAACACTCATGCATGTGGCGGAACTTTACTTTCATCCACATGGGTTCTAACTGCAGCTCATTGTCTCGTTTCAATAACATCAAAAGATAGTCTTAGTATCTATGCTGGTTCACAATATTTATCTGTTATCGATCAAAAACGATTGGTTTCTAATTTTTATATTCATTCCGATTATAACACGAAAACATTTGTCAATGATATAGCTATTATACAGCTTGATTCGCCGCTTGATCTCAACGATCGAGCATTGGCAATTATCTGTTTACCACCATCGACAGTGACAACATCAGAATATCCGACCATCAATTCGACATTGGTCGCAATCGGCTGGGGCGTGTTGTCATCGGGAAGTAAAAGTTCATCGAATACACTTCAGCAAGTGTCATTACAGGCAATTTCTAGTACAGCAGCCAATTGCCGTAATTCACTCGTGGATGCAAGCAAACAATTTTGTGCTGGTGTGCGAGGTGGAGGCAAAGGTAAAGTGAATCGAGGCATTTATAGGAACATGGTGCCACCTAGTTTCAGTACTTGCATCATTTGCATATATTAATGAGACAAGACACAGTCTGTGTTTTTTTTCTCTATTTCGTAGATACATGCCAAGGTGATAGTGGGGGTCCATTGATGTTGTTCACCAAGGGCCGGTGGCAATTGGTTGGTATCACAAGTTATGGAACAGGCTGTGCTTTAGCTGCTTATGCGGGAGTGTACACACGGGTAGCTGCCTATCAATCGTGGATTTCTTGTTTCTTGACGAACGACATATCGTCATGTTCGTTCAAAACTGTGCCGATGACAACGTCAATCGCTTCGAATTTGTTGACATTCACTTTTGTCCCTATCTGCTGTTTTTCCATCTTCTGTTCTTTCTTTTTTTCTGCCATAATCTGATCGTTACCCTTTTTTAAGACCCCGCGTACATACAGGTGAGGTGTTGTTGTTAGTTGTCAACAGTAATTCTGTCCTTGACGCGCACATACTAGCGATCTCGAATACGCTTGCATGTGGGGGTGAGGGATTCACGAGGACAGCAAGGGAAAAAAACGAATGAGAAAACACGAAAGCAACATTACTAGGTTAAGAGACGTCAAGGTCTCATTACATCACAAATCACGTAGGACGGAGCATCTAGATAAAAGGACGGAGGAAGAGGACAGAGGTGCGTGCACGTACTCGTGGTTGTAATATCGATACAATGATTATCATCACGGCATTGATTCTTCTTTCGTTGTCCGGTGGAATTACACCGGCCACTTTTACGTGTAACTACAAGGCGTCATGTGGCTGTTCGAAAAGATCATCTGTTGCATTATGGAGAATTATTGGTGGTGAACCGGTGGACACTTCCCTTTCATGGGGATGGATAGCATCGTTGAGACGAAATGGAAGTCACATATGTGGGGCTTCTCTAGTATCTGATCGGTACGTTATCACAGCTGCTCATTGTATTCAGCCCCATGAGCCTATTTCGATATTGACACTGCACTTTGGAACCACTAAACTGTCAAGCACTGGTCAAACTCGTACGGTTGCTCAGGTGAACATTCATCCATTGTATGATCCAGATTCGTTCATGAACGATTTGGCCGTGTTGCGTCTCAATGAGTCTCTCAATCTAACCAATCAGGCAATATCTTGTATTTGCTTACCACCAAAAGATGCTTTTGATGATCAATCACTCGAATATCCATCCATCGGTCAGAGTCTAGTAGCTATAGGATGGGGTGTAACAGATCCTGCAAGTGATATATCCTCGCCTACACTACAACAAGTGACGGTGCAAGCTTTGCCACGTACAGATCCTAATTGCGCAAGTTCTATCAATGATGAAATAGTACAATTTTGTGCCGGTGTTCCGGGCAGTGAAAAAGGTTTGCATCCTTGAATTAGCTCTATTTATTTTTCGTTTCAATGTATCTATTCTCTTTCTATTGAAAGATACATGCCGTGGTGATAGTGGTGGTCCATTGATGATGTTTGTCGAACGTCAATGGCAATTGGTAGGAGTGACAAGTTATGGACCAGGCTGTGCCCTAGAAGGATTTTCTGGTATTTATACTCGGATTGCTTACTATCACAGTTATATTGAACAAATAATCAATTCAAATCATACTAATTCGAGCACGACATCAGCAGCCAATATTGGACAATCATCACCAAACGTAGAACACCATTCAAACACCGGCAGTTCCAATCGAATCTTGGCCTTTCTAATCTATCTTGATTTTATTTTGATTCTCTACACGCATTTGTTTCGTACAAACTGATATCCGTGTACATTTTGTAGAATAAAAGGAGGGTTGTATTAAGTGCAGAACTATTTTTGTTTGTAAAATATTGTGACAAAAATAAATGTTTATCTTTAATTGTCAGAGCATATTAACAACAATAGACACCGAGAAAAAAAGATAAAACAATTAACAAATGCATGATAATGGACGGAAGACAGATCATTCTCGATCATATTTAACTTAGCCGGAATAGAGCAGAAAGAACGAGTGATGCAACAAAGGTACACGAACGAGAATTAACAAACATCGTGTCAGCACTATTCACTGTCTCGTTGATCCACGATTGATAGGCAGCAACTCGAGTGTAAATCCCAGGATAAGTTGGTTGAGCACATCCGTAACCATTCGAAGTAATTCCTACTTGTTGCCAAACATTATTCGTAAATAACATTAATGGCCCACCGCTGTCACCTTGACATGTGTCTGTACGAAAGAAAAGTACATAAGAAGAAATCGCAAAAGAAAGAACACTCGTATTACCTTTACCCCCACCAGGCATAACTCCGGCACAAAATTGATATCTCCAGTTGTTTAGACCCACATTGGTACAGTATGAGCTTGTAGCAGCAACGGATTGAACTGTAACTTGTCGTAGATAGGTTGAGACTGTCGAACTTCCGCTAGTCAGAACGCCCCAACCGATAGCAACTAACTACAAATAAGATATTTAAAAAATACTTAATCATTCTATGAAAATATTTCTTTTAAACATTACACTAATATTTGCCACTGGATATTCGCTACTAGAAAGTACGGCATCGGTTACATTAGGTAAACAGATGAGATTGACACCAGTTTGAGTGAGATCCAATGGGGAAGTCAATCTTAATATGGAAATATCGTTAACATAAGTTCTTGAAGAATAACTTGGATGATTGTAAATTTTATCTACGCTTCGTGTTTGACCCGTGCCGTACAAGTATGTTGAACCGACATAGACCCGTATGGAAGAGGCAGACGCCGAAGATGTACAATGTGCAGCAGTGAGAATGTGCGATTCGGAAATAATTGAACCACCACAAAAGTGTGAACCTGATGATGCATAACGCAAAGATGCAGCCCATCCCCACGTTGCACCGGCTGCTAATTCACCGCCGACGATACGACTCAGTGTGGCTGAATTCGATGAACATCCACAGGGTGCACTCGATGAACATGAGTAAGTCGTTTGACTTGATACGATTTTCAGGAGATTGACGAATAACGCAAGTAAAACAACATTAAGCAACATGCTCATCGACGTGAAGCAACTGAGTGAGGCAACAGAAGGCGGAAGCCAAGCGGAATCGAGAAACAGAAAAAGAACTGAAAAAACTTCTTGAGCACAAACAAGAAGAGAGCTGCGACAACATCGCCAACGTACTTTTTTTTCTTCGTCCTTTCTTTGGCCGTGTCACTCTCTGACTACTTGGCTTTTTTTTCTTCCTTCGTTTTATGATTTTGTAGTGGTTGCATAAACAAAACGATGTCTGTCATATAGAAAAAAATCCTCCGGTAGGAAACGACTACGTTGATCTTTCAGAATGTGAAAGAAGGAAGCAATGACGATGAAAAACAACGTGAGTCAGAGCATCACAGCTGTTGGTAACGACAGCCATCAAGGTGAATTCTGTTCTTTGATTGACGTCAGCATTGAATTTATGTTTTATTTAATCAATGATAACACACTGAGCATCGCCTTAGTTTCTACAACATAAAAAACAAATCGGTGTTGTTTTGCGTCGTAAAAATGGAATTAACGATAAATCAACAAACTCAAGATAAATGCATTTGAGTCGTTTAGATAAATCTCGACATGATTGATGTGGTATTGCTTTGTTCCATTATATGATACGAACTGTTCAAGAAATACAAATTTAATGGTTATTGGAATCCTGCAGAGTTTTTACTCTGAATGAAATAGCAATCGATTTTCTCTTTCATGTGGATAAAGCGTCTTTAAAAAACAAAAACAAAGCATGCTAGCTGTTGCTACTGGTACAGAATCAAGACTATTGCTGAAGCGTACGATTGAGAAGGTCACTGGGATTCTTCTGGTAATAATTGGTCAAGATTTTATTGTTTGAAAAATGTTCATATTTGAATTCCATTCTGGAGCTTTCCTATGCTCAGAATGATCCTTGTGCTGATTGCTTTTTACATTTCCAATTCTATCAGGCTGAGCGTATTATACAAAAAGAAAATTTACAATCGAGTTAGAATGACATCGGGCGATGGCATCACTGACGTATTGTCTTCGGCAGTGACATGACCAGGCGGTAATGGAGTCGGATCGATATCGGTTCGTTTGGGACCGATAAACCAGTGACGAGCTGAGACAATCCAATAGATTCCAGCAATTACTGCCACACCACCGATGATAACTACAGCATAATTCATGTTTTTTTCTGTTACTGGATAATTGGCCGGGAAGAACATTATGATCGAAGTAATAAAAAGCCAAGCAGATGAAATAGCAGCGATGGGTAGACCGAATCGACCCAGATTGAATTCTCCGAGTGGAAATGTACGTCGTGCAACTGTACAACGAAACAAAATCGGCATACAATACGAGATCTGAAAGCCGAGTGTAGCTATGGAAATGATGGCGGTAAAGGCCGTGCTCGAAGCCAATTGAAGTAGGAGAAGAAGACAATCGATAACAAAGACAAACAGAACATTGGCCAATGGAGTTTTGGTCGGTTCGAAGATCCAACGGAGATAGGTTGAGAATGGAAATACACCATCACGAGCCATTGCAAAACTTTAACAAGAAAACTAGAGGTACTATTCAATCGTCAGAAACAAAGTTCTATACCCAATTCGACTGGTCACGGTGATTGATGACATACCGGCAAAGTACAAATTGAGAAGGAGAAGAATCGTCAATGCAAGTGCACCTCGCTGAGGTACGGCCAGTTGATATGTTGCAACGGCTAGATTGATCGCTTCGTTCTCACCACTGTTGTTTTCGACGAATAAAGCCACGTTCGGAATGGCAAAAAGAAGAGCAAGTAAGTAAGCAATACCGACAATAGCACTACACACACAAGTGCCCACGATTCCTTTGGGAGCTACAGAACGAATAGGAAATAGAATGAGATTACGACACGGAAAAATCGAAACAAAGAAAAAAATGTTCTTTTCACGTTGGATTGGAATATTATGAGTGTTAAGGAAATGGTTTTTCTTCGATGTTAACTCACCTGCACGACCGGCACCTTGAGTTTCTTCGGCTAGATGAGCACCGGCTATAAAACTGAAAGTTAATTTCCTATATTCCATCAAAATATATTACCTTCATAACCGGAGAATGAGAAAAGTGTAGAAAGAATGCCAATACAGCACACGTATGGAAATGGAAATCCGGTGCCATTGTATGTGGATGTGAAAACATCGTAGGCAGTAGCTCGTTCGGGAGCCATAGCAAAGAGAACAACAACGATACTAATCGTAGAACCAATTTGAAAGACTGCAGCCAGATTATTGAGCCAGCCTTGCTGATCGATACGCAGAGCATTTTGAATGGCCCAAATTAAGGTTATGCCTATGCCAATACCAACTTGAGCTCCAGTACTCAGGGCAGATTTGCCGTCAAGAACAAGTGCAGCATTAAAAATGGTAGCAAAGCCAGACGAGAATGCGGCATCACCTTTTATTTGAGAACCGTAATAGATGCGTTCAAATGTGCGTCTGCTTCTTACCTGCAACATTGCCGATGAAGTTGAACCAACCACAAATGAAGGAAGCCAATGGCGCATGTCGAGCGGATACCAACTGGCCGGCCCTGTCAGGAAAACAAACGAATTTGATGAGCAGAAGATTCTGCGTACCAGTGGTAGACCGATCCGGCACTTGGGTATACCGAACAGATCTCGGCCAATGAAAGACCAGCAAGAATGGTAAAAATAGATCCAAGTACCCAGGCCCAAATGGCCACACCTGATCCGCCTGTATTCAATGTATAAGTAAAGCCGATTGAAATCGATGTGAGCACATTGACAGCAGTGAAACAAAACGCAAAAGACATGAATGGTGAAAAGCCACGATAGAGTTCTTGTGTATAGCCCATTTCTCGCAGGAGACGCTCGTCTGAACTTTCTTCTTCTTCCTTTGTCATTTTAGGTTTTGTAATCACACTCATGATTGAAGAACGGCCAGAAGGAGCCATATTCGTCTTTGAGATCTAAAATTGAAGTTCTTGTGGCATGTACTGTACAATAATATGAATCCAACCTCACTGCTGCTTCTCTACTCCCGAAAAGGAAAGGTCTCGGTTATCAATCAACTATATTAGTCATGGCAAAGAATATTGAAAATAAACATATCAATATCAAAAGAAAAAGATAGGAGTTTCTGCAGTCCATTATCTTCAAATACAAAGTGTGAGAGTTCATGCGAGTTCTACATTTAAGATCCATCATGGGCTGCTCTCAAGTATTTCACAATAAAACGCACGTGCGAAACTCACACAATGAAATTTTTAATGAACGAGTGCCCCATAAATAATGGCCACTCATTGCGCTAATTAGAACGAGCTCCAGTAATTACCTTTTTCTCTCCTTCTGATGTCACATGCTATATGCTACAAAACAAGCTGATGATGAAGATCAACGCAGTGGAAGAAAATAAATATAATGCTTACTACTTTCGAAAAAAAGGCGAGTGGCATGATCGTGGACGACGTTCACTTGCTTGCCTATCGTGTTACAAAAGAACTAACTTAGAAATAATACAAAGAGAAGAGTGTCATTGGTCTATCGAGTGACGAACGATTGAAGAAAATAAGATCATAAAAAAGTGTCGTTTATTGACGAATCAAAGAAGTTATAACTTGAACATTTTGTGTGCCTATAAACAGTATACAACCGTTAACAATATACTCTCAAGCAAAAAAACAAAAATCACCGAGTCTCTAATTGGTGGAATACAAAACAAAGATCGCTAGGGTGTCGAAAAAAAGCGCCATCGCGCACCGTACAAAATGGGTCATCTCGAATTTATTAAACTAAAACCAGGTCTGTAAAATAACTTTTTGGGGTACGAGATAGAGCTTTGCTTTCTTTTTCTTGTGATGTATTTGTTTTTAAGAGGATATGTTAAACATACTAAAAATCTCTCATTCAAAATGTGGCCATTATTTATGGGGCACCTGTTATTTGTCTTAGAAGAAAACCTGTCTATTTTGTATGTTCATAGACTTTAAAACAGCATCTGGACATCATTCTACGCATAGTTTACCGAATGGACCCTTAACATAAATTGACGTTCTTTCTTGTTCTGTCCTGGGGCGGTCACGTTTACACTATAAAAGTAATGTAAATATGACAGCTCTAATCTGCATCGAAACAAGCAAGCATACTCTTTACCACTCTTCGGTTGAATTAATTACAGTTTCATCGATTGCTAAAGTAGTTGATTATTGCAACTGACGCCAGCATGAAGCTATATAGTACGAAAAGCGAAAGAGAGAAGAACAAGAAGAGTAGAAGTAGGAGGAGAAGGAGAGTGTTGCCAATAGAAAAGACATTTTAATATTCTGTTACCAAAGAGCACTGCTGTGAGATTCATTTGCCTACTGTGCGTGCGTGCACATGTATGAGTGAATGTCAATTTGTACTGTGTGGTTTCGTTCGTCGTCAATCAATTGAGTATGTTTTTTCGATTCCTGTCGTAGTTATCATTGGAAGACATGATTGAATGGTCCGTGAAGAAAGAATGAAAGAAACATGTTATTCTTACAAAATAGAGAACGAACTGCAAGGACAGTATCGGTAGTAACTCAATTACAGCCAGGGTAAACGTTACTTTTAGTGTTTCACAGGATAGAAAATCGACCAGCAGTTGAAGTAATAGTATACAACAATTCTTGAAATCCTTGATTTTTAGATATACCGTGTGGGCCATAATGATGGCAACACTTTTATCGTGAATATATCTCAGGACCGAAAAACGAATTTTTTTGCAAAATACGCGCCGTCAAATTCTCTACAAAGTTGTACGAGAGGAATTCTTTTAACGGTTTGTTAGATCGACAATGTCTGGAATGTTGCTACTTCCTACTACAATGATGGGACGAACCTTCGAGAAATTATAGCGCGATGATCTTGATTTTAAAAAAGAGTGCCAATCTTGCAAGTATTCTTCTCATTATTGTAGTAGACAGTAGCAACATTCCAGACATTGTCGAATTTTATCATTTAAAAAACCGTCAAAAGAATTTCTTTCGTACAACTTTGCAGAGAAGTTGACGGCGCATATTTAACAAAAAATTCGAAAATATAAGGTAGTCAGCTACATGCAAAATAAATGTGTCCCCATCATTCTAGGTTGGCCATAGTTTTGTCGAAAGAAAAAATGTCGAGTGGATAAATGTCGAAGAGGAATAATATTGAACGGGGAAAATATCGAAAAGGAAAAATGTCGAAAATAGAAAATATGAAGAAAAGCGATATCTCTAGTACACGCTAACTCTAAACGTCGTGATCTATGAGTAGAAAGACTTTTCGAAAGCGATTGAAATGGAAACAGGAGCGATCTCTAGTGGAGTCCGTGTCGCGAATTTCGATTGGATGGAAACGAGAAGCGGTTGGTCTTTCTTCTCTTTCTCCTGTTACTGTCTGTTCCGGTCAGTCGAGTGTCTACGATCAAACTGTCACTCATTCAGTATCTACAATAGCGATGGCAATCCCAACAACATCATCACCGACAATGAATGAGATCGGAACCTCACCAATGCCAATGCTCTGATATTTTTTTTTTGATATTGTTATACTTATGTGCATAATACGAAATGAAAATACGTTGATCAAATCAATACGCAACGAGGTTTTTTCCTCTAACATTGATCATTTTCGACGACCATGGACCATTGCTCATCACAATCCGAAGAGACACATCGCTCTGACATGCAAAACATTTCATCAGAATCATTCCACAATAAAGTTTTGAGACAAGCATATGCATTCTGCATCTGATAGAATATTTCACTAATCCGGTACTTGGTTTATTTTATCAAACGATACAATCAATATTTATCATCTCACTAATGAAGATTTATGATTATTGACGATAGTGACAGCTGTCAATCAAATGTCTAGTTTGATCAATCGTTGTATTATTGGTTTGTTTCCTATTGAGTATTGTACCATTGTTAGATCAAGAGCTGGCTTCTAGTTTTGTGCAATTGTTGTCTTTTGTCCTGCTGTACTATAAAAACTCCTTCGTTTTCTTCGGACGTAGAGGTGATATTCAAATAAAATACCTGATTAGATTTGTACAATTTATCACTACAGTAATTTTTGTTCTCTTCATATGAATCATCACTAAAATTTCATAGATATTTTATTCAATGAATCACTTTCTTCTCAAGAGATCACGATCGCTTGTTGCTGCCGAAGCAATAAAAACACTGACAGACAGAGGAACGATTGTCCATTACATTTTAAAGTTTGAGTTTTCTCGAAATTTTTATCATCCGCGCTCAAAACATACCAATATCACAAATAATTTGGTACTTTCTATCTCCCTTTGTTGTTCAACCAGAAGACTATGGATTACTAAACCTCAGAATAAAACGTGATACCTACAAATATTTTCTTTGATCTTTCCTTATGTAGTAAATTACTCTAGATTATCTACTTCTGTTTTATTATATACCAACACTTCGTTTTTCGAATCGACTATTCTTCAAATAAAATGGTTATCAAGATAAAATTTCCTCTCGACAATAACAGTTATACCGATGCTCGCCTGCCTTCCTTAGCACTATTCGTCTTCCTCATGTCTTTTGGAACCATGTATCTTGATGTTCAAGCTATGAACTCTCGTCGATCAATTTTTCTTTCATCCCAGCCTAACATGACGCTCGTCGATTCCCGGTTACTGCGCAACATCCCTTATGATGATTGTCGTTGCTCTGTTTTATCAAATCAATCTAACAACTCAATAAAATGCGTCGATGATATTCAGGCTATGGCTGCTCATATATTGCCGCTAGTCTCATACCTGTTGCAGCTTTATTTAATATACGAGCTTTTTTCGTTCACAGGAAATTATAGTCATATTCTGACAGATATATTTTGGATCGTCGCCTTGTTCGTCTTCGTCATTATTGGAATTGGTGTTCATGGAAGTAGTCGCCTTCATTCATATACAACTTCTGTCATTTGTATGACAGGCATGGTAACGTTCGGTTTTGTCACTTCTCTAGTCATCTTCAGCGGCCGTCATTATCCCTCATGTCAACGTCGTAATATTTATCGAGATCAAAGATTAGCGCAGAATATCATGATCACCAGATTGTGACTATAGTTATTGTGTCCTAATTGTGGCATTATTTAGTTGTTTCCCTCCGTTTTTTATTTTGTACATTGTGTGTTCTTCATTGCTTGGCACTGCTTAGAAATTGTTTGCATAGCATTTTCTGTATTGTATCTTTACAAGAATATTGAATACTCTTTTGTTCAATCAACTATGAAGGAATGAATTTGTTGTGTACAAGATTTTTCTTGTGTAAATAAAACTATGAGTGACTTTTTGTCAGACATCGCCAATTCTTTTGTTGTTGTTGTATTACATCAACTAATATACTCTTCAGAAGTTTTTTTGAATCCAAACGGTTCGAAATTTTATCCATGAAATCATCTGAATACGAGGAACATAGGATACATGTATCCATGAGAAAATAAATGATCGACCAAGGCTTAACTGTATCCAGACTGCATCTCTCTATTGCCGATAATTTTCTTTTACACATCATTTCAAACTGAACTTATAGTAGGAAAGCATTTAATTCTGACTTATGACAGTGAGACTTGTGATGGATTCTTTTACATTGAAATAAATAGCTGTGTTTTTTCTGGCATGTGCGAATTACACTTGGAGTTTCCCATTTAAAATTCTCCGATCAGTAGTATCTAAAATGCTTGACAAGTTGCAATCGGATTGCAACGCAACAAATCTGTTTTCTTTGTGCTCAACAATAAAAACGAAATGAAATTTTGTCTGATAAAAAAAAAGTTGAAGACAATTCTTCTTCTCAGTTCATCGTCTCACTGATCGACTGCTGTTACTTGTCGACATTCCATCGCATAAACACTTGTCGAGTATCGGAGCCATATTTGTAACATACATGTCGATATTATTCTTTTGCTCATGAATCCAAGCTATTTCACGTTGCAATGCTTGTTTATGTTCAATTAAAATACTCAATTGTTCACGTTCCGTTTTGTCATGACGCATGAGACCAACTATACGACGATGCGTATCGGTATCGTATTGCCCGTGCAAAACTTGCGTTTCGTTGCGTGCCTCTTTTCCCAAATCGATCAAGGTTTTTAACTGTTCTGTTACACGACGTAATTCTTCCTGAAAACAAAGACAAATATAAAATTGATTCGATGATTTTCTCGGAATGTATCACCTGGAATTTGCGTGTAGTGGTAGTGTCTGATTTTGATAAAATTGCATCTGTGTCGTTCGCCGTCGGTGAAACGATTTCGAGTGAAGCCTCGTATTGCATCATTTTCAATGAGAGTCGTTCGACTTGTTCGAGACGACCTTTTGCCGTGCTGCTCATCAGACGAAATCGGGCATCAGTATTGGCTTGTAGACGTACTGCGTCTTGGTGACATTGAGCCAATTTTGTTCGTGTCGTATCTAGTTTTGCTCGTGCGGCAGCAAGAAGAACTCGTTCATGACCTAATTCTTGTCCAGTAATGGCGTTATGTGATGATAATGCTTGCAAACGATTAGTGATAAATTGTTCAGCTTCAATAAAGGATTTTTCCAATAATGATGATAGCTAAAAACAGAGAATTCAAAGTATGAAATCATTTCGAAGGAGAAAAACTCACATGGGTAGCTTCGGCATGGAATTTATCGGCTTGATGAACGTACATAGTCGAAGAATTTTGCACATCTTGCAATCGACTATTTATCGGTGAATCTTCGGATCGGTTCATCGTGCTATGGAGTCAGTGTACAATGTACTGACGTGAAAAACAGATGATCCACTGCAAGACAAAGAGAGAACGAAAGATAAACCACAGCACACATATATGTATATCACTCTCTATAGTAGATGGGGTATCACTCATGACGCGCCGTGTCAAATGCTACGATTGGCGAATAGTTTTCATGCGATTACTCATCGTGGGGCTTTTTGAATTGAACCGTGTAAACTACCAGGGACTTTAGACTGTAGAAGCACGGTTATGTCTTCCGTACGTCTTCGTATTCTGGCTTTCGGTGCTTCATTGACTGAAGGATTGTGTTCAGATGGTTGTTTATTTCATCCATATACGATTCGCCTCACTCAGCTCCTTCGTTCATCTTATAGTCAAGTGAATGTAATTAATGCAGGTGTCAGTGGTGAAGCAGTCTTGAGCACTACAATGTTGCCACGTCTCCGTCAATTGCTTGCATCCACACCGAACACAGAGAAATTCGATTGGGTTCTAATTTTAGCAGGTACAAATGACACAATGCGTGATCAAAGACCAGCTCGTACTGTCTATGACGGTTACAAACTATTGGTTGAGGAATGTCATAAGCATGGCGCACGAGTACTCAGTATGACTCTACCCGAAACCATATTCCCGACCGAAACACCATTCGATAGACCACGACAAGAATTCAATCGATTATTGAGAGAAGAATTGGTGCACAAAGAAGACGATAAAAATAATCCGAATAATATTTTTCTTCTTGATGTTGATCGTCTCATTCCACAACATTCCATTTCTGACAGTGAACGAAAACGTCTGTGGGATGATGGCGTGCATCTGACTCCACAAGGTTATGATCACTTGGGACAGTTGATTTACGAAGCTATCAAACCTCATCTACCTTGACCGGTACTATGTGAGCGACCAAAATGACAAAAAACGAAGCTCATGTAATCGACACGAGGCATGTGTGCAAATGATGTGAACCGATTAGGATTTATCCAGACATTTTTTTACTTTCTTGCTGTTCTATGATCGAATAAATAAAAGAAAAAATTCATTGATTTTTCTGTAGAGTTCAAAAAGAATAACAGAAACCATTTCTATATATAACAGGCATCTCAATGATTACTTTTTATTGACATGTAATCACGCTATTGTTAATCAAGTGACTTTCTACTCAATTCTCGGTGAATAATATCAAACATAACAATCTTCCGATAAATCGCTTTTGACAAAACATTTATACTATCTATTCTTAGTTTGGACATCCTCATCTTCATTGACGAGTTGAAATGCGACATGGAAAAATTTCAAAACGAACAGGTTTTAAAATGAGGTATTTGAAGTTTGGCATGTGAGGAAGAGTTGAAAATACTTAGAAAAAAAATAGAGAAGTCATATTTAGCTGTTCCTTTCCGTCAGTCGACCAGCAAACAGCAACGTAAAATCCAAGTATCAATAATATACAGTGTTTGTTGTAAGTAACACTTATCCCTTTCAAGATGCATCATAAACAGGAGATTTCAATTCGCCGTCAATCATCGACTCGTTCATGTAGCTACACGAATTCGACATTTGGAGCGTCGTTATCGCTCTACATATTTGTATGAAAGAATTAGTCAAGTCCGAGTTCGATGAGAAAAATATTTCTTAACCATCACTAAAAACGTTTTATGATTTGGTCATGTTTTGTTCCCTTTTTTCGTTTGAAATGTAGAAGGACTTTATCATATTCAACATACTATTCAATACTCAACTGGGTCATGCACTGATGGATAAATCTTTTATTTTAAGTTCACCGGACAGGATCTTAGAAATGTTTTATGTTCGTAAAAAATGCACTTTTATGTTTGACCTATTTTTTGGTGCACATCTTCCATTCTGCAAAAAACCATGGATAGAAATAGATCTGTTATTCGTACCTTTCTTCACTAAGTATTGACAACACGAGCTGCTATTCTACGGTTACTAATTGAACATGCTTCAAAGTCAAGTTTCACATTGTTTGAAAAGTGCCGCTGCTTCTGTGAGATTTTCCTTTTTAACATTTTGTAATACCGAAATCATTAGAAAACTGTGCTACTGCAAGAAAGCAGAATGCACATGAAGTTGCTTATTCATAGCGCACGACTGTGTTGCTATTGTTTTTAGTAATATGAATCTCATTCACGCTCTGAGGGATATGCTGGGGACATTAGAGACAGAAACCAAAAAAAAAGCAACCGAATCAATGGCAGATAAAAGCCAGGAAGCTATGCTTCCGGATAGAAAGCACAACAGCAAAATTATGGTTTTTTTTGAATAAATTAACTTTGAAGGTGGGCATATACCCCACATGTTGAGAAAACCTACTATGTCGATGTCTGCCAGAAGACCAAGAAAGTCTAGCTCATTTTTTATTCGATGTAATTTGCCTTCAGTACTGCGGTGATGAAAGAGGAGGTGTCTCTATTAAACATGAATGCACATTCTAATCTTTCTTTTGAGTAGATTTTTGTTAAGAATGCCGTATATGAATATATATGAGTTTTATCAATGACCTACAATCTTTTCACAACATCATACTCTTCATTTTTCATAACTTCCCACATCAATGAACAGACATGAATAATGTTTAGTTCACCTGTTATTTAGCTGAAAAAGTCATGAATAGAGGAAAGTAAATTAAAAGAAAACTTTTTCTTCGAGTTCATTGTTCTCAAAAGCAGGAAAATAGTCGAGAAGAAGATTACCAGTAAGAGGTGTTCTTTCATCATTAGCAAAGAACGTGTGCTTCGCATGGCAGATTCTGTCGTTTTTCATCTGGTTGTTTTTTTTTCTTATCATATTTCTACGACAGAGTGATGAGTACATAATATGATGAGATGGAAAATATGCTCGTCGAAGAACGTCAAAGAACTCTGGCTCCATCGTCTTTACATCCGTGTGTTACCTTTAAAGAAAATCACCGATTCATCTTGACCATTGTTATTTTCTTGTGCAAATTGATTGTACTAATCGGATTGTTGGTCACTACGTTTTCTAATCGTTGGGCCAAAAGTCCGAATTCACAATATGTACATGCGGGTAAGTCTCAATCATCTCTGGTTTTCCAACAAACACTCGAGCGTATATGACTCAACTAGGTTATAAGCACCGATGTTCGGTGCACGGCTGTTCATCGGACACTATGGACCCTGTCTGGTTGGTCGACTTTACATGTGCACTGGCCGTAGCAAGTGTTTTGCTTGAGACAAGTCATATAGTTATTGTTCAATGTTGTTGTCAAACACGAAATATGCTTACTTTTACATTACGTAAGAAGTCAAGCTTTCACACATAAAGATAATGATTCCTTCTTTTTAGAAGAATTAACTTTTCTGTCAACATGCACACTGCTCATTTTCGGCACTATATTCGCATTTGCCGTTCGTCTACATTCGTACGGTTTGCCGATGGATCTCGCCTATGATGCTTTTATCGTTACTCTTTGTGTCGGACTTGTCGATTGTATCTTATCATTGAAACGACTTGTAAGTATTTTTCACTCAACATTCTCATTCGAATTTTTCTTTGCTTTCAGATCAATCACTGGCCCGAGACGGTTTTTGCAGCACCACCATCCAATAATAATAATAGTACCATCACACGCATCGTTGAAAGTAGTCCCTTTGCGACTACAGTAGGGCGACGTTATACTTTGACATCATCAAATTCGGTCACGTTGCAGGGCACAACAGTGTGATCGTTAGCCATTTTTTGTTCTTTTGCTTGATGTATGTTGTATCGTAACAATCAATCTTTGATTAAAAAAAATAGAAAAGAATTGATCACGCATCTCTCCAGAGAACATATGCGTCGTGGTTTTGCTCGCCATTCGTCAGATGAACAAACAGCGTGTTAGTCCGAAAGAGATGTTGAAAAAAGTGATTTTTCTTGCTGTACATTTGTCCGTGGCATCAAGTGCAGTAGTACCTTCGTTATTTCGATCATCAGGTAGAGAATTTCCGAATAACGAAAGAAACTATTTATTTCCTATAGAGATTGTCGAAACAATACCGGATTGGATTGTAGAATCTGTCAAAGTAGTGGCCATTGATGATGGTCAAAAAGATGATAACAAGAGAACAATATCGTACATGATTTCTCGCCATCATTCGTTTGAAAGTTCGACTTCATTCATTCTTGATCTTGAACGAAATCCTAATTTGGATCGTCATGTAACTATCGAATGGGATAATGTACAAAAAATAGTAGCAAATAATTGCTCATTCTATACGGGATCAGTGCGACATTGGGGACAGTCAAAGTCCATGGCCGCTATTACGATTTGTACCGGTCTGGTAAGTACACACTGCCTCCGTTCTTCATAGCACATGAATAAACTGCATGAAATGTTGATGAACTCGGAATTTTCCTATTTTGGTGACTTTCACAAATCATCCTGTATCGATTTACAATTGCGTTTCTAGGCGGGTTGGATCCATCATAGTCAACATGGTGTCGATTATTTCTTGGAACCAACTATTGACGAAGACAAGCCATCGCACATTCTCACTTATCGGCCCTCGAAGATGTCAAATCAAAGTGCTATTTGGTCGTGTGAAGTTCTTTCGTCTCAGCAAAATCACATAACAAGTATGGAAATTTTTGTTATTCTCCTCAATTGGTTTGTTTTTCGATAGAAATTCAAAATCGTCATCGTCGAACACGTTCGACAATTCGTGAGCGTTACATCGAAACTTTACTCGTCGCCGATGTCAGTGTTAGTGATTACTTTGATCATCCTCACATAACCGAATTGTATCTATTGACAATGATGAATATGGTCAATAGTATCTATGCTCATGTCTCTCTGAGTTATCCCGTTCAGATTGTTCTTACTCGAATGATTATGCTCAGCAATTCAGTAAGATAAGATGATATTCTGCTTTATCTTGTTCGACACGAATCGATGGTTTTTAGTCCGATTTTCGAATGGCATCCAATTCGCATGAAACGTTAGAAAATTTTTGTTCATGGCAAGAACAACTGAAAAAACCGATTAAAAATCGAACTTCAACCATCAAACATCACGATATTGGCATTTTTCTTACTAGGTACAGATCTCTTTTACAATATCGAAAGTTCTACTATGATCAATCTAGAAAATCTTTGTGTCGAGACAATACATCGTGTTCCACTATCGGTCTTGCTCACATGGCCGGTATATGTATGGTGAATCGAAGTTGTAATATCAATCAAGATATTGGTCTGATGTCTGCGTATACGATCGCACATGAAATTGGACACAAGTAACGAACTTTCGAAGTAATATTTAATTTGAATTTCTCGTGTGGTTGTAGTCTCGGAATGAGTCACGATGGAGATAAAGGTCGTTGTGCACTCAAGTCCGGGTCGTCGACTGGTGATACAGTGATGGTGCCGAGTTACACACGAGTACCGACGAACATGTGGTCACAATGTAGTCGAGATAATCTCACGGATTTTTTCGAGTGAATATCGACTTCTTTTTCTGAAGGATTTTCACGAATGGAAAGAAAATTTTATTCAGTCAGGGTTGGGGTAGTTGTCTCGATAACAAACCAACGACAATAAAACCATTCGACGATTTACTCCCAGGTCTCATTTTTGATCTCGATGAACAATGTCGCGTCACCGTAGGACCTTATTCATCGTATTGCTTCGTCGGTGATGTACCACCAAACGTAAGAACCTATCGAATTATTCTGATTTCATTCCACAAAAAAACCTGATATATCAGGATCCATGCAGTCAAGTTATGTGTACAAAAATGCACGACAAACTACTTATCTGTTTGCCGACGATGGCCAATCAAGCAGCAGATGGAACTCTGTGTGGACCAAACAAGGTGGGAGTCTGAGCTACTTGTTTCTAGACATAGAATTCATACTTAAAAACAGTCGACTTTTTCATCAGACATTGTCTCGCATTGACGTTTAGTGGTGCATGAGCGGTAAATGTACGCCAATGATCTATCGAGCAGAAACTCCACCGATCAATGGTGGTTGGAGTCCATGGACGCCCTGGAGTTCCTGCTCACACACGTGTGGACTCGGTGTCGAATATCAACAAAGATCATGTACCAATCCCAGGTTTGAGAATAACATTTCATCAACTTTCGATTTTTCTTCGTCCTTAGTCCGGCTTTTAACGGCAAACATTGTTTGGGTTTACGCAAGCGATATCGCACGTGTACATTGACCGTAGGTTTGTCTCGAGATAATTTAATCGAATCGTCTGAATCGGCTTTTTAGCCATGCAAAAAATCTCCTGTGCAACAAGAGCATTTAAATTGTGCGGAATTGAATTCGAAACAGAACGGAACAAAATGGAAAACAGTTTCATGGGCAGCTCCAGTACCTTGTATGGTATTTTGTACACCTGTAATTTCTCCATCGATTTTATCGAATGAAACATCAACGAATTCGAATTTAACAATGATCGGAGATGAAGTTGGAAAAACCGAATCGATCAAACTTCGCGATGGAACTCAATGTACTGTGGACGATAAGGATGATCGAGCAACAAATCATGACGGGATTTGTATTGCTGGTCGATGTCAAGTGAGCATATGCATGTGTGGGAATAGTGAAATATTGATTCATTGCAGAAATTGGGCTGCGATAAACAACTTCATTCGATGGCCGTGGAAGATGAATGCGGTGTGTGCAACGGAAATCGAAGTGATTGCCAACAAGTGACCAAAGTTTTTGAATATCGAAGGCAACAAACAGCACCGAGTACGAGCTACATGAAAGTTGGAACTCTACCGAAAGGTGCTGCTACGTTTAAACTTGAAAAAGCTACACAATCGACTAGCTTTCTAGCTATCAAAATTAAAGGTGAGTTGATTTGTTCACTATTAATTTATGTCTTTCTTTCATTCGAGATCGATATTATCTCAATGGAAATCGTCTCATTGTCGACAATAGTATCTTTCAAGTGGGTCAAACTCGAATGTGGTACGAACGACGAACAAAACATGAGACATTAGAAAGTCGCGGAAGTCCACTGATCGAATCCGTCGATATTATGCTCCTTCTTCTTCATAATGATCCGATTAAAATCAAATGTTCTTATTGGGAACGAAGCAATGGAACAACGGCAAATACGACAAAAATGTTTCATAATTACTACCGATGGTCATTTGACAATGAAACAACAAATGATTGTGCGTGCGATGTTCGACAACCTCAATGTACATTTCAGTCACATACGCGAGAACGGATTGTTGTTTCGGATCGTTTGTGTGATGCCAAATTGAAACCTCGTTCATTGAAATGCCGTAATGTTAGTTGTTCGTCACAATTTGCATCAATTCCTCGATGGCAAACGGGATCTTGGCGAACGTGTGAAGGCCGTTGTTGGCCACAAGAAGCCGTGCAACGTCGTAGTCTACTGTGCGTACGCTCTTTGGCCGACAATCGAACGCATACGATACCAACAAGTATCTGTACACATTGGCTCGGACACGTGCCTATTACTGTTCGAGAATGTCCTAAAAGCGCAGTCTCTACAATTCCCAAATGTAGCAGTGTGCAAGCATATGAGCAATGGATCACGGGCGAATGGTCAGGGGTAAGTGAAGGATTCATTGGGATCAAGAAATTGAAAGAAAAGTTTTCTAGAATTGCTCGTCAGATCCGTGTGCGATGCAATATCGACTGGTAACATGTGCTTCATCGGACCCAAATTCGATTTGTACCGCCGACGATCGTGTCAAACCGATCGATCGGCGGCCATGCAACGCCGCATGTGGCGAGTGGCTTGTGTCTCATTGGTCGTCCAACGTAAGTTTCTCCACTTCCTCAAACAGGGAGTACCAAGACCAGTGATAATGTGATTAAAAAAAACTAAATATTGCTATTCAACAAGAAAAATAAATAATTCGTATTCTAAGTGTACCGGCTCCTGTTCGAATGCAACACTGACACGGCAAGTCCGGTGCAATTCTTCAATATGTAGTCAACGGCAACGGCCACCATCGACCCGTCGATGTGTACCATCTCACTGTGCCAATTCATCGATTTACAAATCCCCGACAACGATGATCACTAGTACTGCACGAACAAAAGCTACGCTTTCGCGAACTGGTAAAAAGAAGATACAGATAATAAGACATCAGCCAATGTGTATTGTTTAGAGGTTAACACTATGAAGAATACTATTAGTACCATTACGACTCGTAAAACATCTCCAACGACAACAACTCGTACGACGACCACCAGCAGACGAGAGCAATTGACGACAAAAGTCAAGACAACAAAACCAACGACTACGACCGTTAAGCAAAAATCCGAAACAACGCTTCGACCGGGCAAATCTACAACCACAATTCGACGACGTCCTGGTTAACAAAACCATTCTACACTGTCCTTTAACAATTTTCCATAACGTTTTTTGCTCAGTCTAATCGTGTTCGTTGTCTTTTGGAATAGATTGTAATTTATTCATTCTTGAAAATGGTTTTCAGTGCATAGCAGTCCGACATGGACCATATAAAAATATTGAGCCATTAAATCGAGATAAGACTTTTTCGGTGAAGAATGGGATCATTTGTATTTCATTTTCAAAGAATATTATTTACGTGAACAAAAAAAAATACTGAGATCATCTCCAAAAACAGGTTCATTTGTGCTTATGTTTGGATTAACTCAAATGCTGTACAATCTACTGACTTTAATGACGCTTTAATTTTTCACAAGAAAAACAAGCAATCCGATTCGGTTTTAGTTGATATAGAATGTCTTAGCCCGATCGAACATATCGTCAACGAGAAAGATGAACACTACTTTTCTGGAAAACGTTTATTTTAGCTTGCATCGCGTGTTTTCAAAATGTCGTGAGTCAAGGCGACAGATATACTGTTTGTTTAGAAAATTGGATTGAATCTATTTTTACAAGTGTCACAACGCCGTCTCTACTCTGTCTGCGCTTCCCAGATCACTTGTACGGCTTTTGCGTTAAAACCCCATGAATGTCTGTACTTTTAAAAAGCAAAGGTGATTGCGGTTAAGTTCATGCGAAAGAAAGAGAACAAAGTGACTGATTCAGTACAATTCAGCGTAGTCATTCCTTTTTCCACTCGTAGATCTCGAGGGAGAAATGCTTTTGGATGCTTGTTGGTTTTCTCTCTTGGCATTCAAAAGAAAAGTTTGTTCACGCTCTTTCGATACATCGAAATAATGTTTACTTTCAAAGCACATTGACAATAATGTCACATCAGACATAGATAAGAGTAATAGTGCATCAATATTATCGAATATATAGACATGTATGAAGACTTTAGCCATTTTCTAAGTTAATCGAGATGTTGCAAGGGAGAATAAGCGCGACTTCACGTACTTCAACGATATATTAAAGATATATCTAGCTAATTTTTAGCTATTTCTGCTCGTTGTGTGTTCTACTTTCATCTGAAACCATTCCGAGTTCAATACATTTTGATCTAGACGAAAAAAAGAGCCAAAATTCTTCATTGTACTTCACCGTACTTCAACTCATTTTTTCGGATTTTGAAGTACGATGAAGTATACTGAAGTACGTGAGTTTTTTCGACTAGATCAAAATGTATTGAACTTGGGATGGTTTCAGATGAAAGTAAAATACACAACGAGTAGAAATAGCTAAAAATTAGCTGGATATATCTATAATATACCGTTGAAGTACCGTGAAGTACGTGAAGTCGCGCTTATTCCCCCTTGAGATGTTGTCTTGGTCCGGTTTCCTCAAGAGAGAGATTAATGACGTATCACGTATTGCACTTTGCGGGTTTCATTCTAATTCATCACACTCTTGCTGTTCTTCCCATTAAATAGAACCATTGTCTATTCCATCTCCCACACATATAAGATAGAGAACGGCCGTCTTTGCATTGAGACTTATCAACTATAATGTAATGTTCCATATGTTCGACGTTTTGTCACATTTGCAGGAGTGTTATGCGGCAGTCAAGATCAGATGGGTGCGTGAATACGGATACAAAATGTACTGTGAGAGTGTTCATGACTACCATGAACCAGATTTTTAGAAATCATGGCTTCGCATCCATCCATGTATTCATATATATGGTTCCAGAATCTAGCATTCTTTTCCGTACTCAGAACCGTCTATACCGATACATGAGTACAAGAGTACGTCAGTATGCGTGTGTACATGTATGTCAAGATCTCATGGCATCCTCAGTTTGTCGTACGCCTTGTGTGCGTGTGAGTGCCAATACATGACTACATTGCTCTCACATTCCCTCTTTAGATGAGAGTACATTTTGTACTCGTATTCACGCAGCTATGTTTAAAAATGAACAACATCGCAGATTTTTTAGGTCAGCTGTTTAAATGGTTGTTAGATTTTCATTAAGCGAGAAATTTTCACATATCTTCACAATTTTCTAGCAACAAGCGCCGTTTGAACTTGCGTTTCCGGTAAAAAAAAAACAGTTGATTTCTTCCAGTTACCACAAAGCTTCATATATTCTATCGATATTCGAACAACGGTTCACTTCGATCCTTCTCCCGCTCGGGACATCCCTGCACATTTGCACTCACATGTTCTTTTCTGCAAGAGTATTCTGGCCATGTCTATCATGTATTCGATTCCGAGAAAAATATTTTGCTAATAAGTGAGGATTATTTTGGCGTTTAACTATTAAATGCACGGATATGATGATGTGCTTTCAAAACATGAACAGTCAATGTAGAGTAACTGCAGACAGTGGGTATTATTCCCATTAGCTATTTCACTTCTATTATGTACAGCTGTACGCATGTGTAATTTCTGATCTCGAACAATACGGTGCCTTCAAGATGTAGCACTCTTGATATTCTCGAGTAACTTCTATTTCAATTTAGTAATCTCACTATCGCGCTACGCTGTTTCTCATTTTATTTCTTAGAAAGAGTTACCCGACATTCGTCTCCTTTCCACTCTCACCCTCTCACTTGCCGCCTGTGTCAAAAATATTTCGTTCTTGTTAATTGACTCTAAATAAACAAACCTGAAGACGAAATGACTGTTGTACATAGTGAATAGATACGAAATTCCTTATAAAAGTACAACGTATGTGTAGTTGATTATTGTCTGTGCACTAAAAAAACAGCGTCAGGTACTTCTTGTCACATTCTGCTGAACACCCCCACACCATATGCTTCATCTCTTCGATGCTGGAAAAAGAGAGAGAAAAAAGAGAAATGAGTATGATAAATGTCTGAAGGCGGAAAAGTGCTGATCTTACATGCAATCTACATATAAATAGACCAGTTGGCAAGCGACACTTGGTTTCTTCTACATTACATTGACCATGACTTTCCACATATTTATTCAAATGCATTCTTTTTCTCAGATCATTTCATCATTACCACCTGCCTGTGACGATCCACTCTCTAAAAAAAAAGGTGCCGTACCGAACCTTTTTTTAAATAGGACATTCCCTGTTTGAAAAAGGTTCAGAATCCGTTGCAAAGGTTCCGTGTGGATCTTTTATTTTTTTTCAGAGCATGGCTACCGTCGTTCTCAATCGTGTCCCACTTTTGCTCATCTTCTGCTGTTGGCTAATGTTGACCGTCGATTCAGCACCAATCAATAATAAGTACAACAATGAAAACAATTATGACCGTTTGTTGTATCGTCGGCTAAAGCAGTATCAACCGACGGAAACTTCAGATTATCTTTTATTCGATGATTCCTTCTCTGCTATGTCCAATGTTGAACGACGCAATGTTATTTGGCCTCGCATTTGTTATTTTGCTCGTGTGACCGGTTCGGGTGTTCACCAAAAATTGTGCCTCCCTTACGGAGATGAACGTCGACGGCGGCGTCGACGATCTGCCTCAGTGCGCCAGCAGACAACACACTGAAGAGTCTTAATTGTCCATTGGGATAATTATCGCTTCAGTGATTGCATTTCTTTCTATGTATGTGTTCGTATTGACACTTGTATGACAATGACTGCTTTATCAAAAAGTTTATGCATCGAGTATGCGGGCACAACTATTCAATGTCTTTTTTCTTGTATGATTCAGATAAAACAAAAGAAGGCGGTCGGTTTTAGGCAACACTAAGTCGCTACTCGTCAGTTGGAACGCGATGTGTGTAGCAAGAATCCAGTATACTGTTGCACTTAAACTACTTTCTCGGTAGACATCTGGTTGGAAATTAATTTCAAAACCATTGCTATAGTGTGTGAGCTTTCTCAGTTTTTTTTACGCATCTCTGCTCGTCAAAGAGACGTGCGCAGACATCGGCTGTTGGGTGTCATTAGTTTGCGGTCAAAATTAGAAAAGATATTCTTTTAGATAGAGAATAAATAATTCGTAGATGAACAACTGATAAAACGTCTCTTCGAAGGAGAATTCACGGCTTGTTCGTTTCTGCTGAGACAAGAATAGTTTCCAACAATAGTCGTTTTTCAGCAAATCAGCTTCGCTGTTGACTATGGTGTGTGTGCGTATGATTATGTGAGAGAATGTAGGTGTAGGATTTATTCTGGAAGTGACACGGTTGGTATTATGAGACTAGTGTCAATCCAATCAAAACAAAAACTGGGTCGCATCAATTAATAGAGTTCACTCAGAGATACAAACAAAGGCATTTGTCAAGACTTCTGTACTTCGAGCATTGTATTCAAAGTGGATTTTACGTCAGGATTCACTGAGTAATTCAAGAAGAGGATTTTCTGCCTTGTGCGCTAATTAATTGTGTGGCGACTACTAGAACCTAACTCGGAAACGACCCAGAAAAGAAAAAAGAAACTAATGTAATCCTGAGAGAAAGGGTGGCACATCTCAGAAAGCGAGCGTCACACCTAATTTGACATGGTTTGATTGATTGGGACAGATGCGCAGCATGCGTGGTGGGAACATCCAAAATAAATGTTATTGTGAAAAAATTGTTTATTTATTTTTTTGTCGAAAAGATTTGATTCTGTTTCGAAAGTTTTTTAAAGGATATGGCCGATGAGTAAAAACGGTTCGATGCGACGTTCTTTTTTTAGCGAGGAAAGTAAAAAAAATGACTCTGCATGTATGTGTCATGTTTTCATGAAGTCCAAGGAAATTAACTCTACAATGCAATATAACAACAAATCAGAGTCTATTGTTGTAGTGATCTTTATCTATGTCATACGTAGACAATCCAGCACAGTCCTTCATTGCTTTTTTAATCTTCGTGACTACACAATTGAATAACGTCGAACCGCGATCGACTCTTCTCATACCAAGATTTAACTTCTCACGATTTTGTACAGAAACACTCTAGCTCGTTCACAGTTGATACCAAACCAGATTTTTGTTCAATGCGAACCCTAGCAATTGCTCTCTAAGTTATGGGAATTTTGGGCTTGGTTTCAAACGCAACAAAAAAATGTCGATTCCGACTAGACTTCGTGTATCGGATTTCACTAGTATAGACCGATGAAAGTTTTCTCGAAACTCCTGTCAAGATCCACTTAAAAACCAGAGAATCTCACAAAGAAAGCACGACCTATATTCTGCATTGAAAACAGCCATAGACGAAGAGTGATTCTGTGACCATTAAGCCATGTTGCAGTTCACAGTGCTGATTACGTCATCGCGATAGATACAAGAAGAAAATAGCTGGTTATGAGTCTGATTTGACCTGTTCTATATTTTTCTCTTCCATTAGAGTTGTAAAAACATCCTTCATTCACTTTTTCTAAATAATAGTATGATAAAGCAAAGTCAAAGAAGAGGTACAGGTTAATTCCGTTTTATCTGCATGAAATTCACAGATAACTACTGACTACGCGAACCGAAAACAATCACTGAGGGCTAGGGAATGTTATAACTATGCAGCACATCACTCTCACTTCCGCCTTCACTTTGATATCTATCATCACATCTGAAGTTGTAAAAACCAATTTGCCAATGCGAGGAGCGTTTCTTTGGAACAGTTTTTTCCGTGAGAGAATTCATTCAATATTCATTTCGTTCTCTCATCGTTATAAATTCTATTAAGTATTCACGAGTGCGTCATTTTTTTCTCGCTTTTTTGTTTGTTTTAGTGTTGTCCTTCCACAATAGTTTCTGTATTTGCTTTTCTATTTCTTTTGTGTTTGCACCCGTGAAAGTGTCGACATCGCGATAGAGGAGTATCGGAACCCATCGTTCCGAACATCTCTCTGCTCGGATCGGCAGTTTTTGACGAGTGCAAAGGTATGTGTTTGCCGATTCCATCATTCTTTGTTCGCGTAGTCTCTTCTCTTTCCCTTGGTCGATTCATACTTGATTGATCTGTTCATGACTCGTTCGAGTGTTTTGTGATCCCGGTTCTTTAATAAATGAAGTGGACCCTTCATCGCAGTTCACAAATACTATCAGCACCGTTTTGGTCATTTCCGAACCGTCCTTTCTTGTGGATCATCAATCACCACATACAAGCACATTTGGTACACATACAGCACGATCACTGTTTGCAGTTTCTAGATATGTGAACTGCTCTGATATTATATTCTCGTACCGAATCATATATCCACCGTGCTCATTGCGTACCGAGACCGCTCCTATCGATCTAGAAATCGAAAGGAGATGTCATCAGAGATGAGTACTCGGCAGAAACTGCAGTACTTGTCTGAAATAGTTCATTCGAAACACAATCAATCACGACATTCTTGTCATGCCGCTTGACGATTCCTCTAATAACCTCCTTCCGCTTAATACCTTCAATCACCATATCTCACCGACCTTCAATCTCTTTTCGATAGTCAACGCCATTTTTGAATGACCGATGTCAATGAAACGTATAACACCTCAAAAGAGAAAATGCATGAGTGATTTGTATGATTTCTCGTGGCTTTGAGCTGATTTAGACCAATTTTCCCTTTGCCTTTTCAGACTTATCCGTACTTGAATAGATATCCATTATATTGCTGACGAAATTAGTCAACCATGGTCATTCTTACAAGTAAACGAAAACACATAGTAGAATACTCAGCTTGATTGACTGATAAAGTTTACATTTGAATTGTAAGTTTGATGAACTCTTCAAAACAGCATATACGCCACTGGAAGTCAAATCACTCAGAGTCTTGCCAGTAAGTGAGCAATATTTTGCAACATAAAAATAACGTATAACGCAAACAAATGGAGCAAGCAATGACAGATTCAACAATCAAACACATACCAACTGGCTTGCCGGTCAATCCTGAAGACCTAAAGCTAAAACGGCCTCTACAGCGACGTCGCTCAATCATTCGAGAATTCAGTTTGAACACCTCAACTCATGGCGTTTCCCGTATTGCTCGCAGTCAAAGTATACACAATCGTGTCTTCTGGTCTGTTACGTCTCTTATTTTCACCGGTGTTATGCTCTATTTTGTCATTGAATCGATTCGAGCCTATTTCAACTATCCAACACAAACATCGGTATCAATTGTTGAGGAATGGCCGCAAGCCTTTCCCGCAGTGACCATTTGCAATTACTCTCCACTTCGTTATGATCGATTTATTGGACCTTTCTTGAACTACACAAATACGCTGAACATAACGAACACAAATGACACAACTACACTCAATGAAACGCAAATGCTCTATATTTCACAGTTTTTTCAATATAAACTTCGCCGAGATGAATCGCTAGACGAATTTTTCTTTCCGCTCAGTTCCATGTTAATCAAATGTAATTTTAATGGGATGAATTGTTCGGCGGACAACTTCACTTCGTTTATTTCAACTGCACATGGTCTTTGTTACACATTCAACGCCAAATTAAAGAATACTATCGACGGCGGCGTACGCAACAGCGGTGATAATGGAGGCAATGGCTACCTTGGATTACGTTTCTATGTACACAGTCACCAATACGTTCCTTATACTGCACCGGGTAAGTGCACTGAAAATCGAAACGCATCAGCAAACTCTGACTCAGATTAAATTGCATCTTCACTTTGAGTTTTTCAATCTAAACCTCAAAGATAACATAGTTGATGTCAGAACAACTTTAGAAATAAAACTTTCAGGTCCTCCTCAAGGTCAGCATTAGTGATTTTATCTAGATCTCGTTTTGGCTGATAGTCACGGGCGTATAATTCTCGTAAGCTCAGTATTAGAACAACGCGATCTTCGAGTCAGAAGCAAGCTAGAATTTTCTCATAAATTGTTAGCTCGTCGAGCCTTTTTCAGGACGAATTGGATTGTCACAACAACTCACATTTCTGGATACTTTTCAGCTGTTGGTATGGTAGCAATGATTCATGATAACGCAGAGTTTCCTCGAGTCGATTCGGCCGGCATGCAACTTGCACCAGGGCGACAGCATAAATTGAGTTACACAAAACAAGCCAGTTTCTTTCTGCCCTCACCTTATACAACATGCAGCGACAATCTGAATCTTGGCTTGCAGTCAATGTTTAAACAATTTCAAGGTATTGATTATGGGTATTCGCAAATCAATTGCATTCTGGTTTGTATACAAACATACACGTAAGTGTACATTTTCCAGGAATCGATCAATCTTTAACTTCATTTCATGTTCATGATATCGCTATTTTTAAGGTATCAAAAATGTGGCTGTATTAATCCTTTCATGTGGACTATTCGTTCTGTTGTTCTACCTGGCACACGTACAGTGATTAATGGATCTCTTTGCGACATAGCTAATCTCTGTTATTATGAAGCAGCGAAAGAATTTTTGACCACACCATCTACTGTGTACAGTTTCTGCGAAGGCTGTCCAGAAGAATGTTCTACTGTCGATTTCACAGTCAGACTGTCCTCACTTTCAGCACCAGCCAGTTATTTAATGCCTGGGATCAAGCAATTCGTCGAATCATCTTCGATTCCTTTGCCTGCTAATTGGTCTACAACATGGTCTTCTGAGATTCAAGCAAACTACGTTGGCTTAGAAGTAGTATGCGAAAATACTCGAGTCACGAACTATACACGACAGGCTACACTCACTCCAGCCGTCGTTCTGTCGAATGTTGGAGGTCAAACAGGTCTTTGGATGGGTATCAGTTTTCTGTCATTGATGGAAATTGTCGAAATGCTCTATCGATTGATACGATCCCAGTATCATCGTATTCGAGGAAAAATTCGCAAGAAAATATTAGTGTATACCGTAAATGAATAGTGGATGGATAGCTTACCATAAACTCAATAAAACTATATGCTTTGTCATTGAGCTATTTTCATATTTATTTCCGAAGTAAACCTGTTCTTGCAATGTTATTGTCAATGTAATAGTCAATTTCTCGTTTACGGAACGTGACTGTGAGCCAACATGTCATTCTATATTTTTGCAAAGTATTGTGAAAACAAGAATTATAGAATTTCAGTAGGTCACGTTTGTTGAGAGTAGTTCTGTTGAAGATTGATGTTCGGGATAATGAGAATAATTTTATTCCGTACTATCTGCATGAAATTCACACACAACTACTGACGACACGAAACCGAGAATTGTCATTGAGGGATAAGGCAAGTTGTAACTACTCTCACTACCGTCGTAACACCGATATCACAGAATGTCTATCATCAGTTTTAGAAAGCAATTTATCAATGCGAGGAACTTCTTTTCAGAAGAATTTCTTTCGCGAGAGAATCCATTGAATATTCATTTGATTTTCTCATTGTTATAAATTCTATTAAGCATTCACGAGTATCATTCTTTCTCGTTCTTTCGTTTGTTTTAGTGTTGTTGTTCCACAATAGTTTTTGTTGGTGACTGAATTTGTTTTTCTATTTCTTTTATGTTTGCATCCGTAAGAGTATCAGCATCGCGACAGAGGAGTGTCGGAGCCTATCGTTCGGAACATCTCTCTGCTGGTATCGGCGGTTGTTGACGAGAGCAGAAGTATGTATTTGCCTATATTATCGTTTTTTTCTTCTCGCCGTGTTCATGTCTGTCATTCTTTCTCTTAACGATTCCTACGAGTTTTTGTAAATGCTTCAGGAGTCTTGCTCTTGAAGTTCAGCCTTCACCATTATCACTCATATATTAAGAAAAATTAATTAGCTCGCAAGTTTACCAAGGTAGTGAGCATGTCAGACAGCACGATTAAGCGTATACAGACCGACTTTACGATCGATTCCGAAGCTTTGAAGTTAGAACGACCTATACCACGACGTCGCTCAATCATCCGAGAATTCAGTTTGAATTCCTCGACTCATGGCGTTTCTCGTATTGCTCGCAGTGAAAGTGTACACAATCGTGTTTTCTGGTCTGTGTCACTGTTTATCTTTACTGGTATTATGTTCTTCTTTATCATTCAATCAATTCGTGCTTACTTCGGCTATCCGACGCAAACATCAATATCGATTGTTATGGAATGGCCGCAAGCCTTTCCTGCCGTGACCATTTGCAATTATTCTCCATTCCGTTATGATCAGTTTATTGGACCCTTTTTGAATTATACAAATACGCTAAACATAACAAATACAAATGACACAGCTACATTCACTGAATCACAAGCTGCGTTTATACGTGACTTTCTGCGATATAAACTCAATCAAAATGAATCGTTGAACGATTTTTTCTTCCCGCTCAGTTCAATGTTGATAAAGTGCACTTATAATGGATACAACTGTTCCGTGAATGATTTCACTTGGTTCATCACGCCGTTGTACGGGCTTTGCTACACATTCAATGCAAAATTAAAAAATACCACTTTGCGCTATAACGCTGACAACGGAAGTACTGGTTTGTTTGAAATACGACTCTATGCACACAGCCATCAATATGTACCCTATGTATCGAACGGTACGTGTAATGATCGGTTGACAGAAAGTTTCTGAACAGAATATCCGTTGTTTTTTTATCCCTTTGAAAGTCTATCCGACGAGACAGTCAAAATCTATGGTTTAAACGTAAATGTTTTCTTCACTTATTATGTGCATATCTGATCAGAAATTATGAATTTATTCAAAAGTAGTACGGCTAAGCTTAAGAAGCTTAATAAGATCGTCTGAAAACCGCACATAGATGTTTCCATCGGTTCCTAACGGCAGATCAGAAAAAAAAGTTCAAAAGACATATATATGGTTTCTTTTCGTTCTCTTTTTTTAATAAATAATTACATGCACAGCAATTGGCATGCTGGCGATGGTTCACGACAACACACAGCTTCCCCGTATTGAGACGGCTGGCCTCCCACTTGGGCCAGGACAACATTACAAATGGAGCTATACGAAACAGACCATTTTTTTCTTGCCATCACCTTATACAACATGCAGTACCAAAGTCACTCCTGGTATGCAAGCAATGTTTGACCAATTTCAAGACACTGATTATACCTATTCGCAAATCATCTGTTACGGTGTTTGCACGCAGGCATATGTGTAAGTTTGCATAGCTAGCCAAACATCTATATTCTGTAGAACTTCTCTACTTTAGCTATAAAAAATGTGGCTGCGTCAGTCCTCTGCACTGGTCCGCTCGTTCGGTTGTTCTACCCGGTTCGAATACACTCATTCGTGCCTCGCTTTGCAACTGGACCGATCCTTGCTATACTGCAGCAGCGACAGAAATTGCGAACACAATGTCAATATATACGACATTTTGCTCAGATTGTACACAAGAATGTTCCCAGGTCGATTTCATGATTAAATCATCCTCACTTTCAGCACCACCCAGCTTTCTAATGAATGACATCAAACAATTTGTTGAATCGTCTTCGATTCCAAGGCCTGCCAACTGGTCTACGACATGGCGTTCTGAGATTCAAGCAAACTACGTTGGATTAGAAGTGGCCTGTGAAAGTCCTCGAGTCACGAACTATACACAACAGGGAACACTCGGTGCAGTCGATGTTCTCTCCAATGTCGGTGGTCAAACGGGTCTCTGGATAGGTGTCAGTTTTCTATCCCTGATGGAGATCGTTGAAATGCTCTATCGACTGATACGATCCCAATATCACCGTATTCGACAAAAAATTCGCAAGAAAACATTGGTGCAAGCAGCACATGAATCATGTACAAATAACTGACAATCGAAACACACAAGAGCTAAATGTTTCTATACACATCTTGCTCTGTCATGTGACTATTTCTATATTTATTGGATAAATCGCTGTTGAATATTGCATCGAATCTACAGTCTGTTTCTAGTTTCCAAAAGATGCCACTGCTTAGGTTTAAAAAAGAGAAACGAGTAATTGTCTACAGTTAGTATTCTTTAGCGATCAGCGCATATGTAAAATATAAAATGTGGGAACATGAAGCCAGAAATTAGTCGTAGAAAAGTTGGGGAAATGATTTATCGATCATGGCTCTGTGATGATCATTCGAAGTATAATCCATTGTGAATGTTGTTCTTTGAACTTCTGATTGTTTGTTTACAATATTGAGTTTAGCACGACGCTGAATATGTTCATCATGTCCAAAAACATACTCGTTATTTTACATAAAACGCTATTTTCATCGATGAACACGCGTTTTTTTTCAAATAATTGATGATAATGCATGATTTGAGCATCATTTCACGCGATGTGCTTGAAAAGATCGATGTTCACCGATGGTTCCTGTCAATTTTTGCGCATGTCTCGACGGATTTTCGATAGACAACACTACTGGATAACTTTGATTTATTCGATCGAAAAACTCGCATTGCCTTAAGTTTGTCTTATTTTTACATTGTTTATCACCAAACTTGTTCCACTTCTGATTCATTTGTGTACACCCTATCTACATTGTAAACTTTTTTCTGTTGCATGTGTTGCAAACAGCTCAAGTCGCAATTATTTGCATCGCAAAATATGTCCCAAAAGTCAAATGTGTTGCAAAGAGCGACACTATTTGTGACACAAACAATTATGGTATGAACTGTTTGCGAAGCATACGACGGAAAAAAAGTTAACAGTGTATTTTCATCATTCACTTTAAATGCATTCTTGAATTCTATGGTTCAATCTTTTGGTGTTTTTAATCACCCATGCAATTACGTTCTTTCTCTTCTTATTGACATAACCAGATACAAAGTGTCCCAAAATTTCTGAGAATAGAGGAGAGCTTCAAGTCCTCTTGACGAGAAAAATTTTAGTAATATCATTTAATACATTAATATTTTCTTCAAGAGAGACAAATTCGCACTTTCTGCCAAAGATCAACAGTAGATGTTGGTTTTCTGTAATATGACTAATTCTTCAAGTTTTTAGATTTTCTCAATTTTAAAAATAATTTATCGGTGATCTTTGAGTTTTTGCAAGTCTCGCTGATTTCCGAGGCTTCATAGAATCCACTCTGAAGCTTTCACAGGAAGAACCGAAAACTTTCTGTCATATTCTAATTCGTAGAGCTTTTTCCGCTAATCATTTTGTGAAAAAATTTTCTTTTCAACATCAAGTGGCGGTGATAGAGTCAAAATACTGAAGAACATCAAATTATTCTGGAGCGCAATTTCCTGTGATATTTTGATCCGAACGCTGTCATTTGTTGATGAGCAGAAAAGTTTTTTGACAAAATGATTAGCAGAAAAGCTCTACAAAATGAAATATGTCAAAAAAATGTCGAAGATCTTTGTGTTTTTGTGGCTAACTATCATTGGAAACAACCGGTAAAAAAAGGCAAACTTTGCGTTGAAGTAGAGACATTCGATCTTTTCTGTTCATATGACTTTTGAGATCAGACTGTTGCAATGAGATGCGTATTAACAAATCTTATTTCTCGATACTTTCATTTCTGTTCTATGGACTACTTTGTGCCTCTTTTCTGAGTTGTTCGTATCCTTTCTATTCAACTTTTTTCGTCGTTTGTACTTTTATCCTTCTACAAATTCGTTTCATCAGTCGATCTTCTTCATCACTAATCAAGTCTCATTCCTCCAAATTGTGATCTGTCCATCAACTTCACTAATAGCTGTGATTTTTTGCCTTCTTGTCTTTCTCATTAGTCGCCATCGACAAAAAAAAACATTTTTTTCTATTTGACGATTTGAGAGTAAGTGGAATAAAGGAAACTGAGTTGTCATGTCAATGACAAATAGAGTTTCTTTTGTTATATTCTTTCATATCCACATGTTCATTTCGCTTTCTATCGTATGTTCTGAATTATCATTAGCTGCTCTGTCGCGAGCTCCAGCGTTGCTGCATCCACTTACGTCCATTCGCATTCTCAGTTGTCAGCCGATAAATTTTGCCAGCACTATTCAGTCTAACGTTATTTGATCCTACGTCATTATTTGCTCGTTTCTCTCTTTGTCAAGTAGAGATATCTCTTTTTTATACCGATTACTTGCTAAATAGATCGACAATGGCAGAATGTTAAGATGGTGGTATATATGACCGTTTTTGAACTCTTTTTTTCGTCTAAACAGGGCTGCGTCTATAACACTATTTTTCTTGTCTTCCTTCGTTCGCTATCACTCCACGTTCGCAGATATTTGTTTGTCTCATTATTCAATTTCTCTCACTGGCCTGTCCTTTCGAAATGTAATCATTTCCAAGAGAGAAAAAAAGCACTACTTCAACAGGTGAAGTAGCTGTGAAGTATGATGAAGTAGCTGTGGAGTAGAGTGAAGTATTGAAGTAGTGCTTTTTTCCCCCCTTGAATCATTTCATATTCATCACCTATTATTTATCTTGTCTTATGTCTTCACGTCTACCTGTTTGTAACTTCTTAAATTCTGTTCTCCAAAAATGCTCCCTCGCCACTTTGTCTTTCTCTTGCGACCGTCGGTCTACTTCCAATGCTAAACTTCCCGTTTATTTCGCGTCTTTATTCTCATTCAAGACTGATCATATCGTGTGATATATCTGCTAATGTGACAGAATGCGTTTTATGTCAGATAACGATCAGATGGAACTTTCACAGAAATCAAGTAACTTTTTGCTTTTTCTTTGAACTATCCGTCATTCTTGATGCATTCTCGACATTTTCGAAAATCCTCCGATTTTTTTATACATTTTTACTTTTAGTTCGAGAATATTCAAGAATATCGGACATTTCAACAACCAGCTGGAAAATTTACTCGATTTTCTATGAAAGTTCTATCAAATCATTTTATCATCAATTTGAACGTCTGTTCTTTGCCAAAATAATTGATGAATTTTGATGTTTTGGCGAAATAATCAATGCACTTTTTCATCGATGATTTTTATTTTCCGATACGATGAGGTTCCGGTCTCTTGATCTGTAGAAATTAAAATACAATGTTTTGGACTACGCAAAAAGAAACATGCAAATACGAATGGAGCATCTATTAATGTACCCCTTGTAGGAATATATTAAGTGGCAATCCAATTCAATCAAAATGGAGGAACCAATGCCGGATTCCACACTCAAAATGGAAGAACCAATGCCGAATTCCACAATCAAGCACATAGCGTCCATCTTTCCGGTCAATGCTGAAGCTTTGAAGCCAGATCCGACTGCACATCGACGTCGCTCAATCATCCGAGAATTTAGTTTGAACACATCCACACATGGCATTCCAGGTATTGCACGCAGTCAAAGTATACACAATTGTATCTTCTGGACTGCATCATTGCTTATCTTTACCGGTATTATGCTCTACTTTGTCATTCAATCGATTCGCGCCTATTTCGACTATCCGACACAAACATCGGTAGCAGTTATTGTTGAATGGCCACAAGCATTTCCTGCCGTGACCATTTGCAATTATTCTCCACTCCGCTATGATCGATTTATTGATCCTTTCTTGAACTATACAAATTCACGAAACATAACAAATACAAATGACACAACTACATTCACTTCATCACAAGCTTCGTACATACGTGACTTTCTGCAATACAAACTCAATCGAGATGAATCGTTGAACGATTTTTTCTTTCCACTCAGTTCCATGTTGATAAATTGTACTTACAATGGAGTCAGCTGCTCCACAAATGATTTCACTTGGTTCATCACACCGTTGTACGGGTTTTGCTACACATTCAATGCAAAATTAAAAAATGGTACTGTACGATATAACTCTGATAATGGAGCGATGGGCTTGTTGGAATTACAACTCTACGCACATAGCCATCAATATGTGCCTTACTTCTCGAAAGGTAAGTACCATAATCTGATCACCTGCGTTTTTTTTTCTTCGTTCTGTTTACTTCAATATCTTCCACATGAATACAGCTGTTGGTATGATGGCGATGGTTCATGACAACACACAGATGCCTAATGTTGATATGGGTGGTATGGAACTCGGACCAGGACGACTGCATAGATTAGGCTATACAAAACAGGCGAGTTACACTTTGGCATCACCTTATTCAAGCTGCAGTGATAGTATATATTTTGGCCTGCAAGTAACGTTTGACCAATTTCAAAATGTTGAGTATACCTATTCGGAAATCAATTGCTATATTGTTTGCATCCAGGCATATACGTAGGTTTGCATTACTGATTGAATAGTTATTTCATTTCGAATTTCTGCATTACAGCTATCAAAAATGTGGCTGCGTTAGTCCTTTGCGTTGGGCCTTCCGTTTGGTTGTTCTTCCAGGGACAAATACAGTCATTCGTGCGCCTCTTTGCAACTGGACTGATCCGTGCTATAGTGCAGCAGCAACGGAACTTATCAATTCACCATCACTATATATGGCATTTTGCCTGGGATGCGCACATGCATGTACGGTGGTAGATTTCACGGTTAAAACATCCTCACTTTCAGCGCCACCCAGCTTTCTAATGAATGACATCAAACAGTTTGTTGAATCGTCTTCGATTCCACTGCCTGCCAACTGGAACACGACATGGTCTTCTGATATCCCAGCAAACTACGTTGCCCTAGAAGTTGTCTGTGAAAATACTCGAGTCACGAACTATACACAAGACGCAACACTCACTGCAGTGGATGTTCTATCAAATGTTGGAGGTCAAACAGGTCTCTGGATCGGCATTAGTTTCTTGTCACTGATGGAAGTCGCTGAAATGCTCTATCGACTAATACGATATCAATGCTATCGTGTTCGAGAAAAAGTACGAAAAAGAACACACCAGCAAGTGACAGCAGCATCGGAGATGGATAGTTGACTATTGAAAGACACATGACTATGGAACTTCTTCTCGATTCTATTTGTCATTCAACTGTTTTCATGCTTCTGTAATAAATAAAGTCGCTTTTATAATAAATCCTTTATTATTTGTATGAATTACTTTTCATGACTGATATAAGCCCACACAATGGTGAAATTCGGCGATTTTTGGAACAAGTACGAAAATGCAGCAAGTATCAAAGCGAGGTTAGATACGAGGAAACTCCTCATGGCTTCTAGTCAGAGGAACATGCTAATCCTTTTTCTACAATAGTGATTGAATACCTAAGATCCAAATAATTTGATTTTGACATCGATTTTCATAGACACATAGCCTGATGATCTCGAACGGACATGGAGCAGTATAAATCTTTTTGTTTCAATTCTGAATAGCCCAAAAGAAATAGATGTTAATCAAGAAGTCACAATAACGTATATAGTTTCTATTATTCGTGCTGGATGGATGCAAGTGATTATCAGATAAAATAATGATCGTACGTGGTCATGAAAAACAAAATTTTGTCTACTAGTCCTTTCGTGACCTACACGTCGATGTAAAGATGAAATTTCCATGACCTTCTCTTCGTTAAATAATCAATGGACAGAAAAAAGAGAAAAAGTATGTCATTCTTATTTTTATTAATAAGAATTATCTTCAAGTAACAACAGCACTTTTTCGCCAGTAATGCTTCGATCATCATAAGAAGTCATTGAACCATGTTTCCTGCCATATGAAGAAATTGGAAAAAAGAAGACGAGGCATATCGTTACTTCAATCTCGCTAAAGAACTTCGCTGAAGTACGAGTGATGTTTCACACGTAAAACTATTTTATCAAAAGAGAATTGCTCAATCCAGTGTTTTCATATTTCATGTTCATAGATAAATCCAGCAAGTACTTTTCTTGGCAAATATCGATACGTATTTACTAGTACTATTTAAAAAATACAGCAAAAATTATGAGTATCTTTTTATTTATTCTACTTTCTCCATGTTGTTAAGGCATCGAGCGACAAATCTGTTCGGAGAACAAACTGTTCTTAGCTACGAGAAAATATTTTCTCCGATAACTACGCTCTTTGTCTTTTTTCTCTGTCGTTTGTAATGTGTTGATCGGCAACTTTATTTGACAAACGATATTTGAGACAAAGTTTCTCCTAGCTTTTGGAGCAAAGCATGTCTCTCTAAATCATTGCAATTTTCCACTTTTTTTCAAGAATGTTCGTTAATCCTCATTGATCGAAATCAGTCAATAAAATCAGTAAAATAGATTTCTTTCGAAGCATGATGTTCGACCTACTTCTACGATTACTATCGCTTATGATAACATGGAGAACAAACTAAAGGGTGACATCATGAATGCAAAGCAAACATAAAGCGTTGTAATATTCCACTTTAATGCTCTTCACACAATTCAGGACACAACAAGAAAAATGTGCGTAAATGCGCTTCGCACCCCCGTGACAGGCTTTTTTTTCTAAACGCGACACTTTTACTTATAAAAACACAGTATTCAATTGCCATCAATCAAAGAATGACGGATTCCACAATCAAGAATTTAGCGACCATCTTTCCGATCAATGCTGAAGCTTTGAAGCCAGACCCAAGTGCACATCGACGACGCTCAATCGTTCGAGAATTCAGTTTGAATACATCGACTCATGGCCTTGCCGGTATTGCACGCAGCGAAAGCATACCAAATCGTATCTTCTGGTCTGCTACGACTCTTATTTTCACTGGTGTCATGTGCTACTTTGTTGTGGAAGCAATTTCTGATTATTTTCAATATCCAACGCAAACGTCGATCACGATTGCTGTTGAATGGCCACAAGACTTTCCGGCAGTCAGCATTTGCAACTATTCTCCACTCCGTTATGATCGATTTATTGGACCCTTTTTGAATTATACAAATTCACTGAATTTAACAAATACAAATGACACAACTACATTCACTCAAAAAGAAGCATCGTATATACGTGATTTTCTTGGATACAAAATCAATCGAGATGAACCGTTGGTCGACTTCTTCTATCCACTCAGTGCCATGTTGCTGCAGTGTGTTTATAATGGATTCCCTTGTTCTGCAACCGATTTTACACCGTTTAATTCACCTTCGTACGGTCTGTGCTACACATTCAATGGAAAATCAAACAATATTAGCGGCAGTAAAATACGCCTCAACACTGATTATGGAGGAAAGGGCATACTTCTATTACGTCTCTATGCTCAAAGCCACGAATACGTACCTTATGTTTCGGCTGGTAAGTGCAATAATTTGGCTGAATGTTGACTTCAATATCTTTCACATTTATTTAGCCACCGGTATGATGGGAATAATTCATGACAATGCACAGTTGCCAATGATTGATATGGCTGGCATGCAACTTGGCCCAGGACGACATCACAAACTGAGCTATACGAAACAGACTACCTATTCCTTATCATCACCTTATTCAGATTGCACCAACAAAGTGACTCTTGGCATGAAAGCAATGTTTGATCAATTTCCAGGTGTTGATTATGCTTATTCGCAGTCTGCCTGTTATACTGTTTGCACTCAGGCATACACGTAAGTGTATATAACAAATCGAATATTTCTATCAAATGATGCAGAGATAGGAGAGTCCAGTTGAGCTAATCGAAACTTGATTTTCGGCTTCAAGACAATGTTTAGTGTGTGCCGAAATTCTTCTTGTCCTTTTTAGCCCATTTTAAATCACAAACATCGCATCTAAAAATAAATGTGAAGTTCACAAATGAGCATATTTATCTTAGATGAAATTTTTAATTTCTAGCTATCAAAAATGTGGCTGCGTCAATCCTATGCAGTGGGCCGCTCGTTGGGTTGTTCTTCCAGGCTCGAGCACAATTATTCATGCACCTCTTTGCAACACAAACGATCCTTGCTATGTGAAAGCAGAAACAGAACTTATGAATACACCATCACTCTGGGTCCTATTTTGCTCCGAATGTACACAAGAATGTACGAGTGTCGATTTCATAATCAAATCATCTTCGCTCTCGGCGCCGCCCAGGTTTCTATTGACTGACGTCAAGCGAATTCTTGAATCATCTTCATTTCCACTGTCTGCTAGCTGGAACACGACATGGTCTTCTGATATCCCAGCAAACTACGTTGCCCTAGAAGTTGTCTGTGAAAATACTCGAGTCACGAACTATACACAAGACGCAACACTCACTGCAGTGGATGTTCTATCAAATGTTGGAGGTCAAACAGGTCTCTGGATCGGCATTAGTTTCTTGTCACTGATGGAAGTCGCTGAAATGCTCTATCGACTAATACGATATCAATGCTATCGTGTTCGAGAAAAAGTACGAAAAAGAACACACCAGCAAGTGACAGCAGCATCGGAGATGGATAGTTGACTATTGAAAGACACATGACTATGGAACTTCTTCTCGATTCTATTTTGTCATGCTACTGTTTTTCATGCTTCTGTAATAAATAAAGTCGCTTTTCGAACATTTTCTTTATTATTTGAATGAATTACTCTTCATGAGTGATATAAGCCGACACAATGATGAAATACAGCGATTTCTGGAACAAGTACTAAAATTCAGCGAGCGACAAAGCGAGATTAGATATGAGAAAACTCCTCATGGCTTCTAGTCAGAAGAACATTCTGATCGTTTTTCTACAATAGTGATTGAATAGCTAACGAGAGAACGTCCCTAGGTGTCTGACGCCGATCGAGCTCATATTTGCCCATATGCAGGGGTCGGTGAGACTAGTGAAACCCCACAAAGATTTGTCACCATGCCTAGTCTTCCTAGAATTATGAGCATTTTACTGCATTGTCGACCAGAAATTCTCCCCACGAGTAGCTCTCGGTGTGATTAGATTGCCCTAAAAAATATCAGAACGCCGAATCACTCTCTTATGCAATATCTCGAGAAGGAATCGTGTGCTTCAAATGAAATTTTTAGGGCAATCTAATCACACCGAGAGTTACCTGTGGGCACAATTTCTGGTCTAAAATGCAATAAAATGCTCATAATTCCAGAAAGACTAGGCATGGGGACAAATCCTTTTGGGCTTTCACTAGTCTCACTGAAGCCTGCATATGGGCAAAATATGAGCCTGATCGACATCGGACATCTGGAGATATTCCTTCGTACGATGCAAATAATATGATTTTGAGATCGATTTTGATAGACGTAGTCTGATGGTCTCGAACAGAGATGAAGCAGTATAAATCTTTCTGTTAATTCTCTATAAGAACCCAAAGAAATTTAAGTGAATCAATAAGTAACGACAACGTGCTTGCTTAGTATTATTAGTGCTGGATAGATGCCAGTGATTATGAGATAAAATAAAAATCTTAGACGAACGGCTGTGTCCTGTACGCCACAAATGAGCAGATTATACTCGTTTGTGTCTTCATTCAGATGGGCAACGTTTGCGGTTACTACTACGATGTTGTGCACAAAGTGAAGCACCATTCTATTGATATCCCACAACCATCTTCTTTTAAAACTATAGAACTGAAATGCTATGCAATCTATTTAATGTCCAGAGTATTGGTGTCTGTTAATTTTTTTACTCTTATATGCTTGAATCTTTCTTCACTCCGAGTTATGCATGGTAAGCGGCAATGAACAACAAAACTTTATCTGCTAATCATTTTGTGACCTACGCGTCGATGTAAACTTGAAATTTCCATGACTTTCTCTTCGTTAAATAACCAGTGGACAGAAAAAAGAGAAGATATGTCATTCTTATTTCTATTAGTAAGAATTGTCTTCAAGTCACAACAGCACGTTTCCGCTAGTAATGCTTCAATTATTATAAGAAGTCATTGAACCATGTCTCCTGCCATATGAAGAAATTGGAAAAAAAGAAGACGAGACATATCATTGCTTCAATCTCGCTAAAGAACTTTGCTGAAGTACGAGTGATTTTTCACACGTAAAACTATTTTATCAAAAGAGAATTGCTCAATCCAGTGTTTTCATATTTCATGTTCATAGATAAATCCAGCAAGTACTTTTCTTGGCAAATATCGATACGTATTTACTAGTACTATTTAAAAAATACAGCAAAAATTATGAGTATCTTTTTATTTATTCTACTTTCTCCATGTTGTTAAGGCATCGAGCAACGAATCCGTTTGGAAAACAAATCATTCTTGGCTACGAGAAAATATTTTCTCCAATAACTATGCTCTCTGTCTCTTTTTCCTGTTGTTTGCGATGTGTTGACTGGTGACTTTTATTTGACAAACAATATTTGAGACAATATTTCTCCTACCTTTAGAAGAAAAGCATGTCTCTCTAAATCATTGCAATTTTCTACTTTTTTCAAGAATGTTCGTTAATCCTCATTGATCGCAATCAGTCAATAAAATCAGTAAAATAGATTCCTTTCGAAACATGATGTTCAATCCAATTCTATTGATTACTATCGCTTAAGATAACATTGAGAAGAAACTAAACGGTGACATCAACATCATGAATGCAAAGCAAATATGAAGCGTTGTAATATTTCACTTTAATGCTCTTCACACAATTCAGGACACAACGAGAAAAATGTGCGTAAATGCGCTTTGCACCCCCCATGGCAAGTTTTTATTTTAAATGTGCCACTTTTACCTAGAAAAACAGTATTCAATTGCCATCAATCAAAGAATGACGGATTCCACAATCAAGCATATCGCGACCGTCTTTCCGGTCAATGCTGAAGCTTTGAAGCCAGATCCGACTGCACATCGACGTCGCTCAATCATCCGAGAATTTAGTTTGAACACATCCACACATGGCATTCCAGGTATTGCACGCAGTCAAAGTATGCACAATTGTATCTTCTGGACTGCGTCATTGCTTATCTTTACCGGTATTATGCTCTACTTTGTCATTGAATCGATCCTTGCCTATTTCGAGTATCCGACGCAAACATTGGTGTCGATTGTTGTCGAATGGCCACAAGCATTTCCTGCCGTGACCATTTGCAATTATTCTCCACTCTGTTATGATCGATTTATTGGACCCTTTTTGAACTATACAAATTCACTGAATTTAACAAATACAAATGACACAACCACATTCAGTGCAGCACAAGCTTCGTATATACGTGACTTTCTGCAATACAAACTCAATCAAAATGAATCATTGAACGATTTTTCCTTTCCACTCAGTTCCATGTTAATGAGATGTACTTTTAATGGACTCGATTGTTCGGCAGACAATTTCACCTCGTTTATTTCCACTGCATATGGTGTTTGTTACACGTTCAACGCCAAATTAAAGAATACTATCAACGGCGGCGTACGCAACAGCGGTGATAATGGAGGTAGTGGCTATCTTGCATTAGGTCTCTATGCGCACAGTCATCAATACGTTCCTTATGCTACACCGGGTAAGTGCACGAGAGAGCGAACGTATCGGTAATCGCGATTCTGGCTCGACCGATACCATGTAAGAACGATCTCACCGTTTTCCGAAGGGATATACATATCACTCACAGAACACTGTTCGCTGTGTGTTTTGAACTATATCCATTGCAAATCTTACCGGAGAAGAACGATACGTGTGTGAAGGAGACAGCTATGCTATGAGCCACAATGTGACTGCGATTCAATGGAACAGTTTTCCACTTCTTTGTTAATGGCGTGGTCGTCTAATATGAATGAATAATGTTTGCATTAACTCTGTTAGTCTTGTAAGGCCATACATATCAGAAATTGACATGCTAAACTCGATATTTTACAACAGTTTCTGTCCAGCTTTTGTTGCGGCCGATGGTCCCGGTAGAATGGTTGCCATATATTATTTGTTAAGAGAACTTTGTCAGAGCTTCGCCACTAAAAAGATGCTAGCTCTCTGTGCTCTTGCTAGCATGAACAGTATTCTTAGATATCGTTGTCTCTGCAAGAAAGAAGATATAGTTTTGCGCCCGTTTCACGAAAGATACATGAAGTATGTGAAAAATAGAAAAATAATAGTATTCATGAATACTTTGCATAGCTTATACTATACAGGAGTACCTAACAAAAATCCGTGCTTCTATGTTATTCTCATGGAGTAGAGTCATTGTGCATTCGAAATAGACTAGTTACTGCATATATTGCGCTGGTTTGGGAAATTAATCTGTCCCAGTTTGACATATCTTCATCGTAGATAGCTTTGACGGCTGTTAGATTGAACGGTTTCTTTGCCTAATGCGAATGTATAATACACATGTTGATTTTCTAGCTGTTGGTATAATAGCCATGCTTCATGATAACGGAGAGTTCCCTCGGGTCGATTCGGTTGGGATGCAACTCGCACCAGGGCGACAGCATAAATTGAGTTACACAAAAAAGACCAGTTCCTTTTTACCACCACCTTATACAGAATGCACTGACAATATTAATCTTGGCATGCAAGCAATGTTTGATCAATTTCCAAGTATTGATTATGAGTATTCGCAAGCGGCCTGCGTTATATTTTGCATACAAAGCTACACGTAAGTGTGCATATTCCAGGAATCGATCAGTCTTTAACTTCATTTCATGCGCATCGTATCGCTATTTTCAAGATATCAAAAATGTGGCTGCGTGAATCCTTTCATATGGACTATTCGTTCTGTTGTTCTACCTGGCACAAGTAAAGTGATTAATGCGTCTCTTTGCGACGTAGCTAATCTCTGTTATTATGAAGCAGCGAAAGAATTTTTGACCATACCATCTATTCTGTCCAGTTCCTGCGAAGCCTGTCCAGAAAAATGTTCTACTGTCGATTTCACAGTCAGACTGTCCTCACTTTCAACACCAGCCAGTTATTTATTGCCTGGAATCAAGCAATTCGTCGAATCATCTTCGATTCCTTTGCCTGCTAACTGGTCTACAACATGGTCTTCTGAGATTCAAGCAAACTATGTTGCCTTGGAAGTTTTCTGTGAATCGACTCGAATCGAGAGCTTTACACAACAGGCGACACTCACTGCAGTCGATATGCTCTCCAATGTCGGTGGTCAAACAGGTCTCTGGATTGGCATCAGTTTTTTATCACTGATGGAAATCACTGAAATGGTCTATCGATTAATACGATATCAATGCCACCATATGCGAGAAAAAATACGAAAAAGAAGAACAAAAACAGAAACAAGGCTCTGACTATTTGATAGACGAGTGAAAAAGATGGATGTTTTTTCAAGTATTGCTTTTGTGAAATGAATGTACAATCAATAAATGAAATATAATGAATATCCTCTAGGACTTTGGTCGATTTCATCTTTGGAGAGGATGTATTGCAAGGAAAGGTAGATTTTGACAGCATTTGACTGCAAATTAAGTTAGTAGAACTGTGGATCACAGCTAATGGTTTTCTCATGAAAACTGGAACTCGCTTATTCTCAAAGCGGAAACAGATCAATGTGATACCATTATTCTATCAGAAATTGTGCGAATAGAATATGAAATAGTTCATATACCAGCCATAGTGTATGCAACAATGCCTGTGATCCGGTACATTGGGAATACTTTGATCTTTTCGGTTATGTGAGTTCTGGAAACTTTCCAAAATTCAGCTAGATACCGGTGTATAGCGGCTACAACGAATCCGACAACATAAATAATTATTAACAACCAACATACTCACTCCAACTGGTAGCACATTCAAGTTGAACTCTGTCTTTCATTCAGAGTCCTGTACATTAACAGGTCGTCAGATTTTGTCCTTCAAAGAATTCATCATCTAGAATGTAAGTAGGTCGTTTAACATACAGATACTGAAATAAATAGCATGATTCATAATCGCCCTCAGTTATATCAAGACTAATTGCTTTTTTTTTTTATTGACTATGTCAAATAAACACTATCATATTCAGTCTTGATGATTTACACACAAATCATGTCCACTCAATTAACACAAGCAAATAAGTATAAATAAAATCTGTAGCAACATGTTCTAAAAAAGTAAGGCCTTCAACAACAGATTAGTGGACTGATAGCTGACTATTGAATCATACACAACTAAGTGACTACTTATCCATTGTTTCTATGATTTAACTGTATAAAAGAAATAAAGTCGCTTTGACATGTTTCGTGTTATATAATTCGCTGTTGTTTGGGCGAATAGTGTGTAGCTCGGTCAATAAATGATATTTGGTTCTTTTTCGAACAAGTTCCAGAAAACAAGAAGTGTAAACTGCCAGTAAATAACTCTCGTTTGAAATGTGGTTGAAAAGCCGACGCGAATACGATCAGCAAGAGTGGCATAATTAGGTTCCTTTGAAAAGTAATCTTTTTGTTATTTATGGTGAAAAATCCGTCTTAATTCATACTTTTTACGGACAGATGAAGCACACATGCTGGCTCACTCGTCCAACTAACAGACATCTTAGACGTTACGAATTGTTTTTGGAGTCAAACAAAACAAATTAGTTCCTTCTAAAAAATCCATTCAAAGATATTGTTCCTTACATTGCGAAAGGTCGTTGACATTTCGACAGCAACAAATCCTAACGATTCTCTTATGTCCTCAATCGAATAGATCGAAGCTGATAATAATTTGAGTTTCGAATGATTTATATGAATGAACAGGCGAATAAGTTAAGTAGAGACGAGGCAGCGCGTCTCTCTCTGTCCTGGTTATCATTAATATCCAAAACGAAATGAAAGCGACCTGATCTTTCACGAAGCCGTATGTAATGAGAGTGTTTTTACTAAGAAATAGGTGCAAATGTTTATCAGATTACATAGCAGCGCTTCGTGAGACGGTTGAAAACTTATCCCGTCCCGTCCCGCATGCTGCTTCGCCGCTTTCACAAATTCGTCCCATCCCGTATCTGGATGAGATTAGGCATGATGCGAGACGCCAGACAAAATTTTCAATCCCCAAATGAAATCGCCTACAGAAACTCGTCGAAGATAATCAAGAAACCTTGACAGATGTTCTGTACGGTGAATAATGTCCCAAAATGTTCTAGTTCCATTGGTTTTCTCCGATATGCATCTCATAAGTTTCGTGCTGTGCCGTCCCGTCCCACGTTCCGCCATTATTTAAAAAAAATTGTCATATCCCATTCCATCGCGCATCACTAGTGTTCCGTCCCGCCTTTTCAAAAAGTTGTCTCGCCCCGAAGCGAGAAGGGATGCAGAGTCCTGTTATATACGATGTATAAAGGTGAAAGTGTTCCTTCTCTTCAAACAATAATATGACACATACAGTATATCACTCACGCGATTTGCACAGAAAAATGGCACTAATCCAAGGTCTGATAAAGGAAACAGAATTTGGTGGGCGAAAACAATCTAAGTCTTAAAGTTATCAAGATCTTGTAAAACAATCTATTCTGATTGAGAATTTTCACAGTTCAGAAACTTTCTTCGAAAGTCATTGATCATGCTTAATCGGTAAAAATCTTAAACTTTCTACTTAAATACCGTAGTTGAATAGCATGCTCCTATAACCCATATTGAGAGTCATAATCGCCTATGAAGACATTGAAACCAACCTAGTCGTAATGCATGCAAGGCAAATATAACACGTTATACTATTCTGCTTTCATGACTGGCACACAAATTATGTGGACATTAAGAGAGAAAAACATGCATAAATATCAATCGAATCACTGTAGGGTTTCCTTCAGAGCGATACTTCTACCTAATAAAAGCATAGTATTCAATTATATCAATCAAGCAATGTCAAACACAACTGTCAAGCATATAGCGACCGTCTTTCCGGTCAATGCTGAAGCTTTGAAGCCAGATCCGACTGCACATCGACGTCGCTCAATCATCCGGGAATTCAGTTTAAACACATCGACACATGGCATTCCAGGTCTTGCTCGCAGTCGAAGTGTACACAATCGTGTCTTCTGGATTGTGTCATTGCTTATCTTTACCGGTATTATGCTGTTCTTTGTCATTGAATCAATCGTTGCCTATTTCTCTTATCCGACGCAAACATTGGTATCGACTATTGTCGAATGGCCACAAGCTTTTCCTGCAGTGACCATTTGCAATTACTCTCCGATCCGGTACGATCGGCTTATTGGATCTTATTTAAACTATACAAATGCAATGAATATAACAAACACAAATGATACAACTACATTATCTTCAGCTCAAGCTCACCATATACGTGAATTTCTGCAATACAAATTCAATCGAAATGAATCGTTAAGGGAGTATTTTTTTCCGCTTAGTGCAATGTTAATAAAGTGTGCATATAACGGAGAAGATTGTTCGGTGGCCAATTTCACTTCGTTTGTTTCACTTATGTACGGTCTTTGCTATACTTTCAATGCCAAGTTAAAGAATACTAGCGACGGTGGTGTGCGTTTTAGCAGTGATCATGGGGGCAGTGGCAATCTTCAATTACGTCTCTATGCACACAGCCATCAATATGTACCTTTTATGTCTCCAGGTACGTATGACGAGAGGATCACACGGGATAATTCTTCGTATGTCTTTGTCCCTCTTCTCCAAATATATCTCCGTCAAAAAAACAGAATGAAATGAATCGCAGACCAAGATAGATCAATCTAATATCTCATTTTTGATTGGCATCATATAACTCTTCTAACTTTGTCGTTTGAATCCAATAAACCGTTCAGGAGTGTAGTCATTTTTTCTACATATTAGTAAAAAAAATCGATAGAATGTATTGGAACAAAGAACTATAGTTAAATTATTCACATAGAACTTTCTCAAAAGTAGCTCGTCGCATAAAAACAAGAGAGCAGATCCTATGCTAGAAATGTATTCTTGTGAACATCAATGAACAAATAGAAGCACATCAAGCTACATGTTGAAACAATATATCGCTTCAGAACTAGTACAATCAACTGTATTTGAATATCAAGATGCCAATGTCTAGGTGCAGTACACAGGGCTTATTAGTGATAATCTTAAACTGGCTTATGAGACTGCAAAATTGAACAAGCTCTTTGTTTGAATGCTAATGTATTGTTCATGCGTTTTCTAGCCATTGGTATGATGGCAATGGTTCATGACAATGCTCAACTACCAGTTATTGAGTTGGGTGGTATACAACTGGTCCCAGGGCGACAGCACAAATTGAGTTATACGAAGCAGACTAGTTCCTTTCTGCCATCACCCTACACACATTGTACCAACAAAGTGAATCACGCCATGCAACTATTTTTTGATACATTTCAAGGTACTGATTATGGCTATTCGCAGACTATCTGCAATACTGTTTGCACTCAAGCATATACGTAAGTGTGTCTTCTCGTATTATGGATTGATTTACAACTTTATTCTATGCTTCTAACATCGCTAAATCTAAGGTATCATAAATGTGGCTGCGTTAGTCCTTCGCAATGGGCAGCTCGCTCTGTTGTTCTACCTGGAACGGATACAGTCATTCTTGCGCCCCTTTGCAACGTTACTGATTCCTGTTATCCTAAAGCAGCTGCAGAACTTATGATCACACCATCAGTCCGAACCATATTCTGCGCAGACTGTCAACAAGAATGTTCTACTGTCGATTTCACGATCAAATCATCTGCACTTGCAGCACCAGCCAGATATTTAATGGCTGGTATCAAACAATTTGTCGAATCATCTTCAATTCCACTTCCTGCTAATTGGTTCACGACATGGCCTTCCGAAATTGAGGCCAACTATGTTGCTTTAGAAGTTGTCTGTGAATCGAATCGAGTCACGACCTACACACAAGAGGCGACAATCAGTGCAGTCGATGTTATCTCTAATGCCGGTGGTCAAACAGGTCTCTGGATTGGCGTCAGTTTTCTATCATTGATGGAGATCGCCGAAATGCTCTATCGTTTGATACGATATCAATGCTATGATGCGCGACGAAAACTACTAAACAGAACACCGAAGTAGCTGGTGAAAGGGTAATGGATGGACATTTAATCCATAAAAACATTGTACATTGCTAAATGACAGCTGACATATCCTTTGCTCATGATTTGCCTAATTTTATTTTTCCTGGCAGAATAAAATGGCTTTCGAAACGTTTCGTCAAACAATTAAGCTAATTCGTTTGTGAAAGTCATCTAAAAACAAACGTTCGTATTATGCTAGCATTTTTGGAGTAGATACCAAAAGTAATATGATCAACTTTTGTTACCAAGAGTTGCTCGTAAAAAGCTCATTTAGTATGTAAAAAAGTGGCGAGTAGTTTTATTCGATATGTTTATTTGACATAATTCGACGTTTCGAACGGCTATGCGTTCATTTTCAAGAACATGACGATGTACTTTGGATTGAAATTATGTGTACATACATATCCGATTTTTTATTTTGAAGCTCATATGCACCACGAGAAATAATTTTCTAAATAAATTTGATTGTGATGAGCATTGTTCGATCATTTGACATGTAGAAATGAACGCATAGTCGTTCGAAACGTCGAATTATGTCAAATAAACATATCGAATAAAACTACTCGCCACTTTTTTACATACTAAATGATCAAATAATGCTCATCACAATCAAATTTATTCGTAAAAAGCTGATATTGTATCTGTTAAGAGAGCTCGTGTTTTCCTAACAGAAAACGCTAATCTTTTTCCACAATAGTGATCATTGGTTAAAGCACACTACCCGCCTTAGTGGAATTTCTTATAAGTAAGAACTTGAAAACTTGAAATTCGCAAGTAAGTTCTTATACGTTTCTTGAGAATTACTTGAATTCCTTGAAGAAACAAGTCAGTTCTTAAGTTAAGAACTTGAATTAACTTGAGTTTCTTGATTTCTTACTGGGAATTTTTGAAGTTCTTATACGATTTTGTACCCAAGTTCTTGATAAGAACTTACCTGTCAGAAGTTCGTCTAGGGCGCAGACAGTATCAGAATTACATTGTTGTTGCTATCAGTTTGTCGGGATTTGTACGATATCTGAGACAAATTTTCACAAAACCTGACCGATCCAAAAACTGCAAAGCTTGTCGGAATTTCATAAAGTTTTTACATCATTTCAGTTAATTAAGTTGTCCATCGACGAACAAAAAATTAGTTCTGTAGGCGCCTAAAAGTCTAAACTGTATGCATTCGATTCACAAGTGTGCAGCAAAAAATTAGTGGTCGAAGAGTTCTCTCATTACCTGACGCTCTCTGGCTTCATTCTATGATTGAGTTTTAAAGTAAAAAAGAATAGATACTGGAGCGAAAGATAGAAAATGTACTCTTTAGAATTCAACTAAAAGTGAGTGAGACTTATGTGCCGCGAGTATATACGACCATCTTTGTGGTTTCTTTCGATGACCGTTCATGTGAATAAATTTTTTGTTTCTTTATTATCGTACAAGAATTAGATGAAATCTTTCTATAGATCGAGAAGGATTTGTAGTAAGTCGACACAAATTCTGATCGTTCGTAGAAGAGTTCCTTGAAGAGTCCTGTTGAACTAGAGAGTAACGAGCAGCTGAGCACAGAAGTATATTTTACACGAAGAATCGACCAAAATCACGAGAACAAACTGATAGACATGCACATTACACTTACAAGAAAATTGATTGATCGTGTTAAAGAGATATTCACTCATTCAAAAATTTAATCTTGAGAATTTATAAGATCAATCTCAGAAGAATTGTGAAATCATAGTAAAGATGTATAAATTTACAATCAGAATAAACTATTCTGGTAGTCTGCACAAATGAGACGAACCGATATGACTGAGATCTTGTATCGACTGTTGCGATGTACGCAAAGAGTTTTCGTTCAGACTTTTTGATCTTAAAAAATACTGAGTTGCGTTTGTACACCAATCAGAGTATAACAATTAACAGACAAATGACTTTCAATAAAGATCGAGCAATACGAGCGTTTTTCTATTTAGACGAAACTATTCCTTGCTCTATGAACAACAAAATGATATATGAGTTCTACAGAAGATCTAACGCTAAAAATCCCCAAGTTAACGCTTTCGCGGCAATGTGGGCCACCGATGCGCCACGCTATATTTTAACAAGAAATTGAATAGAAAAGCGCTTTCTTTTGCTTTTTTCTTAGGCAAGAAGGTAAACATAATGTGTGATCTGCTCTGCCTACGCTATTTTGTTGAGTCCTTTATTCCATAGCATGATGCTTCTTGTTAAAACAATCAACACAAAAAATTATCAGAGTCAAATAGAAGGTTTTTATTTTTTGTTTGCCGTCGCAAAGCTCGCTTCTCTTGATTGTTGTTTCCTTCCTTTCTCATAGCAACCAATATAGCATCTACAGACATTGGGCGTAGATTCTTTCTTTCTTTCGTCGAGCTTGTGATCAGATAGTTTACGCTTCAAATTATTTGTTGATTGTTGCTTGAAACTAGGTTTCAGCTTCTCGAATGGCGTACCAAGGAGTAAAGATCGTACAAGATTTTCACAAAACTGTAGCATAGTCATATGCCTTGTGTCGTAACTTTTCTTGTAAATCAAATAGGCATTAACTATTGTCGTTTCTAATATCGATTCAAATGCCACCTTGTGATACCATTTTATAGATCGTCTCAGACATGTATAGCTGGCCCGAAGCAACAATCAGCAAGTAATTCGAAGCGTAAACTAGCTGATCACAAGCTCGAAGAAAAGAAAGAATGTATGCCAAATGTCCGCAGATGCTATATTGGTTGCTATGAGAAAGGACGGAAAGAACAATCAAGAGAAGCGCGCTATGCGACGGCAGACAAAAATAAAAACCTTGTGTTTTGACTCTGATAATTTTTGTGTTGATTGTTTTAACAAGAAGCATCATGCTATGGAATAAAGGACTGAACAAAATAGCGGCAGCAGAGCAGATCACACATTATGTTTAACTTTCTGCCTAAGAAAAAAGCAAAAGAAAGTGCTTTTCTATAGTTTCTTGTTAAATTTTCTTGAATAAAAAATTACAAGTTCAGTTTTCAGGGAGCAGGTCAAGTGCTGAATACCAAAAACACGTTATTGAACGTTCTTCTTTGTATTTTCTGAGCCACTCTGACCCTTCGCTCGTTCTTACGTACACTTCAATCAAAATTATGAATCACTATTTCTACATTAAACATTATAACCTTCTCCGTTTGTCTATTTTATAGTTCGCAAATACCATACAAATGATTTACACACAAATTTTATGCACTAACTGAGCACAACACACATATATAGTTAGAAATGAAATGCTAACTTATGTCTTTTAAAAACGATACACATGACGGAAAAAGCGTAACATTTACGCAAATGAGCGAAACGATGACAGACACTACGATCAAGAATTTAGCTACCGTCTTTCCACTCAATCCTCAAACTTTGAAGACCAACCCGGCCGTACTCCGGCGTCGTTCAATTCTTCGAGAATTCAGTTTGAATACGTCGACACATGGTCTTCCCGGTATTGCACGTAGTCAAAGTATACCCAATTGTATCTTCTGGATTGTTGTATTTCTGTCCTTCACCGGTATTATGTTGTATTTTGTCACTGAGTCGATCTCTTCCTATTTTCAATATGAAACACAAACATCGGTGACTTTTGATGCAGAGTGGCCACAACCCTTTCCTGCAGTGACTATTTGCAACTATTCACCACTTCGATACGATCAATTCATTGAACCCTATTTGAACTATACAAATGCGTTGAACATAACAAATACAAATGACACGAATACATTCACGTCAACTCAAGCTTTGTATGTCAATGACTTTCTGCAGTATAAAATCAATGCAGGCGAATCGATTAGCGATTATTTTTATCCACTCAGTGCAATGTTAATGAAGTGCGTGTACAATGGATTGAATTGTTCAGTTGATAATTTCACGTATTTTACATCACCTGTGTATGGTCGTTGCTACACATTCAATGCCAAATCAAACAAGACAAACAATGGAGAAGTACACTATAACAATGAAAATGGTGGTCGCGGAAACCTCGAGCTGCGTCTCTATGCACAGAGTCATCAATATGTGCCTTATTTTTCCGATGGTAAGTGCATTGGTTTTGTAAAATAATATTTTATCGAAAAAATTGTTTCATAGGCGTTGGCATGATGGCAATGCTTCATGACAACGTGCAAATGCCTCTCATTGATTTGACTGGTATTCAATTAGCACCCGGGCGAAAACATAAATTGGGCTATCACAAAAAGACCAGTTACTTCTTGTCGGAACCTTACACGTCTTGTACTAAGACAGTGACTCCCGGAATGCAAGCATTGTTCGATCAATTTCCCGGTTCGGAATATGCGTATGAAGAAGAGACTTGCTTCGAAGTTTGTTTACAAAGTTTTATGTACGTGCAATCAATTATTGTCTCGTTTATACTGTTGATATGTGTTCTTTCTATGTAGTTATCATGCATGTGGTTGCGTCAATCCCTTTGCATGGGCCTATCGTTCTGTTGTTTTGCCTGGGACAACAACAGTTATTAATGCACTTCTTTGCAACATTTCGGACACATGTTATGGTGAGGCAGCAGGTATCTTGAGAGCGTCAGAGTCAATCACGACGGAGTACTGTGGCGCTTGCGCACAAAGCTGTTCCACCGTCGAATTCATGACCACATCCTCGTCTATCTCAGCACCACCGCAATGGCTTCTGTCTGATATCAAAGAATTTGTTGAATCATCTTCGATTCCTTTGCCTGCCAATTGGTCCACGACATGGACGTCCGAAATTCAAGCCAACTATGTGGCTATCAATGTCGTATGCGAATCGACTAATATTGACAATTATACTCAAACAGCGACGCTCACTGCAGTTGATGTGATTTCGAACGTCGGAGGTCAAACAGGTCTCTGGATTGGCATCAGTTTTTTGTCGTTGATGGAAGTCGCTGAAATGTTATTTCGACTTGCACGTTCTCAATGTCGTTCATTTCGGAGAAGGCGTTGAAGAAGATCGCAAATGAACGAAATCCGCAATCTGATTGTGTAACGAACAAAACGTTTCTTGTATTTCTAAAGAGAACATTCTAGTGGCATGACCTGTTTTTGTTTTAAAATAATCATTTAAAATCATTGCTCTATATATTTTATTTTGACAGAAGAATTGATCGAATGGTTTACTTTAACAGAAAATTGGTATATTGACTTGTGAAAACGTAAACATGTCACAGCAAATAACACCTGATCCAAATGTAGGACACACGCTATTCTTTCTCGTTATGAAATCCAAGAAAGAAACGCAGTCATTCATATTTGTCATTAAATCCGAAGGACTTCCACGCACCATAAGCAAATAAACAGCTATGTAATGGTTTGCAAACACTGACTCTGAATACACACATATATCAAATGATGTTTCTTTCTTTTCCAATCGAGCTGCTGAATTTGATTACGACCAATCGATCCGATGGATTTTAGAAGAAAAGGAAAGTTCTCTCAGTAATCTTTTGCATCCGATCTAAAAAATGACATTAACACATAATATTCTTACAGAATTCTTCGAATTCCAACTGCTTCGGACATAGTTCACAAATCGAAACAGAGAAATGATGACTGTCTGCGAAGATTTGTTGATAGGATAGCGCAACGCCTGTAAATAGTGACATCTACTATTGACGAAACTGCACAAATGTGTATGTGAGCACTGCCATGGCCTCTGTTTTGTCAACCCTCATTTACTGCTAGCTGTCTGTCTGTCTGTCTGTCTGTTTTCTTGGTAGCCGTACGTACTTGCATATATCGACCGAGCCATCGTCCGTCCGTCGTCGCTCTTTTTTTCTCACTCATTCGTCAGTACATTGTTGTTGTTATTTCATTGTTACGTGAAAATGAACGAATTTATTTTGTCTCTCTCTCTCTCTCTCTCTCTTCAGATCTCATACCATTCTGTCTCTTAATCGAACTAACACCATGGTGCAAACAAGTCCCACCCCGTTCGATGTAAGCTATTTGATTATTCCGCTTTTTTTCTCTCTACTAATCGTCGTTATTTGTTCCAAGGTGGGCCGTGCATTCGTCCATCAGTATTATACACTCCTACACCAAGCGCCGCAACTGCTTCACCGGTAAAAACAAATTTTTTATTTTGAAATTTTGGAATTTTTATTGGTCAAAATAGATTCTATTCAACGGATAGTACATTCATTCATGGTGGTGTCGATCGCCCGGGCAGTGTTGAACAGCCAGCTGTGGGTCCGGAAAATATTTCCCGACGAATAAACGATCTTAACTTGCGCGATTGTCACGCTAAAATTCGTCAGGTCGATTCCCACCCAACAATTGGTGATGGTGTTGTTGTGCAGGTGAGTCGGAATTTTTTTCTTCTTCTGGAGATCAAAACAATTCGCTTCTCATCATTCAAGGTCACTGGTGAATTGTCGAACAATGGCGATCCTATGCGTCGATTCATGCAAACATTCGTATTGGCTCCGCGACAACCGAAAAAATACTACGTTCAAAACGATATTTTTCGCTATCAGGATGAAGTCTTCGACGATGGTTCGGATGAACCGGATGAAGACGATCGTTCCAGTTCGCACATCTACGGTGACACCATCTCGAATCCGGTACATTGTGGATTTATCGGAGAATTATGAACAATGAAATTACTTTTCATTCTAGGACAAAACTTCGAATGCGGGATCGTCGGCAGCAGTAGCGGCTTCGCAACAACCATTGCTTGTCACTGCTACTTCGCGACCATCGCTGGATGAACAACAGCCTTTGCCACCGCGTGGTAGTGGTTCGTCAATGGGAGTCGACAACACACTCAGAGGAGCTCAACAACCGAGTCCGGCTGTTCGTCCACAGGAACATCAGCACACTGGTTCGAATACTTTGTAAGTAGAAAATAAAATCAACGAAGGCGAGACTTTTTATTTTGTCAGAAATGGCTTTTCGACTGGTAGTGTCGGCGAATCGACTGGTTATAGTACACTCGGTCATGGTCATATCCAACCGCAATCAGAATCTGTTTCATCACAACCGAGCCCACGTCCACCCACTCATCAGGCTCCCCAAGAAAGCCAACCACAATCGAACGGTGGTAATGTAACAAGTCAACAACAGGCTAAATCATCTGCTCAAACACAACAGCAGCCCACAACAACTGAAGGACCAAGACCTGAAGGAAGTAAGTCATCTTCAAATCTTATCTCAAAGCATGATTAACATTCAAATGTTTTTTTTCCAATCTATTTAGCATCGTACGCTGGTATTGCCAAATTGCATTCGGCTACCGGTCCGACACCGAGTGCAAGTTCCACTGGTCTTGCTCCGTCGTCGACACCACGCGGTGGTTCAACTTCATCATCTGTAGCGGCACCTTCATCTCAATCCACCGGTGTCCCGCAACAGCTACAACAACAACAGCAACAACCGAATGCCACTCGTCCTCCAGGTGTACCAGGTGTAAAAGTGCCTCCGACATCGGCCATTCGTCCGAACAGTGCTCAACAATCTTTTCCACAACAGCAACGAGGCGGCGGCAATTATTACCAACAACAACAGAATGCTCGTGGAGGTCCTTGGAATGACAATCAACAAGATCATAGTCCTGCACGTCGATCCGGTGTGAATGTGATGACAGCACCCAATGAACAACAAGTTTTTGTTGGTTCATTACCGTTGGATTTTACCAGAGAGATGTTGATCGACTGTTTCAGTAAACATGGCAATGTACTCGACGCAAAAATTCATTCGCCTGCGCATGACAACAATAAGAAGGTTTGTGTTTGTTGTTTGTTTTCATTGTTAAAAGACTGTTGTTCTTATTGTAGAATTTTGGGTTTGTCGTTTTTGATAATGCCGAAACTGCATCGAGAGTTTACAACATGGAACATGTCATGTGGGGCGATACTCGCCTCAATGTCGAACAAAAAACACAACGAAGCTACCCACCCGGTGGCAATATAAATAATGGACCACAAGGTGGTGGTCGTTCAAGTAACTATCAGTCACGAGGTGGTCGAGGCGGAAATCGACCACCGTTCCGTAGTGGTGGTGGACCGGGTGGCAGCAATCAACGACGCGGTGGTGGTGGCGGTGGTCCATTTACCAGCAATTCACCAGCACCATTTGCCGGAGGCGATGACAACGAGTATCGAACCAACAAACAACCACCACCACAACAACAACAGCAGTGATCGGCAGACAATGGACGAACGATCTCTCTCTCTCTCTTTTTGTTCTCTCTTTCGCGCGCGACTTACATACATTCAAAACCTTTTTTCTCTCTCCTCTCTATCATGATATGAACAGTTGCGACGATGGACGACCTCCTTTCTGTCTCTCCGTTTTCTTGTTGTTACCATTCTCTTGTTTTATACGAATTTCATATTTTGTTGGCTATCCGACACGTAGACATGAAACGGGCGCGAAAACATCAACACAATCACTGTCTTTCAACACCATCGACTGCATTCTTCAAATCTTAACAGCTCCTCGTTTCTTTTTTTCTCTCTTTCTCTCTGCTTGCTTGTTTGTTTCTTTGTTTGTTTGTTCTTTGGTCCTCTTCTCTGTTGGAACGCTGTATCGCCGTCAGTTTTTTTTTCTTTCTCTTTTTTTTGTACACATCAAACACGTACACACGCACACACAGGCGATTCGGCAAAGCAGACGGATGAGTCCTTCCTTACAGGCAGCTAAGTGTGAATAAAATGATGAACGCAAAAACAAAAATGGCCATACGTATCGTGTGTAGAATTTATTTTAGTGTTAAAATCAATCTACTTTTTTGCCAATCGACGTTCGATTTCAAGTGCCGGTTCGATTGCTTTGACAATAGCAGCTTGATTTTCTTCGCTAATAGGCAAGAGTGGAGCTCGGGCAAGACCACCATAACCTAAGACTTTGTGCATGGCCGATTTGAGACCACCAATTCCTTGCCATCGAAAAAAGGCCTGATCCGGACCGACAAGTTTGCCTTGAAGACGTTGAATTTCTTCCCATTGTTCTTTCGATGGGTGCTTTTGCTGCTCGGTGTAAAGCGAAAATAGGCGAACAACCGTACGCGGTGCTATGTTGCCGAAGCCTGGCACACAACCTTGCGCGCCGACGGATAAGAATGGCAGAAAATTTTCAGCCGAACCACTCATCACAGTAAATTGCTTGGGATCGGTATGCTCGCAAACATAGGCAGCTTTGCCAACATTTCCATCAGTACATTTGATGCCGACAATATTCGGATGTGCAGCCAATTTGACAAGCGTTTCTTGTGGAATGTCCAATTGTTGCGTGACACCGGGAAAATTGTAGATGACAATTGGTAATGGTGATTTATCGGCCACTTGCGTATAGAATGCTTGATGGACATCGGATCGATTGGGAACCCACGCGAGAAAGTACGATGGGGGCAAAACCATGGCATACTGTGCTCCATTCTTTGCTGCTTGTTCGATTAAACGAAGTGTACCACGCACGGATTCATTCGAGCAACCGGCGAGTAATTTCACTTTGGACGAAGCTGATGCATCGTCGATAGCCTTGCGAGCAGTGCGTACGACGAGTTGACGCTCTTCTTCATTCAAATGAACTGCTTCACCGGATGAACCCATGCAAACAACACCTTGAACGCCGGCTTCGCATAGAAAAGTCACATGGCGAGCCAATGTTTCGGCATCCACCGGCTGTTCATCGACTGGTTTATCCTGAAAAAATGTCGGGATGGGCACGTAAACACCGGGAGGCAATGCAGTAGTCATGTGTGTGTTGTTTCTCGATCCGTCGAAGCGAAGAAGTGAATCGTATTCTTCCTCTTATCTTATCATACTTGTATTCACCTTTTTTTCTTCTCATGTGTCTACCTCTATCTATCTGTTGTTTCGTTCGGTCGGAGGTCATCAGCATCGTGTTCCGGCCCTATGCCTCGTTCTTTTCTTTCTATCTTATTCTCTCGATTATTGCAGCAATTTGCAATTTGAGAGTTGGGTTGTTGGTCGTATGAAGAGAAAATTCAATTACGATTAATCGATCATTAAATGCGAGCAACTATTTCTGATGATAGTGTGAGCAAAATCACGAATGGGAACGCGAACCGTTTAGGGAATACGACTACACACAAATAGTCGAGTGATGTGACGACGCAATATAACTAAGAAAGAGGGAGAGAATCCACATGTAAATGAGGTTTTTTTCTCCACCATATAAAATCACAGTGAGACGTTCGATTGTCAGACATTCCCTGTTTTTCTTACAATGGCAACCAACTCGACATCCACGCCTCTTTGGAATTTTACCTTGCCGATGGTTGTGGCTTCATCTACAGCAACGAATAATACTGAGCAACAGCAAACATCGTCGACTACGAGTGGCATTGGCGAACGAAAGCAACGAACATTGCGTTTGTCGATCAATGCTCGCGAACGGCGACGCATGCACGATCTCAATGATGCACTAGACGAGCTGCGTTCCGTGGTTTGTATCTAGTCGAATTGTAAATAAACTATTCCCGTCTATTTTTCTTATCAGATTCCCTATGCACATTCACCGTCTGTTCGGAAGTTAAGCAAAATATCGACACTCTATTTGGGTGAGTTCGGCGGTTCGTCATGTTTACAGAAGATGAGTGAAGGTTTTTTTTCAGCGAAAAATTTTATTCTTCTCCAAGCGCAAGCTATTGACGAGTTGAAGAAATGCGTCCTTCGAGCGAGCATCATGAGTGGACAAGCCGGATCGATTGTACCTCAAACAACAACTATCGATTGTATGCAACAGATCAAACAAACTCATGAAGAATAGATAATCGACTTCACGGACCATTTTGTTCCGTTTATTTTTCACGAAAAAATATTCTCTGATACTGAAATAATCTTAGAGTACCTAGAAAAAAAGTCTCTTACTTTGCGATTTTGATCAGGGTCATTTATGGATTATTCTAATCGATTACATGATCTAATTGGCAAGACATTTCGTTGTTAGATAGTTATCAACAATTTTAAGGAGAAGGAAATTCTCTTTTCGAAGTGCATTGAATAAATTCGTCATTATAAAAATATTTGCAGAACACTTTCAATGTACAATCGCTCGTAAACAATTTTTGAGATGACATCTCTTCTATTGTTCATTGAGTGAAGTTTCACAAGTTCCAAAGGCCGACTGAAGTTTACAAAAATAAAATTCGGAAAGGTTTTTGTTTTTCATTGATTCTCTCAATCTTTAAACAACGCTGCTTCATTCATTGTCGAAAGAAGTATTAAAATATTTCGGTGATGCAAGCAAGCATGTTGTTAGTGTAACGAAGTAATCGAGCTACCACTGTCCGTTGAAGTACTACTTTTATCTGGACTTGAAGTTGCCCCGGATGAATGACTTCTTGAAATTTCTTTAAACAAATACGTTAACCAAGGAAAAATGCAGATAAAAATTCCAAGCAGCATTGTGCATGTTTCTTTTCAATGGCCTTGCTCATTTTTTTATCATCGCTCACACTCATCTCATCGTCTTTCTCACGTCCTTGCATTTTTTTTGTATCTTTCCATTTGATAAGCGAAGCTTAATATTTGCATACTACACATTCACATATCCGTGGCCATATCGACCAACATATTTTCTCGTGCTTCTGCCAACTTCACCTATAAAACCTGCAAGCTCAAGTTGTTGCAATCATAACACAAGTACGTCAGTGATTCGATCAACGACGACATGTATACTGAAGGCTTTTTCACTTGGCACAACGGCGATCGATACGAGGGACAATTCAAGAATGGCACCTTTAATGGAAAAGGCACGAAATACTATGCCGATGGAGACCTGTATGTTGGTGATTGGGTCGACGACAACATGTGTGGTGAAGGCGTCTTTACCTGGTCCAACGGCGATCGATATGAGCGTAGATATTCACAAATGTCTCGTCATCATTAATCTCATGATGAAATCTACGTCGATTCATGATCGACGCAATGAATGGACATTCACTGGGACAATTCAAGGATGACAAGAAGAACGGACAAGGCACTTTTTATTTTGCTGATGGCAGGACGTACGTCGGTAATTGGGTCGATCACAGCATGTCTGGTGAAGGCGTCTTTACCTGGCCCAACGGTGATCGATACGAGGGAAAATACAAGGATGACAAGAAGAACGGAAAGGGTACTTATTACTTTGCTGATGGAAAGAAATATGTCGGTAATTGGGTCGATGATAAAAGAACCGGTCATAGCGTTGTCACCTGGCCCAACGGCGACCGATACGAGAAGAGATGTTCACAAATGTGTCAGCATCATCGACATCATGATGAAGTGTTCCTCGAGACATGATTGACATAACGAGCGAATGATCACTGGGACAATATAAGGATGACAAGAAGAACGGAGAGGGCACCTACTACTTTGCTGATGGAAGGAATTATGTCGGTGTTTGGGTCGATAACGTCACGCCTGATCATGTCGTCCTTACCTGGCCCAACGGCGATCGATACGAGAGGAGATATTCATAAATGTGTCATCATGATCGATCTTATGATGAAGTGTTCGTCGAGTCATAGTTGACGCAATCAATGGACAATCACTGGGAGAATACAAGGATGACAAGGAGAACGGAAAGGGCACCTACTACTTTGCTGATGGAACGAAATACATCGGTGATTGGATCGATAGCAAAAGAACGGGTCAAGGCGTTTTTACTTGGCCCAACGGTGATCGTTATGAGATAAGATGTTCATAAATGTCTCGTCATAATCAATCCTATGATGTAGTCTTCGTCAAATCATAGTCGACGCAATGAATGGACATCCATTGGGACAATACAAGGATAACAAGAAGAACGGAAAAGGCACCTATTACTTTGCGGATGGAGGGAAGTACTTCGGTGATTGGGTCGACGATAACATGTCCGGTCAAGGTGTTTTGATCAGGCCCAACGGCGATCGATACGAGAGAAGATGTTCACAAAATGTCTCGTCACCATGGGATTCATGATGAGCTATTCGTCGAGTCATTGTCAACACAATCAACGAACAATCATTGGGAGAATTCAAGGACGACAAGAAGAACGGAAAAGGCACGAAATATTTTGCCAACGGAAACAAGTACGTTGGTGATTGGGTCGACGACAAACGAGAGGGTCAAGGCGTTTTGACCTGGTTCAACGGCGCTTGCTACGAGATGAGATGTTCACAAATGTTTCGTCATCGTTGATCTCATGATGAAGTATGTATCAAATTATAGTCGATGCAATGAACGAATAAGCACTGGGACAGTTTGAGGATGACAAATTTAACGGAAAAGGCACCTACGAGTATGCCGATGGAAACAAATACGTCGGTGATTGGATTGACAACGAAAGAACGGGTGAAGGCGTCTTTACGTGGCCCAACGGTGGTCGATACGAGGGACAATTCAAGGATGGCAAGAAGAACGGAAAGGGCACGTATGACTTTGCCGATGGAAGTAAATATATCGGTGATTGGATTGACAACGAAAGAACGGGTGAAGGCGTCTTTATCTGGCCCAACGGTGACCGGTACGAGGGACAATTCAAGGACGACAAGAAGGATGGAACGGGCACGAAATACTACGCCGATGGAAACACATACGTCGGTGACTGGGTCGATGACACAAGGTCTGGTGAAGGCGTCTTTACCTGGTCCAACGGCGATCGATACGAGGGGAAATGTTCACAAATGTCTCATCGCCGATCTCATGACGAAGTATTGGTCGAATCATAGTCGACATAACAAACGAACAACGACTGGGGCAATTCCAGAATGGCAAGTTGAATGGAAACGGTACGAAATACTTTGCCGATGGAAAGACATACGTCGGTGATTGGGTCGATGACACAAGGTCTGGTGAAGGTGTCTTTAACTGGCCCAATGGTGATCGATATGAGGGAAGATGTTCGCAAATATCTTGTCATCATCGGTATTATGATGAAATGTTTGTTGAATCATAGTCGACGCAAAGAACGAACAAACACTGGGACAATTCAAGGGTAACAACTTTAACGGAAAGGGCACCTACCAACATGCGAACGGAAACAAATACGTCGGTGATTGGGTCGACAACAAAATGTCTGGTGAAGGCATTTTTACCTGGTCCAACGGCGATCGATACGAGAAGCGATGTTCACAAATGTCTCATCATCATCGATTTCATAATGAAGTGTTCGTCGAGGCATGATCAACGCAATGAACGAACAATCAGCGGGACAATTCAAGGATCACAACTTTAATGGAAAGGGCACCTACCAACATGCCGATGGAAACAAATACGTCGGTGATTGGGTCGACAACAAAATGTCTGGTGAAGGCATTTTTACCTGGTCCAACGGCGATCGATACGAGAAGCGATGTTCACAAATGTCTCATCATCATCGATTTCATAATGAAGTGTTCGTCGAGGCATGATCAACGCAATGAACGAACAATCAGCGGGACAATTCAAGGATCACAACTTTAATGGAAAGGGCACCTACCAACATGCCGATGGAAACAAATACGTCGGTGATTGGGTCGACAACAAAATGTCTGGTGAAGGCATTTTTACCTGGTCCAATGGCGACCGATACGAGAAGCGATGTTCACAAATGTCTCATCATCATCGATCTCATGATGAAGTGTTCGTCAAGGCATGATCAACGCAATGAATGAACAATCAGCGGGACCATTCAAGGATGACAACTCGCACGGAAAAGGAACGAAATACTTTGCGGATGGAAAGACATATGTTGGTGATTGGGTCGACGGCACCATGTCTGGTGAAGGCGTTTTTACCTGGCCCAGCGGTTCTCGATACGAGGGACAATTCAAGGATGATAAGATAAACGGAAAGGGCACCTATCAGTCTGCCAACGGAAACAAATACGTCGGTGATTGGGTCAATGAGAAAATGTCTGGTGAAGGCGTCTTTACCTGGCCCAACGGCGATCGGTACGAGGAAGATGTTCGCAAATGCCTCGTCATCATCTGTGTCACGATGAAGTGTTTGTTGAATCATAGTCGATATAGCAAATGAATAACGACTGGGACAATTCGTGGATGACAAGATTAACGGAAGAGGCAAGATGTATAAAGCTAATGGTGACGTAAAAGAAGGGATGTGGTCTAACGGCAAATTCACCGGCTGACTTGTCGAAGAGTAATTCCTGTAGAATAATGTGTTTGACTGTTCGAGTCTTTTCTTTTTTTTGTTGAAAAGAACGATAAATTATCGAAAAGTGACGGAAACAAGTCGAGTTCGTTGCACAAATGTATGCTGTATGTTAATTTTGCATTTTTAAGAAGAAAACGTTTATTGAAATTCGACTAAGCTCTGCTATGAGCAGCGACATATTTAGGCAAAAATCACTTCTATTAACTCCGCATGTGAGTTGTTAGAAGGAAAATGAAAACAGTGACACCATCAATAATTGGGAAAACTGATGTCGATATTGAACGATCATTTTTCGCAAAGTTATATCCTTCACGCTTCAGATAATGCAAGCACTTTGGTTCACATTAAATATTGTATTCTTTATTTGAAACAAATTCACACAGGCAACATTTCAAGCATTCAAAGGACTTTAAACTAACAGAAAAAGCACCGCATATGAAATGTTAAACTTATTAGATTTGAGCATTCGGATCTTGAGGAGGAAAGAACTTTGTGCAAAAACGTGTGGCCTTGTTTTTGTGAAACGAATGGTGCATCTCAATTCAAGGTTAACCTTATTTTTACTAGAATATTTAGTATTTGACGATAGAATGCAGTGTTCATTGGAGTGATCTGAAAAACTTTTAAGGACTGATCAACAGCCAGTGGTTTTCTAATTCGAATTTGGCATCTATATTTCACGATAAACAGTTGTGGAAGATCGATTAAGTAACAGATATGATTTCAATCTTAAGTAGTCGGTCTATTGGCGCCTATTATGATTTTTAACATACGATCGATTGCAGAAAATTTTCAGTTAGTTACTTTCTCGATATTGAATGATTGCAATGGACGAAGCACGCTGATGTAATCAACTACCAAGTGTCTACCGGTATGTTGTATGTCGGGCATATTTGCTGCGTGTCGTCGTGTCTGTTGTGGCCGAAATGTAAATTCTGCTCAGACCCATTCAAAAAACACAACGCAGAATACTGAAGTTCTACAGTCAAGAAAATCTGTTCTACCCATGTCACCACCGCCAGTGTCCAGCTTCCCACAACAAGAGAAGAACACGGTGCTAGCAAACGAGCATGATGGACACGATGTGACAGTCGCTGAATTGAACGCAGTGCAAAACGAGATCGATCTGAATCATCTAGCAAAGGAATATCTGACAGCAATCAACGAGTATCGCTTCTATCTGGATCTACCTGCACTAGAACTTTCATCTGAGCTGACAACACGAGCAGTCATGCGAGCTACCCAATTAGCCCGAGAAGACCGAGTCGAGAGTTCAAGTCGAACTGGTCTCATTCATAACAATCAACCTATTGGAGAAACGTACGAGAACTGAGAAAAACACTGCGATGATTCAATCTTTTTTGACGTAGAGTAATGTCGTGTCGGGCTCCAGTGAACGATGGTGGTGCTATTGCCAAACTCACCTACAATGAACTTATGGACGACCTCACAGATGGAAATCCACATAAAGTAAACAAAAAAAATGATAACTGAATGGCAACGGAGATTATGCATCTTTTTTTCCTTTTGAGAAACGCTATGGTCCTATTCTGAATCACGATTGTCAATTACTCGGTTTCGGTCTTGCTCGGAATGAAGAACAAACAAAAGATTTTATTGTTATCTACTACTATCCGGCGAAACACGACGAAGAATTGTGGCAAACTGACCAGAGTCATTTATGAAGAAATAGAAAAAAAGAAGTCAAATTATTACAGCTGATTGGAATTGTTTGGCGAATGCATCGAAGAGATGAGATGATGAAGAATCAGTTGTCTTAAAAATCTGACTTAGACACTGAAGAAGAGTGATATGTACGAGATGATAGGAGAACGAAGCGGCATTGACCACCGTTGATTCCATTGTCAAATGACTGAGATCGTAAAGAGACCAATTGGTCAGATTCGGATGAACGTAGAGTGGAAGCATGTGATGAAGAGACTGGAGAATTTGATTGATCAATTGTGCGAGATGAGGATGTGGATCGATTGAATGAACATCGATTATACCCAAGAGAGCATAGAGACATCCGTTGAGAACAAAGAGTCCTTGAGCTGGTGGTTCTAATGGGTATTCTTCGAGCCACAGGAAACGATTGTTGAAGTAAGCTCGACTTGAATTCGACAGCCAGAGTGGACGAATAGCTCGATGAATAGCCAACAGATGATGAGCGTCACGCGTGATTGAATAGAGACGAACGAGTAATGATGCTGCTTGACCTAAATCAAGGAAAATGAGCACCAGTTAGCATTATTACTTCGCATACCTTGTGCCATTGCCGAACACCACGGCATTCGCAGGCGGTAACCATGATCGGTCTTGACTCGAATGAACCAGCAGCCGGTTTGTTCATCTTGCGTGTTCAATAACCATTTGGCAGCAGACAAGAACGCTTCCTTGTCGTACGACGCTCGATGACCGATTTGAAGTTTATCAACCGTCGCGCCAGAACTACCACAAATTCTCACACGGATCAGATCGACGTCAGCTAATAACCGGTTTCTGTTGAACTGTTTCACATCGAGTAATAAATGTCTATTGACACGACGAGGAGCACCTTCGAGTCGAATTCGGACTGTTGCATTATCGTTGCCTGCTGTCATTGTTGAATAGACAAGTTCAACATTACTGTTCGAGAATTGAAAGTATAATGAGCAATTGATTGAGATTGAAAATTGAACAAAACTATTCGAGAGTAAAATTTTATTTGTAAATGAATGCCACGATGAACATCGATTATGAATATCTAAACAGATAAATACAAAATCTTCCCTACACGTCTATATCTCCGAACCTGTTCGAAGTCGTTTGATTTTTTGAACGAAAATATCCCCGTTATTGGAATTCCATCTCATTCGACTCCAATGACTGAGACCGAATTGTGCAATTTGCGTTGGATAGAGATGTCCTTTGGGATACCATTGAGATGAAACAGGTACATCTAAAGAGATGCAAACACAATGCATTGATATTGAATACAATGAATGCTGACCGTATCGAGCATCGATGCGAAGCACTCGGCTACGTTGTTCGACGTTGAAATGAGCAAAGTTCAAAAAAGATCCACGAGAATCGTATCGAAACGCTCGGGAAAGTATCCGATAGGTACGATTTTCATGACGGATTATCTAACCAAAACAAAATTCAATCTGCGACAGCGAAGCGAAAACGTTTACTGTGAAAGGTGATTTGGATTCTTGTCTTTCTCGATTATTCGCACGCGTGATATACGATTGGTAGAGAATGATTAGAAATACAAAGACGAGCAGAAAGAAGACACATCGACGAAAATGACATCGCATGGCATCGACAATTTGATCTGTTTAGTAAACAAAATCGTCTATAGCTCAGTGACCTATCGAACCACAATGTTGATTGATCAATAAGAATTAGCTTCTCTTCATTTTGAGCATATTCAACGCATAAATAACAACAAGAAAAACAAAATTCTTATTTATATCTGTCTCAGATTTGTTTCACAATTAACAAAGCAAGAAATAAAATCCTCTGTTCGTCTATCTATCTGATCTATATCATGGACATTGATATTTGTCAAGAGCATATTTGTAGAGCTGTTGACAATCATCAAGTGACAATGGACGCCATGGATTTTGAACATCAGTTTCATTTTTTTCACTAGCATATTTTTCGAATAAACGCGACATTTTGTCGTCAGGATGTTTTTCGTTCTCTGACGAACGACGAATCTGTGGATCGGGTTTTGATGATTCTGTCGGCGATGATGGTTGTCGTACACGCATCAAGTATTTTTCATGAATCAAGTCTTTTGTTCGTTGTTTTCGGTTATGTTTACGCACTCTTCCGGATTGTTGATGGGATGATGATGATTTGACTCGATCCTTCGATTGAATGACGACTTGACGATAGGGCGGTGAACGACTTCGACTTTTCGACAATGGCGAAATCGATTGTGATAAGGAAAAGATCGATTGGTGTCGATCGAGTCGTTCATGAGCTCGTTCGACGTAATTCTGAGTCGATTCTTCAGCGTGATGATCAACGGAAGGTGAAGCATCCGAAGGAGCGTCGTCTTCCTCGATGATCATCACGTCTTCTACTAGTATGTCAGTGTTCGATGATGATTCACTTGTTCGTATGGATGAATCGTATCGATGGAATGAATGGACAGGTGCTATATTTGGACTCATCATTGACGGATGTGAATGAAAAAATGGCAATGATAAAGGTAATAACGGCGGTTGATGTTGAACAGGAACGTGATTATAAGACAAGGGAGCTAAAGTAGAAGAAAAATTGTCAAGCAGTTTTTTAGCTATAAAAGATGGATGAATTTCATTTGAATGTTTTACTCACCGGCAACCTCATGAGATGAATAATCGGAGTGATCGAACACGGGTGGTTGTCGATAATCGTAATCAAGGAGCGATGAATGCTGATATGGCTGGGTTGTCGTAGAAAATATTGAAGATTGATGTAATGGGCGTTGACAGAAATTGGAGTATGTTTCCATCAGCGGAGGGATTGAGCCAACGGATGACCAGAAAGGATTACGGGATGATGGATGCATGTCAGAAAAGAAATTAGAAGAGTGTCTAAAAATAGAACGATTGATTTTTAAAACAACAATGTTTCCCGAAAGAATAAATACAACTCTTGATCAGCTAGGAAATTCCTTTATCTAATTTGTTGCCGAGAAAATACCCAATTGATGACGTTGATTCCTTTTGAACTGTATTCTTTTTTGCACATAGACGAAATCAAAGTCAGTCTGATTTCGATCAAGATTTGAGTAACGAATCAGTGTGTACGTCCACGTGGGTAACTAAGGATAGCATTGAATTCTGGGAAATTTTTGCTCCGCACTAGTGAAAATCTATGAGTGGTTGTCGGTCTCATTTTAGACTAAAAATGAAAAATTCTATATTATACTCCGGGAAAATCTTCTTCAGAATAATGATATCTAAAATTTCCAGAAAATTGGTTTCCAATACGATATTTTGTCCGATAGATGACGCTGGTCAAAGTCGACATGCATTTTCGCGTACGCTGAATAAATCTAGCGCGAACGCCAATGTCGTTGTATAGTATCACGAGCGATCATTTCATACTCCTTAAAGATCAGATGATATCTAAAAAGCAGCTATGTTACATGAATGAGTGGTTGAGATATGATACATCATTCGTGCAACGGTGGATGACAGTTACGATTCAATGAGTGCGCCGTTTCTTCTCAGTTGTGTATGACTTCTTGCTGCTCTTTTCCATTCTTTTATGCGTGACCGTTTGACCGCTATCTTCTCCTATCTTCTATATAATGCGCATGTATCAAGAAAGAGAAAAAATTTGGAGATACGAAATAGCTGAATAAAAATCGTATCGAATGGCACAGGTACTGATCACCTTCCATGTTTAGTTATTGCTGGCACTCAGGATTGTCAAAGAGTCTTGCCAATTGAAGTCACTCAGACAAAAATTGATAAGTATAAACTGCTGACATTTTGAGCACAGATGATTTTTACAGAATTTGTTTGGTTGAAAATAGTTTTTTAGGACAACATGCGTATCTGTCCAAAAAGACAGTACTCGACTTTCCATTTTTTAGCATTGCAAGCCTGGACATTGTTTTTGGCTCAGATCTCTATATCAATCTCCAATGTTGCCTATTTCGTTGTCAGGCCAATTAAGATTTTCATTATTTAACTATGTAGGTGAACAGAGCAGTCGATTCTAGTAATACCAACCGCGATTCATCCAGAAACCTGTTCCAAAGTTTATATTCTTGTTCCAAATACATCTTGACAAACTTTCTGAGCACAACTCGATAAGGTCTACCCAATGATATAATCAAGTTTTCCTTAGCTCAAACGATGTCTCGAATAGAAATCTTGGAACTCATATGGAAAAACAATCCTATATTCATCAGGAAATCGGTTCGAAAGCTCTTATTCTTGTTTCAAGTTCAACTGGACGAGCTTTATCATACGGTATGAGAAGATTTTTCACAAATCAAACTATGTCTCCAAAAAATGCCAACATGAAACCATGATACCGTGTGAGTCATTTCTGTTCTGGCATATCCATGCGGGATCTCATTTTAATAAATTTTGATTCGCTATTCGAAACAAGAAGTAGACTTTGATAAATCGTTCTTCTAGGAAATTATTGAGTCTTGAAGATCTGTTCTGGTTACGAAGTGAAGATGAAAATATCAGATCAGCTAGCACAATCCTAGTGCATGTTCTTGACAATCCAGTACTTGAATTCTTGAGAAATTTCTCTAGTCCTTGGGAAGTATTTTTCAAGTAATTCTGAGGTTAACCTCTTGAAAATCTTTCCAGCACAGTGGGATCCGAAGCTTGGAATTCACGTGACTTGAAGTCGCGGC
>JADMIO011638328.1_pt1 | contig 81612 bp, 84 predicted proteins | sample 8958161 | NCBI WGS metagenome assembly JADMIO01 (sample SAMN16585339, study PRJNA669376) | soil metagenome | isolation source: Crop rotation soil | place: USA: Cullars Rotation, Alabama | collected 2011
GCCGCGACTTCAAGTCACGTGAATTCCAAGCTTCGGATCCCACTGTGCTGGAAAGACGAATGGTCACGATGCCAACTAATCGCTCGGCTTCATACTCCAAGATCGTCGTACTCCCACCAGTATCGTGATCAGCGAAGATAGCTTCAAGAGTTTCGGTATCCCAAACAAAAGCCTGCTGGACTTCTCGCTTGGTCTGTAGAAGTTCAGGTGGTTCAACAACGCGAAAGGTCAACTGATCGAGGGATGTTTGCATGCTGCTCCTGCCTTGTGGATAGTCCAGCAGAGTTCCTTTCCCTCTCTAGAAAGAAGCAGTGATGCGACCAGGTTACAATAAGCATTGTGTTTGTTTGCCTGCCGCCCAACGGCCTGCGCATCAGTTGCCGCCGAGGCGCGCTGCATAGGAAAGCACAAAAATAGCCCCGATCTCGCGCCGAAGGCGGTCAACTGCATGCGCCTGTTCGGTGGCGCATCGGTGGCAGAGATAAGGTCGTGTTTAGATATCGGCTGGTTCGTTCGGGCGCATGCCATAGTCATTCCATCGGCTGATATCCGCTGATGTACCCAGAATGATTGTCAGATTGAGCGGAATAGCTGTTGGCACCAGCGCATAGACAGTTAACCGCACGTGGCCCTCTACCACCACAATCTCCGCAGTAGGGCTGGCACGCACGGCAATCAATTCCGGGAACGTCGCGCCCTTTTCCAGCGCTGCGGCAATGCGGACAAAGCCATCGGTTGGCATGTGGCCAAAGACCAGCCCACCTGCTCGGATGGTTTTCGCAGCCTCTGTGGGCAGTCGCGTGCCATTGGAGATCTCATTCCAGTAACTGTAATCAATGTATTTGATCGAGAGGAGTTCAGCCGCTGTCAGCTGCACCCGCTGCCACACAACCGTGGAAGGAAAGCTTTCGAAAAGCTCACGGTTTTGCCCATAGCCACGGAATTCTCCGAGCAGGTGCAGCCGATAAATAGTCTCGGTTGGATTGTGAAGGTCAGGAGTGAGGATGATCTGCTCGGACATATGGTCACGTTGGAGAAGTTGGCGGAGTGCCGAGCCAAAGCGCTCGGAGTGCAGTTCAGCTTGGAGAAACGTGGCGACCATCTCAGCTTCAGTGACATCGTCAAGCACCTGCATGTGAGCAGCTCCGCTAAAGGTGAAATCACCTGTGCCTATTGGATTGGCCTTGGTAGATGATTGTTAAGCGCCGCCGAACGTCCTGCGCATCAGCCGCGCCGCCACGGTAGATCGAGATGACAGTCGAATTGGAACTGGTTTCTAAAATGCGAACGATCTTGTGGCCGCGAAGCGGCGTCGGGCTGCATGCGCGTGTTCGGCGCGCACGTCTATGCAGCTTTCCTTCTCGCTTAGGACAGGCACCAGCGGCCAAGCTGCCAGGGATTACGATGCAGAGCAGCCAAGTTATCTTCCGAGACTCATTCCTGCTCCGCACTCACTAGCTGCTGCTTGATGATGGCGCGGATTTGGTCTAGTGAAACAGAACTATGCTTCTGTAGTAGCGAAAGATAAAGCTTTGACCAGAGCAGGTGGCTTAGGTACGCCACTAACCCGCTTAGACCTATCGCAAAAATCACCATAAAAATTGGGTCAAACTTGGTAAAGTAATCAGCCGCCCATATAGCTGCAACGAGCAAGAACAAAATCGAAAGCCAGAAAGTAAAGAAATCAAGGAATGGAGCAACAGGGATGAAATACCTATCCAGCGCCCGTCGCCAGTATCGATCGGTTCGCCGTGCCAGCGCCGCAAGCGCGCCGATGATGGCGAATAGTGGTAGAGCCGGTAACGAAAGAAGGATGGGCCACACTGGCTCCAAAAACGTGTTATCGAGCGGTGTTGCTCCGTACAGCTCGCCAAAGCCACCCGCAGGAGGCTTTGGCACAATGAAAACGAAGAGAAGGAGGGCTTCAAGCAGGAGTAGCATAACGCTCACTAGCAAACCAGCTTGTGCACCACGCAGAATGAGTTCGGGTATTGGCGAAAGGGTTGCGTAGGCATTTTTTATATAGGTAATATGCCGCGCTTCTGCTTCTAGACTCTCCCATCCTGCATCCTTGATGGTAAAAGGAGCAGGGTGAGTTTGGCGCGCTGATTTATTTTTCATAAGTACTCACGTGTGAAGTTGAACGAGATCGGTGCTCATAGACAATGGCCCGAAAGCGAAGCTCAGGTGGAGCGGCACTTCTCATCATACGCCGATAGCCAGAGCGATGCAAGCACAAGTTGAGCGATTACTGAGAACTGGTAAGCGTCGAACGGCTTGGCGTTCAGCTGGGCGCTGCGCGGGTACGGTATCAATAGAGCACCCCTGGTGCCAAAATGCCACCGATCTTAAAGAGCAAGCGGAGCGCAGCGCCTCAGCTGCAACGCCGTGTTAGGCGCCACCGATAACTTCCACTTGACGCCTTATTGCTGGGATGTTTCACAGCGGTGCTGCTCAATCTCTAGGATGTAGCGCTGAATGTCCTGCAAGAGAAAGTCAAGCCATAGTGTCGCATAACCATTTATCCGCGAGGTCAGCCGATAGCTGCTATAAAGATGCAGGATTGACTGCCCATTGCCGCGATCCTCGATCACATACCCATCATCGACCATGCCGAAGACCGAGCCACCGATTTGGTCTAAAGGTGCTCGCGATGATTGTACCGACTGTGTATCAGCTTTGAGTGTCAACCAATACATTCGTTCTGGAATACTTTTCGTGACTGTCCCTTCGAAGGCTAATCCATTCTCCCACTGACCTGTGCGCAGACAGCCAACTTGTGTACACGCCATGCGTGCTTCACGTGGTCGTGGCAGACCAAGGATGTGAAATAGTGCAACATGCTCTTCTGATGGGTGAATCGGTTGCAGATTGGTGATTTGGGGCCAAATGATGCTAGGAGTGCGATTGATCTCTATTTGGGAATGCACAGTCCGTATCACCGTCTGGGCTGGGAATAGCCGTTCGACCGGTGCAGCCAGATATGGAGACATCATGAAGAAGATCAGCATGCTGGTCGGAAAGTATTTCGACTTGACGATTTTGGCAGCCTGCCAGACAAGGTAGCCAAGCAGGCCACCAACGGAGGAAAGTAGCCAGAACAGCGGGAGTGCTAATGCAATGCAGAACCAGGCTTCCCAATTCAAGATGCCGGCAAGCACCATACAGGCACTACATGGACCCCAGGGAGCAAAAATGACATATCCCCACGATCCCTTCTGCTGCTCGGATGCTAACAAAACGGTAAGCACGCCTAGGACTAGCGGTGTGAGAGCGAAAAAGCTGATGCTGAGTGTTCCTAAGAATTGCTGCCCGAATAGGAAGCGGGTGAGACCACCATAGAGAATGGCGGCTCCCATGCCGAGCGCGACCAAAAGATAGCGTCGGAAAGCTCGTCTCTGGACATCAGATTGGCTCAAACTGGCCTCACGATTGTGGAAGTCACTGGCTCAAACTCCTCCAGGGAGACAGCCTCCTATCGCCCGACAGGTAATGCACAGTGGCGCCTAACGGTTGAGCTCAGCCGCCGCGAGCGCTGCATCTCCTTCTCAAATGGCCAGAGTCTTCGACGCGACGCGGCCGGCTGTAGCGCCTTGTTCGGCGACATGACCCATCTCCGAGTCAGCGCGCGCGCCGGTAGTGCATGGCGACCGCGCCGCAGCGGAGCGGCTTCGCCGAGACCAGCTCAAGTCGTCGCGTGCTGGGCAGCCCGCTCTCATACAGGGTCGGGCCGTGGCCGGCGATCCTGGGGTGGACCAGCAACTTGTACTCGTCGATCAGATCCAGCCGGTCCAGCTCGGTCGCGAGCTTGCCGCTCCCGAGAAGCACGCCGGCCGGTGTCGCGTCCTTGAGCTTCTGCACGCCCGTGCGCAGGTCGCCGGAGATGCGGTGGCTGTTGGTCCACGGGAAGTGCTGTCGCGTCGAAGACACAACGTACTTCGGCTTGGCCTCCAGCTTGACCGCCCACGCGCGCATCGCCGGCGGCGCCTCCACCTCGCCGCGGGCGACGCGTGGCCAGTAGCCTTCCATCATCTCGTAGGTGACGCGGCCCCACAGCATTGCCCCGCTCTCGTCCATGAGGTGGGTGAAGAAGGCGTGTGTCTCGTCGTCGGCGATTCCTTCCTGATGGTCGACGCAGCCGTCGAGGGTGACGTTGATACTGAGAGGCTGTCTAAGAATAATCGAGCCGCCGGATTAGGAAGCTAGATCACGAAGTTGTCTACTCCGGCATTCAGCCCATTAGGAAGCGTTAGTTAGCAATTCTTAGACAGCCTCTGAACGTCAAGAGTCCCATACAATCCTCCGTTCGATAGACGCGGCGAGACGCCCACCGTCCGGCTCCGTGGGCACGAGTCCAACGCGCGAGGTGCTCACCGTGTGTCGCCGAACGGTCAGCATTGAGCCGCGCCGCACTGTTAGATTGGGAAAGCTGTGAGACGATTCCTACTTTCAAAATCGGCGCGATCTTGCTCGACGCGTAGCGGCGTCGGCTCGAATGCGTTGTTGGGCTGCCGTGCGAGCGGATCATGTGAGCGCGTACCGCACCGCAGCCTCGGCAAGCAATTGCGCCGGATTCACCAGATCGGACATCTCAGCCTCCTCCTGGAGGAGCAACGGCAGCTCGGTGCAGCCCAGAATAATCCCATCTACAGGCCGACTGCGCAGCGCTGCAACTGTATCTTGTGCAATGGCCCTGGATTCGTTCGTCTCCCGGCCCTCGTACACCTGCACGATTGCCTCGTTCAGTTTGGCTTGCCATTCCACCTCGATCGTTTCATAGGACAGACCAAGTTGGCGCAGCGGGTGGGTATAGATCGGAACCGCTGGATCGCCAAAGCCCAACACTCCGATCGTGCACCATCCACGCTGTCGGATCTCGTCCAGCGTCACATCGATGATGCTCAGGATTGGGCAGCCTGCAGCCTGCTGGATCTGGTCGAGAAGCATATGTGGAGCATTGGCGGTGATGACCAGGAACGCGGCCTTGGTGCCAAGCCAGTGTGCAGCGTCCAGCAGGGCGGGGTCGGGTTGCAGCGGAAAGCGAGGGGTGTGGCCATGGTGCATGATGAAGGGTGGGCGGCGATGGTAATAGACGACCATGGGGGGATAACCGGTGTTAAGGTACTGCGGGATGAGACGCTGGGCCACACGATGGACGCGCGCCTCGAAATCGGTCGTGGCTTGCGGTCCGAGTCCTCCCAGCACACCAAATGTCTTCATGATCACCCTCCACACGACAACTGGCGCTGATAAGCGGCGCCTACGATCGTGGGTGTCCCGTCGTGATAGCTGTTCAGCGCCATTCTACCGCTATCCAAGGTAGGCGACAACTGAGAACATGCAGCGAGCGTGACTGTCGACGCTGTACAACCATGATGGGCAGCCCAACGGATTGCCGTTCAGCCGCCGCGAGCGTGCCCCAGAAACACTTTCAACAAGCCAACGATCTCGCGCGAAGCGGTCGGCTGCAATGGCGGGTTGGGCGCGCTTGGTTGTGCTGGTGTTACGCTCGTGTCGCAATGATCTGAAGGTAGCGTGCCAAAAGGTTATAGGGATGACGATCCGTGAGTGCAAACTCAAGTCGTTGCAACTGGGCAAAGATTGCCGGATCAGCCTTGCGCTGATTATCGCCCCAATAATCACACAGACACCGAATACCATAGTATGCCGCAACATGGTAGCCATGCTGGGTCAGCAAGGTGCTCAGTTCCTCGGGCGTATAGACCTGCATTGCGGTTTGGAAAATGCGCGATGTATCGTACGGTTGATCAAGCTTGGCATAGGCCATAGCGAGATCAGCATCGAGAAACGCGGCTTGATACGGCACCGAGTAACGATTGATACTGATCAGTGACAGAATCCCTCCTGCTTTCAGGAGATTGCCCAACACATCAAGCAGGTCCGCGACATCGGGCACATATTGCACAACATTATGACACAAGACAAGGTCGAATGTGGCTGAAGGGAGCTGTGGAGCAAGCGTGAGAATATCGCCCTGCTGAACGACCAGGCGGTCGGACACATGCGCGGCGGCGGCGTTTGCGGTGGCGTGCGCAAGCATCGAGGAGGAGGAGTCGATCAAGTCGACCTGATGGCCATCCTGCGCCAAAGGAATAGCATCCAATCCATTGCCGCCGCCTGCATCCAGGACACGAAGCGATCCGCTGCCGATGTGACGTTGGAGATTGGCGCGCGTAAGGGCATACTTAAGCTGGCTCCAAGGAGCTTGCTGCTCGTCTGTCCAGCGCAGCATGGCCTGATCAAATGGAGACGTCGTCATCGTTGCCTCTTTTGAATCGATCTCGTACATCGCAGCATCGGGCTAAGCGCCCAACGGCCTGGCGTTCAGCCGCCGTGAGCGCGCGACGCGAATTCACACCTAAATGCGAACGATCTCGCGCGCGAAGCGGTCGGACTGCAACGCCGTGTTGGGCGCGATCGCTCGGTTTTGGCACGCTCACCACATGCGTCCATCATATTCAACGACCAGCAAACCATCTACATCCAGAGGTGGCGTACGCTCAAGACGCAGAATCATGACCCCCTTTTGAGCGAGGGTCGGCACGAGCTGATCTGCCTTTCTGCCGGCTAATGGTCCCCGCCACACCTCCCAGCCGATCCGGGCATAAAACGACATGCGGTCTGTCTCTAAACAGGCAATCTCATACTCAGCAATGACCGATGCAAGCTGACGCATGACCGTGCTGCCGATACCCTGGCCTTAATAAGCCGGTACTGTCGCGACGGCATCGATATAGGCGGTGCGTAGCAGTGGGAGACCTTGGGGTTGAAGCCAGCGTGTGGTCGCCACGGCATGACCGACTAACTCCTGCTCGTGATAGGCGAGCACGTGGGTGCCACCGGACGGGATGTAGGAAAAGAGGTGCAGAAAATCGTCCTCCTGAAAGGCAGTTCTGCAGACGTGAATGATGGCCGCTCGAGTATCCGCGTTCAGTTCTTCCGTGCGCGCAGAGGAAACTGTAATTGTTTCGTTCATGAGAATGGCACCTCGCGAAGATGCGTTGCAAGGCAAATGAGCGCCCAACGGTAAGCGTCAGCCGCGCGCTGGAGAAGCTTTATAGACAGAGATGCCGTTAAGCACACGTATATCTTCAAGAAATCGCTCCGATCCAGCGCGTCGGCTGCACGCGGTGTTGGGCGCCAGCGCTCCGAGCCTTAACCAGCGATGCCTGCATGGGTCGGGCCTGTCTGGAGGTTGCCGCTTACCTCGATACTATGGCCCCAGAACAGATCTCCATCATCGTACATGAACGAGAAGGCGCCGTCGCCATCCACGCTGATCGATTCCAGAGCTATGCGTTTCAGAAACTGCTCGGCTGATAGTGACTTCTCGTCATCATCGAGCCACGAAGCGTTCTTGAGATCGAGCAGGTATCGCACGACATACTCCCGCACACGCTTGTCCCAAGCAGCCTGGTCGTTCCAGAGCGAGTGAGCGACGAGCAGAGCGGCGTCGAGGTCGGCCATATGCTCGGCCGAGAGATACAGTGTCACTGATTGCTTGGCCCACGACACGTTCGCTTCCCACCAGGAGATGCTTCTGTTGAACGTGAGGCTGCCGAAGAGCGGGTCATCGCGCAGTACAGGAACCTGGAGAGCCGAGGCATGGTGTTCGAGCTCTCGATCGTGTGCCGCTGTGCTGAGGAGACGAACGAGATCGGCGTTTCCTGATTGCCTGAAGCGAACCAGCGCCTGTACGATCCGATATGGTTGCAGGAGATCCATCAGACGCTTGAGATCGTCATCGCTGAGGTTCTGCGATAGGGCAAGCGGTGCGTCTTGAAGCACTCCGCCCTCGACTCTCCAGGGTTGGAGGGTAAAGCGAAGTGTCCAATCAGCTTGTCCTGCGAGCTGCGCCCCGCCGGCGCCGGGCGGGTAGACAACGCCCAGGATCGTGCTGACAGTGTCTGGCACATCACCTGAGGTCAAGGTGCCTGGTGCGTCCTTGTTCATGCGCTCTTCCTCACAGGACGGCGTGTTGGGCGCGCTCGCCCTCGGCGTTTTCAAGTGGCATGATTCTATCATACGGATTGTGTGGCTCTGTGACGTTTACGGGAGAACACCTATGCTGTTTGATGATATTTATCTGGTCTCGAAGCAGTTGGTGACTATTCCTGAGCAGGAGATCACTCTCACTATCTTTGCAGTTTTAACCACTGTCAGGCGGCGAGCTGACGAAAAATGGTGGCTGGGTTGTGGTCAGCCCGAAACTGTTGCTGCATCCAGGTGAGAAAATGAAACCAGTGAACCTGCTGGACCTCGTGCAGCGCCTGTCCGATCGAGATGGGCCGTTGCCAGTCGTGTTCGAGCACGGCGCGTTGCTCTTCCAAGAAGACATATGCCGCCAGCACGAGTGTCCAGAAGCGAATGAGCGCTGTTGCACTCATCAGCTGATAGTGGTCGAGGCCGAGCAGCTCTTTGGTGTCGGCAAACAGCACCTCGATATCCCAGCGCGCTGCCACATGAGCGACAAGCGTCTTCGCGTCGGCCTTCGTGTCACTCGACGCCCAGAAGCGCGGCGCGGTCAGCTTGCCATCACGCTTCTCTCGGACGATCAGCAACTGCACCCGTCCCAGCTTCTGAATGGTCTTGGTGGCGGCGTACACGTAGACTGTTCGCCCCTCGCCATCTTGACGCGGCCAGACGACCTCCTTGTAGTCATCGTCTGTGAGCGCACTTGCGTAGTCGTCAAGCGACGACCACTGCCAGCCACCACGCACACCTTTGTCTCGTACACGGACAAGGCGGTTGCCCTTGAGCCCAGTCGTGATGTCGAAGCCGCGCTCGCGAGCGGTCTTCCAGATCACCTTGGCACTGTACCACGCATCAAGCAAGACGTGGGTATGCGTGTCTGCGAGCGGCACAAAGTCGCGGATCATTTCGACCATCAGTTCGACCTTGCTGCGAAAGGCGACATCTTCGGCCTGGCAGGTCTTCTTCTGCCGATACAGCTGCGGTGTGAGTGGACAGCGCCTGCCCAGGAGTACATAGAGCGACTGAACGAGCGAGTGACCCCTGACGGTCGAGCCCATCGTGGTGGAGTAGTGATAGCCGATGCCCTCCATCTTCTTGCCGCGCATCTTCTGGCAGGTGCTGTCATCGCCGATCAGGTATCCAGTCACAACGGATGCTTTCGGACGGCCGACCCGCTTAGGTCGGGCCGCACGATTGTCGGCATGACGCTGAGCCACACGAGGGGCAAGCGCACGGTCAAAGCGTTCTCTCCACCGAGAAGAGAGTTCGCAGTGTTTCCAAGGCGCCTCCGACAGGAAGCGACTGAGCGAGGCCACAGATGTCTTGACCGCAACCGAGCTGAACAGCCCCGTCAGCGTGCGCTTGCCTCGGCACAGCAGCAGCCCTAGCAGCACGGTCACAAAGTGCTGATACTGCGGACGGCTGAAACAGTCTGCGAACGTTTGGGCATACTGGCGCAGCCGTTCGTCTGCGCATACAATAGGGACTCGCATCGCGTATCTCCTCGATTAAGGGTGTCTGTAGCAAGTCCCTTATACCGTAGAATACGCGATGCGCCAACTCAAAAGTTAAAAGTGCAAAGATAGTGACTCTGCTGGAGCAACAGCTTGGCATGGCGCTACCACCTGGCTATCACGCCTATATGACTCGTCTTGGGCGCGGCGCCTACTGCGATACGGTTTGCGGCTTTCCACCAGATCAAATTGCTGCTGACTATGCCGATGCACTCGACCGCTACTCGTCATTTGGTACGAATTGGCTCTTGTCATCGGCAGAAGTACGGACAGCTATTCCACTTGCGAAAACCGAGGAGGGTGATGAACTCTTTTATTGTCCGGCGCATCCTGACCGCTTGTTTGTCCTTCCACGCCACGATGATGACTTCTATCTGATACCGGAAGGCTTTGCGGCGTTGCTCCATAGGGTGAGCGGTGATGGACAGGAACAGCAGCATCCAGCCTTCACTTACTTTGAGCCGTTTCGCGAAGATCGGAAGATGCGTGGCGTCTCTGCTGATAGCGTCCCGATGTCCTTGTCCTTGCGGGAATTGTTGCACACCCTTGTAAGGCACATCCCATTCTCGGTGGCGCATGATGGGAAAACCTGGCGATTCTATAAATGATCAAGCTGGTTCAGCGCCGTAGCCAGTTCAATGGCGAGCCGATCCATGTGGCGGTAGACGGTTTTTGTGGAGATGTTGAGCTGCTTGGCGACGACATCACACGCGGGAGTGTTCTCTGCCTCAAGCAGCAGCGTGCGCAGCTCACTCAGTTTCGAGGGGAGACGAATCGATTCGAGTTGTTGGTAGATGGTTGAGAGCCCACCGTGCTCGGATATCCAGGCGCGGTAGGTCTCCTCGCGGAGTAAGGTCGTTGGCTGGCGAAGCAGGACTTTGACGTGCCTCCCATCCCAGATGCGCTGCTGCATACGGATCTCCAATGTGTGATGCCACAAACTGGGCTTACTCAGCGACAAGCATGTAGCCGCCCACGACGGTGCGAAGGTGGTGTGGCCGCCTTCGGTCTTCCTTGAGACGCTTGCGCAGGCGGCGCACATAGACCGCGACCAGATTTGGACCACATCCGCGCGAATCACCAAAGACGGCGTCGAGCACCTGCTTGGATGATACGACCTGACCGGCGTTGGCGGCCAGGTAGGCCAGCAGGCGAAACTCGGTGCGCGTGAGTGTGATACGCTGCCCGGACGCGTCGACGACTGTGGCCTGGAGCGGCTCCAAGAGCCACGGTCCGACGTGCTGCCGCAGCAGCGCACGACTATTACGCCGGGCGCGCCGAATAACCGCCTGCACACGCGCCACCAGCTCGGCTTCATGGATGGGTTTGCACAGATAGTCGTCAGCGCCGAAGGTGAGCGCACGCACACGCTCGGCTACATCGGTTTGACTGGACAGGATGAGCAGCGGCACATCTGAGATGGCGCGCAGTCTCTGAGAGAGCTGCACGCCATCCATATCGGGGAGCGCGACTTCCAGGACGACGGCAGACGGCTCCTGCCTCGCGAACACCGCCAGGGCCGTGGCCGCATCTGAGACGGCGAGCGTCGTATAGCCCGCATCACCAAGCACAAACGCGGTCTTACGTCCACTGTTCGCATCGGCGTCGATAATGAGGATCTCCATCTCCCACCTCCCCCTTTCAGGATCGGCGCGCTGCCGCAGCGTGAGCGCGCCCACAACCGATCGATCTCAGCTGGGTCGAACGGCGCCAATTCGGGAATGGGCGTTTCCACCACACCTGGCGGCGGTGGGCTGGGTTGCTCCTCAGGTGGTGTAGGCGCTTCTTCACTCGGCGTCCGATCATCTACTGCTTGAAACATCGATCTCACCTCCATCACACATGTCACGAGTCTCCTCGGAGCTCATCGGCATCACCGCGCTGCGCCGCACGACACAAGGCCACGACGAGTAGCGCCATCAGACCGAACAGCACCCCGATAAGCAGGAGATATACCATATACGCCTCTCCATGGGCCGACGCGGATGGCCAGACAGAGGCGGCCATCCGCGCGGACAACGAATTGCGATCGGCTAATCTGGCCGCGTCCATGGCACAACGACGGGAGTCGTGAGCGCCTGAAGCCGCGGCAGGGGTGGAAAGGGCACTCCAGGGTTCGCCGCGCGGAACGCGTCGATTGCCGCATGCACCTCAGCGAGCGCCTCCTGCGCGATCCGCACGACCGCGTTCAGGTGGATTGCGGCGTCCTGCAGAGTCGCCGTCGCCGCCGCGTTGTCGATCACCGTGCCTTCCGCATCAAATCCGTCGTGGTGAGATAAGATGTCGGAGGCGGCCTGGTTTTCCGCTGTTGCCCGTTCAAGCGCCTCCTGGCAGCTGCTGAAGGCCTGCTCCAGGGCACTGACGTCGTAGCCCGCGCTCTTCAGCTCGGTGATGCGCGCCTCGGCCTGCTTCAGCGCGTTCCTGGCAGCCGCGATCGCGGTCTGCTGCCGTGCTGCCGCCCTGATCTCGGCCTGATACACCTGCTCCAGCACGGCATTCGGGATGGTGGCTGGCGCAGCCGCTGCGGCGGAGACGAACACCATGCAGCACAGCAGTGCGGCAACACACAGGGGCAGGGAGCGAGTGAGTCTCATTGCTATCCTCCTTGTATCGCTATGACACACAAAACAGTGGTCTATCAGACAATCGGCATGGGTGGCCAAACGTTTGGGTCGCGACCATCACCTCCTTCCAGTCGGAGCGCACCGCCGCTCACGAGGTTGTCACGATCAGCTCGGGGGGATGTGCTCCCTCACGTGACGACAGATTGACGCCGTCTGCGCTGAGGCCTACGAGCACCAGGCTGAATGTGCCAGTGCCGGTGATGAGCGGCGTCACGTCGTAGCTCACCCAGCTGTTTGCTCCAATCCGGTCCACATCGGCGATCTGATCGGTCGTGCGATGCGGACGTTTGTTCCAGGTCAGACGCGACTCCGACCAGTCGCTCGTCGTGCCATACACGCCTGGCCCGTCGGCCGTGTCACTTGTCGCGTACAGCCGCAGCGTCGCGTTCGTGATCCGCGCCCCCGCTGGCACGCCCGTAACGGTGAAGCGGAGATACGAGCGCACCTCTGGATCACTGCCCGCGTCCACGCGCACCATAGCCCAGTCGCCGCCGGGCGTGTCAGGCGCGGCGGCCTGGATGACCGCATCCGCCTCGGGAACGATCGCCTTCAGGCGGGTCGGAACAGGCACGGGCGCGCTGCTCTCGCTCACAGGCACGTCGCCGATGCGGTAGCTGCCATCGCCCTGCTTCCCTCCGCTCGCTAGCTGGAGCGTGTCTCCAGTGTCGTCCTCGACCACGACGTGCAGCCGATAGGTGCCCGATTTCAGGCTCGCAGGCAGCGCGCAGGTATCGTTCACCATCCGTGGCGTGCCGGCGGTGGGCAGGAGCGTCTGCAGATCGAGCGTGGAGCGGCAGCTCGCCACCACGTGATTGACGCTGTCGCGGAGCTCATAGACCATCTTCCAGGGGCGATAGATCGGCGCGTTGCCGACGTTCTCCCAGGCCACCTGGATGGTGAATGACGTACCCGGTATGAGGGGCGAGAGTGACAGGGAGTCGAGCACGAAGCGATAGCCCAGATGCTTGCCCAGGTCCTGGAAGGTGCGGATCTCGTCGGCGGTCCAGCTGGCCGCGTGCTCCAGCCGCCCGGCGAAGTTGCCGTTGCCGACGAGACTGATATGCCAGTCGCGTGCCTGCTGCGCCGCGAGCGCGAACTGCGCATCCCCATCGTGGCCGTAGAGCTCAGCCAGGATCGGCGCGGTCTTCCAGCGGGTGCTGACAATCTGCCACCAGTCAGGATTGCTCTGATAGTGGGCGCGGAAGGTGCCGTCGAACTGTGGATCGCCCAGCGCCAGGCGTGACCAGCCGATCCGTGGCGACTTTGCAAGTGCGTAGATCGTGTGCTGGGGGAAACTTGGGCTCACCATCATGAACAGCTGCTGGTGCGTGAAGCTGGCGATGATCGTGTCGATGATCGCATGCGCGGTGGCATCGGTCGGCTTGACCGAGCTCGGCACTGCGCTGTCGAAGTACCACTCACCATACGCCCCCACGACGCTCATCTGGATGCCGCTAACCCACGTGTCGTTCGCGTAGCGCCTGGCGATCGCAGCAATCAGGGCTTGTAAGCGGCCCAGCACAAAGGGGTCGTTGACGTTCGGGTAATAGCTGCCCTTGTACCAAACACCCAGGCGGTCGCTCGTCAGATAGGACGGCATCCAGCTGCCGCCGTTCGAATTTGGGCCGATCGGCTGCGGCAGGCCGATGATCAACCGCATGCCATGCTGCGCGGCATACTGGAGTTCGTTGTCATACCTGGAGAAGTCGTAGACTCCCAGAGCATGCTCGACCTCACTCCAGTGGACGCGCCGGTACGCGACCGTCGTGGGCGCGGGCACATACGCGTTCCCGATCCAGCGATACAGGCCGCGATCGGGGTTACCAATTTCAGGCGCCGACCAGTCGAGACGTGGAGGGGTAAAAGTCGTCGACGTAGCAGCCTCCGTCTGCTCTGGATGCGGCAGCAGCGCGAGCACGAGCAGCAGCGTGAACATGACACTGAGCCGTGTCTGACGCCAGCAGGGGTTAGGAGTGGATGAGCCTATCATGAGTTGAGTCCTTTCCAGACCAAGCGTGCAAGCGTACAGACTGAGTCTGAAGCAGCCAGGCCAGCGTAGAACCGTAGATCAAGTGGCCGAGGAGCGCGCCAATGATTGTCGAGAGATTGAGCGGAAAGAGTGACAGCGGCGCGAGCAGCAGTGTCGCAAACAGACAGGCACAGATCGCCAGACCGTAGAGCAGACCAGAGATCAGATCGCGCCAGGGCAGCAGCGCGAAGGTCATGCCCATCGCACCCCCGTCGTAGAGATAGCGCCACAGATAGCCCCATGGCAGAGCGGGCGAGGCGTGCAGCATGGCGCCGATCTGGGGGATAAAGTCGCTCCAGATCCCTGTGAGCACAAAGATCAGGCGCAGCAGATCGTAGACAAGCGTGGCACCCATGCCGGCCACGAGCCCACCGAGCGCCTGCCGGCCGAGACCCGGGAGGGCGAGGCCGAGGGCGAGCGCCAGCATTGTCGCTGGCAGCACAAGGAGTGGCGCGCTCACATACAGCGGCACCACGCCGATGAGCGCGAGCGAGAGGCAGCTGATCGGCACGAACCCCAGGCCACCCAGGAGGAGGCGTGCGCCAAGCAGGAGGCTCACGTGAACAACCGATCGTCGAGGAAAACCCCGCAGCATAAAGTCTCTCCAGTGCTGGGGATGGCTTCTGCCATCCCCAGCAACCAATAACTAGTTGGCGACGGTGAAGTAGAACACCTGGACACCGCCATTCGAGCTGCCGCGCTTATCGTCGGTATCGGTCTTGAGGAACAAGCGGTGCGTGCCATTCGACAATTTGGTTGTGTCGATCGCGATCGTGCCCTGCCAGGCGCCGTGCTGATCCAGGATAGTCGTGCCAGGATTGCCGGCGTGGAAGTCCGGGTCGATGGCAGCCAGGCAATGGCCGACGGGCGGCCCATCGCTCTCGCAGCGCGCCTTCAGACTGAGTGTGCCCTTGACCGGGCCTGTCGGGAAGCCGCCATCAATGCGGGCGATGCTGTAGCTGGCGCCGCTGTACCAGCCCTTGCCCTGCATCAGGTCATAGGAGCGATAGTCGTTCTGGGGCTTCCCATTCGTGAGATACGCCTGCCAGGAGGTCGAGCCGACCATGGTGTTGCCGTCCGGCTCGCTGATCTTGGGTCGAATGCGAAACTCCTGGCGACCGTCGTAGGGCGCGACGGTCGTATCAGCCTCCAGATGCACGATCCACAGGCAGTTCTTCATGCCCATCGCGTCAGTTGACAATATGCCGCCACTCTGCGCACAGTTGGCGATCGTCAGCGGCGGGCTGAAACTCTTCTTGGCCGCGACCGCGCTGCCCTTGTCGCCGAAGATCTGCATCGTGAGTGACTCGAGCTTGCCGGGGTTGTTGTGCAGCATCAGGCGGATGTCAAACGGGATGGTCCCCTTGATCTGCTGCGCCCAGGGGAAACAGGTGCCTTGATGCAGATGCCCCTGGTCGGTGCCGCCGCTCTTGCCTGGGGTTGGCATCCACCAGGCTTGTGCCTCAAGGTAGACCCGCTTCGCTCCACCGTAGCGCGAGCAGTCCTCAGGTGCGGCGACGGGCATGGACGCCATCGCCTCCATCCCCACCGTATCATTCATGTGATGATGCGCGCGAATGATGCGAGCCCCCGCCGTATCGGGCGCCGCATCGGCCTGCCGCTCCGCGTCTTCCTCACTCCAGGCCGCATGTGCTACTGGCTCTCTCAGTGTGGGCACGGCGAGGCCGACGATCAGCGCGACGCACATCGTGGCGAACTGGACGATCCGGCGTTTCCATGTATGTGTCATGATCTCGTTCCTCCGGTGTTGGGGCAGACGATGGTACAATTGGCCTGTCTGCCCGATCGGTATCCATCGATTGGGGTGACGCTGTCACCGCGCCGTCTGCCGTCACGCACTGCGGCGCGGTGGACCTCATCAGTTCTGCCTCAATTGATAACAAGCTGCGGGGCGTTCGTGCCCTCACGACTCGAAAGCCGGATGAGCAGCCGCGCGGTTGTGTCATCGACGAGCGCAAACGACACAAGGCCATCGCCACTCTGCTCAGCCCGGACATAGTCCGTGACGTCGATCTCTATGGGGCCAGTGGTCGGAACGGTCGCGCGCTTCAGCACACTGCCGAGCGCTGGCTGCGTATCCCAGGTCAGTGTGGTTTCACGCCACGTATCGTTCGCAACCGTGCGCAGCGTAAGTGGGGCGCGCTCGCCATTCGGCAAGGCTGTCACGTACAGTCGCAGTGTGGCGCGCTGGATAGTGGTTGGCGCGGCATGCAGATCGAAGCGCAGAAAGGCGCGCCGATCGTAGTGAGGAGCGCCGTTCTTGATCTCCAGCACACGCTCACGGCCGAAATTCCGATCGTGGTCGTCGCCTCGGCGCACATACGTGTCGGCACTTGGCAGCACCGTCACGCCATGTCCTTGTCCTGGCGGAGTCACGGTTGGTGTGCGTGTGGGCGGCGGTGGGGGAGGTGTCGCGACGGGTATCGTCGTTGGGGGGATGATCGTCGTGATCTCCGTGGGGAAAGGCGTCGGCGGCGCGCTCCCGCCTCCAACGATCGAGAGCCACGGGACCAGCTTGAAGTTCTGATTGCCGCTGTCGTTGTGGCCGTCTTGGGCGACGAACACGCCAGAAGGGAAGGCCGAGCCGAGATTGGCGGTCGTCACGTCGATTCCATCGGTGTCACTCACGCCGTCGATCCCGCCCCCATCCACGATCTCAAAGGTCGAGACGTAGCTGTTCGACCCCTCGCGACGATAACGGACGAAGGTGTTGTTGCCCTGGCTCGAGGCGATCAGATAGCCCGTGCCGGAGCCAGTATTCGCGATCGTCAGCCCCTCGACGTCAGCGGTGAGGTGCCCGCCACTCCCGGTTGCGTCGACGAGTGTGCGGCTTGTGCCAGCATCAGGTTCAGCGCCGTATTTCCAGATCCCTTTGGCCTCTTCGCCGATGTAGAAGACGCCAAGCTGATCGTCGGCTACGCAGCCCTCGGTCTGCGACCCGACGGCGAATGAGCGCATCAGTTTGCCGTCAACCGTGCCGTTGCCCGTATCGAACAGTTCCCACTGCTCGACCACGCCGTTTTCGGTGTTCACAAAGTAATAGGTCTTACTGGTCCTGGCGCTGTGGTACATACAGGCGCCATAGGCCGGGCTCGCAGTACGAATGGCGCGGGCCGCGACGTTCTCAAGCTGGCGCGTGGTGGGGTTGATACGATAGATCGCGATCGTATCGTTGCTGCGATTGCTGGCCGCGACAAGCGCGACCTTCTCACCACCAAGCGGGAAGTTGGTGCGCAGATCGACATTGTTCATGTCGCCGTCGGCAAGATATTGGAGTTGCTTGCCAGCCAGGTCGTAGACCGCCAGGCCACCCTTCTTATCGGTCCCGATGATCGTGCTACCCGACGCGTCGCTTGGATTGACCCAGATGGCCATATCATCGGCGGCATCGCCGCTGTGTGGCACAGGCTGCGTTTCGACCTTTGGTTGCACCTGCTGTAGCACAGGCGCGGCTCGTGCAACGCGGTGTGCCACAAGCAACGCGGACAGCAGCAGACACGCGAGCGTGATGAGTAGCGCCGGCGAGAGGCTGCGCTGCCACAAAAAGACACGCATGATTCCCCCTTGCGTTCGGGGGAGAGAGGCTATACAACGTCGGAGCGCGATGCTATACTGAGCCTATCTCCCCAATCGGTTCTTCCGGCTGGGCGAGTCTCTCCCACCGCGTCGTCGGCTGCCACACTGAGCGACGCGGTGGGGCCATTCATTCCCCTGCTGAGCACCGGGAAACACACCCCATCTCGGCCTGCGATAGACAGTGAGACGGGCAGCCGCATGGCGAGCCCAGGCGACCAGTGAGGAAATGCGAGGCATGCGAGGAGCGAGTGAGGAACGCAGCGCACGATATGAGGCCTGCCTCTCCTGGTGCTCATACAGGGTTCATTTCGGCATCACCTCCCTTCTGCTATGGTCTTCTGAGTCTTTCGGATGACGATCACGCTATCTGGCTCGATCGCTCACGGAACGGAACGATCTGGGAAAGCTACGCTCCCGCAACACAAAAGCGGCCTGCCTGAGTGTTCAGTGAACCACTCAAGCCGACCGCAAAACATTTCAGCGCCCTTTCTGCCGGGCTATTCAGTTTGGTCCTTCGGTTATGCCCTGCCTTTTCGGATGATACCCAGATCGTGTTCCATCATCACGATCGCCTCATGGAGATCACGGCTGCGCACGCGGAGTTGATTGTCCCGCACAATCCGGTAAACCTCCCTGAGTCGCGAGTGGCGGCGCTGGATGTGCTCTAACACATTCAGGAGGTAGTAGCGGAGGCCGACAAGGTCCTCAATCGGCTTGACGATATAGTTATAGGCGCCAAGCTGGTAACCGCAGCGTATATAATCCCGATCTGCATAGGCGGTGATGAAAATGATCGGGAGTTCGGGTGCGACCATGCGGATACGACGGCAGATCTCGAAGCCGTCCATATCGGGCATCCGTACGTCGAGCAGGACTACATCCGGCATCTTCTCCTGCCAGAGCCTGAGCGCTGAGGCCCCATTGACGGCGCTGAGCACGTCGATGGGGTCGTGCTCGAACAGGAGTCTTACGATGTCATGCATCTGCGCATCATCGTCAGCGATCAAGATGCCTGATTGTTTCGTCACTGTCCCGTTATACCCCCTTGGTGACTGGAGTGTACGAGCAATTGTCATAGGGAGCTCCTCCTCTACCTTTGCACGCGACTTCCTGTGACCATGCCCCGCGTCTTGTCTGGCCACTGTACGGAGCACACTGCCAATTATGGGGCTGGTGTCGCGCGATCGGCTGGCGGAAGCCCGATCGTCATCGGCGCGTTGTGGTCTGTATACATCCACAAATCGCTCAACGTGCCCTCGCCCAACCCAGCGATCCTCGTTCCACGAATAGTGACCGCATCGGCGATCACCCGATTATCATTTGACAGCCAGAGGTCGTAGACCAACTGCCCGCCCTCGGACGCGTTTCGTTCCGCATCGGTGGACCAGAACTGGTAGTGCGTTGTTGGAATATCAGCCAACACTTCTGGGCCAATCAGAGTCTGCTCCCAGCCTTCACCGCCCGCGATGGCTCCATACATTTCGTCGTTATACAGGTAGTCGTTGAGGAGTGTGGGCGCGTTCGGATCATAGTCCGGGTTCTCCGATGCACTCCAGGTCGTCTCTTCATCGAATCGCTCATAGCGTTTGTCGTCGAACATGACCCGCTCGACCAGATGGCCAGCGACGAGCTTTAGACTCTGCGCCGTCGCTACATGACGACAGGCACCATGCTGGCGGTTGACTGATTCCATCTCCACCTGACAGACCGCGAGTGGTTGGCCGTTGAAGGTTCGCAGGGTCCGTATGCGCACAGAGTGGAGCGGGGCAAGCTCCAAAGCAGGTGATTGGGCGTTGACTGGAGCCCCATGGGTGACAGTCACATACAGGACGACCAACGCGACGAGGCGAACGAGGAAATGTCGATCCATCTCTCCCTCCTTATGAAGCGCCATCTACGCTTCACGACTATCGTCACGATCCGTTGAAGAGGAAATGCGAACCAATGAAGAGGAAATGCGGACCAATTCGCGAACATCTTCAATGAGCTGGGCGACATGCTCCTCCTTGGACGGAGCAGGCGGCGTGTCGGCAGATGCGTCTAAAGAAGTAACTTGGCCGTTGATCAGGCCGGTCCGAACTTTCATGGCGCGCCTCGCTTGAATGGGTACATGGAACTAGGCACAGCATACATGTGCGAGCCAAAAATGGCATAAGGTTGACCTAAAGAAAACATAAAGAAACGTCTCCTCGTATCGACACAGGGGGGATTGTCCACTATCATTAGTCATACAGGTCCTTCCTAGCCACAAGGGGTTTGTATGGTTCCCGATCAGTTCCTCGACACCCTGCTCTCGCTGCCTGCACTAGAAGATGCTGGGGTTTCTCCCGACGGTCGATGGGCTGCCTGGACGTGGTTCCGCGCCGGCCCTGCTGCTGATGTTTATGCAGTGCCGACTGATGGCTCAATTCCCCCAATTCGCCTGACGAACACACCAGAAAACACGTACCTTGTTTCCTGGACGGCAGATAGCCGAGCGGTGCTGGTGCAGCAAGACCAGGAAGGCGACGAGCGGATGCAACTCTTTCGGGTGGACCTCGATCAGCCGGGAGTTATGCACCCGCTCACTGAGGAGGCGCCAAACTTCTACCTTCAGGGAGGACAGCTCCATCCCAATGGACGCTGGCTGATCTATGGGGCCAACGTGGACGAGAACGGTGAGGAAATCGAAGCAACCTGGGTGTATCGGCACGATCTCGAGACAGGCACTCGTCATGTCCTGGCGTGCCCACAGGAACCGGCATACTGCGATCCGGAACTGAATCTCCAGGGTACATATATCCTGTATACCCGACAAGATCTCGACCCTGCCGGCGCGCAAGTCTGGATGGTCGATAGTGACGGGGAAGTGGATCGCGAGGTACTCAATTTTGGAGCCGATGTCAGTGTTGTGGCAACATGGTTTCCAGATGGCGAGCGTGTGCTTGTGCTGGCAGAGGAAGCGACTTATCGACGACTAGGTGTATGGAGTCGCGATACTGATGCTATACACTGGCTCATTGATGATCCCGATCGCAACATTGAGCGAGCCTTTGTGCCATTTGGGGAGTCACCAGTGATTGTTATTGTCGAGCTTCAGGAAGCGCGCGCCCGCGCTTCCCTCCTTGATATCGGAACCGGGAGCGAAACACGACTCCCTGATGTCCCTGGAAATCTCATTCCACTCTATCCACTTGGTACTGGCATGTGGATCGGAGAGTATTATAGTTCCACGCATCCAAAGGATCTCGTTCGTTTCTCGCTCAATGACCTTCGGCCAGAGGCGTTTGTCAGTCTCACCCGTATCTGGGAGCGAACAGCAATTCGATCGCAGGATCTTACACCTGCGGAAGATTTCCGCTGGCGCTCGGTTGATGGTTTAGAAATTCAGGGTTGGTTGTATCGTACGCAGCAGAAGGTACAAGGAACTATCGTCTTTATCCACAGTGGTCCTGCGATGCACAGTGAAGACAATGCCCACTCGTTTATTCAGTTTGCGGTCTCACAAGGGTTTCATGTGCTCGCACCGAATTATCGGGGCAGCACTGGCTTCAGCTTCGCCTACCAGGAGGCGATCAAGCAGGATGGGCTGGGTGGACGTGAACAGGAAGATATCCGTACAGGCATCGAGGCCCTGATTGCCGCTGGTATCGCTGAACCAGGCAAGATCGGCGTGACAGGCGCCTCCTACGGTGGCTATTCATCATGGTGCCAGATCACCCGCTACCCACCTGAGATTGTAGCCGCCGCTGCACCAGTCAATGGAATGACCGATCTTGTTGTGGATTACGAGACCACACGGCCAGACCTGCGCCCCTATGTTGAGGAGATGCTCGGTGGCCGGCCTGACCAAATGCCCGAGCGCTACTATGAACGCTCACCGATCCATTTCGTGAGCAATATCAAGGGTCACCTGCTGATCGTCCAGGGAAGCAATGATCCCAATGTCACGCCGGAACATGTTCGAGCTGTGACCGAAGCGCTTCAGCAGGCCGGGATAGACTACCAGGTGCTGACGTTTGAAGATGAAGGGCATGACATTAGCCGTCCGGAGAACAGAAAGATACTCTATGCCCAGCTCGCTTCATTCTTCGGCAACGTGTTTGCGACTGTCAGCTAGCCGCGCTTCTGGTTGCAATGCATACATCACTGCCTGTTCCATTGTCATTGTTGTTCCGGTTGTCCATGCAGTTACAAACAGTGATTCACCAAGGTTAGCGCGAGCACTTGCGATGACCCGATCGATCCTCGCTTGTTCGATGTGTTCCCTGGATGCGCCAACTGATGTGCGAAGGACGCTCCCTGCTGCACACAATACGACTGCACAGAATGGCTGCTCAAGGAGGAGGTCTGCAAATGATTCCAAGAGCATGGCAATGTTTCCCGTATCTTCTAGCTCCCAAAACAAACGCAGACTCTCTTCATACAGTTCCAGTGCTGTATTGTAATCTCCTTGTATTTGAATAACGGTTCCAAGATTATTGAGTATACGCGCAATCTCATCTGGACGGGCTGAAGGTCCAAGTTCCCGCCATATGGCGAGACTCTCCTGATACAGCCGACGCGCTGCATCAAGGTCTCCCTGCTCCTCTGATATCAGACCAAGATTATTGAGCACACACGCTATCTGCTCTGGATAGCCAAGTTCGCTCCATGTTGTCAAACTCTCCTGGTACAGCCTGCGTGCTGCATCAAGATCTCTATGTGCTCTGCAAACACTGCCAAGATTCGAGAGTATCTTTGCGCTCTCGTTCGAATCACCAAGTTCGCGCCATATCGCTAAACTTTCCTCCAAGAAGCGCTGTGCCCGAACCAAATCGACCTGTTTAAAAGCCAGTCCAGCGGTACGATTCAGGATTGTTGCCCGCTGTTCTCGTTGTAGAGTATCTATGGCAAGCACAGATTCACACCAAACGAGCCCTTCATGAATATAGCTACGAATGTTCCAGAAGTCTGCGAGTGCAAGACAAAGGCGCACAGCCAACTCAGCTTCATTTTGCTGAGTAGACCAACGGAGCGCTGCACAGATATTATCGTATTCAACTCCGAGCCGATGGAGCCACTCGCGTTGTTCGCCCCCATTCAATTTTGGTGCTGCCTGTTCAGCAAAAGTCACATAGTATTCAGCGTGATTGCGTCGGATGAGCTGAACATCGCCAAAATCTGCAAGCCGCTCCAGCGCGTATTCGCGGATCGTCTCCAGCATCGTGAAACGCAACTCATCGGGTGGTCGAATATGTTGTTGGAGCAGGCTCTTCCCGACCAGAGACTCAATCCCGCCTTCAATATCCAACATCAGATCGCCAGATCCATTACACACTGCAACGGCAGCTTCGCGTGTACAACCACCGACAAAAAGAGCCAGCCGTGCAAACAATCGCTGTTCATCCATATCCAGGAGATGATAGCTCCAGTCAAGGGTATCTCGGAGGCTTCGCTGTCTCGGAGGCAGATCGTGGCCGCCTGCTATCAGCACCGCCAAGCGCTGGCCAAGTCGCTCTAAAAGGACCTGCGGCGTGAAAATCTTGCTACGGCCGGCTGCTAACTCGATCGCCAACGGCAATCCATCCAGTTGCGCGCAGATGGCAGCAACCGTGGCTGCATTTTCGGGGTTAAGTCGGAAATCCGGGGTGACAGCGCGCGCACGCGTCTCAAAGAGCATCACCGCAGGTGATTCGGCGAGTGTCTCAAAGGAAAGGTGATCAGATGGTAGTTGCAATGGTGAAACAACAAACTCGTGTTCTCCATAGACGTGTAATACGACTCGGCTCGTCACAAGAATCTTCAGTTGCGGTGCGGCAGTGAGAAGCTCAGTAATAGCAGGCGCGGCAGCCACAATATGTTCAAAATTGTCCAACACGAGCAGCTGTTTGCCAGAAAGCGCGGAGGCAATGGTTGTAACCAGCGGCTGTCCTGCCTCTTCTTCAACACCTAATACTTGCCGCACGGCTGCCAGGACCATGCATGAATCTCGAACCTGCGCGAATGAAATGAACCAGACACCATCCGGAAAGTCGTCGCGCAGCTCCCTGGCCACCTGGATAGCGAGGCGGGTTTTGCCAACCCCTCCAGGACCAACCAAGGTCAGCAAACGCACATCATCCCGCAGCAGCGCATCGCAAACCGCGATAACTTCACGCTCGCGGCCAATGAACGATGTCAGCGGCGTAGGGACGTGGTGCCGAAGCCTCAAAATCTGGGAAGGGGTGCGGAGGTCAGTCGAGGTAACCAAGCGATAACCAATGCCGGGTTCAGTGACGATCAGTTTCGGCGCGGAAGGATCGTCTTCTAACTTGCGACGCAAATTCCCGATATGGACCCGAAGCGTATCGATAGCATCAAAATAGGCAGGCCCCCAGACACGCTCAAGCAGGACACGAGAAGGGAGCACCGTGTCTGCATGCAGCACAAGTTCTTCTAACAGCCCCCACTCAATCCGGGTCAGTCGTACACGTTGAGTGTTCCGCACGACCTGGTGAAGCTTGACATCGATTTCCAGATCGCCAATACGCAGGGTCTCTCCAGCCATGGCCTTCCTCGTGGATCATGCCTCTTGCGGGGACGAAACGAGGACGCGGGCAGCAACAGGGAAAATGGAACAGCGGTATTATTCGCTCGCCAACGACCGCTGTCAAATAACAATTTTTCACTTTCTCTATCTGGTGAATGCGTAGCCATGGGACAATCTGGAATAGCTCATTACACCTGTCCAGATCCTTTAATCCTCCATGAAGTCGGTTCCCAGATCAGCCATGTCATCGGCCACACCGCTCTCATAGACGTGCTCACCAGCAGCCAGCGGTTCTGCGGGAGATACCAGCGGTGGTGGTGCGGCAAGCGTCTGGCTGATGTGGAGCAGGGCAGGTAGGCGACCCTGCTCGGCAAGAAAGTCGATCGCTGCCAGGATGCGTGGCTGGAGCAGCGCGGCGAGGTCATCAGGCGCATAGCCACCATGGAGCGGGAGGCCTGGCCGCCGCGCCTCAACGGCCAGCATCCACAAGCCCAACATCGTCGCCGTGTGAAGGAGCTGTGCCTCGGAGCGGTATTCCGGAAAGTGGGGCAGCAGCAGCTCAAGAAAGGCGATCTCCTCCTCCCTCAGCCGCGCGGATTTCGTGATGGTTGGCATCGCTCAGCGTCGGGACGCCGCGAACAGCATCCCGAACAGCGCGCCAACCGCGTTCAGGAACGCCGCGAACGCATTCGGGATGACGAGATACTCCTGGCCTTCGATCTTTCCAGCCGCTTTCAGCCGCTCGCTCAGGATGCCATGTAGCAAGATCGTCCCGCCTCCCGTCAGGATGACAAACCGGCGCGTCTGCTGCAGTATGGGCAGGATGAGGCCGATCAGATCCTGGCCGTACATACCAATGGCTTCGTTCACCTCAGCCGACACGTCCTGCATCCGCCCGGCGATCAGCGCACGGCGGGTGATCAGCGCATGCTGGGCGGTGACATCGTTCAGGCCAGCCTTGGGCAACAGTTCCTTCAACCCACGGGCGATCGCGATGGTGCCATCCCCCAGGCGCCTGCTCGACATCCGATAGGGCTTGAGCGCGATGTCGGTCTCATGCAGATCACCGCCGCCGATGTCCAACACGCTGACGGCATCATATCCAACCACCGTTTTACCCGTCGGGGTCTTGGACCAGCATACGAATGTGCCGATCGACTGCGCCTGTGGAATAAGCTGCCCGATCGTGATGGTCCAAGTCGATGGCACACCACCGCGCGCGTCCGCACGCTCAACCGTCCAGGTCGCAGAACGGAGATGCTCCTTGAGCGCGTCACGCGTCTCTGGCGCAACCACCAGCTTCTCACTCATCTCGCCTTCGCGCACAATCTCGGTATTGGGGATCGCAAAGCCAAGCGCAATCTGGTATACCCCCGGCTCATAGCCAGCCACAATCAGCAGCTCGATGAGGGAGGCGGCAAGAAACTGGCGCTGCCTCGGATCGGCCAGCCGCTGGGAGGTCGGCCCGACCGCTAAAGCACGCCCGTCATTCCGGAGCGCGGCCTCGCCAATCCAGAAGCTGGTCCCGCCGTTGAGCTGGTAGGTCGTCTCACCCGTCCCGCCCTGGATGCGATGGGCAACACCATGCGCTGTGGGCACACGGAGGAGCCGAAGCTGGCCCGTGCCATCGACCATCGCCAGCTTGACCGCATCATTCCCATTGTCGAGCGCGACCGCCAGATACGTACTGCCCTTGATCGTCACCTCGCTTGTGAGCGCGAAAGGCTGTCCCTGGAGCAAGTAATCCAGGATTGACATGGTATCGGTTACAGGAGTCACTGCTGTCATTCTTTTTCTGCTCCTTGTTTCCAATTGTAGACAGATCCGCGCACCGTATCCCCGTTTTGTCTACACCTGTAAACAGCACAGAGAACGTATGCACTGCTTCCCTCTGGCGCGAAGCGAAAGAAGAGCAGGGTGCGTGCGCGTCGGCGTGGCCGACGAATGGTCCCCGCCCAATGTCGTACCTCCCCAGCGCCTCCGTGGTGGCGGAACGCCGAAAGCGCGGAGTGGCCTGAGCTTGGCTTGCCAGGGAGTTACGGCTGGTGTCGTGGAGCGACAGACCCATTCGGTGACGGAACGAGGACAGTCCAAAAGGTGGGGGAGGCACGGCACGCCTGCCACGTCGACCTCGGAGGCGCCTCCGGCGTGGGGCTGGGGATGAATCAGCAGCCACACGATGCGGGGTGCGGACGCGTCGGCGGAAAATTGCTGATTGAGGTGCGGTGCGCTGCCTTCAGCGTGATATCGGATGTGGGAGCGATGGCTCCCTCTCCTCAGTATTCGTCGCCAGCAATGTCTGCCCTGCCCTCTGCTCTCAGGGTCTGCTCTCCAAAAGCAGAGCAGCGGGCAGAGGCACAGAGCAGAGGTTAGAACAGAGAATCGGTCATCAATCAAAGTGTCAACCTCTCATCCAAGCAGCCCTCGGCTATCCTTGCGACGCCGCAGCGCCGGTGTGAGAGCACTCGATAACGCAATGCCGGGCGTATGACTCGCACGCGGCTCATATGCGGGTGCCGAGCCCAGTACAGCACGGCTGCGAAGCCCGCGTGTCGCCTAATCCCACTCTATGATAGGCCGAGTCCTGCGGGATCACTAGCCTCTCAACTGGACAGTCTGTACCCAATTTGTCTCAATGTGCGTGGGAGCACGCGTTCGTGCGTATTATTGAGCCGGCGATTCGCTTCTGCTTGCGCCGCGTGCTCATCCCAGGGCCGGAATGCGGCGCACTGTTTCGTCCCTTTTCCAGGCGCGCTGAAGTGCATGCAGCGGGTGCAGGAGAGCATATGGAGCGGATCGGCGAGGTGAGCAAGCAAACGCCGACGCTGGCGACTGTGCCGGCTATCCATGCCTACCATGCGATAACGATTTTCTCCGAGAATCTTACGCCACTGCTCAGGCAGCTCGTGCGTCCGCCCGGCGCCTCCGCTTGAACGCTGGCCGTGGCCCTGGCGCTGCGCGGCGAAGTGCCGGGCACGGGGCGCTCGTAGAAGCGCTCCTGCTCGCCAGAGAGCGGCTCGACGAGCCGCCGCAGAAGATGTGGCACCGCTGTGGGTGGTCGCGTGATGGATGCCATGATGGGCGCTTCCTCACGCTGGTGGGCATTGAGAATTTTTGGGTACAAACTGTCCCTCGATTGGGGTAGTGCGTGTGGAGCATTTCGACTATCATTGGGGCGAGCGTCCTGGCACGTCGCACCCGCACCTCCCTCCCCGTGTTGGCGCTCTGCGGCTGTCTCTCACGGAGGTGGAGTCTTGAGCGAGCCATCCCCGCTGCTCTCCGCGGCCCACGCCCAGCAGCTCGCCGCCTCGGCGATAGCCGAGGCGATCATCGCCGAGCGCGGCTACTGCTCAATCGCGCCAGGCGCGTTGGCTGCCGTCAAGGCACTCGCTCCCGGCGCCTACAGCGACACGCTGCTGCGCTCGGTGCTGCACGAGGGCGCGCTGACCTTCCCCATCTACCGCCTGGGCGACCCCTCGCCGTATACCTGGGTGCTGCGCCCGGACTTGCCGCGCACGAGCAGTACGGGCGCGCGCGTCAAGTATGAATGGCCGCGCCTGCTGCCGAATGTCTTCGACGTGCTTCCGCGCTATCGCGCCACCCTGAGCGATGTGAGCATCCCACTCGTGCTCACCGAGGGCGCCAAGAAAGCCGATGCCCTGGCCTCGGCCTACGATCACGCGCTCATACCAATCAACATGAATGGCGTGTGGGGCTGGCGCGGCACGACTGTGGGCGGCGGCAAGACCGCCCTGGCCGATTTCGAGCTGATTGCCTGGGAGCGCCGCACGGTCTGGATCGTACCCGATGGCGATGTGCGCACCAACCCCCAGGTCCAGCTCGCCGTCCAGCGCCTGGCGCGCCTGTTGGGTGCGCGTTATGGCGTGGCAGAGGTGCTGGCGGTGCAGCTGCCGCAAGCGGCCAGTGGCCCCAAGGTCGGCGTCGACGATTTCTTCGCAGCCGGTCACACGCCTGCTGATCTGGAAACCCACCTGACTTCGCTCTCTACCCTGCTGCGTGCCGCCCGCGTACCGCTGGGTCTGCATCCCGAGACCGGCGCCAAGCTCTTTCTGCCAGCCGGCTACGATGTCAAAGCCCAGACGATCGTACAGGTCGACCGCCGCGGCGAGCCGCGCCCGATCTACAGCGGCGCGATCTTCATCACCGAGGTCGGCGTCGATCTGCACACACGCGAGCAGACCGCCACCGTCGCCTGGAACGGTCGCGGCAATATTCACACCGAGGTGACCATCCCGTATGCCGCGCTGAGCGACTCGAAGGCGTTCAGCCAGCTGGTCGGCGCGGCCGGCGCGGCGGTGCATCCACGCAACATCAAGGATGTGCAGGCGTTCCTGGTCGAGTTTGTGCAAGAGAATATCGAGACGCTGCCGCACAAGGCGCATGTTAACCGCCTGGGGCTGGTCGCCTCCGGCCTGGTCCTGCCCGCCGGCGCGGTCGGCTTCCGCGAGGCCGTGCGCTACACCGGCTACCCACCGATCGCCGTCGGCTGCGACGGTGATGCCTATCCGCACGCCATCCGCACGGCGCTGGCATGGCCAGACGCCTGGGCCTTCTGGCTCGCGCTGGGCCTCAGCCTGGGGGCGCCGGCGATCGCGCGGCTGCGCCCGCGCCGCAACCCGGTGCTGTATCTCTCGGGCGCCAGCGGCAGCGGCAAGACGACCGTGCTGCAGTTTGCGAGTGGCTGCTGGGGCTGCTCAACGCGCCATCCCTGCCGCATGGAGGCCGGACGCACCACGCCGGCCGGGATCGTCCAGACGCTGGAGCATCTGAACGGGCTGCCGCTGCTCCTCGACGAGGCGCACACAATTGCCGACCCCAAGCGGCTGGAGATGACCTGCTACAGCTTCGCCAACGGCCAGCGCTACACCGTGGGTGGCGGACGCCCTTGGCGATCGCCCTCACGGCACTCAACTGTGCCCTACGGGCCGCTGACGTCACCACCGAGCACCTGCCTGACTCACCTGGCTGGGTCGGGGCACTGCTCGATGCCTGGGCAGCCATGCTGATGCGCGGCCACGACGAGACCGACCCGGCGACCGAGCACTGGGAGGCACTGATCACGCTGCTGGGGCAGGGCCGCCAGGCGGATGACGGCCGGAGTGGTGATGCCCAGCAGGGCATGCCACTCCCACCCACCTGGTACTGGATCGAGGCCGACCGCGGCGGCGGGCTGATTGCCTGCCGCCAGGCTGGCGAGGACGAGTGGCGCGTGCTGACCAACACCCCGCAGTTCAAGGAGCGCGTGGGAGCATCGGCGGTTCAGCTGTATGGACAGACCTGGGTGCGGCGAGGCTGGGTGCGGCCGGCCAAAGATGGGAAGTCGACCGACTATCAGCATGTGTATGGGCGCGGGGCGGAGGTGCGGGCGCGCGTGCTGCGCATCCCGCACACGATCCTCGAGCGCTGGGGGCAGGAGCACCCGGAGCGTGCGCGCTGAGAGTCGGTGCGTCGTCGGGATGCGATGTGTGCTGGCGCCTGGCGCTGCCCTGGAGGCGCGCTCGTCGCACCCTGGCACCTGCATCCACCAGGTGATCCATGGAGTCAGCGCAGCGTGAGGAGCGGATGCCCGAGCATATGGAGGGGTGGTTGAACGGTGCGAGGTGCGACATGATCGACAGTGAGCGCCTTCTGATCGGATCTCTGTCCATCGCACCTTCCAGCGCACCAAGGGCGTACCCGCGCACGCCGGTACGGGCGCTGTTCTGGAGGCTACGCATTGAGTATTGGGCAAGAGGCCCGAGAGGCTGGCTTCTTCAGCTCCCGCTTATCGAGCAACTGAAGGGTGCTGTCTGGGCGGTAGCGCTCCACCTTTCCAGAACGGGTCCGTGTTGGTTCGCTCCTGCCGTCCCCACCTGATATCCTCATGGTTTTGCGAAGATGTCCGTGATGGCGGAGAGGACTGCCGGCAGAGACAATGAACACGGGTCGCGGAAAGGGGCTTGACAAGACTACCAGATTCTTGTTGCCTCCTTTGATTACCGCGTTACCAGGCATAAGCCTTGGGCGCTTCGCCGCCGGGGCCTGGCCAGATCTGATCGAGCCGGTCAAGCGCTTCTGGCGACAGCTGGATCTCGAGCGCCCGCAGGCTGCCGGTGATCTGGTCGAGCGTGCGCGGCCCGATGATTGGCGCCGTGACCACAGGATTGTGCAGCAACCAGGCCAGCCCCACATCGGCGGGCTGCTCGCCAAGCTCCTGGCAGAGCTGTTCATAGGCCTCTAATTGCGATCGATACTTCTCGATTTCTGCCTGTCGCTGTGGCTCGGCGCGCCGTCCCGCGGTGACCTTCTGGAGCGCGCCGCCCAGCAGCCCGCCTGCCAATGGGCTCCATGGGATCAGCCCTAGACCGTAGTGCCGACAGGCCGGGATGATTTCCAGTTCCACCATACGGGCATTCAGGTTATACAGACTTTGCTCCGACACCAGCCCCATGAAGTGCCGTGCGGCAGCGCTACACTGGGCGGTCGCAATATCCCAGCCAGCGAAGTTGCTGCTGCCAACATAGATCACCTTGCCCTCGCGCACGAGCTGTTCCATCGCCTGCCAAATTTCCTCCCAGGGCGTGGCGCGCTCGATATGGTGCATCTGGTACAGGTCGATATGGTCGGTCTGCAGGCGGCGCAGGCTGTCGTCGCAGGCACGGCGGATGTGGTAGGCTGAAAGCCCACGCTCGTTCGGCCCGTCACCCATTAGACCTTATTCAGAATAACGGGCTCAAAGTGTCATATGCCGCATCAGGAAGGGAAATAACGCCGTCAAGTTGCGAATCGCGTTTTACAGCACTAGGAGGGCAAAATCGGTCTATTCTGAATGTTAACTATTGTATTGCAGGCCTTGGTTGCCAGCACGATCTGGTCGCGCCGCCCACCGCCCTGCGCGAGCCAGCGCCCGATGATCTGCTCGGTGACGCCTTCGCCGCACTTCCCGCCGTAGACGTTGGCGGTGTCGAAGAAGGTGATGCCCAATTCGAGCGCCTTGTCCATAATCGCAAAGCTGTCAGCCTCGTTGGTCTGCGGGCCAAAGTTCATCGTACCCAGGCACAGGCGGCTGACGGTCAGGCCGGTTCGTCCAAGATGGGTGTACTGCATGGATTTGCTCCTTAAATGATCAGCGAGCGGCGTCGCCCATGCGATAGGGCGTAGTAAGCTCGTCCAAACGCTGCTTGAGATCGGCGGGCATGGGTGTAGCGGCAGCCTTGAGACTGTCATCGAGCTGCTCGGACTTGCTCGCACCGATGATTGGCGCGGTAATCGCTGGATTGGCCAGCGTCCACGCGATGGCTAGTTGTACCATCGACATGCCCACCTCGTCCGCAATCAGGCGCACCTGCTCAACTGTCTGGAATTCGCGCTCGTGCCAGTAGCGGCCCTGATACATCGCGCCGGCGGTTCCGAGCGTGAAGCGGCTGCCCTCGGTGGGTGCGTTGCTCCGATGCTTGCCGCTCAGCAGGCCCCCAGCGATCGGGTTGTATGGGATGACGCCAATCCCTTCCTCGACGCACAGCGGGAGCAGCTCGCGCTCGATCTGGCGGAACAACAAGTTATAGCGCGGCTGCACCGAGTCGAAGCGCGCTAGACCCAACGCCTCGCTGCGCCCGATTGCTCGCGCGATCTGGTAGGCAAGAAAGTTCGAGCAGCCGATGTATCGAACCTTGCCCGCCCGCAGCAGGTCGTCCATCGCGCGCAGCGTCTCGTCGATGGGCGTGTGCGGGTCGGGCGCGTGGAGCTGGTACAGGTCGATGTAGTCAGTCTGCAGACGCCGCAGCGAGGCATCAACTGCGTCGAGCACATGCTTGCGGGAGTTGCCCTGCTGCCACGCCTGCGGTCCCATGCGGCCAGAGCACTTGGTGGCGATAATGAAATCGTCGCGCTTGCCCATCAGCCAGCGGCCAATGATCTCCTCGGTGCGACCAACCGTGGTCACATCACCGCCGAGCGGATACACGTCGGCGGTGTCGAGAAATGTGATGCCCTGGTCAGCCGCGGTATTCAAAATGGCGACCGAGGTTGGCTCATCGCACTGCAAACCGAAGGTCATCGTACCCAGGCAGAGGCGTGACACCTGCAAGCCGGTTTTTCCTAGACGAACGTGTTCCATGATTATGCCTCCTCCTGCGATTCATGCCAGCTATACTGCGGGTGGTAGCCGAGCATACGCCTGGCCTTCTCGATCGACAGCAGTGTCTCATGCGGCCCAACGCCCTCCGTGAGCGGCACCGTGGGGAACAGCTCGGCCATCAGCTCAGCGTTCGGGCGACGCATCACGGTGTCGGCATTGGCGATAATAAAGACCTCCGCGCCAGTGATCGGCGCTTGGAGCGCCTTGCGGATCGCCTGGGCCGCGTCGCGTACATCGATATAGCCCCATAGGTTCCACTTGCGCAGGCGCGGATCGTCCTGGAACGCGGCGAAGCGCGCATAGTCGGCAGGTTCCATGATGTTGGAAAAGCGCAGTCCGATCAGCTTCAGCGCGGGATCCCAGCGGCAGAACTGTTTCGCCATCTCCTCGCCCAGCAGCTTGGACAGCGAGTAGGCGCTTTCAGGCCGTCCAGGGTAGCCCTCATCAACTGGCGCGTAGGGCGGTGGCGTATCGAACGGCAGCCCCAGCACCGTTTCGCTCGATGCCCAGACGACGTGCTTGATGCCGAGTCGTCGGGCCGACTCGAAGATGTTGTAGGTGCTGAGCATGTTGTTTTTGAACGTCACGGCGTTCGGATACAGGCCGGGCGCTGGGATTGCCGCCAGATGGACGACCGCATCGACGCCGTGGATACGGTCGTCGATCGCCGATAACGCCTCGATCGTCTGGCCGAAGTCCGTTAGATCGACGGATGTAAATGGGCAGCGACTCTCGGCGGGTGGCACCCGATCCACGTTCGCCACCGCGTAGCCATGGGCGAGCAAGTCCGTAATGCACGCCCGGCCCGCTTTGCCACTGCCGCCAGTCACAACGACTCTGGTCATCGGGTCTCCTCCTTTCAACAACCGTGGTGACTCTCCTACCGCATGGGTGAGAAATGTTGCGTCTCTACATCAACGCTGATTGCGGCAGCACGGAATACCGCTCGTGCTCTCCCCGAAACACCGGACTGGAAGGCGGAAGCGCAGCCGACCCGTGAGATACCATCGGGAGCACGATCGCCGCCATGCCCGATTGAGCGGTGCTTGGGCTGATTGAAGATGTGGTGCGCAGTCGCAACGCGCGACGAGTCGTTGGCGCTCACGTGTCTCGGGTTGCTCAAGCGCGCGTGCATCGAACACGCGGTTCGACGCAGAACTCGTACTGCCGATCACAACGTGAAGCGGAAATCGAATTGTCAGAACAAGCCTATTACTACAGTTGTATTTATGGTATTATACGCCTCCGTGTGATTACTACCCACGGAGGATCTGACGATGGATGAATCGCTCCAGCACCCACCCGCCACTCTCGATCTGCTCGACGTGCAGGTTTGGAGAGTGTATTGGGCCGACCTTGAGCGACGGATTGCGCCCATCTTTGCCCGTTCAGATGCGCATAAGCGCGCCATGACATATTTGAGCGGGTTGTTGAGCCCAGCCGAACGCAAGAATAGCTGGCAACTGGCCGAGATCAGCGGCGACCCGAACCCCTATGGCTTTCAGCACTTGCTTGGGCGAGCTGACTGGGATGCCGATGCACTGCGCGACAAATTGCGCACCTATGTGACTGACTACCTGGCAGCAAAAGACGCTGTCGGTGTGATTGACGAAACTGGCTTTCTCAAGAAAGGCCTGCATTCTGCGGGTGTGGCACGCCAATATAGCGGCACAGCAGGTCGGGTTGAGAACTGCCAAGTCGGCGTCTTTCTGGCCTACGCCTCTCAGCATGGTCAAACCTTGCTTGATCGCGAGCTGTACCTGCCAAAGGAATGGACGGAGGACCGCGAGCGCTGTCGAGCTGCTGGGATTCCTGATCAGCGTGCCTTTGCGACCAAACCGGCTCTGGCTCAGCAGATGCTCTCTCGCACGTTCGATTCGGGCGTGGCGCTGAAGTGGGTGACGGGCGATAGTGTCTACGGCGACGATCGCAAGTTGCGCGGCTGGCTGGAGCGGCGCAAGCAAGCCTATGTGCTGGCGGTCTCTTCCAACGAGACGGTCTGGATACATCAGCAGCAGCGCCAAATCGCGACGAGTGTGGCCGAGTTGCCCAGCCTTGGCTGGGAACGGATCAGTGCTGGCATAGGCAGTAAAGGACCACGGTGGTATGACTGGCTGCGCGTAGAAGTGAGCGATCCGGCGCAGCAAGGCTGGAAGCGCTGGCTACTTGTGCGGCGCAGTAGTAGCGATCCGAGTGAGTGGACAGCGTATATTGCGTTTGCTCTGGCAGGCACCACCCTGGCCGAACAGGTGCGAGTGGCCGGCATGCGTTGGACAGTTGAGGAAAGTATCCAAACTGCTAAAGGCGAGGTCGGCTTGGATCACTACGAGGTGCGCTCTTTTTCGTCCTGGTATCGGCACATCACCTTGGCGATGTGGGCTCAATCCTTTTTGAGTGTCATCCGAGAAGAAACAGGCGCCGAGGTGGTGCCAAGAAAGGGGCCGCTCAAACGAGTGGGAGCGAGCAGTTTGGCAGCCTTCAAAGCCCACCGCGGTCTCCAATCCGGTTAAGCTGTGCGGAAATTCGGAAGTTGTTCTGGCAGCTGGTCTTGGTGGTCGAGCGCAGTGCAGCGGCAATCTTGCGCTGGTCTGCTTGGCGACGCTGGCATCAAGCCTGGGCGCGCTATTACCATTACCGCCGACGCAAGGATGGCGCACCTGCGCGGAATGGTCCATCCTCCGAGGCGCCGCAGGCGCAGCAGAAGGCCGAGGGGAACGTGCTAGACGTGGTGTGGGGGCGGCTCGAACCATTGCTCCCACCAGTTCGGCGAGTTGGGCATCCCTACGACCATGACCGGCGGTTGGTGCTCGAGGCGATCGTCCATGTAATGGAAACGGATTGTGGGTGGCGCAATCTCCCATCCCACTTTCCTCCGTGGCAAACGGTGTATACACAACTGTCCCAATGGCGTCAGACTGGCATCTGGGACACAAGCTGGGCCGGATTCACACAGCCCCATCCCACAGACGAACTACAACTGTAGTACTATGCTGCGCCCAACGTACGCGGCTCCACTGCCTCATAAGCGGCGACCATTGTATCGATCAGCTGGTTCAGTCGCTCATCCACGCTCTGTGCGGTGGGGTGGGTATCATACCAGGCGATGATTTCTGCCGCCCCCTGACGGAAGGGTACACTCGCCACATACTCCGGCACCAAGCGTTTAATCTTGGTGTTGTCAAAAATCATACTATGCGCCTTATCCCCTAACAGGCCGGCACCCCACTCTGGGACAGGTAGGTCTACGCTAAACGGTGGTGCGGACACCACCGGTCAATCAGGGCTTGAAGGGTGCGGGATCGACGCCCAGGACGAGGTGGCGGCTCCCAGCAGGGTGGCGGCACTTGAAAGTGCAGCAACTCGCTGACCGTCCAGACGTGATCGGTGATGCCACTGGCCATTGCGGGTGTCCTGCGCTGTCCATCCGCCAAGCCGAGACTGCGATGTACACAACAAAAGTTGTAGAGTGTACCAACCAAATACATACCTCGCTCGACTGTGGCCGCTCGCCGTGCCAGCACGCGGGTCCGTCGACCAAAGACCGCCAGGCGGCTGCGGAAAGTGCCATTCAGTCGCTCGATGAACGCGGTGTTCAGCACCTGACACTGCGGTGTACTCCACAACAGGGTCAAGAACATCTGAACACTCCCATGCACCAGGCGATGGATCGTGCCGATCACTGCCCGACCGCTATACTGCTTGATGACCTGCGCAATCACCAGATCGGGCCAAATCACCAGGCGTGGGCGACCGCCAGTGCCGCTCTCTCGGGTCCGAAAGGCGCGCCGCACGACATCGATGTAAGTCTTCAGTCCATCGGACACGAACAGCAGCGGACCGAAGCTACAACAGGCAGCCACAATGGCGAGCAGGCGCTCAATCAAGGTGCGGTCACGGTTCGGGCTGACTGCCCCTCCCAGCCAAAGACGGGTCGTCACCATCATGGCCATCGCCATCCACAGCACACCGGCTTGGGTTTTGAGGCGAATCTCGTCTGCTTGGACATGCCCCAGATCGCGTGGCTGCACGAGGTGCGCGTGATGGACTCGCTCACACTGCTCGCCCGATGCCTCCAGCCATTCCCGCACAGTCTGAGCTTGGAAGCCGAAGGCGGCTTCGATCGCTGGAATGGGACAGCCATTACCGACCAGCGTGACCACACAGGTGATGGTCGCTTCATCAGTGCGTCGGCGAAAGAAAGGTGTGCCAGCGCGCGCACTGAATGTCTTGCCACAGACTTGACACTTGAAGCGCGGCCGCGCCTTGCCATGAATACGAATGTTGCCCTGCTCCGTCTGCCCTCTTGCAGGGCAGTCCATGTTCGGGCAGAATACGTTTGGCGAACGCATCGACATCCTCCTGGTGTTTGGCGACACTCAGAGTATTGTCGGTATGTTCGCCCATTTTTCAAGTGCTGGAGGCCGGACCACCATTTAGCATAGACCTACCCTGGGACAAACACCGCGATCAGCTCCGAGGGAATGTGGACAATATTGGCCCGTACCCCCATCGCATTGGCAAGCATTTCCACGATTTGATTCCACGTCAACACCTCATCACTGGTGATGTGGATCGCTTCGCCCAGCGCATGCGGATTGCCTAACAAACCGACAAACCCCTTGGCAAAATCCCGATGATGAGTCAACGTCCACAAGGACGTCCCGTCGCCGTGCACGACCACTTTTTTCCCCGTCCGCATCCGGTCTAACACGGTGTATTTTCCATCCAGGGGTACCGACCTCGCATCATAGGTATGCGAGGGTCGCACGATCGTCACGGGGAACCCCTCCTCACGATAGGCAGCCATCAAGCGCTCTTCACACGCAATCTTCGCGCGTGAATACGCCCAATATGGATTGCGGAGCGGAGTTGATTCGGTGGTGGGCCAATTGATCGGTGGTGTTTGATAGGCCGAGGCCGAGCTGATGAAGATGTACTGCTTGGTGCGACCGCCAAACAGTTCCAAATCGGTCTCGATGTGCTCGGGGGTGAAGGCCACAAAGTTCACTACTACATCGAAGGTCAGATCCTTCACGAGCTGAGCAACGGCGGCTTTGTCGCGAATATCGCCCTGCAAGACCGGCACATTCGCAGGGAGAGGGCGCGTCCCATGGCCGCGATTGAGCAGCACCAGATCAATCCCACGCGCGACAGCCAATTCAACGCAGGCTGAACTGATTGTGCCGGTACCGCCGATGAAGAGAGCTTTCAAGGCGTTCCTCCAATGCGAGCGTGAGTCAAGGTATCCCTGAACTCAGCAGCTTGATATTTACGTCGCCGGAGCGTTTCCGCTCCATGGTGACCTGAGTCCCAGATGGAACAGCTCCGTTTTTGGACGGGAGCGATCGAACCATCCCACCCGAAGTATCGATCAAGCGCCGCATGACTCCGCTGAATGCGCAGCGATTACATGCGTAGCGATGAGATGGTGAAATACGCTCCAACGTGTCAATACAACCGATATTGTCGAGGCCGCTGCCATCCAAAACGGATTGGTCGAAAGACGTTCATGGGCTGCGCCATCATCGCCGGAAGACACATCCCGAGGCGATGCGCACGCGCCTAGAGCGTGGCGACGACCGGTATCACCGTTTCGCCCAGGAGCAGGATCGGCTCGATCTCCTTGGCGTCGGGCATGTGGAAGGTGACGTACTGCGAGCCAACTAGTGCGTAGCGCCGCAGCCCTTCGATGATCGCATCGGGCGTGCCAATCAGGTCGAACTTCTCGCCGTAGCGCTCCTTTTTCGCCGCCAGCTCACGCTCGTTGGCCGCGATCAGAATCCCAACATCATTCGAGCGCGTAACGGCGTCAAACGGGCGGCCAACGCGCTCGCAGTGCTGGCGCAACACATCGTACCTGTGGGCGACCATCGCCGGGTCGCCGCCGACGTTGCAGAAATCGGCGTACTGCGCCACAATCCGTAGTGTGACCTTCTCGCCGCTGCCCCCGATCATAATCGGCGGACGCGGCTGCTGCACCGGCATTGGGTCGTTGTACGCGCCCTCGACCTGGTAATGCTTGCCGCTGAAGCTGGCCGGGCGCTGCGTCATCAGGCGATCAACGATCTGGATCGCCTCTTCGAGCATTTCCATGCGCTCGCGCACCGATGGGAACGGCCAGCCATACGCCCGAAACTCCGGCTCGTGCCAAGCCGCCCCGAGGCCGACGATGCTGCGCCCGTGCGCGATGATATCGAGCGTCGTCAGCATCTTCGCCAGCAGCGCCGGGTTGCGATACGGCACCCCGACCACCAATTCGCCGATGCGAATGCGCGAGGTGCTGGCCGCGATCGCGCCCAGGGCGACAAAGCAGTCGAAGACCGGCACCTCCTGGTCAGGTTTCTCTTTATCTGGAAACATAAAGTGATCGGCCAGCCAGACCGAATCGAGACCCGCCTGCTCACAGGCGCGGGCGGCGGCGAGCGTGGTATCCCAATGATTGCCGTGTGTACTCGGCGTGTACGAGCCAAGCTGCTGCCCCATCAGCATGTCTGGGATCCTTTCTGTTATCTCGCGTTTGGCGCTGCTGTGCGCCGCCTATTGTGACCACGCGGTCGGTTCGCGATCCCAGCGATGTGCGCGCAGCTGCTGCACGAGATCGGCAGGCAGGCCGGCACCGTCGCTCGCCGCGATATTGGCACGGACGTTGCTCAGAGGCTGTCTAAGAATAATCGAGCCGCCGGATTAGGAAGCTAGATCACGAAGTTGTCTACTCCGGCATTCAGCCCATTAGGAAGCGTTAGTTAGCAATTCTTAGACAGCCTCTCAGCTTCCGCATCCCGGGAATGATCGTCCCGACCATCGGATTGCTCAAGATGAAGCGCAGCGCCAGCTCAGGCAATGTCATACCCTCCGATACCAGCGGCTTGAGCGCATCCGCACGGTCTACGCTCGCGGCAAGATTTTCGGGCACGAAGTAGCTGTTGCGCCAATCGCCTTCTGGCCAGCGGGTCGCTTTAGTGAGCGTGCCGGTCAGCGAGCCTTCGTCAAACGGCACGCGGGCAATCACGCCGATGTTCAACTCCCGGCAGAGTGGGAACAGTGCGTCCTCGGGGGCCTGGTCGAAGATGTTATAGATCACCTGTACGGCATCGATCTGGCCGGTGCGCAGAGTTTCGAGCGCATTCCATGGCTCCCACCGATTGATACTGATGCCGATACCGCCGATCAATCGCTCGCGCTTGAGATCGGCCACCGCCCGCTGCCAGCGCTCATCGCGTGCCCAGGCGTCCTCCCAGACATGAAATTGCATCAGGTCGACGCGCGGTAGCCCGAGATTGGCCAGGCTCTTTTCCGTGTACTCGCGGATGTGGTCGGGTGGAAATGTTTCGTCAAGCGTAAAGCCACGCTTTGAGGGCCATGTGAAGTTCTTGGGCGGTAGCTTCGTGGCCGTGTAGAGTTTTTTGTCGGGATTGGCACGTACGAGCTCGCCAAGCAACCCTTCGCTATGGCCGGCACCGTAGCCCCAGGCCGTATCAAAGAAATTGCATCCCAAATCAACGGCCAGTTGCAGGGCTTGGCGCGACTCGGCGTCGTCCGACTCCGCCCAGCCACCCATGCCCCACATGCCGTATCCAATCTCACTCACCTGCCAGCCGAGCCGGCCAAACGTTCGATAGTGCATGTGTGCCTCCGCATTGTGCTCGTGTCCAACATGGATGGGTGCGATAGCGCGTGCCGCACCATCTACACGTACGCTGAGGAGATCAGCGCGTCTACCGCTTACGATCGAAACTGCGGCATGACCTCCTGCGCAAATCGCTGTAGCGGTTCTTGATCGTAGGCGATGCGCGGGATCGAGACGATGAAGTACTCCGCGCCCGCATCCACGAGACGTTGGAGCCGCTCGACGACCATCTCCGGCGTACCAACGATCGTATCCTGTGCATACTCCGCGTAGCTCTTGTTCCCACGCGCTTTGGCCGTCTCCTGCTCGGCAGTTTGTTCGTTCTGGAGCAGATGCACCGTAACGCCGGTCGAGCGCACGATCTCGTTGTAGTCGCGGCCGACGTCATCGCAGTGCTGCTTCAGGATGTCGAGCTTGCGACGAAACTGGTCGAGATCGGCGCTGCCCAGGTTGCAGGCATCACCCCATTTCGCCACCAACTTCAGCGTGACTTTCTCGCCACCGCCGCCGATCCAGAACGGTGGATGCGGCTTCTGGACGCCTTTCGGCTCGTTGATCGGCTTGTCGATCGTGTAATACTTGCCCTGGAACACCGGATACTCTTCGGTCCACATCCGGTGGATGATCTCACAGGCTTCGCGAAACATGCCCATGCGCGTGGGGATGTCCGGAAAGCCGTAGCCGTAGGCGCGCCACTCGTGTTCATACCAGCCGGCGCCGAACCCAAAGAGCAGCCGGCCATGGCTCATGACATCGACGGTGGAGGCAATCTTCGCCAGTAACGCAGGATTGCGATACCCATTACAGGTCACCATCTGCCCGACTTTGACCCGCTGGGTATCGCGCGCCAGCCCGGCTGTAATCGTCCAGCACTCGAAGGTCGTTTCCAGCTCCGGCGTCGGGACGGTGTGGAAGTGGTCGAAGACCCAGATTGAGTCATAACCGGCGCGATCGGCCGCTTGCGCGACGCGGGTCATCGTCTCGTACTTCTCGACCGGGTCGGGGATTTCGACCAGATCCATCCGCCAGCCCTGCGGGACGAAGACGCCAAAGTTGATTGGTCTGCTCGTGCCCATCGTAGCAACCCTCCTTATAACTGAGCTTGCATCTGGCCTGCAACGAGCAGGCTACCCTCCGCCGCACCATCCTGCTGGATTGGCTACGAGGGGGCGAGCCCGTCGTGAACGTGAGCCAGCGCTCCACACGATTCGCGGACCAGTAACGCGACCGATAGCACCTGTTCGCTTGGCGTTGGCGGCTGGCCATCCAGCAGCGTGAAGAGCATGTCGGCCGCTAAACGTCCCATCTCCATCCGGGGCTGGTTGATGGTCGTCAACGCCGGCGTCATGAACTGCCCGAGCGTAATACCGTCGAAGCCCACGACCGCCATATCGTCGGGCACCCGGATGCCCGCCTCGTAGAGCGCACGCAGCGCACCAATAGCCATAAGATCACTAAGGCAGAAGACCGCGGTCGGACGCGAACCTGACCGAGCGAGGACTTCGTGGATCAGCACATATCCGCCCTGGAGCGTCGTCTCTCCTTGAACGACCCACCCTGGCTCGAAGGCGACCCCGGCATCTGCTAAGGCCAGCAGGTACCCATGGAATCGATCTGATTCCACACTGTGCTCATCGGCCGCTAAAGTGCTCCGCCGCGCACTGAGATGAGCGATGCGCCGATGGCCGAGTTTCAGTAAATGGGTCGTTGCAGCATACGCACCGGCGGCATCGTCGATTCGAATCGCCGGGATGGCCCGATCAGGGCTTCGATCACTCAGGATCACGGCCGGGAAGCCGCGCCGCACGAGCTCCTGGAGGGCGCTGATCGCTTGCCCGCGCCTGCCGTGGCGCCCGGTGGCAACGATCACCCCGGCTGAGCTGCCGTTGCGCAGCTGATCGAGCGCCTGTAACTCGGCCTCAAGCAGGTCGGCGTCGACGACATTCAGCTCATACCCCCGCACCACCGCGCTCGCGCGGACGCTGGCGGCGATATCGATGAAGAAGGGGTTCGCAAGGCTGCCGACGAGGAGCGTAAGCATCGTGGTGCGTTGGCGACGGAGGCTTTGTGCGGTGGAGTTGGGCATGTAGCCGAGCTGCGCGGCGGCGGCTTTCACCGCGGTACGGGTAGCCTCACTGATCCGAACCGTGCTCGGGCGATCGTTCAAGACGACAGAGACCGTCGTGGGCGACACGCCCGCAGCCTGCGCAACCTCAATAATCGTGGCCCGGCGACTTGGTGGTAGCACGGCATCCCCTTGCAGAAACGATAAAGGAAAAACGTTTTATCAAGCGTGGGGCATTGTAGCAGCCGTACCGATACGTGTCAAGGATGCAGCACGGGATCTGTCTTTACCACAACTCGATGGCTGGGAAGCAACGCGTCAACTCAAAGAACGGGTTGACACCCACTTCATTCCTGTGCTCGCTTTCACTGCTCATGTTCTGCCAGACGAGACCAACCGTGCCCTTACTGCCGGATGTGCTGCCATTATTACCAAACCTTTTGACATCGGCATCTTCCTAGATACCATCGGCTGGCTGCTCCAGGGCACGGAAGAGCGCTCGGTGGGTAGTTGAGAGAGCTGGCGGCTGGATACCTGAATGCGGCCGCGGCCCGGGCACCACGGATCACACATGGGATGTCCTTCTGACGAATAGCGCAGCATACTGCGACCAACATGCGGCACGCTTCATGGCCGAGCGCAAGGCCGTGAGCGGAGGCCTTTGATGGCCGAGCGAAGCTAGCCAACCAAGACACAACCCGAGGAACGTCCCTTGGGTTGTGTGATTCTTTGTATGCCCTAGGCTGCAAGCCGGAGCGTGGCAGTGAGAAACAGTGGTTGCGATGCCTTCGCATTGCGTCTCAGGCTGGAATATATCAGCCATTGCCGATGAAGCAATCTATCCTTCTAACTCGTTCCGCTTGTTCCCCTAATGCGTTCCTCTCAAACATTCGTGCCGCATGGCCAAGGCTCGATGATATGCCTACGCCCTGAAAAATCCGCTCGATTCCGCGGGTCATGTCGCCCCTCGGTCTGTTGGCGTAGGCGCAAGCGCGAGGGTGAGGCCGAGCAGTATCAGCCGCGATTTGATTGCAGCGCCCCAACTCATGGCATATCCTATGCTTGTCGGAGTAATCAGACCACAGTCAAGGCGATATACCTTTAGGGAACGTGTGTGAGCAAGCGAGTTCAAGTCATCATCAATCCCACGGCTGGGCAAGACCAACCCATTCTCGGCGTCCTCAACCGCGTCTTTCATGCGGTGGGCGTCTCATGGGATGTTTCCATTACCAATAAAGCGGGGGACGCGGGCCGATTTGCCCGTGCGGCGGTCGAGGCGGGCGTCGATGTGGTGGCGGCCTATGGCGGGGATGGGACAGTCATGGAGGTCGCAAGCGGCTTGATTGGGAGTACCGTGCCACTCGCCATTTTTCCTGGTGGCACGGCTAATGTCATGTCGTTGGAATTGGGCATTTCGAGCGATCTAGCGGAAGCGGGTGCCCTGGTGTGCAACGAGGAGTGCACGGTTGTGCCAATTGACATGGGGCAGCTCGGCAAGGACCAGTACTTTATCCTCCGTGTTGGCACGGGACTAGAAGCCGACATGGTGGAGGGCGCAGACCGCGAACTCAAAAACCGCCTGGGCACCCTCGCCTATGCCCTTTCGGCGCTCCAAGCCATTCAGAATCCCACAGTGAGCCAGTATCACCTGATAATCGACGGCCAGCAGATCGCGAGTGAAGGGATTGCATGCTTGATCTGTAATTCTGGCAACCTCGGCCGCGCCGGTATCGCGCTGTCCTCCAGCGTCTCAGTACGTGATGGCCTCCTGGATGTCTTTGTGCTCCAACAGGCGAACCTGGCGAGTCTGGTGGCGCTGACCCGTGATGTCCTGACACAGACCGAGCCGACCACCCCGACCTTACACCATTGGCAGGGGCGGGAAATAACGCTGGTGGCCGAACCCAATCAGACGGTGCAGGCAGATGGCGAAGTGCTGGGGCAGACACCTGTCACCGCCAAAGTGCTCCCAGGCGTAGTGCGAGTCATTGTGCCGAACGATGCAAGCGTCCTCAGCGCACCGACCACGGCGTAGAAACGGAGCGCAGTGAAACGCTGAATTTGGAGGACCACCACTGTGACCACGAACTGGGAGGGGTACCGCAAGATCGCATGGGGCGGGGTGGCGCTGCTCGCAATCGGGGTGCTGGTTGTTGCTGTTCGTGGCGAGTGGTGGGCCACAGCTTCTCTGGCTGGCTTCTTGGCAATCTCGTATGGCTTTGTCGCATGGGAGCGCAAGCTGCCCGAGCTGTTCGATCTGGTTTTTGTCATCACGGCGCTCATTAATGCGGGCGGCTGGGCCTGGGATCTCTACAACAAGCCGGGGCCGTATGACGAGATCGCCCACTTCTTTACCATCTTCGCAATCACGTTGTCGGTTGGGTATTTGCTCTACAACGAGCTGATGGAGAGCTTCTTTGAACACCGCCTGCTCTTTGTCGTGGCAATCGCCAGCCTGGGCATCGCGCTTGGTGCGCTGTGGGAGGTGACTGAATGGCTCGCCGACTTTGCGCTCCCCCAGCAGATTGTCTCAGGCCTGACCGACACGATTACCGACATTATGCTTGATAGCGCGGGAGCGCTGCTGGCAGCGCTGCTGAACCTGTGGGGATTGCACGAGCGATCCCAGGCGGCGGACAAAGCTGCATCGGCCAAGCACGTGGCTACGGAGACAGCAGCCACAAAATCAAAGACCGCATAGTTCTCGCTTAGACAGCACGTAGCCACAGTTCGTTGCGTTCTGGCCGACGGTGCTGATGTGCTGTCGACCATCATGAAGCATCTGGACGGATTGCAAACGGAACCTTAAGGCAGATGTTGCACCGGATTGGCCCGTGAAGCGGTGATATGACAGATATTACGTTGATGGAGCCGTGTGTCCAAGCACTTTGGTCGGACTTTTGTTGCCGCACCCGCCATGAGTGGGGTGGCCTTTCACACTAGAGGCATCATGGAACAGCGGATCTACCATGGCAGCAATTGACCTGAACACGCTCGCCCAGCACCTGCTCGACACCTAGGATCACGGCGACACACTGGCGCAGACGCTGGAAAGTGACGAGGGTATCTATGCGGCAAGTCGAAGTGTCGCGGTGAGGATCAGCGCCGTTTTATTGATTCTCAGGCTGGAATAGTTCAGACATAACCAGTGAATCAATGCAGGTCCGGTGTGTAGTGAGCCGAGAAGGCCATGATGGTCGGAGAGCTATTCGAGGAGTAGGAAGACCAGCGGAGCAGCACGGGACTACCGTCGATGGGCCGGTTTCATATCAGCCCCAACGGTTTCAGTCGCCACAGGGTAGTGGGGGCGCTCACAAGGGCCTGCATGAAACTGCTGGTAGGGCCGCAGCTTTGGCAAACAGCATCCACATTCCAAGTTGGGCGAGTTGGTACGCAACAGCGGGGTCACACCACTGGGCAGGGAGCTAACAACGCCTGCCGTTACTTCTGTCCCCACTGCTTTACTTACACTTAAATCGTCTCCTCTGCTTCCAACCTTGCGCCTCCGCGTCGCGGAGCGCATCGGTTCGTGTCGGTACGCGAAGCTTCTCTAGACCACCTCGGCACAGGCGTTCCATTTCAGCTAGGGTGCGCTCAGCGACTGTCCTGGTAATTCTAGCCAAGAAATCCTTCCCTTACTATACCTTCCTTGTCTTCACTATCGATAATGTGCGTTCTTGATTCTCAGCCGCATGTACCGTCTTCCTCGCTCCTTCATCCGGCATTTGGTTCGCATGTCCGTCATCCATGGGCACAGATGGGGTTGGGTGAAATCAACGGTTCTGAATGGGGTTTCGATCCCAACGCATTTGCTGCTGTATCGACATGATCAACCTGGAGCGGCCAGGTATCCTCTCCTATACTATTCCTTGACCCACCACACGTTCTCTACCTCCTTCCCGCAGCTGTTCCACGTCGTGCATCGGCGGGGTGCCGAAGAGCCGCTTATACTCACGCGTGAAGTGCGAGGCGTTGCCGTACCCCACACGGTAGCCGGCACTCGCGGCATCCAGCCCCTCGCCGAGCATGAGACGACGGGCCTCCTGCAGCCGCAGCTGCTTCTGGAACTGCAAGGGACTCATTGCCGTGAGCGCCCGGAAGTGGTGGTGGAAACCTGAGACGCTCATCCCCAGCTCTTGCGCGAGATCCTCGATCCGCAGCGGCTGGTCAAAGTCGTTCCGCAACCGCTCGACCGCCTCGGCGATACGGTGCGTAACGCCACCCAAGACAGCAATTTGATGCAGCCGCCCGCCCTGCGCTCCCAGCATGAGCCGGTAGACGATCTCGCGCATGACGAGCGGCGCGACGAAGCGCGCTTCGGCCGGGGACTCCAGGAGCCGTACCAGCCGCACCACCGCATCCAGCAGGCCTGCATCCAGCGGGCTCACATCGATCGCCGTCACGGCGGTCGCGTTGCGCGGTGCACGGTGGCCGCCCTCAACCAGCACCGAACCGACGAGCGTAGAGTCGAGCTTGAGCACGATGCCCAGATAGGGATGCTCCTTCGACGCTTCGACGACCCGGCTTGCGATCGGCAGCGCGGCCGTGGAGATCAAGTACTGCGCAGGATTGTAGCGGTAGCGGCTATCGCCGAGCAGAAGTTCTTTGCTGCCCTGCGCAATCACGCAAAAGGATGGGAAGGATACGCCATGCCCCAGCCCCGTGGGCGCGGACGCGCGACGAAGTCGCAGTCCTGCCAATGGTTCGGCTGTCCCATCGTCGCGGATGGCCCGCGCCAGTCGCTCAACCAGCTCCTCACGGCTAGCGTGCACCCGCTGCATCTCGCGCTCCGACGGCCAATGGTTCGTCGAGTCCATACGCACCTCTTTCTGCGTTCTTGCGGCATCTCTACAGGATCGTACAACAATTCTGGACAATCATTATACCACCGTGCTATCAAGCATCTCTATAATGAGCGCAAACAAGCGACATCAATCTTAGCCCAGACATGGATCTGGACTTTTCGTCAAGCAGCTATCAGCATGCTGATTCATCGAGGAGATCGCATACCTATGAGCAGTAAGCAGGTTTGGTTTATTACCGGCGCTGGGCGCGGAATGGGCGTGGACTTCGCCAAAGCCGCCCTTGCCGCCGGCAATGCCGTTGTCGCTACGGGCCGCAACACCGACGCCGTCAGCAAGGCGATCGGCCAGGCGGAGAACCTGCTGATCGCCAAGCTGGACGTTACTCGCCCCGCTGACGCCGAAACCGCTATCAAGGCGGCTGTTGATCGGTTTGGCCGCATCGACGTGCTGGTCAATAACGCGGCCAACTTTTATGGCGGCTACTTCGAGGAGCTGACGCCCGAGCAGATCGAGCGGCAGCTAGCGACGGGGCTGATCGGCCCGATGAATGTGACCCGCGCCGTCCTGCCCGTCATGCGCAAGCAGCGCTCCGGCCACATCATCTCAATCTCGTCGGGCGCCGGCCTTTCCGGCTTTGAGTTCAATTCCGCCTACGCCGCCGCCAAGTTTGGCGTGGAGGGCTGGATGGAGTCGCTTGCCCCCGAGGTCGCTCCGTTCGGCATCAGCACCACCATCGTCAACCCCGGGATGTTCCGCACCGAACTGCTCACGCAGGATTCGGCCACCTATGCCGAGCCGTCGATCGCGGACTACGCCGAGCGAGGCGTAGCCCAGCGCGAAGGGTATCAGGCCCAGAACGGGCGACAGGCCGGCGACCCGGCCAAGCTCGCGCAGGCGCTCCTCACGATTGCCAGCCAGCAGCCTCCGCCGCGCCGCTTCATCGCCGGCGCCGATGCCATATCCATCGCCGAGCAGAAGGTGCAGGACTTGCAGGAGCAGATCAACGCCTATCGCGACCTGTCCACCTCGCTGGCATGGGAGGATGCATAGGCATGCGTACGACTGCCAACGACCAGCTCCGCTCGATCGCGGACACCGAGCAGCCCCATTCTGTGCCCATTCCTCGCCCTGGCCTGGCGCTCGCTGCCGCACTGCTCGGCTTTTTCGTGATCACGCTCGACGCGGTGGTGGTTAACGTCGCTTTGCCATCCATTCGCAGCGACCTCAGCGCTGGGATGACCGGGCTGCAGTGGGTGGTGGATGGCTACACGCTCATGTTCGCCGCGCTGCTGCTATCCGCTGGCGCGCTGTCCGACCGGATCGGCGCGCGGCGCGCGTTTGGGGTCGGGCTGGCGTTGTTCGTCGTCGCCTCGGTGGCATGCGGGCTGGCACCAAGCCTGGGCGCGCTGGTCGTTGCCCGGTTCGTCCAGGGTGCCGCCGCCGCCGTGATGATGCCGTCGTCTATGGCCCTGATCGGACAGGCGTATCCGGATCCAACCTGGCGGGCGCGCGCAGTGGCGATGTGGGCGATGGGTGGAGCGGTCGCGTCGTCCTCCGGTCCAGTGTTGGGAGGTCTCCTGACGTTGATCAGCTGGCGGATGATCTTCTCTATCAACCTGCCCGTCGGCGCGGTGGCGTTGCTGCTGCTCGCTCGGACCGCGCGTTCGCCGCATCATACGGTGCCGTTCGACTGGGTCGGGCAGGTGACCGCCGTCCTGGCGATGGGCGGGCTCACGTACGGAGCAATCGAGGCCGGCGCGAGTGGCTTCGCCGCACCACAGGTGGTGGCCGCCTTCACGCTGGCGGCGCTGGCGCTGGCCGCCTTCGTGGTGGCCCAGGCGCGTGGCGCGCATCCGATGGTGCCGCTGGACCTGTTCCAGTCGCGAAACGTGTCGGTCGCCATGGCCGTTGGCTTCGCCTTTATGGTCGGCTACTACGGGCTGCCCTTCGTGATGAGCCTGTACCTGCAGCAGCTGCGCGGCCTGTCGTCGCTCAGCACAGGCCTAGCGTTCCTGCCGATGATGTTGATTGGTGCAGCTCTGACTCCGTTCAGCGCGCGTCACGGAGCGGCTCGGCGCGCGAGCGGTCATCACCAGCGGTCTGCTGCTGATGGCGACCGGCCTGGCGAGCCTCGCCGTTCTCCCGCCCGCGACACCCGTCTGGGTGCTGGCTGTGCTGATGGTCCTGGTCGGGGCGTCCGGCCCGCTGATCTCGCCGCCCGTCACCGCCGTTTTGTTGAACAGCGTTCGGGGCTACCGCGCCGGCACGGCCAGCGGCGTATACAACACGAGCCGGCAGATCGGCGGCGCGCTGGCGGTGGCGGTGTTCGACGCATTGCTCGCCCAGCCAGCCACCTTCATGCAGGGACTGCGCACCAGCCTGCTGATCGCCGCCGGGGTTGCGCTCACGACGGCAGTGGCCAGCCTGGCGCTGCGATCCGCCCGGCAGGGAGCATGTGTGTGAGCCTCACGGATCACGGTATGCTCCTGAGCACGCGAAAGGAGACGAACCAATGACTGCCTGGACGAGCGACCAACTGAGCACGATCGGGGGAGCAGACGCGCTGGAGCTCGCGCCACGGCGAGGCAATGGCACACTGCGCAAGGGGGTGACGATCTGGGTTGTGCGCGTCGGCGACGACCTGTACGTCCGATCGTGCCGCGGGCACGACGGCGCCCGGTTCCGCGCCGCCCAGGTCCACCAATCCGGGCCGGCGGCGTCGCGAAGGACGTCACCTTCGTGGAGGAAACCGATCCGGGCATCAACGACCAGATCGACGCCGCGTACCACACGAAGTACCGCCGCTACGCAAGCTACGTCCTGCCGATGATCACCCTGGAAGCGTGCGCCACGACGCTCAAGCTCGTGGCGCGTTGAATGAGCGGGTTGTTCAGCGAGCCTCGATAGCATCTAGAAGGAGCAACACCATGCAAAAACGAATATTCGGCACCAGCAACCTGGAGGTCTCGGCCATTGGCCTCGGCTGCATGAGCATGACCGGTGGCTATAGTGTGTCGCCGGATCGGCAGGAGATGATTGCGCTGATTCGCGCGGCGGTCGACCGTGGCGTCACCTTCTTCGACACTGCCCAAGTCTACGGTCCGTTCACGAACGAAGAGTTGGTGGGCGAAGCGTTGGCCCCTGTCCGCGACCAGGTCGTGATCGCGACCAAGTTCGCCTACGAGTTCGGTTCGAATGGAGAGAACCGGGGCCTCAATAGTCGGCCCGCGCACATCAAGCAGATGGCCGAGGGCTCGCTCAAGCGCCTCAGGGTCGAAGCCATCGACCTCTACTATCAACACCGTGTTGACCCGGACGTGCCAATCGAAGAGGTGGCAGGGGCGGTGAAGGATCTAATTCAGGAAGGGAAGGTCAAGCACTTTGGCATGTCGGAAGCAGCTGCGCAAACGATTCGACGTGCCCACGCGGTGCAGCCGGTCACGGCCGTCCAGAGCGAGTATTCGCTGTGGTGGCGACGCCCCGAGGAGGAGGTGCTGCCGATGTGTGCAGAACTGGGGATCGGCTTTGTTCCCTACAGTCCGCTCGGTAAGGGCTTCCTGACGGGTAAGATTGACGAGACCACGACGTTCGCCAGTGGCGATCTCCGCAGCCGGATCCCGCGCTTCACGCCGGAGGCGCGCAAGGCGAATGGAACCCTGGTTGAACTGCTCGGCAACATCGCACAGCGGAAACAGGCCACGCCCGCCCAGATCGCACTGGCCTGGCTGCTGGCGCAGCAGCCGTGGATTGTGCCCATCCCCGGCACGACAAAGCTCCACCGCCTGGAGGAGAACATTGGCGCGGCGACTGTCGAACTCACGCCGGACGATCTGCGCGACATCGAGAACGCCGCCTCGCAGATCTCGGTGCAAGGCGCTCGGTATCCGGAAAACCTGGAACGACAGACGAATCTCTGAGCGGGCGAGCAGGGATCCCGGACACGCGCCAGGAGCTCGCATGTTCTGCTGGATTCGTATCGTACGTAAAGGAGAACGCGCATGGACATCAAACGAGCTGGCTCGCAGCCATCCGGTAAGGGACCGGAGAGTGGTTTACCGGCACGGTACGGATCGACCCCTTGTTCGGAGCACACGCGCCGGCGCGTGCGGCTGGCAACGCGGTCACCTTTGAGCCCGGTGCTCGAACGGCGTGGCACACCCATCCGCTCGGCCAGGTTCTCATCGTCACGGCGGGCAGCGGCCGGGTTCAGCGCGAAGGTGGCCCGATCGAGGAGATTCATCCGGGCGATGTGGTCTGGTTCGAGCCCGGTGAGAAGCACTGGCACGGCGCAGCGCCGACTACTGCGATGACGCATATTGCTATCCAAGAGGCGCTGGACGGCAAAGCCGTTGACTGGATGGAAAAGGTCAACGACGAGTAATACCGCAAGCAAGGCTCCTTTGGCCGCGACCATTTCGGCAGCGGGAGCCTCTAAACCACAATCCGAGCGCCTGAAATTGCATGAACGTCCATCTATCTCGCATTAAGCTCTGCGAGATGCGTGACGTGGAAAAGAGCACCACATGACAGCGAATCAGAACGGAAGCTTTGCCGGCAAGGTTGCCTTTGTTACCGGGGCGGGAAGCGGCATTGGCCGCGCGACGGCGCAGGCGTTCGCGCGCGAGGGTGCCAGCGTCGTAGTCGCCGATGTTTCGGAACAGGGCAATCAGGAAACGGTGCGCATGATCGAAGCGGCCGGCGGGCGCGCGCTCGCCGTGACCTGCGACGTGACACAGGCCGACGACGTCCGCCGCGCGATTGAGGAGACCGTCGAGGCGTTCGGCCGGCTCGACGTCGCCTTCAACAACGCCGGTATCGAGCACGCCCCCACGCCGACGGATCAGATCGCCGAGGATCTCTGGAATCGGATCCTCGACGTCGACCTCCGCAGCGTCTTCCTGTGCATGAAGTACGAGATCCCGCGGCTCCTGGAGTCCGGGGGCGGCGCCATCGTCAACACGTCGTCGGGGGCCGGCGTGATCGGCATCGCGGGGCAGGCGGCCTACTGCGCCGCGAAGTGGGGCCTGATCGGTCTGACGAAGGCGGCGGCGCTCGACTACGCCGCGCAGAACATCCGCATCAACGCGGTCTGCCCCGGCTACGTTGATACGGCGATGATGGACCGGTTCACCGGCGGCACCGAGGAGGGGCGCCAGAAGGTGGTCGCGGAAGCGCCGATCGGTCGCGCGGCCCAGCCGGAGGAGATCGCCGCCGCCGTGCTCTGGCTGTGCTCGGACGCCTCCTACGTCGTCGGACACGCGATGGTCGTCGACGGCGGCCAAACGGTGTAGTGCTGTTCGTCGCCAAGCGTGACGCCGTTGCGGTGAACGCGACGGGCGTGATGATCACGCTCGCGGGGGCGGCAGCGTTGATTGAAGGCGTAACCAAGTACCTGTTATGGGGAAGGAGATACATCATGCAAGGAGCAGTGCTCTATGGGCCGCGCGACATCCGCTATGTCGAGCGCGAAGATCCGAAGATCATCGAGTCAACCGATGCGATCATCCAGATCTCGGCGGCCTGCGTGTGCGGCTCCGACCTGTGGCCCTACCGCGGCATTGAGCCGATCACCGAGCCGACGCCGATGGGACATGAGTACGTCGGCACCGTAGAGGAAGTCGGCAGTGCGGTGAAAAATATCAAGCCTGGTCAGTTCGTCGTCGGCTCGTTCTGGGCTTCCGACAACACGTGCCCGATCTGCCAGGCAGGCTACCAGAGCCGCTGCGTCGACGCCCGGCTCATGGGGAAGGAGGGCGCACAGGCGCCACTGCTGCGCGTTCCGCTGGCGGATGGCACCTTGGTCGCCACCCCGGACATGCCGGCTGATGATCTGATCCCGAGCTTGCTGGCGGCCTCCGACGTGCTCGGTACTGGCTGGTTCGGTGCCGTCGCCGCCGAGGCCGGCCCTGGCAAGACAGTCGCGGTCGTCGGGGACGGCGCGGTCGGTCTCTGCGCAGTGCTGGCGGCCAAGCAGCTGGGCGCCGAGCGGATCATCGCGATGAGCCGGCACGAAGATCGGCAGCAGCTTGCACTGGAGTTCGGCGCGACTGACATCGTGACCGAGCGCGGCGACGCGGGTGTGGCGAAGATCAAGCAGCTCACCGACGGGCTCGGCGCGCACTCGGCCGTCGAAGCGGTCGGCACCAAGGAGTCGATGATGCAGTCCATCCGCGCCACCCGCCCAGGCGGGCATGTCGGCTTCGTCGGAGTCACCCACGGCGTGGAGCTACCCGGCCTCGAACTGTTCTTCTCCATGGTTCACCTGCACGGCGGGCCTGCCCCGGTGCGCCGCTTCCTGCCCGAGCTGATCGACCTGATTTGGAGCCGAACGATCAACCCCGGCAAGGTCTTCGACCTGACCCTGCCGCTGCATCAGGTAGCCGAGGGCTACCAGGCGATGGACGAGCGCCGCGCGATCAAGGCACTGCTGCTGCCGTAAGAAGTACACAATCGCTCGGTCGTTCGTACAGAAGGAGATTGCCGTATGTCTGATGAACCAACCGCTCGACGCAGTCCGTACAGTGATATTGCCCCAGCACTCGGCGACTACACCGAAACTGTGCTGTTCGGGGACGTTTGGGAACGTCCCGGCCTGTCCAAGCGCGATCGCAGCCTGATCACCGTCGCAACGCTGGTCGCGCTCTACCGCACGAATGAGCTCCCATATCATTTGAAGCGAGCGCTCGACAACGGTGTCAGCCGGGATGAGCTGATCGAAGTGATTACGCATCTCGCCTTTTATGCCGGCTGGCCGACAGCAAATACGGCGGTGACCATCGCACGGCACGTATTTGAAGAACATGGAGTGTGATGTGATAGAAGAGCACGCAACGACCAATCCCCGCGTCACCGTGTCCGGCGGTATCCTCGAAGGAACGATCGAGCCCGGCTCGGGTGTGCGCAGCTTCAAGGGCATCCCGTTTGCCGCGCCACCGGTGGGCGGCCTGCGCTGGCGGCCGCCGCAGCCGGCCGCGCCATGGGCAGGTGTGCGGACTGCCCATCAGTTCGGGCCGCGCGCCATGCAGCTACCCGTCTTCGGCGATATGGACTTCCGCTCGAATGGGATGAGCGAGGACTGCCTGTACCTCAATGTGTGGGCGCCCGCCGAGCCGACCGCGGAGCGGCTGCCCGTACTGGTCTATTTCTACGGCGGCGGCAACGTTGCCGGCGACGGTTCGGAGCCGCGCTACGACGGCACGCGCCAGGCCAGCGTGGCATCATCACCCTCAGCGTCAACTACCGCCTGAATATCTTTGGCTTCTTCGCCCATCCTGAGCTGACGCAGGAATCAGCCCAGCATGCCTCGGGCAACTATGGCTATCTCGACCAGGCGGCGGCGCTGCGCTGGGTGCGGGAGAATATCGCGGCCTTCGGCGGGGATGCGGGGCGCGTGACCATCGCTGGTGAATCGGCGGGGTCGATCGCGGTCAGCGCACAGATGGTGTCGCCGCTGGCGAAGAACCTGATCGCGGGCGCAATCGGATCGAGCGGCTCGACGATGCCCGCGCTCACGCCGGTGTCGCTCGAGCCGGTGCCGCAGGCCGACGCGGAACGCACTGGCCTGAAACTTGTCGCGAGCCTCGGCTCCCTGTCGCTGGCCGAGCTGCGAGCGCTGCCAGCCGAGCGGTTGCTAGAGGCGATACAGGGGTGTCCACCGCATAACTTTCCCGGCACGATCGATGGCTATTTCCTGCCCCGTTCCCCGGCGGAGCTCTTCACCGCAGGTGAGCAGGCGCATGTGCCGCTGCTTGTGGGCTGGAACTCTGAGGAGGCGTCGTACGTGTTTCTGTTCCAGGGGCAGGAGCCGACCCTGGAGAACTATTACAGCGTTGTGCGCGAGCGCTTCGGCGAGCGGGCCGAGCAGGTGATGGGGCTGTACCCGGCGACCACTGACGCGGAGGTCGGGGCGGCTGCTACTGATCTTGCAAGCGACATGTTTCTCGGCTATACCACCTGGAAATGGGCCGATGTCCACAGCCGAACCGGCGGCCGGCCGGTGTACCGCTACCTCTATGCCCATCCGCGCCCGCCGATGCGTCCCGAGATGGGCGATGCCGTCGGTGGGCTTGCGGGCGGTGTGCTGCGCGGAGCGGAGGCACAGGCGCAGCGTCTGCCCCCGGCGCGTGGCGCGGTTCACTCGGCCGACATCGAATATTTCATGGGCAACCTCGCGACGAATATGATCTATGCCTGGACGGACGCGGACGAGCAGCTTTCGGAGCTGATGCAGCAGTATTACGCCAACTTCGTCACAAGTGGCGATCCGAACGGCCCCGGCGTACCGCAATGGCCACCAGCGAACGTGGGTGACACAATTCAGATCATGCGCCTGGATGTCGAGTCGTCTGCGGAGCCGGATTCTCACCGCGCGCGATACCTGTTCCTGGACGAGATCACGGTGAAGAGGCTATTGTAATGCATCCTTCCGAGAGTTGAACGAAAAGGCAGATAAAGCCCGTGATATGGGCATCCGGGCCAGGTGACGTGCAAGCTCCAGAAGGATCTGCACGTCACCCAGACGCCTTGCTGATACAGAAAAATCCGGTAGCAGCGCTGTACATACAACATTGTATTGTTGGCCACGAGTACAGGAAGATGACAGGTATCCCATGAAACCGTATGTGATCTGCCACATGATGTCGAGTGTGGACGGGCGCATCCTGCCCAACCGCTGGTATCCCTCGGTTGAGGATCGAGGGGTGTACGAGCGGCTGCACAACGAACTCGGGTGCGACGCCTGGCTGGTGGGCCGGGTGACGGGACAGGAGTTTGTCTCGCGCGAAGGCCCCTATCCGTCGTACACAAGCGCACCATTCGGCCGGGAGAACTGGTTCGTGCGGAAGCAGGCCGACGCGTGGGCAAGTGGTGCTCGACGCCGGAGGCAAGATCGCCTGGGGCCGCGGCGAGGTGGGCGGTGACCCGCTGGTGGTGGTGCTGACGCAGGCGGTAGCCGACAGCCAGCTCGCCGGGCTGCGTGAGGAGGCGTCTCCTACATCGTTGCCGGAGAGCGGGAGATCGACCTGGCGGCGGCGCTGGAGACGCTGAACCATGAACTGGGGATACATCGGCTCCTGCTGGAGGGCGCAGGCGCAGCCAATGGCGCCCTGCTCCAAGCCGGGCTAGTCGATGAGCTCAGCCTGCTCATTGCCCCGAGCGTCGAGGGCGTGCCGGGCGGACCGGCTGTGTTTGACATCCACGATACGCCGGGCGCCCTGAACGCGATGGGGATGGCACTGGAGAGCTGCCAGATTTTGGAGGAGGGTTTCTTTGACTGCGCTACCGCTTCTCCTGGGAGAGGTAACCATGGCTTGCATTCGGCTGCAGCATTGAAGCGTCAATAACCAGTCATGCGCGTGAGGTTCAGTTAGCCGCGGCTACAAGGTGTTCCTCCATCCCATGTCTCACATGAACCTCGAGATCAGCAGAAAGGCAGCTTTCCGAACATGCATACCGTCGACGTTGAGATTTCACACGGAAAGATACGCGGCGCGAGACATGAGGGTGTCACGATCTTCAAAGGCATCCCCTACGCTGGAAGGGTTTCGGGCGACCGACGATTTCGTCGGCCTGCCGAATCGCAGCCGTGGACAGGTGTGCGAGATGCGCTGCACTTGGGAGCGCCCGCCATACAGCCCTCCCGGCCGGACGAGCCGGAACCGGCCGAGGATTGCCTGTTCCTGAATATCTGGACGCCTGGCACTGACAATCAGAAGCGACCGGTGATGTTTTACAGCCATGGCGGTGGATTTGTCATTGGCTCAGGAGGCTCTGCCGGTCAGGATGGAACAAACCTGGCGCGCACTTTTGATGTCGTGGTGGTGCAAACCAATCACCGCCTGGGCTTACTGGGTTTTCTGTATCTCGACGAGTTGGCCGGAGCGGAGTATGCGGGTTCGGGCAACCAGGGCCTGTTGGATATTGTCGCTGGGCTGGAATGGGTGCACACGCATATCAGCCTCTTCGGCGGCGATCCAAACAACGTGATGATCTTTGGCGAGTCGGGCGGAGGTGCAAAAACATCCTGTTTATATGCGATGCCCGAGGCTGCGCCCTATTTCAACAAGGCGTCGATTGAGAGCGGGCCGGGTGTGCGTATGCTTACGCGCGAGATGGCAGCCGAAACAACCGCCTTGGTCTTACAGGCATTGAGCATCAGCCCGAACGATTGGCGGAAAGTGCTTGATGTGCCGGCTGCCGAGCTGCTGCGCATCCAATCGCAATTTGCACCAATCCCACCGCACCGCCGACAGCGCAAAACCGGGGAAATCGCCGAACCTGCTTCCCGTGGTTTCGGGCCGGTGGTGGATGGCGGTGTCCTCCCAGTGCACCCATTCGACCCGACTGCCCCGGCCATTTCCAGAAATAAACCGCTTATGACGGGATGGAATGAGGACGAATATACGTTCTTCGCCTGGGACCGGGGTGATACAAGTGCGTTCACGCTGGATTTTGCTGGCTTGGAAGCAAAACTCGAGCCGCAATACGGGTCAGATACGAAACAGATCATTGCTACCTACCGTCGCGCCATGCCCAGCGCGTCGGCGCCAGATATCTTTGTGGCGATTGCCTCAATCACCATGATGGGACTCGGGTCGGTAGAGATTGCCGAGAAAAAGGCGGCCCAACATGGGGCGCCGGTGTACCTGTATCACTTTGGTTACAAGTCCGAGATGAAGATACCCGGAACGGAGTATGCGGTAGGCACGCCACATGCAATGGACATCACGTTCAAATTCAATAATGAAACGCCGCACAACAGCCCAGGTTTTCTCTCCGGCAACAACCCTGATCGTTTTATTGCATCGCACGCGATGGGCGAATTGTGGACAAGCTTCGCCCGAACCGGACAACCTACTGCAGTTGGTGTGCCAGAGTGGCCTGCGTATACCCTTGAAGAGCGATCAAGTATGCGCATTGATACCCGGTGCGAGGTCATGCACAACCGATTCAGCGAAGAGCTGGCGATGTGGCGATCGATTAGAATGGTAGCGTGATAGGAGCTGGCGCGTTATTTGCCATTTCCACCCCACGGGTTTGCTGACAGCGTAGCGGGACGGATTGCCGGGTATCGCAGGGAACCAAGGATGGCGAAACGATCTTGGAGCAGGTCAGCTACGAGTTGGGCCGCTGCTGATTGGGATACGGCAATGACGGGCTTCAATGTGTTCCTCTGCGCAATCCATTGACACAGGGCGATGAAGGATGCTCACCAAGGAGCGCCTCGTGTTCAAGATCGCACATTATCAATCGTTATCCCATCTTGCGGTTGCAATATGGCCAGTTCGGCGTAGACGGACACGCACTCATCTACAAGATTATGCTCGTCAAAGATGCTTAGATAGACAAAGAAGGCAGTTGCGCTGCCCTCTTTGCACCAACGAACAGCCGTGCTATACTATGCAACGAGACACAGCCGAACATTGAACGTTAAGAAATTGGCGATTGAAGTGTGACTAGTATCGTTGTTCCTACTGCTTTACTTACACTTAAATCGTCTCCTCGCGCTTCCAGCCTTACGCCTCCGCGTAGCGGAGGTCATTGATCCGCGTTCGCAGGCCAAGCTTCTGCAGATACCTCAGCACAGGCGCTCCATTTCGGTCAGGGTGCGCTCGGCGACTGTCCCGGTATGCCGCCCAAGAATTCCTACCCTTATTGCGCCTTCCGTGTCTTCACAATCGATACTGTGCCCTATAGATTATCAGGCTTCAGCTAACGCCTCGGCGATCACCGCGTCCAGTGAGAGAGCCGCGCCCGCGTCCCAAGCGGCGGCGAATGCCTCCTCGCCGAGTTGTGCGCGCGCCAGCGCGACGGCGCGCTCGTAGGTGGCGCGGGCGGCCGGTGCCGTCCGGCAGCCGATTTTCTGGCGCAGCGCCTCGGCCGCACCCCATAGCCGCGCCGCCCGCTCGGGCTCTTCGTCCAGCGACGCCACGCTCCCCAGCCCGGCCAGGCACCAGGCGATACAGGCCTGGTCGCTCAACCTCCGACTTATCGTCAGCCCCTGCGCCAGATAGCGCGCGGCCTCGTCCAGGCGCCCTAGTCCCAGTGCGGTCTCTCCCAGGCTGTGATACGCCCAAGGTAGCCCGACATTCTGGTCGCCCAATGAGCGGAAGATCGCCAGGCTTTCCTGGTGCAGCTCGGCCGCACGCTGATAATCGCCGCGCAGCTGTGCCGCGTGCCCCAGGTGATTCAGTGTCCAGCCGCGCCACAAGGAATACCAATACGATCCATCGTTCTGCCATACTGTACGGCTCTCTGCCAGGATCGCCTCAGCGCGCGCCGGGTCTTCATCCAGGATCGCGACTTCGGCCACGGTTGTCAGTCCCCACGCGAGGCCGTACGTATCGCCCTGCTGGCGACAGAGCGCTATTCCTTCGGAGAGCCGCGCCCAGGCGGTGATGCTGTCGCCCTGTTCGCGCGCCAGCCCACCGAGGCGGCTCAATATCAAGCCGCGCGAGTCGCCGAGCTCGCGTGCGATCGGCAGGGTCTGCTCATACTGGGCCTGTGCTGCTGCATAGTTTCCGGTAAGACCAAGATGAATCGCCAACCGTTCCCGTGCACGGATGTGGGCAACCGTGCGGCCGACGCCCAGCGGATGATTGAGGGCACGCTGCAGCATGGCAATCGCCTCGTGCTGGAGGCCCCGTTCATCCCAAATGGGGCTCAGCGAGCCGGCGAGCCACAAGGCAGTCTCCGAATTGCCCGCCGGTGTCTGGCTCCATTCCAGCGCTGAGCGCACGTTTTCAAAGTCGCGATCCACCCGGCGCCTCCAGGTATCATCGCCGTCTGGCTGCTCGGAGCTGAGCGCCTGATAGTAGCGGGCGTGCTGCTGCCGCAGCGTCTCAGCTTCCCCGCTCGCCTCTAACTGCTCCAGCGCGTACTCACGGATCGTCTCCAGCATCAGAAAGCGCGGCACGCCGTCCGCCCCGTCGATCTGCCGCAACAGGCTCTTGTCCACCAGCGCCTCCACCAAATTGAGAATGGAGAATTGAGAATTGAGAAGCGCCTGATCGGCTGAAATGATTCTCAATTCTTCATTTTCAATTCTCAATTCGGAACAGACCGCTTCGGCCGCCTCCAGCGTGCAGCCGCCGACAAACACGCCTAGCCGCCGAAACAGCGTCTGCTCAACTTCATTCAGCAGGTCGTAGCTCCAGGCGATCGTGGCGCGCATTGTCTGCTGGCGCGCCGGTAGGTCGCGCGCGCCACCTGTCAGCAGCGCCAGCCGGCTGCTCAAGCGCGCCAGCAGGGCGTCGGGCGCGAACAGTTTGACCCGCGCCGCCGCCAGCTCGATCGCCAGCGGCAGCCCGTCGAGGCGCATGCAGATCTCAGCCACCGCCGTCGCGTTGGCATTCGTCAGCTGAAAGGCGGGCTGGACCGCTTGGGCGTGCTGGATGAACAGCGCTATCCCGGCATACTGGGAGAGCCGCTCGACCGGTGGCAGCTGGCCGGGGTCGGGCAGCGCCAGCGGCGGCACCGCGACCTCCTGCTCGCCACGCAGGTGCAATCTCTCACGACTGGTGACCAACACCTTCAGCTCCGCCGTCGTCGCCAGCAACTCGGCAGCCAGCGTTGCCGCGTCGAGAAGATGCTCGAAGTTGTCGAGCAGCAACAAGATGCGCTTATCATGCAGATAACCCTTGAGGCACTCCAGAAGCGGCTGGCCGCCGACTTCGCGCACCCCCAGCGTCTGGGCGATTGCACTACCGACGAGAGTGGAGTCACGCACCGGCGCCAGGTCGACGAAATACACGCCGTCGGCAAAGTCGTCGACTAGATCGGCCGCGACCTCGAGGCCCAGGCGTGTCTTCCCAACGCCGCCCGGACCGGTCAGCGTGAGCAGGCGAATGTCCGCCCGGCGCAGCAGCACACAGATCTGCTCAATCTCATCCGCGCGCCCGATCAGCGCGGTCGGCGGCGTGGGCAAATTGCTTGGTCGCGTGCTACGGCGTTGTTCAAGAGCATCAGCACCGCTCGACAGCGCCTGTGCAGGCACAAATGAGCCGCGCGCAACGCTCTGGGCCGGCGCCGCCAGCCGATCCGCGCCAAGTTCGGCGCGCGCCGCCCCAATGAATGCCGCACGCTCATCGACCGCGAGCTCGAGCTTCTCGGCCAGCCGTGCCGCAATCTCGCGCGATGGCCGGCGGGCGTCCGCCTCGATTTTCTGGATCAGATTGAGCGAGCAGCCGACCCGCTGCGCCAGCTCGTCCTGGGTCAGGTCGAGCGCTTTGCGGCGCCGCTTGATCCACAGGCCGAGCGAGATGATATCGTCCATCACCGCTCCCTCCGGCTATCTCACTGGTAGTGCGTAGTGCGTAGTTGGCACTTCTACGCACTACATACTACGGGCTGACAAATTGCCGATTCGGAAGTCAAACGACCCGCTCGTTGAGACATAAATGATTGTGTACGGCTTTTTGTACAGTTTATTGTACTGCGAAACAGTACCGCTGAACAGTAGTCAAATGCTTTAATAGCACCACGAGAACTAAACGGCAGCGACATCTCGGGGTCAACCCCGAACACACAAGGAGCAATACCATGAACAGTCAACAGCTTCAGCGGCCCACCCTGACCACTCGCCAGGCGAATGCGCGCCGCTGGCAGTGGCTCGGCCTCGGTCTGATCGGTATCGTCGCCGCGTTAGCAATCTATTTCTACGCGGCATCGGTAGGCGCTCCACAAGCGCAGCTCGCCCAGCCGATTGTCGCTCAATCAGCGGCGCTCGACCCGGCGGCACAGGGGGTGAACGGCTACTTGCGCGCTCACGCCAGTGTCGGCCAAGCAGTGGCGATTGACCCGGCGGTGCAGGGAGTGATGAACTACATCCAAGTGCATGCGAGCATTCTGGCGCACGCGGCCGTCGCACCGCTCGACCTCGACGACCGGTACCCGCTGCCGAACCTGGGCACGCCGCACGCAGTCTTGGTGTTACCGATCAACCGGCAGCGCAGCAAATAACCGCACTCACGCCTGACCACACAGTGTAGAACGGTTGCAGTGAGCTCAAGAGCTCACTGCAGCGGGCCTATTTCCGCCCGAGGGGGTCAATACATTCGCTGGGATATAACGCCCGATGGCTAACAACCAGACATCCTATAAAGGAGGAAAGTTATGAACAGGAAGAGTTTAGTGATAGGTCTCGCATTAAGTTGTCTGATCATCCTTGGCAGTGGCAAGGCAGACGCGGGGAAAATGCCGTCCGGAGAGCCCAGCGCCGCCCTGCTAGTCACGGGCCTGGAGGAGCTCCAGGGGAGTGCCGTCGGCCCCGGCGCGGCATTGTTCGTCACCGCGCCGCTCACCGGCAGCATCCGGCGCGTCGACCCGAAGACCGGCGCCGTCACGCTCTTCGCCAGCGGGCTGCCGGCGCGCATCCCGGGCCTGGACTTCATCGGCAGCGGGGTGGTCGATGTCGCCTTCATCGGCGGGACCGCATACGCGCTGGTCACCGGCGTCGGCCCAGACCTCCAGGGTCACGACGTCGTCGGCATCTACCGAGTGGACGGTCCAGACAGCTTTACCATCGTGGCCGACATCGGCGCGTGGTCGATAGCCCATCCGCCGGCGACGGACTTCTTCGTCCCCACCGGCTTCCAGTACGCGATCGAACCATTCCGCGGCGGGTTCCTCGTCACCGATGGACACCATAACCGCGTGCTATGGGTCACCTTGGACGGCGAGATCACCCAGGTGATCGCCTTCGGCAACGTCGTCCCGACCGGGCTGGCGGTGAGAGGCAACACGATCTACATGGCTGAAGCCGGTCCCGTTCCTCACCTCCCAGAGACAAGCAAGGTCGTATCATTTACGCTGAAGTCGCCCACTGCCACGCAGGTGGCATCCGGCGCCGGGTTGGACCACATCGGGTTGCTCGTCGATGTGGAATTTGGGCGCGGCAATACGCTCTACGCCCTCTTACAAGGCTTCTGGAATGGTCCATTTGAGGGTACTCCCGCGCAGCCGAATACCGGTGCACTGGTGAAGGTTAACCTAGATGGGACTTTCACTGTCATCGTAAAGGGTTTGAACCAGCCGACCTCGGTCGAGATCATCAACAACACCGCCTACGTCGTCACGCTCACCGGCGAGGTCTGGAAGATCGACAATGTCTCGCCGCCCCCCTATGGCAAATGACGTTGAGCATCTGGGGCTGAAGCCTGCCGATTCGCCGTTCGTAGTAGTCATGTAACTTGCGACGGCTTTGGCCCCCTTTGCCTGCCCAATCGTGGAACGGGGCACTGAAACAACATTCCGAATCTGACTATCGCGAATGGAGGCTCTAGCAGTTTGTCGGCGACAGCAACTGCCCTGCGGGCTGCAGTGCTGAGCCGCCTGAACGGCAGCCCGGCGCACCGCACGCTGTTTGGCGACAGCTTTGCGGCGGTCAGGGCCGGCGCGCCGATCACGTTCGATATGTTCGGCAAGGCGATCGCCGAGTTTGAGTTCACGCTGACCTTCGCCAACGCGCCGATCGACCGGTTTGCGCGCGGCGAGCGGGATGCGCTGACGGAGGATGAAAAGCGCGGCGCGCTGCTGTTCTTCGGCGCAGCCCGATGTATCGTGTGCCACAGTGTCGCGGGCCAGTCGAACGAGATGTTCAGCGATTTTCAGGATCACGACATCGGCGTCCCGCAGATCGCGCCGCGAGTGACCAACAACAGCTTTGATGGCGCTGGGGCTAACGAGGACTTCGGCAGAGAGCAGATCACCGGCGACCCACAGGACCGCTACACATTCCGTACCTCGCCGTTGCGCAATGTGGCCGTGCAGCCGGCATTCATGCATAACGGGGCGTTCACGAGCCTGGAGGATGCCGTGCGCCATCACCTCGACGTGGTCGCTTCGGCGCGCCGTTACATCCCGGCCAACCAGCATCTCGCCGCCGACCTGAGCGGGCCGACCGGACCGATCGATCCGGTGTTGGCGCGCCTCGACCCGCTGCTGGCGACGCCGATCGTGCTCACGGACGAGCAGATCGACCAGCTGGTGGCGTTCCTGCGCTACGGCCTGCTCGACCCGCGAGCCAGACCGGAACGCTTACGCGGACTGGTGCCGCGATCGGTGCCGAGTGGCCGGCCGGTGCTGACGTTCGAATTCCCCTAAACCGCCAAAAGCTACAGAGCCGCACGCGGCTCCAACCGCACCTTGCGCAGCCGCAGGCTGTTACTGACAACGAAGACGGAGCCGAGCGCCATCGCTGCAACAATGGGCTGAGCTGGCGACCAGTGGATGGTCCCGCAATCGGATACGGTAATATTCTATGCTGCTTTGTAACGCACATTATCGCACGTTAACCCTAGCACTATTTGATTGGCTCGTGGGGGATGGAGCTGGCGAATGTCGATAGTCGAAGTGTGGCGGTGAGGATTAGTGACGCCCTATTGATTCTCAGGCTGGAACCTGACCGTGAACCAATATCATCGGGTGGCAGGGTAGTGCTTGGCGACACTGCGACAGGCGGTGATGACTTGGACACGAAAGGGAGTGGCAGGGTTGTGCTCCCCAAGCGGCACTCCACTTTGATCACCTGCTCCCCTTCCTCGTTGAGCTTGCGTAGCGCTCTGAGGTATACCCGATCGAGCAGGGCTATTCGCTCCTCATCGTTCATATATGGCATATTGGCGCGTAGCTCTTGGGCTTCAGCCATGAGCACCTCCGCATCATACCAAGCTGCGTTGTCGCGCAGCTCTTCAAGCCGCCGGCATTCTGCCTCAAGGCTCCTGCGTTCGGCGTCAACCAGCGCTTTGTCCTTGGCCAGCTCATCCATGCTGATAATGTCAGCCTTGAACGCCGCAATCATTTTATCGGCGGTGCGGTCAAGCTCTTTCTGGCGCTTATGGAGTGCCGCCAGCCGCTGGTCGATCGTTGACCGTTCGCTGGCGGTCAGCTGTTCGTGTGTCTCGATGCCGGCTTTGATTGCCTCCGGCGTTAATACCGAGTACAACCAGTTCCAAACGAGTTGTTCGACCATACTGGCTTTGAGGTGTCCTAAGACGCAGGGTTGCACCTCCATACCGCTGAAGTGGTGGCAGCGGTAGCCACGCCACCCATCGTTAGAGTTACCGACACCGGTCATCGTGTAGCCGCACTGGCACTTTAACTTACCTCGACCCAGTAGATAGGAAAACTTGGCGTTGCGCTTGCTTCCCCGACTATTGCTGCGCAGACGCTCCTGAACTGCATCAAAGATTTCTCGGTCAATAATGGCGGGCACTGGCACAGGTATCCACTGCTCACGGGGAATACGAATATCCCGCGTGCCAATGCGATGGGTCTTGTTAAAATGCATAGTACCCGCGTAAACTTCATTGGTAAGGAGGCGCCAAACCATTGGGCCAGTCCAGACAGGCTTCTCCCGCTTGACCACAGCTGCACGACCGAGCTGGGCTGACGTTGGCACTTCCTGCTCATTAAGCAACCGGGCTATCGTGACAACGCCCATGCCAGAAAGCGACCAGTGAAAAAGCTTGTGGATGAGAATTGCCTCGACCTCTTCGATGACAAGCCGCCGGTCTTTTTTGCGGCCGATATAGCGGTAGCCGTAGGGAGGATTGCCATTGCCGTAGACCTGGGGCGGTTTGTCGGCAGTGCCCCGTACCTTCCCCTCTCTGCCCTCAAACAGGCGCTTCTTGATACGCATGCGTTCGTATTCGGCGAAGGCTGCTTCGATGTTATCGAACAGGCCGCCTTCACTGAGTAACTAACACTTACCGTACCAGACCGGTTCTGGTTTGAAGGGCGTGAGCCGCAGTGTACAAGGTGGTGGTGCAACGCAACTAATCAGCCGCCGCAAGAGGCGCCATCCTAGCTGGAATACGCTCAACTGACGCTTGTAGGCTGGATCCACTTCCGCGCGGCGATCATCGCGGAGAACCTGCTCGCCCAGCTCATATACCCACAACACTGCCACCGCCAGTGCCAGCAGTAAGGTGTCGAGGCGTTTCGGGTCGGTCAGATGTGAGGCGTGTAGATCGAACCCACCCGATTTATCGTCGCGAAACGACTCTTCGATCTGCATACGTTTGAGGTAATGGCGCAATACCCAGCTACTCGGCCGCAGATTGGTCATCACCACACAGAGTTCGGCCGGGCAACTCGGTGTCGCGCGCGTCCAGGTAATCGCTAGATTGCAGGTCCAATCAGCTTCCAGTGTGATTTGCACATTGGGCAGATAGCGACGCTCACCCTTCTTCACACCCAGTTGATCGACCGGGCGCTGCACGCCACCGGGAAAGGTAATGATCGTGTTGTTGGCGAGGCGAATGATGTAATCCCAGTCCAATTCTCGGCACTTGCGCGCCCACTCACGGCTGCGGAAGCCCCGATCGGCCAGAAATGTGACCCCGCGCATCCGCCTCACGAGCTTGGCGACATGTTCGAGCATCGTCTTGCAGACTTCAAGCTCAACGTTGCCTTTATCAGTGACGACTTCCCAGGCGAGTGGGAGCGCGCGGTAGCAGTGGCAGAGCGAGACGCGCAGGATCTGGAGCGCCTTGTTGCGAATAAAGCATCCATCGAGGATGATAGTGACTTCGCGCCCAGCCCACGCTTCTAGCACCTCCTCGATCAGGGGCTGGTAGAGCGTACGAGAGATGATCCATTTACTTGCCAACCACCGTCGAATGCGCGCAACGCGGCCGACTGCCTGAGTGTCGCCAGGAATATGGTTGGCGATCTCACTCAATTGCACGGATTGGCCTTGGATTAATCCGACCACCACCCATACCCAGACGGTGAGCCGTTTGAGATGTAGGGTGGGATGGAGCGCATGAAGTTTGGCGAACACGCGGTTGTATAATTGCTGAGAGCTGCTCATAGAAGTGGTCCTTTCTGGAACTGGCTTCGCAACCGTCCAGTATGCCCGCTCTATGAGCAGCGCGCAACCCGCGCCCACCACAAACTGCCCGACACTTAAGTGGTAGTTACCCAGTCGCAGCGGTGTCATCTCGTTCGCCACAAGCGGGCATCTCACTTCACTTGCAGCGGTGCCATCTCGACCGCTACAACTGCGCACAGAAATTGGCTATCTGTCCCTAGCCAATGAGCGAATCTGTTGCATCGGGCCAGTCAACGCTCTCCCCTGAAAGCATGCTTGCGATCCATCCGATCGGTAGTCTGGCATCAGGTTCAGTAGATGTCGTCTCGTATAGTTCCGGATGCAGGTATCGGCCGCGCTCTGTATCGGATTTCTCTTCCTCGACCAGAATGCGGTGCGCCTCTGCATAGGCGTCTCTACGAACGCCCGTCACTTGCCAGGAGACCTTTATGTTCGGTCGATCTGTCGTGATGGCGAAGCGGTTACCTTCTATCTCGCGCTCCACTATTGCCTGAGCAAATTCTCCGATAACAGTCAGCTGGTATTTGAAATCCCGGTTGAGGGCCTCAAAGTAGTCGGGCAGCACGACCACAGCACTACCATTGATATCAGTGGTGATGTTACCATTGTACACATTCATCATGTCCGGGCCTTCAATAGAGGAATGGCTAAGATATTTATTGGCTGGATCGAGCGGATGATCTATTCTGAATTGTTTACCGGACGCGCCTACAGTACCGAAAATTGCAACATTACCAACGAATCGTCCAGCTAGTCCATTTACAGCCGTGTTCTCGCCCTGTACACCAACGGCACGCGCACTGTCTGTATGTCCAAAGACGCCAGCACCTTCGCCATTAGCACTGCCTTGAAGCCCTTCCACGCCATGGTTGTGGTTCGTCACGCCGACTGTAAAGCCCGCTACCCCCCCACCAGTGGGACTGCTCCCCACAACACCTATGCCTCCGGTGTTGGCTACGGGTATAACGGCTGTCGCGAGCGAGGAACCGACAACCCCAAATACACCGAAGCTGGCCAGACTGGTTAGCGTCGCCAGCCCGAGGACACCAGCGCCGTTTCCGAGATTCGTGCCAAAGATGGCCGGGTTCATGCTACCGGGTATCCCAGTTGCGGCACCTATGGCTATACCACCTGCGGAGTTACTAGCACCTAGTGCGAGGCCTCCACCCGATGACCGAGCGGCTAACGCGTTATCTGACGGCGAAGTAGTAACGACCTCCAATCGAGCATTTGTCGGAGCCGTCCCAATGCCGACGTTGCCATCGACGCTCAGGTTGCCAGATATGTTGGTATTGCTGGCCCTAAGGCTGATTTTCGGGACGAGTTGGTTAAAGCGGCCAGTAAGTAAGAGTTCGCTGGCATGCCCCAGACCGTCCGCGCTGAACGCCTCTAGATATATCTTATTATCATTCGTATTATTGGTCAGGATCAGTTGCCCACCGCCATTCCCTTCCAATCCTAGTGCATAATCAAGCGACCTTTTCGGGCATGACCAGATGAGCTTCAGACGTGCATCCATAATAGGCGTAGACCCGCGCCTCCAACTCGTCGGCGCTGAGTGTGCGGTCACTTTCCGAGACTGCCCGTTTGCCATGCACCCATTTCGGTTCGATCGGGTTGAGCCAGGGACTCTTGCTCGGCAACAAACACGGCACGATTCTCACGCCCACTCCGCTCTGCTTGACACTTCGATTATGCAGCCGTATCCAGTCGCGCACCATCTCGCTCTTGTGCCACGAAGCGTTGTCCCAGATCAGCAACAAGCCCGTGATGCCCTGGACCGCCAAGCGCTGGCACGACCAGGCCAGAAAGTCAATCGTGACCGCACTGACTGGCCGACCAGATACAAAGCGCAACAGCATCTGGTCAGCCATCTGCGGTCGGCGGCGCAGCAACAGCCCGTAGCAGGCCAGCGCCTTGGGGTCAGCATCGCCCTTGGCACGCGCCAGTTCTTGGAGGTGCGGCAGCGCCTCGTCATCGGTCCAGCGATGCTGATCAACCTGCGCCAGTCGGCTCCACCAGACTTCATCAGCAAAACCGAGCGCCCAGGTCGGGTGATTGGTCGCCAATCTGATTAGGCGGTCGCGCCGTTTTTTTTCCTGAGATAGTCGGGGTCGGGACTGGTGATCCAGTGCTTGGCGCGCTTCCAGGAGACCTTCAACTGCTTGAGTGCATTGCGAATAGTTTCGTCGCTGACCTTGCGCTTGGTGATGCCTTGCGCAAAACTGACCTCGGCAGCCAGTTCGAGGGTCCAGATGCTGGTGTTCTTGCCGAAGGTGCGTGGGCTTTGGTGCAGCAGCGCGCGCAGAGCTTCGCGGCCGCGCTCGCTGAACACCGCTGGCGTGGTGTGGGGACGCGATGATTTGGGCTGCAACGCCGCTAGTCCACGCTGGTTGAAATCGTGTATCGCGTTGCGGACGGTTTGGTCGTTGCAGCGCAACGTGCGGGCAATCGCGGTGGTATGCACTCCGTTGGCGCTCTCTAGCAGCATCTGGCAGCGGCGAGAGGTAAAGCCGGAGGATGAGCGAAGGCCGGCTTCCAAGGCGAGAAGCTCGTCGGCGCCGAGTGCTCGGATAAGTAATGGTGCTTGCATGAGCAACACTATACCACATGGCCTACAACCTTGCTTGGTATTGCACTAGCTTGATATTGTTTGCCGCTTTTATGTCCAGTGTGCAACTAGGGGTTGGCGTCCCAATGCCGACGTTGCCATCGACGCTCAGGTTGCCAGATATGTTGGTATTGCTGGCCCTAAGGCTGATTTTCGGGACGAGTTGGTTAAAGCGGCCAGTAAGTAAGAGTTCGCTGGCATGCCCCAGACCGTCCGCGCTGAACGCCTCTAGATATATCTTATTATCATTCGTATTATTGGTCAGGATCAGTTGCCCACCGCCGTTCCCTTCCAATCCTAGCTTGATATTGTTTGCCGCTTTTATGTCCAGTGTGCAACTAGGGGTTGGCGTCCCGATGCCGATCTTGCCATCGGCTGCGATGTGAAGCCTCTCCGATCCATTGGTCTTGATCGAGAGGGGTTGGTTATCCTTTGTCCCTAAAAAGTTAGTGGCTGGATTAGTGCCACTGTTGCCTGTGAGTTCCCAAGCCATAGTCTTCTCCGTTATATTAAGACAAAACGCGAGCAGGCCGCATGTGATCTCCTGCATGATGTTCTGCATCTCGCTGTATGGCGGCTGGAATTCGGTTCCCCATTCCACAGTGTACGAGATCAGGTTCTCCTTACTGGGATCGACGAAATGTCTGCTGTAGGCATAATCGTCGGATGTGCCCGCAGTAGGGTATAAGCCGCTGAAGCTCGAATTGACGTCGTAGGTAGTACCTCTCACTGCTTGAATTGCGCTGCGAATCGTATTCGCGAGATCGACGGCCATTGATAGATCGGCTGCTGGTATGTACTCTTTGTATACATCGCCCTTCACCCCACGCTGACCGTTGTAAGCCGGATTCCGAAAATTCAAGCTGGGATCGGCCGACTGACCTTCGTCATCGCCCCAACTATAAAGAATGTTCTTGCCGTAGCTATGTACGTCTATGAAGAAGCGGATATTAGGGAAGTTGTCGAAGATCCATTTGGCATTCCTGCTCTCCGGTTCAGAGAACGCCGAAGGCCCGTGATAGGTTTGATAGTCGCATGGATCCGTGGAGACTGCAATGGCGGAGACCGAGCTGAAGTACGTGGGGAAGTTCCAAAGGAAATCGAAATTGCGATTTACATCCACTCCTGGACAGGCGGTGGAATTGGGAGCAATCACTCGACGATTCTTGCGCCACATGGAGTCCCCCGTCATGCTTTCGTTGCGTCCGTCGGGATTGGCTTGGGGGAAGATGACTATATCAAGGGTATTAACAATGGTCTGGATGTCGGAAGCTGAGAAATTCCGCGTGCCGAATGTAAGCCCGGTGCCCGCCTGGTAGGCTTGATCGAGCCGCTCGACAAAGTAAACCAGAATATCTGCGCTGCCCCATTCGCGGGCGTGCACGCCGCCTAGAAAAAATACACCTGGCCGTCCCGGGCTGCTTCCGTTGCCAATCTTGATCGCGTGACATTGCCGTCCCTCCCAAGTGAGATTCGGCAGCGTGATGAGTTGGGTGAATGGGGAAAAAAGACCGGAGGTCGCTATAGAAAGAGCCGACTCCACCTCATTAACATTAAGATATGGCATGAATCTCTCACTCCGATTTAGTCTGCGTATACCGATTCCCTCGCCCTACTTCATTCTGACGTTCTCTGCCGCGCACATCGGCGTCCTCATGCGTCTGGACTATGTACCCTGCAGCTTCGAGCTCCTGAATCTCGGCCGGCTCCGCAAGCGCGTCGACGATGTATCCCGTCTGTTCGCTCCAGTGGATGGAGTGATCGAAGACCTCGATCTTGTGCTTGCGGATCAGGTCAAGCATGACCTCACGGTTGGGGCCTGAAATTGTAATGCGATATCTTGTCATTGAATCAACCTCCGCCTCCCCTGATGAGTTTTTGGCGACTTGCAAGACAGTAGATAACATTCACAATAGTCGAGAGATCAGGTATACTCGGCTCATTGCGTCGGTCGCTCGTGTGTTTTGGGGTTCTCTATGATCTGCCGCTTCGATAATCTGCGCCGCTATCCTACCGTGTTCTTGAAAATGACTGGCCTGCGTCTGAACGAGTTCGCCGATCTGCTCGACGATATGCTGCCACGCCTGGCCAAGGCTGAACAGGCGCGCTTGCGGCGTCCCAATCGCCTGCGTGCTCAAGGTGCTGGTCGCCACGCCGATCTGGCCGCCCGCGACCAAATCCTGCTCGCCGTGATTTGGTTGCGCCAGTATCCCACCAATGAAGTGTTGGGCTTCCTGTTCGGCGTCAGCGATAGTACTGTCTCGCGTATCATCAATCGGCTGGTGCCACTCTTGGAAGCAAGCGGCAAAGACACCATGAGAATGCCTGATCCAGGACGCAAACACCGCAAGGAGTTGGACACGCTGCTTAAAGAGACGCCCGAATTGGCGGTGATCATCGATACGTTTGAGCAGAAGGTGCAACGCTGCAAGGACCCAAAGCAAGCTGATAAGCACTTTAGCGGCAAGAAGAAGCAGCATACGCTCAAGCCGCAAGTAGCGGTCGACGAGCACGATGGCACCATCTGCGATGTGAGCGAGAGCATGGTCGGACCAACTGCAGATTTGAGCGTACTGAAGCAGTCGGGACTGCTGGAACGCTTGCCCGAAGGAGTGGGGGCGATTGGCGACTTGGCATATGTAGGAATAGCACAGGCGCACCCACACGGGCTGGGCGCCACACCGCGGCGCAAACCGCGCGGCAAAGAGCGGCCAGAAGAAGACGTGTGCTTCAACCGAGCTTTCTCGAAGCGAAGAATCAAGGTCGAGCACACGATTGGTCGGATGCGTCGGTATCAAAGTTTGGCACAAACAGATCGTCATCATCGCAAGAACCACACCGCGCGAACGCGAGCGGTGGCGGGGTTGGTCAATCGGCAAATACGGAGTCGGCTGCCATGTTAAGCCAGTTTGGGGTAGGGGCACTCCGTCTTGCTGATCTATTCTGAATATTAACTAGTGGGCACAAAAACGCGCCGGGACTAAAGGCCAGTCCCAAGGTAGACCGTGATGTCTCGTTGCTTTGGTTGGTCGGCTCTACTCTCTAGATACACCTAGGCAATAGCGCCAGTTCCAATTTGCTAGGCGGCTGACTTGATAGTTTGGGTAGCGGCCGATTCTGCATAATGGGCACCATTGTTGTTCTCTTCGGTGGGCCGCGCTTCCGCCAGCAGTTCCTCAAGCATCTGCATGGCTCCGCTGATCCGCAGCATCGTCTCGCGCAGGTAGTTCTCGCGCGCTTGCAATTGTTGGAGTTCAGTCTGACCTGCCTCGAATTGTCGCTTTAACTCGTCTCGGCGTGTCTGAAGCTGTTCGCGCATGAATTGCCTCCTTCGCATCTGTGCTACTTACTCATTTGCTGCAAGACGATCGGCGACAATTCATAATCGGCGCTCTCTACCTGCATAGCCTGCCAACAAGCCGAGTAACTGCCACTTAATCTTTTGTGCAAATGGGAGATTTTGCTGTCAATTGTAGCAGCGCAGCGCCGGAGCCGGTAGCGGGGAAACTCCCCATGGCATATCAGACTTTACCTGACACTCTGATTTCGCGCGAAATTCGGGGGGGATCAAACTGAGCTTCCACCCCGTGCTATGGATAGCCGAAATGATCGAGCAATCGCTCCAAACCGGCAGCCACCTCGGTGGCGTAGGGATGCAGTTGGTTCAGCTGGACTTCGACCAGTTGCTGCCGTTGGAAGATCAGCCGACCCGGAATGGCCAGGACATCCTGGACCATTTGCGTGGCACCGATCTGCGCCAGTGGGCCGCTCGGAAACATCCAAGGTGTCATCCACGCCAGCACCTTGTGCGCCAGATCGGTCAACAAGATCAGCACCTCCTGGGCGGCAGCAATCTTCTTGCGGCGCCTCCCCATCTGCAAGCCGCCTTTATCGGCCTGGATCTCGGTTTCACACGCACCGCGATCGTCATACTAGTACAGCTATCCTGAAATCCGTGGTGGGTTGTGGTATGCTTGGTGACAAACCTTGATTGCAAACACGGGCTGGTCGTAGTGATGGAGGGACACATGGCTGGACCACAACCTATCGCGATTTCTGTCTCGGCAACCCAACAGACCGTGCTAGAGCGAATGCTCCGGCAGCATTCCTGTCCACAAGCTCTGGCCTTGCGCCTGCGCATCGTGTTGGGGGCTGCCAGCGGCATACGCAATGAAGTGCTTGCGACCCGCCTGTCCTGCTCGCCCACCACCGTCCGCAAGTGGCGCGCCCGCTGGGCAGAGGCCGAGCCACGGCTAGCTGCTGCCGAAGCCGATCCGGCCGCTTTGGCGACAACCGTCGCGGCGAGCTTAGCTGATGCACCCCGGCCTGGTACGCCCGATACCTTCAGCGCCGAGCAGATCGTGCAGATCGTCAATTTGGCCTGTACCTCCCCACGTGAATGCGGACGGCCGATTGATGCCTGGACACCACGCGAACTCGCCGACGAAGCCCACCGGCAAGGGATTGTGACCAGCATTTCTCCGACCACGGTCGGGCGTTTTTTGGGGAGAGGCCGATCTGCAGCCGCATCTGTCTCGCTACTGGCTCAACGCCAAGAGCAAGGCAGCTGACCCGCAGGCGTTTGCAGCGCAGGTCAGCACCATCTGCACGCTGTATGCCTATGCGATCCTGCTGGCTACGATGGGAGTGAGGGTGATCAGTTGTGATGAAATGACCGGCATCCAAGCACTCGAGCGCGTGGCGCCGAGAGTGCCGATGCAGAGCGGTCAGGTCGAACGGATTGAGTTCGAGTACGTTCGTCATGGCACCTTGAGCCTGATTGCCAATTTCGAGGTTGCCAGTGGGCGAGTGGTGGCACCGAGCCTGGGGCCAAGTCGGAATGAAGCCGACTTCGCTGCACATATCGCACAGACGATTGCCAGCGATCCGGATGCGGCTTGGGTGTTCATCACCGACCAGTTGAACACCCATCAATCCGAGGCGCTGGTGCGGCTGGTCGCCGAGCAGTGTGAGATGACGGCCGATTTGGGCGAGAAAGGCAAAAGCGGGGTGTTGAAGACGATGGGCAGTCGGGCAGCGTGGCTTAGTGACCCAGCACACCGTATTCAGTTCGTGTATGTACCCAAGCATACGTCGTGGCTCAATCAAGTCGAAATCTGGTTCTCGATCTTGGTCCGTCGGGTGATCAAGCGCGGCAACTTCAGCTCGCTCGACGACCTGCGAGCGAAGATCCTGGACTTTGTAGATTACTTCAATCGCACGGCCAAGCCTTTTCGCTGGACTTATGCGGGTCGCCCGCTTCAAGTGTGAACCCGACAAGGATTTTCGGAAAGCTGTACTAGTGGATGATCTCGCTCGCCGACCAGCTGTCCACCGAGCAGAGCACCACTGCCGACTTGATGTCGCCACGCGAGTTGCACCAGCGCAACGCCAGCCACTGCACCGGACGAACCAATTCGACTGGTGCTGGGGCAGGGGCCACCCAGCGGTCGTTCGGCCGCAGTTCCAGCCAGGCCGTATCTGGAATCTGGCGGATCAGCACCGCAGGACGCCGCCCGCCACTACTTTTGGTGACGACCTGCCAGTGCTCGCGCAAAGCCGTGTTCACGTTACTATCACTGCCAAACCCACCGTCCGACCGCAGGACCGTGCGTGCCTTCTCGGCATCACTGAAGCCCAAAAACGTGCTGAGTGCCTGCAAGACCGGAACATAGGTCGGGTTGCTCTGCTGATTGCCGGGATACAGCCGTGAGAAGAGCGTTTCGTGATACTGCGGCGCATGCACTCGGGCCAGTTGTCGGCCATAAACGTTTTTTTGGGACTGATCTTGCCCTTGGTGCTGGCCTCGGCATGCTTGGAGGCCGGCAAGGACGTCAGATCAATATCCAGCCAGAGCCAGGTGTCGGCGAAGGGGTGGCGGAGAGTGCGGCTTTCACGGCGAAAGAGCGCCTCACAGCCCTGCCGCAACTGGCACACATCGGCATCGCGGAAGCTGTCCAGTGTGCGGGCCAGCGTGGCTTGGGCCGCAAACTGGGGGCGCCCCCAGGCATGCGCCAGCGCTAGATCGGGGCGCAAGCGGGTGTTGACCTGCGAGATGGCCCGACAGCCGGCCAGGATGCTGACCAGCACATCGAGCAGTTTGGCGGCCGGCAGGTGCTGCACAGACTTGATCGGCACGGTCACAGCGCGCAAGACTGGGGACAGAAAGCTGGTCCGCATCAGGCAGTAGCCGAGCACACCCAAGGGCGCAAAACTGGTATCATCAGGCATGGCGACCAATCGTATCGTGGGGCGCATCATCCACCTCCGCTGCTAGGCTGATAGCTGCTCCTATCATAGCGCATGGAGCAGCTGAACCGTGGAAAGTTGCTACCCCTGAAATTTCGCGCGAAATTAGAGTGACAATGTAAGGATAGAGGCGGGGATCCAACAGCAGCGGTAGCGTCAGCAGCCAACCTGCTTCGATGGACATGTGAGTGACTACTCAAGTGTTAGTTACTCAGTTAGGAAGGGCTGTTTTGCGACGGGTCATGGTGCCAGTGTAGCAGATTTCATATCTGCGGATTACGTGCATATCAAAACCATACGCGACTTGCTCGTGGCATGCAACTTGCAATACGGCGGGAGGTTGTTCTACACATAGCCTACAGGGCTCTAGTATTACAACGCAGGGTCTCTCGAAAGCTGACTTAGCTTGACCATAACAAAGAGCATGGTATGCTGGCCTCAATCCGCTTCCACACAGCTTGAGGTCGCATTCCATGCCCACGACTATTGTAGCAGCAACCTGTCCACTGCCGCCCTGCAATCTCGCGCCGCGCGACGTCGAAGATCTGGTCGCCGATCTGGCCGCATATGCCCACCAGTTTCAGCCCGATTTCGCCCGCAAGGATCAAGCCGCCTGGGCGCATCGCTATCTGCAAGGCTTGGTGAGTGAGCATCCGCGCAAATCGATTGAACCGATGGCTCTGGCCCATGACTTTCCAATTCGTAGTATGCAGGCTTTCATTGGCGCCAGTCCCTGGCCAACCGCCCCCCTGCTGGCGCGCCATCAGCAGGTGGTGGCACAGACTATCGGCGAGGATGATGCGGTCATCCTGGTCGATGAGTCGGGCTTTCCCAAACAAGGCCTGCATTCGGTGGGAGTCGCGCCGCAGTACTGTGGGGCACTGGGCAAGGTCGCCAATTGCCAGATCGGTGTCTACCTCGGCTATGCTAGTCGTCACGGCTACACCTTGCTCATTGGTCAGTTGTTCGTGCCAGAGAGATGGTTCGCCGACGATTACGCCGCATTGCGCGAGGAGGTAGGCATGCCAGCCGCGCTGACCTTCCAAACCAAGCCCGCGCTGGCCCTGTCGCTGCTCCAGGATCTGATGCAGCGTAAGGCGGTTCCGGCGCGCTGGCTGGCGGCCGATGCGTTGTATGGGGATAGTCCCGCCTTTCGCGATGGCGTAGCAGCTCTGGACTTGTGGTATTTCACCGAGGTCGCGTGTAGTACCCTGATCTGGCGGAGGCATCCCGCCCTGATCGTCCCACCTTGGTCGGGGCACGGGCGCAAGCCGAGCAAGCAGCGCTTGAAAACGCCGTCCAACCGGTCGTATCGGGTGGACGAACTGCTGAGGCGGTTGCCGAAGGGAGCCTGGGTGCGTGGAACGGTGAAAGAAGGGACGAAGGGACCGATTGTCTGTGAGTTCGCGTTTCTGCGCGTGACGGAATGCCGGCAGGGATTGCCCGCTTCCCGACTGTGGCTCGTCATTCGTCGAAATCTGGCGGAGCCGACCGAGGTGAAGTTCTACCTGAGCAACGCGCCGGAGACGATCGACTCGTTGACGATGGTGCGGATGAGTGGAATGCGCTGGCCGGTCGAGTTGAGCTTTGCGGAGGGCAAGACCGAACTGGGCATGGATCAGTACGAAACGCGAGGGTGGCTGGGGTGGCACCATCATATGCTGCTGGTCATGCTGGTACATCATTTTCTCGTATGGGTGCGGGTGCGCTGGCGCGAGCGGGCGCCGGCACTGACACTCGGACAGGTGCGGCTGTTGCTGATGAGCGTCATCCCCAAGCCGACACTGGATGCTGAACGAGCGCTGCTGCGTGTTCAATATTATCAACAACGCAACCATGCCGCCCACCTTTCGCATCGCAAACGGAAGCTCGCCCAGTTAGCTGCTTTCGACTCTGCGTTGTAATACTAGGAATGAGGTCACTATGTCCAGTTCAGGCAAGCCGACGACCCGCATCCGCTTTCTGGGGTCAACTCGTGATGACAACGGATGTGTCATCCATCAGGCGGGCGATATTATTGTCGGCGAAGTGCTACGCCGTCATTACGATTTTCTCTTAGTGCGCGCCGGCAACGGCCACTGCATGTACCTTGACACGACACGGACCGATCTCTACTACATCGAAATGAACCATGACGCCTAACACGTTAGGCGGTTACTGGCTTGATTGAGGTACACTTGCTCATATGTGTTGATACGACACTAACGACATGTTATGTAGCTCTATAACATTTATCTGGTCAATACGTGTTGTTTCCTTTCTTGAACGAGTGATGCAGGGTCTCATAGGTTTCCCCTCCATCATACAATCCTAGACAGCGGTTAATCTGCACAACAGAGAACCCCTTGTTCGTGAGTATTTCCTTCACTCAGGAGCAAGGGGTCTTTTCATGGCCTCCTTAATTCATTTTTTCCCTTGATCCCAGCTATTATTACAACGCGAAGTCCGTTATTCTGTAGCCGCGATGGGTCGGTGCTTGGGCGGACGACCGGGATAGCGACGCCGTTTTTGGGCTTCTTGAGCGACTAAAGCTTCAAGTTCCTTGAGCTTACGCTTGCGATGGGAAAGATACGCTGCATGGTTGCGCCGTTGATAATACTGCACCAAGAACAGCGCTCGCTCTGCATCAAAGACCGCTCTCGGCAACACGCTTGTCAGCAACAGCCGCACCTGATTGAGCGTCAAGGCCACCGCTCGGTCTTTCCATTCCAGTCGTACCCAAACCAGGAAATGGTGCGCCAGCATCACCATCACCATGTGGTGGTGCCACCCCTGCCAACTGCGAACCTCGTAGTCAGAGAGACCGACCTCTTGTTTTCCTTGCTCAAATGTCAGCTCCACTGGCCAGCGCATCCCCAGCATCCGGGCCAGTTCCGCCTCCGCCGTTGTGTCGGGCGCGTTGCTCAGATAGTAGCGCACATCCGTGGGATCTGCCACGTTCCGTCGTATGATCAGCCACAGACGAGGGCCTGGCAATCCGTCTCGCGCTTCCGTCACGCGCACCATCGCCACATCACTCACGATCGGCCCTTTGCTGCCTTCCTTGATGGTCGTGCGCTTCCAAGCGCTTTTGGGCAACCGTTTGGCCAGTTCATCGACCTGATACGGCACATTCGCCGGCGTTTTCAGCCTCAGCTTTGTCGGCTTGCGTCCTTTGCCGCTGTAAGAAGGCACAAACAGGGCAACCTGACGTCGCCAGATCAGCGTATCGCACGAGACGGCCGTGAAGTAGTACAGACTGAGTGCCGCCACACCGTCGCGAAAGGCCACGCTGTTGCCATACAACGCATCAGCCGCCAGCCAGCGACCACAAATGGAGCCGCGAGCCAGGGCCCGTCGCAGCAGTTCGAGTGCAATTTCAGGCTTTGTTTTGCTTTCAAGCGTCGTCGGCATCTCGGTCGCCTCACGTTTGGCGGCGTACCCCTCGCCAAACCACAGCTCGGGAAGAAACAGCCGACCATCAAGCAGCGTGTAGCCCTTGCGGCTGGCATAGCCCAGATAGACGCCAACCTGAGCGTTGGCGACTTTGCCGACCGAGCCGCAGTATTGGGGTGCAACACCGACGCTGTCGTGGCCCTGCTTGACGACACCACATTCGTCGACCAAGAAGACGCCATCTTCCTCAGCGAGGGTCGAACCGACCAGCAATTGATGCTGGGCAACAATCGGCTCAATCGACCAAGTGCTTTGACCGATGAAGTGCTGCAAGGGGCGGATAGGTACTCCCAAATACAAGGCCATGGGTTCAATCGATTTGCGTTCGCATTTGCTGAGCAAGCCGCGCAGGTAGATCTCGGCTCGGTAGATTTGGTCGGAACGAGCAAAGGCAGGGCCGAAGTGCGCCTGATAGGCGGCAAGGTGATCGAGCAAGCCGCTGACATCTCGGGATGTCAGATTGCATTCAGGTGCAGGGCAGGTGTCGAGTACAATATCCATGGGTATGGGATTCCTTTCACGGATCGCTTTGCGGGCATCCGAGGGAGGATACCATACCCTTTCTGTTAAGGTTCAGCTCGGCTCACAACTTCGCGTTGTAATACTATATAATTACAGGTATCAATCCCCGTCCCCCTCTATGGTATAAGGAGACAGCACATGCGTATCGCGCGTGATTCGTTAGCCAATCAGCTGAATGTCGGAGTCGGCGCACCCCTGGCATGTACATCGAACGCCGCCTGCGTGCGAGCTACAGCCCTGGATGCCGACCCGGCCGGGCGCGAGTCGGTCTCGGCCAGATCCCCACCTCCGCTGATTTGCTAGCGAATCAGCGCCTAGCCATGTTCAGCGTACCATGCTATACTCGTAAGCACATACGCCAGCCTGCCCTGTTGCCAGTTCTCCTCAGCCTTAGCTCTTGCTTGGCTGGTTAAGGCTACCAATACTGGAGCGCCGTGCAATGCAACGCTCATTGCCTGACCTCTTTGTTGATCGCGTCAAGCAGACCAAAGCCTTCCGCAAGATGCTAGACGGACAGACCCGCAGGCGCATCATGCTACTGAAAGCCGAGGAGGGAATGGGCAAGTCCTGGCTGCTGCATATCTTCGCCCATGAGGCCAAAATCCGGAACTTGCCGTTGGTACATATTGACTTCGCCGATCGACGGCCATATGACACGCTCACCCTAGTGCGACGCTGTCGTGATGCGTTTGGCTCCGAGCATTTCAAGCCGCTGACTCAGACTATCAATGCGGTAACATCTCCTTCTGAGATACGCAGTGTGCGGAATGCTGATGCTCACACCTCTGAGACGTATCGCCGTTACGAAACAGGGCTGGCGCAGTTGCTGAGTCGACTCGGGCCTGATCACGCCTCGTATTCTGATGCGCTGATCTTTCAACACAGGTTAGTTGAGAATATTGAGCACTGTCGACTACATGGTGATACCGAGATCCACCGCTCTAACCGCTCTGTGATCGTCGGACAACTGAATCTGCTCGCAGCATCGGCACTAAGTCTCACTTTCTATGAGTTATGTCAGAACTTGGACGAACAACAACGTGAAGTTGGTAGCACAATGATAAAGGACAACTTTTTTGTTATTCAAACCAATGACTCGCTGGAGCACCGAGCGATTGAGGATCGTATCAATACGGACTTCTTCGACTGCTTGAGCCAGCTATCTAAACAGAGCACTGTAATTTTTCTGTTCGATACTTATGAACGCAATTCTCTGAAATCTGATCGTTGGGTACCGCGGGCAGCAGATCGATGGATTATTGAGGATCTCCTCTCACGAATCCGTGACGGCAAACTCGACAACACGGTTGTAGTAATGGCGGGGAGACGGATGCCAGAGTTCGGGGATGAGTGGAACGAGGTACTTGGCCGGAGACTGCTTGACCCATTTGATAGTGATGATTTAAAGGAGTATTTGCACAATCGGTGTGGCTTAACAATTATTACGGAAGCGGAGATCATCCGCCTCCATCAGGCAATCGCAGGTCACCCACAATTGGTAGGGTTGATTGCACATAATCTGGAACAAGTGCATGGGACAACACTACACGATGATGAGTGGTGATTAACATGGGTAATATCAATGAAAAGCTTACTGCTATTATCGAGGCGTTGCTCAACATGCCTGACACGGTTACTTCAGGACACCTTCTCGTAGCCTCACTTCATCAATTACTCAGTACCGTTGGGCCCCATCAAGCTGAAGTACTTCGCCGTTGTGCCATCCCGCGTTGGTTTGATCGTGATGTTCTAGCTGTGTTGCGTGAGCGCGAAGTTGGAAACGAACGCATCCTAGAAGCATTACAGGGTTATGGCTTTGTGCGACAGGTTGGCGAAGGTGAGTACGTTTACCACGATGAGATTCGTGCGGTGCTCTTGTCAGAGTGGCGTACACACCGATCAGATGACATGCGGGCCATTAATCTGCGGTTGGCTGATTACTACGCAAATCGTGCTCGAACAGCCGAACCATCTGAGCGCCCTGCTCATGGTCAGAAGCAAGCCCTACATCCAGCGATACATCCTTTCCAGCACATTGGGATCCTAAGCTTAGAATTCCACGTGGACAAGTTGTCGCG